>JABAOG010002314.1_pt1 | contig 42949 bp, 45 predicted proteins | sample 7062131 | NCBI WGS metagenome assembly JABAOG01 (sample SAMN14538629, study PRJNA623070) | marine sediment metagenome | biome: marine biome [ENVO:00000428]; feature: marine pelagic biome [ENVO:01000023]; material: deep marine sediment [ENVO:00002113] | place: India: Arabian Sea | collected... | reverse complement strand
TATTTCCGAGGTAAACAATTCTTCCACCGGTATCTGCCCGTAGAGATGTTCAGGTAATGGAGAGAAGAAGAAAGTCCTGTACCGGGAGCCCTGATACCCGGGGATCCCATGCCAGGCAACCGTCAATTCATCCTCTGACCGGTAAGATTTCGCAAACCGTACTGCTTCGAAATTTGAATTGCTGAAAGCTGACCGGACGACCTGGTATGCAAAAACAGAATCCTGGGCAGTCAGTGAAGTGCCGTCCGACCAGGACACACCCGGTAGAATCTCAAACTGGACAACCAGTTCATCCATGATGACCGGTTCTGTGCCGCTGTAGCTTACAGCACAACCAGGATTTGTGCACCCGCTGGGTCGGTAGATCGCTCCTTCTTCCAGGACAGTCAGACTGCCCTGATTATCGGCAATTAACTCGCCAGGGGAGACCTCTACCTGGAGCAGGGTCGCCCCACCGTTTTCAATTGATGGAGTTTGCTGCAAGATGACGGGGAGAATTTCTCCATTTTGTCGATCGAAAGGTCCATCATAAATTGCCTGTAATACCCCCCTGGCAGCAGCAGTTGTATCTCCATAAATGAACAGCGATGCAGGTTCTTGCCCCATACAGATACTCAAAACCCTGGGAGGCACCGGGGTTGGGCTTGGTGTCGCTGTGGGATTAGCTATTGTTACCAAGGGTTCCGCTTCAGTTTCAGCTCCGCTGGAAGAAGTCTGCTCCACGCCTGGTAGCTCACTCGTGGGCGAAACCGTCTGGCAAGATGTTAAGGTTCCAATGATGAAGACTACAGGGATGAGTATTTTTCTTATCATAAATGTCCGACCTGACAAAATTTGGGTGATTGTACCAAAAATAAAGAATTTTGCAGGTCAGAGCAACTCATCAACGGATCAATACACCGTTCTGAAGGGTATATCCACAACTTCGTGAGAATGCAGAAAATAAATCCTCTTGAAATTCCTGGTGCGATAAAATTGAAAAAAAAGTAGGTTTTTCAATCTGCTGCGTTGCCTGTCTGGATGCTGCTTCGAGCAACCTTCCACGAGCATCTTGTGAAGGATGTTTCCCCGATACCCAGTTCTTCAGACAACGCCTCAACTGATGATCAATCTTATCAGTCGCGTCGTTGTTACGTGAATTCATATTGAACCTCCGGGAGACTTATCGTGTCTTCCTTGTTTAAAAATTCCTTCAGTGCCTGTCTTCCATAATACAGTCGAGATTTCACAGTTCCTACAGGTACATCGATAATCTCTGAGATCTCCTGGATGGACAGATCGTTGACATAATAAAGAACCACCACGACCCTGTGCGGTAATGACAGTGATGTGATTGCTTTTTCAACCATATTCCAGGATTCTCGTTCTTCAGCTTTCCTGGATGGAGAATTCTTACCTCCACTTGCAATCCAATCTGCCATATCTTCGATTGGTTGGATCCAGCGTTTATGCCGCTTCACCCAGGTATAAGCCAGGTTCGTGGTCGCTCGATACAACCATGGTTCCAGTGGTCTCTCTGGATCGACTTTATCGGCAAATCTGTGCATGCGCAAGAAAGCATCTTGCAGCAAATCTGAGGCAGCTTCCAGGTCCCCAGTTATTGCTAAAGCCGTCCGGAACACAAGGTGTTGGTGACGGTCATACAAACACCCTAAGGCATTCAGACTCCCATTCTGGAGCTCAATGATCAGTTCCCGGTCGGACTTCACTATGCAGTTTACCTTTCGATCTTTAACAATATACTGATTAGACTGTAATGAGGTTCAATTGCATGAATTAAACTCATGAACTGTTATTAATTATACACAAATTAGACTGATAACACCATAAAAATTATACTTTTGATGCCTTAATAACCGCGTTCTTCTTCTTCCCCTAGCCGCATCATGACATATGATTCATACCGGTTGAAATGGATATCCCCATTTTCGACTGCTTCGATAACTGCGCATCCCGGTTCGTGAATGTGTGTACAATCTGAAAACTGGCAGTCCATCACCCGCTCGGCAATCTCAGGGAAATAGCCATCGACTTCTTCCGGTTCAATATCCCACAAACCCAGTGACTTTAAGCCCGGTGTGTCAGCCACATAGCCGCCCCCATCCAGGGGATACATTTCCCGCACCACCGTGGTATGCCGTCCTTTGCGGGTAGCCTGGCTGACTTCTTTAACTTCGAGACCCAGCCCGGGTTGAACGGCATTCAACAAACTGCTTTTACCAACACCCGAGGGTCCTGCCAGGACTGAGGTTTTACCTCTCAGCAATGATCGCAGCTGGCGGATCCCTTTCCCAGATTCAGCCGATGTGTACAACACCCGGTACCCGATGTTTTCATAAAAACCGTATTCTCTTTTTGCCGTTCGGGTGCTCACGAGATCGACTTTATTGAACAGGATCACAGTCGGGATATTTTCTTTCTCTGTCAGCACCAGGAAGCGGTCCAGCATACGCAATTTTGGCTCTGGCTTGGCGCAAGAGAAGACGATCAGAGCCTGGTCTAAATTGGCAACGATGATCTGCTGGTAAACTCCGCGTGCAGTTGGAGCCAGCCGGTAGAGCGTATTCTCTCGCTCTTCAATCTCTTCGACCATTCCGGAGCCATCTTCGTTTATTGAGATTTTCACCCAGTCTCCAAGGGCTGCAATATCTCCCTCTTTATCACCCTGCTTCAATCGACCCCGCAGCTGACTGACGATTTGACCTTCTTCAGTATCTACAGTCAAAAAGCCAGACTGCGTACGAACGATCCTGCCGCGGATCAACTCTTCTCCGTTCAGATCAATCTCTCCAATAATATTCCTGAATGCTCACTTTTATCAATTTGAAGGCGAATAGGATCGGGATATCGACCGGGGCTATTCATCCTGACCGTCCTCTTCCGTTGGAGTTTCTTCTCCGGTCTCCTCTTCCTCTTCTTCCTCCACATCCAAAACGCCGATCTGGGATTCCCACGGCAGTGCTGTTCTGCTGCCGGTGAAATATTGCTGGATCATCGCCCGGAATATGGGAGCGGCAATCTCTGATCCTTCACCCGCGTTCTCAGCGACGACGACAATGGCGATATCCGGGTAATTTGGATTGTTATCCATCGTATAGCCGGTGAACCAGGCATGCGGTTCCCCCGACCCCGATTCAGCCGTACCGGTTTTCCCTGCCATCGGGTAGTAATTCCTGCTGAGTCCGCCCAGGATGAATTGGGCAGTACCCCGGGGGTTCTCCACAACGCTGATCATGGCGCGCTGGATCGACTCCAGGGTTTCTGTACTGACCGGCAGCGAACCAACCTGTTCAGGCTGGAACTGGTAGATCGGCTCACCTGTCGGCGGGACGATCTGCTCGATCAATTGGGGTCGGTAGACCACGCCGTCATTACCCAGGGCAGCGACGAATTGAGCCACCTGGATGGGTGTCACCAGTGTACCGCCCTGTCCAATTGCTCCATTGGTGGCATCCAGCGGGCTGGCCGGGTCTGGTATCTGCCCGGTTTCCTCTTCAACACCAACAATGCCGGTTTCCTGCGCCAGTCCAAAACCGCGAGCCATATCCGAAACAGCAGTCGTCAATCCCTGGTTGTACAGATCCAGTCCGATATGCCAGAAATACGGGTTGCAGGACCTCATCAAACCTTCTTCCAGGGTCAATTCGCCGCTGGGTTGGGTTAGACTGGATGCTCCTGATTCTAAGTCTTCCAGGTAATGTTCGTAAGTCCAGTCATTCAAGCGGATTCCCTGCAGTTCATCAAAGTGGTAGCCGCACTGGTAGATCGTATCCGGGGTGTATACGCCGCTTTCCAGCGCCGCTGCCATGGTGATGATCTTAAACACGGATCCCAATGGGTACTGTCCCTGTGTCGCCCGGTTCGTCAGCGGAGTTCCGCCGCCGGAATAGATCTCCTCCAGCCAGGGCTGAGAATTGTAGTTCATCGGCTCAAAGGCATTCGGATCATACCAGGGTGACGATGCCATTGCCAAAACACGGCCTGTCTCGCGCTCCAGGACAACCACGGCACCGCGGAACTTCTGCAGTGCCACCTGGGCTGTTTCCTGCAGTTCCTTATCAATGGTGGTGTAAACAGCCTGGGCAGGTTGTGCGGGAACATCCGCCAGCTGGGTGACAATCTGGTCGTCTGGTCCGACGACATACAACGTACCGCCGCGAATGCCTCCCAGGTAGGGTTCTGCCCAGCGCTCGATCCCCATGCGGCCAACTTTTTCGTCAATGCTGTAGCCGCGCCGCAGGAATGTTTCTGCCTCACTCTCCTGGATCAGGCTGACATACCCAACAGCATGGGGTGCCACGCCGCTGTCAAAGTAGAACCGGGATTGGAAAGGATACATCAGCAGTCCATTGAAGTTATAGCCAGCACCGATATCGAAGCGTTCTTCAGCCCGCTCCAGGATGACTTCTCCCAACGGCAGGTACCATTCTGCCCCAGGTGGATAATCCGCATACAGCTGTGCGATGCGATTGGCGGGGATACCGGTCAGCCAGCTGGCATTGTTCAAAACACTGTCTTCCGTGTCCGGGTCGATCTGTCCCGGGATCAACCCAACCGAAGCAGCTTCCGCAAAGGCAGCCAGGATATTTCCTTCGCGATCGTAAATATTGGCTCGTGAAGGGATCTGCCGCTGCATCCACAGGTAGTTTCCGCCCGCAAGTTCCGGCAGGATCAGGTCATCCGACCACTGCACCATCCACTGGTTGTCGACAAGGCTTAGCCCCATTGTCGTTTCTCGGCGGATCTCGCCGACCAATACACTGTTCAGAATCGTCCGGTAGCTGACCTCAGCAGACTCGCGGTTCTTGACCAGGTCGGAGATGATCTCGTAGTCCGTTTCACCTACGGCGGCCTCTGTCAGGATTTTCCGCATCCGACCTTCAAAGCTTTCAAAGGTGATCGCATCCTTACTCAGCGGTGTGAGCATGGCATACATGCTTTCGTAATCATCGACCTTCCAGGCATCCAGGAAGTCTGACGCACTCTGGCTGGGATCTGGAACCGGTGTTGTCCGGATACCAGGCTGGGGAAGCGTTTGTGTCACTTCAGATGAGGGTTCTAGTGTTGGTGTTTGCGTTGCTTCCGGCTGTGCAGTAGAGCAGCCAACGGTAATAAATACCAGCAAAATGACAATCATTTTCCATATATAACCCGATAAAGGCTTGTTATGGTCGTAATCCTTGGTCAACATACTCTATATTTAATCACAATTTTGGAGAATTTCCTGATAATTCGGGCATTCATAATCGAACGCCATTTTACACACTGTCGTGTTGTCCACAGCAGGTTCGATGCCGAACTGCTTCAGGGTTCGCTGCAGGTGACACAACGGCAGCCCGACGACATTGGCAAAACAACCGGTCAATCCTTCTACGGGGTGGAAATCCTGGTGCTGGATTGCATAGGAACCGGCTTTGTCCAGTNNCGGCAAACATCCACAACGATTTGATAGTTTTCCGGTTGAAAAACCGTGATCGATGTAAAGACCTGATGCACTCTGCCGCGCAGCGAACGGAGCATCTGCTCCGCATCGGCTGCATCAACGGGTTTCCCGAGGATCTGGTCTCCATCCGCCACCGTTGTATCGGCAGCGACAACGACAGCATCATCATGTATATCCGCACCAACCCGTTTCGCTTTGGTTTCAGCCAGGCGGGCAACATAATCCGGAGGGGATTCACCCGGGAGAACATCCTCATCGATATCCGCCGGTCGGATTTCGAATTGATACCCGGAAAGATCCATTAACCACCGCCTGCGCGGGGAATTTGATGCTAAGATCACAGTTTTCATTGGTTCCATCATCTTGGTTAAGATTCCGGCGTATTCTATCACACACCCCCTTTTCAAACCATTCGCTGGATCAATCTGGCAGATGCATCATAAAACACATAGGATCAAATCAAAATCAGATTTATTTTGATCTGTTAGATCTCCAGGCATCCATACCCGTGCCAAAGTATGATCCCGGCAGTCATCATCAGGGTTCTCCCGGGGGAAATCCCTGCAACCCTGACTACCCGAATCAAATGCCAGGGAGTAAAATTGAACCATACACTTGTTCAGACAACCTTACGAGGAGGAATAGCCCTGATGCAGATGCTTAAACAGAGGATACTGGAAGAAGGTGTCAACCTGGGAGATGGCATCCTGAAGGTCGACGGTTTTGTCAATCACCAGGTCGACCCCATGTTAATGAATGAAGCAGGCAAAGAATTCGCCCGGAAATTTGGGGGGATCGGTGCCACCAAAATATTGACAGCAGAAATCTCCGGTATTGCCCCAGCGGTGGCAACCGGGCTGCACATGAACATCCCTGTGGTGTATGCCCGGAAACGCAAGCCGATCACCATGCCAGACCAGGTCCTGCTGACGTTAGCCCCGTCGCATACCAAGGGTCGCACCGTGGAATTGATCGTCTCTCCGGAGTACCTCGCAGGCGGAGAAAAAGTCCTCATCATCGATGATTTCCTGGCATCCGGTGCTACTATTCTGGGGCTGGTCAAATTGGCCCAGATCGCTGGTGCGAATGTTGTCGGCATCGGCGCGCTGATCGAAAAAGCCTTCGAAGGAGGTCGTGAAGCACTGGAACACCTGGATGTCCCGGTCATATCTCTGGCTTCCATCAAAGCCATGGAGGGGGATCAGATCATTTTCATGGATGATGACCCAGATGCATAGACCGGTCATCGTCCTTGATTTTGGCTCGCAGTACACCCAGTTGATCGTCAGGCGGGTGAGGGAGCAGCGGGTCTACGCCGANNGCCTTGGTGGTCATGTCAATCCCGCACCCCAACGGGAGTATGGACTGGCAAATCTCATTATCAGCAAGCATAATCCCCTCCTGCCCACAGATACCCAGGCAGTCTGGATGTCGCATGGAGACCGGATCGATATCCCACCCCAGGGATTCGAAGTCCTGGCGAGCACTGCAAATTCACCGATCGCGGCAATGGGCGATCCAGCCCGGGATTATTACGGCATCCAGTTCCACCCGGAAGTTAAACATACCCGGCGGGGCGCGGATATCATCCACAATTTCGTCCTCGATATCTGCAAGGCGGTTCCCGATTGGACGCCGGAATCGATCATTGAAGAGAGCATCGCCCGGATCCGGGAGCAGGTCGGGGGTCAAACGGTGCTGTCGGCGGTCAGCGGGGGTGTGGATTCCAGCGTCGCTACCACCCTGGTGCATAAAGCGGTCGGAGATCAGCTCAAGGCTGTGTTTGTCGACAACGGCTTGCTGAGACTGGATGAGCCGCAGCAGGTCGTCCATACCTTCAAGGACAACCTGGGAGTGCAACTTTTCGCCGTAAACACCGTAGAAGAATTTATGGATGCCCTTGAGGGTGTCCTGGAACCTGAACAAAAGAGAAAGATCATTGGTGAACGTTTCATCCGCATCTTTGAAGAGCAGGCACAGCGTTTAGACAAGCCTGCATTCCTGGTGCAGGGCACCATCTATCCGGACGTGGTCGAGTCCAGGGCGCCAGATCGAGCACAGGTGAACCGCATTAAGACCCATCACAATGTCGGTGGGCTGCCGGAAGATATGCAGTTTTCACTGGTGGAACCGCTGCGGTATCTGTTCAAAGATGAGGTCCGGGAAGTTGGTGAAGCGCTGGGTCTTCCGGAAGAGATCGTCTGGCGCCAGCCCTTCCCAGGACCCGGACTGGCAGTTCGCTGCCTGGGCGAAGTCAACATGCACCGACTGGATAAACTCCGGCAGGCAGATGCGATATTCACTGGCGAATTAAAGGATGCTGACCTGCTGCGCTGGCGAGAATGTGATGATGCACCGCTGGGTTCCTCCCAGGCGTTCGCCGTCTTGCTCCCGATCCAGGCAGTTGGCGTGATGGGCGATCAGCGTACTTATGAAGAAGTCATTGCCCTGCGGGCTGTGACTACTGATGACTTCATGACCGCAGACTGGGCCAGGCTGCCCCACGACCTGTTAGCCAGGGTAGCTAACCGGATCGTGAACGAAGTTCAAGGTGTCAACCGGGTGGTTTACGATATCACGACAAAACCGCCTGCAACGATTGAATGGGAGTAATTACCCCTGTTCCGGGGAATAACAATCCTGTAAAAATCGATATATAATCTGTAATACGTGTAAATTTCAACAATATTGAGAGAGGAGAAAATAAAATGAATTTTGGTGAAGTACTGTCCCGTGCTTGGAAAATCATCTGGAAAAACAAGATTCTGTGGCTCTTTGGTATCCTGGCGAGCTGCGGGCAAAGCCGCGGGGGCGGTGGCGGCGGTGGTGGGGGTGGTGGTGGACAGGCCAGGGTCGAATTTAATGGCAATGATATTCCAATACCTGCCTGGATGGAAGACTTTTTCAACAACTTGGATTCTTTCTTCAACAACCTTGGAGCCGGGCAGATCATCCTGTTTGTCATCATCGGGATCCTGCTGGCCCTGATCGTATGGTTCATTATCCTGGCACTGAGCACCGTTGGTAAGATCGGATTGATCAAGGGGACTCAACAATCCGACAACGGCGCTGCCAAGCTTTCATTTGGACGACTTTTCAGTGACGGGAAACCTTACTTCTGGCGGATATTACTGCTCGATCTGCTGGTGGGCATCGCGGGATTTCTCCTGGTGCTGATCTTGATCATACCGCTCGTACTGCTCACAGTTGCTACTCTTGGAGTCTTCTTGCTGTGTTTAATCCCGTTGATCTGCCTGATGATCCCGGTTGCCTGGTTGATCAGCACCTTTGTGATCCAGGCTAACGTGGCTATCGTTGTAGAAGACCTGGGAATCTTTGAGGGTCTGCAGCGCGGCTGGGAAGTCTTCCGCGACAATTTCGGTAACCTGGTGGTCATGGCCCTGATCCTGCTGTTTGGTGGCGGTATCGTTGGCTTCCTGCTCGCAGTCCCGATGGGACTGGCAATATTCCCGGTGATCGCAGGAGCACTTGCCGGTTACGGCATGGATTCAGTCGGTTTATTCGGTGGTGGACTGCTCGTCAGTGCAATCTGCTTTATCAGCTACCTGCCGTTCCTGATCCTGCTCAATGGTGTGCTGCAATCCTACATTTACAGCGCCTGGACGCTCACCTACCTGCGCCTGACGGGGCATGAGCCTGCTCCACTGGCTTCAGATGATGTCTACGAAAGTGAGATCAAATTCGACGAACCTCCTGAGGTAGAGGAATAAACAAACGAAAGCGACCTGGAATAAATCGCCTTTCACTGTGAAAATCTGGAGGCTGCACTGATCATTGAAAAGTGCAGCCTCTTCGTTCTATATTAAATACATGGAATTTATGCTAAAATCTCGTCATGCGTAAGTCCATGATCGCTGTGACATGCGTGGTTATCGTTTTTCTCAGCCTAACCACCCCAATTTCAGCTCAAAGTGAATTCAATGCCTGGTTAACCCAACCCGACCTGTCCCAGTTCCCGCTGATCACAACCTACCTGAATATTTATGACCAGCAGGGGAATTTTGTCAAAGGCCTGAATTTAACCGATGTGACCATCCAGGAGGATGGTACCAGCATCCTTCCTGAACAGTTCACTGAAGAGATTGTCGGCGCTAATGTAGTCTTTGCCATTAATTTTGGTCTTGCTCTGGGAATCCAGGACAGCCAGGGAATCTCCNNAAGACAGAATTGGAAACCTGGGGGGACAATTACTCGGATGCTCACAACGATGATCTCAGTTTAGTCACAAATAATGCAGGAGAATACCGTCACCTGGCTGGCATCGACGCCTGGTTGAATGCACTTGGCAGCATTCAGACCGATCCGCGTGAGGCACAGCCCAACATGGATGTCTTTGCGAATGCCCTGGATACAGCCTCAGACCCTTCTACACAGGATGGGAGCGGTCGAGTCGTAATTCTGATCACGCCGCCGCCTGATCAGGCTGGGATCAACGCCGTCCAGAACCTGACCTCACTGGCAATCCAGCAGAACACGCGCATCGTAGTCTGGATGATATCCTCTGCAGATTTGTTGGACACACCTGCAGCCAACCAGCTGCGGGAGCTCGCGTTACAGACTGATGGCGAATTTTTCGCTTTCTCCGGTACAGAGCCCTTTCCAGACCTGGAAGAAAGCATCGACCAACTGCGGAGATCCTACCGGGTCACCTACCAGAGCCGCCTCCAAGCGGGCACAGAGCATGTCTTGTCTGCGGCGATAGATATGGGTGATATCACAGTTGAAGCCGAGCAGCAGAGCTTCAACCTGGAAGTGCTGCCGCCAAACCCCGTCCTGGTCTCACCCCCCATTGAGATCATATTGCAGGCTGAAGTCATCCCCAATGAAACCCCGGATGGCAGCAGCCTGAGATATTCACCCGAAGAGCAGGTCTTCGAAATTTTGATCGAGTTCCCGGACGGTCAACCGCGAGAGCTGGTCAGCACAACGTTATTCGTGAACGGACAGGCAGTTGATCAGAATACGGAAGAACCTTTTGATCGATTCACCTGGGATTTGACGGATTTCCAGTTTGAGAGCGAGCACATGGTGCAGGTTGAGGTGACGGATATACTGGGTATTTCCAACCGCAGTGTTCAGACACCAGTCCAGGTATCCATTAAACGGACCCCGCGTTCATTCCTTGCGGTTGTCTACACGTATCGCTGGTGGGTGATCGGATCCACGACCGTGCTGGCGACCGGTATTATCCTGGTGATTTTGATTTCCGGTGGGAAGATCCAACCGAGGTCAAAACCCCGCCGTAAAACTTCACGCGCCAAAACGGTCGTCTCTCCCAAAAAGTCGCAGCGCAAAGATCCGGTGACCCAACCCGTCAATATTCAACAGCCAAAACCTCCGGCAAGATTGCCGAACTGGGTGCGGAGATTTTCCTGGTCGCGCCGCCTGCCCTCTGAACCCGCACCTGCATATATTGAACCTTTTCAGACAAATACCACTTATGGAGATTTAAAAACGATCGATCTCGCCGCCGATGAAATCATAATTGGCAGCAGCACAGAAAAATCTTCCGTTATAATAGATAGTCCAGGAGTAGAACCAGAACACGCTCGCATCATCAGTGAACCTGAAGAGAACTTTCGCATCTTTGACTTGAGTTCCACATCTGGAACTTTACTAAATTTTGCGCCGCTCTCGCCAAGTGGTGCCAGGTTACGACACGGGGATATCATCCACTTCGGTGCGATCCCATATCGAGTGATGTTTCGAGACCCATCCAGGATCCCGAAACCTGTCGTTCAGCCCCTGGAGAGAGAATATTGATCCCAGTTCAACAAGCACATATTCACATATCAGCCCAAACCCACGCCGGGTTAACCGGCAAGAATAACGAGGACCGCTACGCGGTCACAGCTTTCAACACACCGGATTCCCAACAGGTGCCGACTGTATTCGCGATTGTTGCCGATGGAATTGGTGGTCACCAGGCAGGCGAAGTCGCCGCAGAACTGGCGGTCAACTCCATCACCAGCTACATTGCCGAAAGCGATGGCAAAGAACCACTCACATTGATCTCTCAGGGTATCGGCATCGCCAACCAGGCAATCCACGCCGAGGCAGATAAAGACCCGATGCGCCAGGGAATGGGTTCTACCTGTGCGTGTGCATGGGTTATCAAAGATCAGCTTTACATCAGTTCCGTTGGAGACTCGCGCATTTACCTTCAGCGCGATGGCGAGCTTTTCCGGCTGACGAAAGACCATACCTGGATCCAGGATGCCTTAGAAAATGGGATCATCACACCTGAACAGGCAAAGGATCACCCGCGCGCACATATCATCCGGCGTTTCCTCGGGTCTCCCAATCCAATCAATCCGGACATGGGATTCCATACCCGTTCATCCAGTTCTGCAGAAGACATCGAATTCAAACAGGGCATGCATCTCAACCCCAGAGACCAGATCCTATTATGCAGTGACGGGCTGACCGACCTGGTAGAGGATGATGAAATCCAGGAAATCTTGTTCACGAAACAACCTGATAACGCAGTCAATGATCTGCTTGCCCTAGCAAACCAGCGCGGGGGTCATGACAATATCACCATCGTCATACTGACCGTTCCCAAAAACGGGATGATGGCATTGCAATCTACCCCGGGCAGGTCAATCAGTCGAAATCTGGCATGCCTGGGTCTGATAGGGTTGTCCTCATTGATCATTGCTGGCGGGCTTCTTTTATGGTATTTTGCGGGTCAATTTTTGGGTCTCCCCCCATTTCCATTGACGGATCAGGACAGACCTACCTCCACAGCGGAACCACGGATGACCACGGAAACACAGACGGATGTCATCATTCCCGATGATCAGGAGGGTACATCCGGAATCGAAGAACCGGGAACCACACAAATACCCGATGCAACCTCGCCTTCGATTTCAGGACCAACACCGACGTACACACCCTGGCCGACCAACACCCTGGCACCTGATTCATGACCCATCTTCAAGTAAATACGTGAGGTGTTTGAGACGAGCAGAGGGGATTCCTGCGCTGCACAGTACCAGTACGATAAGCGTGTCATCCCGATGCCCCTGCCGCCTGTGCCCTTCAGGGTGCAGGCAGGGCGAGGGATCGCGGAAATCCTTGGCTTTTAAACTCAGACGGCAAGGATACTATGAATCCAATATCAATTAAAATACTTTGCTCCAAAATCTGTCTCAGACGGCAAAACAAGGCAGCAGCTCGCGCAAAAACAATACTCCCACCGATCCCGACCGGTTTGTCATCCCGATGCCCCTTCTGCTGGTTAGGGGCACTGTAGGGGCTGAATGATGATTTTAACATGTAGCCTGGGGGATCTTGCCCCAGGCGTACTCCAGAAACCTTTGACTCACTGATTACCTTTGATTATTCCAACTCAATTAAAAATACAAGAAATCATAAATGGCACCAGATGAGCACATCACCTCACCCTACTCCTAAGCGATACTGCGGAGCTGCACATGTCCTTCGTGCGCTGGATTATGGCAGTGCTCGGTTTATTTTCCATCGCCGCTCCTCAGGATGACAGATTCGGCGGTTCAAATTATTTGTCATCCCGATGCACCTGCTGCCTGTGCCCTTCAGGGTGCAAGCTGGGTGAGGGATCGCTGAATTCCTTGGCTATTAAACTCAACCGGCAGGAAACCACGGATCCAATTTCAATACAAATCCTTTAGCCAAAAATCTGCCCCAGGCGTAGAGATCCCCCCAGGTTACGTCAAGACTGAGGATGTAACCAGATCCAGCTCGAAAAAACAATTATCTTATCTAAAACTTGGGGGGATATTTTGAGAGTCTATTCCCAGACAACACACGCCCGATCATAAAAATCGTAAAGTCTTTCCCGCTGACCTGAGATCTCTTTTTGTTCTATACGCACGATTCGCCCTTCATTATTGAAGGTCAGTTTCTGGTTGCACCGATACTGGTGTGTCTCTCCATTATGGGTCAGGTCATCCATAAACTGGATCACAGCCGTTCGCCCATTCACATAAGTCACTTCACTGGAATACTGGATCCCCTCCAGGTTGCGTTTTGCCGTTTCGGAATTCAACCAGTAAGACCGCAGGACTTCATCTCTACCCGCCAGCCATTCACTTCCGGTGTCATATTCACAGCGCGATGACAAAAATTGAGCTGCAGTTTCATAATCATCGTGGTTGAGCGCACGGGCAAATCCATACGCGGCTTGACGGGTTTTCATCCGGATTTATTCTCCAAAACAAGACATCTTTATTCAATTTCCATTATAGCTGTGGGGGTACTCTGCGCGCTTATCAATACTGTAATGTAAATAAAAATCCTCCAGCCTAGATCTGCCAGAGGATTCTTTGGTTATTTCAGAAACACAAAGGAATGAAAATGCCGGGTCTCACGGCAGGATCGAATAGTAGACCTGATCTGCAATGGCGATGAAAACCTCCCTGGTCGGACTGATGGCAAATGCAGTGGCAGGTTGATCGGATAATTCATCCTGGGACATGTACTGCCTGTCGTACGAAAGCTGCAGCGAGAAGCGGTGGATCGAATGGGTATCACCATCCAAAATGAACAGCGATGGCTCTGGCGGAGGAACATACACCATCTCGTCAAAATCACTGCCAGCGAACACCGGTCCATCCTGCATGCCGGCGGGCAAATTCTGGTAGGTCATCGGGTCGATACAGCGGGTTGGCGCATCCTGGAAGAGACCATAGGTACACTGGGTGACCTGGCTGTCAGCGTGGAGCAGGAACAGGTCCTGGTTGCGGACAGTTATGTCGATCACGTCCGCCATGGTAGGAATTTCATTGCCGAAAAAGTAGGACGGGAGCTCGCGGTAGGAATCACGCCCCCAGTAAACCCACACGGAACTGGTCGCCGGGTCCAGGATAAACAGATCCATGGAGTTCATCGTCATCGCACTGGGCTGTCCCCAGTTGGTATCCGGCACACCCATCGGGATCGTGAATACCCCTTCACCATCTTCAGTACATTTGACGAGCACACCATCATCATCCATGCCCATGATTGCTGCACCGTTGGGGTCGCTCGGGGGTAAAAGAGAGATATCCACCAGGGGACCGACGATGTCCGGCGCTGGTACCGGTCCGCAGTAGAAATCAGCATCGATGTTGAAAGTGTTTCCCTGGCGCACAGCCCGGATGACTTCTCCCCGGATGCCATCGAGCATATACAGCTCATCGCTGGTAGCAAGCATCTTGATGATCTCAACCTGGCGCGGGAACCCACCTGGAATTGCCGGAAGATAGCTGACGCGCTCCACCCTGTCCAGATCATCCATGATCTGATGAGCATAAAATCCCAGCTGTTGTGAATCCTCGGTTTCCTGGTAAGCTTCAGCCTGATCCAGGTTTGTCAGCACCTGGCTCCACAGTTCTCTCTGCTGGACCGGATCCTCTTCTTCTGCAGCCTGCTGGGCAAAACCGACAGCCGTATTGAAATATTCCGCATACAGGTACTCGCGCCCGCGCTGGAAATAAACCACGCTGGCAATCGTGATGACCACAAGCGGCACCGCCACGGCGATAAATGCCATCACGGAGTTGGAGATATTGAAAAGGCTATCATCGGGTAAGAGGCGCCTGGCCAGGTCCTTCATAAATTTCCCAAACTGCTGCAGCGTGGTCCGGATTGCCCGCAGCATGGTCACCAGTACAGGGGCGATCGTCTCTCTGAAGAGATTGGGACGCGGTTCTGCTGGCTCAGGTTCTTTTTCCTGGGCTTCCTGGATGGCACTTTCACTGACAGGTGCAGTAACCACAGCCGGGGATGTACCCGGAACTCGAGATGGTTTTGGCGCCGATTCCCGTTCGTCCGCCGGTTTTTCCAATGGTTTACGCGCATCGACGGAAGTATCCTGTGCGGGTGCTTCTGGAATGGTGGTTGTCGGGGAGGGCAGGTTGCGGGGTGTTAATTTTTTAAGCGCACCATCTCCCTTCTTGACGTCCAGCAGCAGTGCATCCAGGTCGTCATCCGAAGTGCCGACCAGTTCCCAGTAAACGGACCGCATCGAGCCCTGGCCCATCTTTTCGATCAGTTCAGCGTTCCAGGATTTCGGTAAATGCGCCGCCAAGAGCAGGCGGTCTCCAGGTTTGAGCGAGGCGTAATGGTAGCGCAGCGGGGCTACCCGGGCCATACCCAGGCCCCTGCCGCCGGATTCATCATCGAAGAAATGGCTGACTTCGTCATTCCGCATCAAAAATGTGTGCACCGGACCGCACTGTGCCAGGTACAGCCGGTCGTTGCGGATGACGAGCATATTCATCAAGCCGACAGCCCGGAGTCCCTGGCGGGAGGTGCGCATATTGCGTTCCAGCAGGTCCTTATTCAAGGCGTCGATGGCTGCCCGCGTCGCTTTTGTTGCCGAACCCGGTGAGCGGAAGTACATTCTCGCCAGGCTGTTGAGCAGTTGTTTGCGGGCCTCCTCGGAGAACGGCGCGTTGCCGCGGACTGCCAGGTGCAGGATCAGACGCTCGCTGGCGCGTCCCCGGGCGGGTCGCTTCGGTGCGACCGTCGCCAGAACGCTGCCGTCACCGGTTGATGCGGCGGATTCTCTTCTCAGGGGTAATAGGATCAGGTCGGGTGATTGTGTCATAGAGTTCAGTCTGGATGATGTCTTTCAAACCACCATCCTACCATGATTATAACGGGGTTTTTGCAAGATCGATGCCGGAAGTGAAAGAGAAAGGCTGCCCGTTGAGAGCAGCCTTTGGGAGAATACAATGAACCGATCGGGGAACAAATCAAAGCTATGGTTGGTATGATTGGTAAATCATTGGCATGAAGATCCATGCATCGACGAAGACGGACTCCGAGGAACTCCACGGGCTGAAGCCTTCTTCTCCATAGGCTCGGACCCTGTAATACCAGGTTCCTACAGGCTGATCCGCGAAGTTTTTAAACATTTCCTCCCCATCATGAATCACCTGTGTGTTCACGAAATACGGATCGCTGCTTTCTTCCAGTATGTACCCCGTCACCGAGATGATTTCAGTTGAGGTAATTGGGTAGTACCAGGATATACTGTAATTATCATCCCGGTCAGCGTTTTCAATCGGGTTCAGTGTCGGTGGGTCGTAAGGCAGGGGGTCGACTGTTGTGACTTCCTGGTTACTCCAATCGCTGTTCCCCGCCGAGTTAGATGCCAGCACACGGTAGTACCAGTTGCCTCCCTCCTGACCGGTCACTTGATATGAAGTCATCGACCCGATGTAGCGGTATTCCGGGCTGGAAAAGTTGAAATTGTCATCTTCCTGCAGAGTGTACGATGCCGCACCGGGCTGTGTTGACCNNTTTCATCCAGGGTCGGTGGATCCGGTTTGACTGTCACCGATTTGACATTGGACCATGCAGAAGTGATCGAGTCCGCCACAGACCGCACCCGGTAGTACCAGGTCCCGGGTTCCTGATCGGTAATTTGCATCTGGCTGACCATTAGGCTGGAGTAGATTGCCGGGCTGCTGAAGGAGGGGTTGTCATCTTCCTGCAAAGTATAAGAATCTGAACCCGGGACATACGACCAGTCCACCGTATAAATTCCATCACCATCCGCATTGGCGATGTTATAAAGCACAGGTGCGTCGATGCCGGCAATATGCACAACCGCGGCATGGGCATCGACCAACCCCCAGCCATAATCTGGATCCCATCCTGCAGTACCCAGATCCAGGGCTGTACTGGTCATGGCAGACTGCACCTGTGCAGGTGTTAATGAAGGATTCAGTGAAAACAGCAGACCCGCCACCCCGGCAACATGGGGGGTTGCCTGCGAGGTGCCCTGCAGGTAATCATAGTTTTTATAAACTCCATCCCCATTTAACTCTACTGTATAAATCGGCATTGTACTGAATATTCCATTGGGATCATGCGGTCCTGACATCTCACCGCCAGGGGCTGAGATGTCGCAGTGCGAGCCGTACTGAGAGTAATACGAATAGGTATTGTATGGATCGGTCGCTGCCACCCCCACAACATTGTAATACCCTGCCGGGTAATTCGTTGGGTTTATGTAATACTGGTCTCCATAATAACAACCTGTACGGCAGTTCCCCATGGCAGCGACCACCAGGGAACCCCGGCTCGTTGCACTCGTCACTGCCGCCTGCATGGTGGATGAATATGAGATGCCGCCCAGGCTCATGTTCAACACCTGGGCGCCGTTCTCGGATGCCCAGGTGATCCCATTCGCGATGTCATCGGTATACCCAGATCCGGAAGCATTCAGAACACGGACCGGCATACATAATTTTGCATCCCCAGCATACACCTGCGATCCCGGTGGCATTGTTGGTTGCCGCCGCAGCGATACCGGCAACATGCGTGCCGTGACCATTCCAGTCAATGGTATTCGTAGCATCTTCGACAAAATCTTTTCCTGGAATAAGCTTCGAAATCAAATCCGGGTGGCTGGGATCGACACCAGTGTCAAGTATCGCAATGATAACCGTGGCTGAACCGGTGGTCACATCCCACGCCTGCGGAGCATTGATCTTCGGCAGACCCCACTGATTAATGTAATAGGGATCATCGGGAATTACATCCGTATCGAGAACCACTGGCACAGACGGCATATCAAAAGCATGGTAAATATAGTTGGGCTCAGCGTATTCGATGCCCGGGTTCGCCATCAGTTCGCTGGCGATTTCCAGCTCGCGACCTTCCGGAACCTGCCAGAGCTGCACCGGGTTGTGGTACAGGTTTCTCACATAGGCTGCCTGGTGCTGAGCCATCAGGTCAGTCATCGCCCGGTTTTCAGCTCCGTCGGCGAATTTGACCAGCAGTTCCCCTGGTGCAAACTCACCAGCCGGTTCTTCGGGTGCTGATCGGTCGGATGGTTCAGGATCCCCCTGCGCCGAAACGTGCTGGGTACTGCCTGCGACCAGCAGCATCACCGCAAGTAACACCACGAACACGCTGATCAATTTTTTCATCTCCGCAGAACGGGTTGGTTTATTCATTGTGTTCTCCTAAGATTCTGGGTTCCAGAGGGGGTGTTTACAGTAAGCGTATTATATCGAAACTGATAACCCGGTAAATTTCAGAAAGATTGCAGTTTGATCGTCCTGGGTGGCTACCAGCCAACCCGGCGCGGGAAACCCGGTCCATTCAGCCGGACGCTGCCCGGGTCGTCCGGAAAGATCCCAGCAATTGGGGTGCCGCAGTTCGGGCATTTACCCTCTGTCGTGATCTTGTAGTCCAGCAGGATGTAGCCGTAGCGCTCGATCACCCGTTCACGGCAGTTCGGGCAGTGGGTGTGTTCGTACTCACCCACCCGCCCGGGCAGGTTGCCGGCATACACATAATTCAACCCGGCTTCGTACCCGATCTCCGCTGCCCGGATCAGTGTATCAACCGTGGTGCGGGGTGGATCGATCATCTTGTAATCCGGGTGGAAGGCGGACACATGCCAGGGAATATCCTCCGAAACGGATTGGATGTAGCGGGCTGCTTCCATCAATTCATCCGTGCTGTCGTTGAACCCGGGAACGACCAGGGTGACCACCTCCACGAAGAAACCCGCCTCGTGCGCCATTTTGATCGTATCCAGGACATGCTGAAGCACCCCTCCAAGCTGGCGGTAGTGCTTATCCTGCATGGTTTTAAGATCGATCTTATAGGCGGAAAGGAAGGGTTTCAGGTATTCAATCACCTCCGGGGTGGCGTTGCCATTGGAGATATATACGCATTTCATCCCGGCATCCAGTGCTTCCTGGAAGACTGCCGCAGCCCACTCAGAAGTGATCAGCGGTTCATTGTACGACGAGGCCACAACCGACGCACCTCCGCGGACACCATACTTCACCAACCGCCTGGCATCCATCTCCCGGATGTAGTTCCCTGCCATGTCCGATGCCGGATCACGCAGTGCCTGCGAGGTCACCCAGTTCTGGCAGTAGTGGCAGTGGAAATCGCAGCCCAGCATGCCAAACGTCAGCGCGTCGGAACCGGGGAAAACATGATTGAAGGGTTTTTTTTCGATGGGATCTACCTGTAATGAGGCCACATATCCCCACGGCACTTTCAGCTCACCGCCCTGGTTAAAACGCACCTTGCAGATGCCCCGGCGCCCCTCTCGGATCAGGCAGCGGTGTCCGCAGGCATAGCAGCGCACCGAATCATCCGGCAGCTTTTCGTATAATTCTCCTTTTGCTGTCAGGCTGTCTAAATACTCAGCTATTGTAGTCATACGTACCTTTACTTTCTTCTCATTCAACTACAGCGGTACCAATATTATAATCAGGTTTATGATTTCATTAGTGATTCAAGCCGGCGGCAAATCCAGCCGAATGGGTCAGGACAAAGCCCTGATGCCTTTCCTGGGCAAGCCGCTGATCGAGCGGGTCATCGACCGGCTCTCACCGATTGCCAATGAGGTGCTCATCACCACCAATAACCCAAGTGAATATGAGTACCTGGACCTGCCTTTGTACGAAGACCTGATCCCGGATCGTGGTGCCCTGGGAGGTTTGTACACCGCCCTGCACAGTGCCTCGCACCCGCTGGTCGCCATTATCGGCTGTGATATGCCCTTCGCCAGCCCATCCCTGCTGCGGCATGGCTGCCAGGTCCTGGAAGACACGGGCGCTGATGTCGCCATCCCCCTCAGCGATGCTGGCCTGGAACCAATGCACACGGTTTACCGGAAAAACACCTGCCTGACGGCAGTCAAGGACGCGATCGATGCCGGGAAATGGAAACTGATCGCCTTCCACGACGATGTTGATGTACGCATCATCTCTACATTCGAGATACATCAGCATGACCCGAAAGGTCTGGCATTTTTGAACATCAATACACCGGAGGAGTTTGCCCAGGCGGAAGTCCTTGCCCGGGAAGAAGGCATTTAAAAGTCTGGTCACAACAGGGGCGAGACTAAATACCAGCCTAAATCCGCCCACAAGTGGATACCAACTGCCTCGCTCAGATCAAATTTCACCGATTGCGCCCCCGCAATCAACCCTAACACTCCATTCAACAGCAGGATTTCGACCTGAACCACCGGAAACTTATTGGCGGATGATTAAATCTGAACCTACCGCTGCCCGTGGTGGATGAATAAAACTGTCGGAATCGTCGCTTTGAGCAATATGCAAACATAGACCTGCTCAGCATTATTGGCTTCGATGTGATCCAGCACAGCAATAAAATCGCTAAACTCCCGGTCCATAATATGATAACCAGAGATTTATATATTGTGACTTCAGATGCCCTTTTGATCGATGCAGCCCATTTAATGTTCGAATACAAGATCTCCCTTACTGGTCAGCGATGCATGAATCATCTGCCGCTTTATTCGAACTGCGGTGCACAGATCACCACCTGGGCGGAAGAACTTAATTAACCAGAAAAAGAGTAAATCCTGAAGATCGAAGAGCTGACTATGCGGTAGAATACCTGTCAGATAACCATCACAGAACAGGACAATTCTATGCCACTTGACATCCAGCAAATCCGCCAGCAGTTCCCCGCTCTTTCCAGCAGCACGACTTTTTTCGACAATCCCGCCGGTACCCAGGTACCAACAAGGGTCATCGATCGGATGATCCGGTACCTGCGCGAATCAAATGCCAACCATGGTGGGGGATTCCAGACCTCCATAACCTCCGATGCCATCATCGACGAGACCCGACAGGCTGCGGCGGACTTCCTGGGGGCGGCCCGCAGTGAGGAAATCATTTTTGGACCCAACATGACCAGCCTGGCTTTCATGCTCAGCCGCATGCTGGCACCGCAGATCGAAAAAAACGACACCATCGTCGTCACCCGCCTGGACCATGACGCCAACATCACACCGTGGACGCAGATGGCAGAGGAACGCGGCGCAAAGGTCGAGTGGATTGATTTCGATGTCGAAGATGGGACCTTGAAGATCGACCAGTTCGAATCCGTATTGGAATCAAAACCGAAACTGGTGGCAGTCGGATACGCCTCCAACGCACTGGGAACCATCAACCCGGTGCACAAAATCACCCAGATGGCAAAGCAGGCTGGCGCACTGGTATTTATCGATGCGGTCCAGTACGCCCCTCACGGACCCATCGACGTCCAGGATCTTGGATGTGATTTCCTGGCGTGCTCAAGCTATAAGTTCTTTGGTCCGCATCTCGGCCTGCTCTACGGTCGATATGACCTGCTCGAGTCCCTGCCAACATACCAGGTCAGGCCGGCCTCGCAGACTCCGCCGGGAGTTTTCGAACGCGGCACAAAAAACCACGAAGGCATCGCCGGTCTGCTGGGTGCTTTTGAATATATGGAATGGGTCGGAAAAACCTTTGGCTGGATACACAAAGACAAATATGTACAGCGTTATGATGGTCGAGCCCTGCTGTTGAAGCAGGCGATTACCGCCATCCGGGCGTACGAATTCGAGATCAGCCGCCAGATGCTGGCAGTGTTGAATGAAACCCCCGGAATACGATTGTACGGGCTGAATGACCCCCTCCAAATAGAGAACCGCGTTCCGACCTTCGCCTTCAACGTGGAGGGTGTTCATCCACACCAGGTGGCTGAAAAGATGGCTAATAACGGGATCGCCGTCTGGGATGGAAATTACTACGCCCTGGCAGTTACCGAGAGGTTAGGTGTTGAAGACAGCGGTGGAATGGTACGGGTCGGTCCGGTGCACTACAACACCGTCCAGGAGATCACCAGATTCAAAGTTGTGCTGGATGAGATCCTGAAGTAATTCCAGGTTTCAGCCTTATTCAGTCTGAAGATTTACCATACCCGGGGAAATCTTTTAGATCATTATTCACTTTTGGTCTGACCTCGACAACATCAATACCAATTTCTGATTTAATCTTCTCCACGAAAGCATCAAACTGCTTTGGAGTGAAGACGCTTTTGCCCATGCTCTTCATAATTGGCGTCCCCAGGACGATCACATCGGCATTAATTTCCAGGGAATAATCAATCAGCTGGCGGGGGATTTCGCCTTTTAAAATCTTGTAATCCACATCTTCCAAACCCTGCTCGATGGATCGATCTCTGAGAATCGAGAGGGCAAACTCGCTCATCTCCTCCAGCTGGCGGTAAACTTGCCGGATCGGGGCGAGGGTCGGCGCCGCGGATTTCATAAATTCCACATCGATGATGTAGCAGTAGTGCAGGCTGGCCTCGTGTTCGAGGGCAATTTGAATGGCTTTCTTCGCTGTCGCCCGGCTTTCCAACTGACCCCGAACAGCACACAAGACTATCTTATACACTTTCTTTTTTTGAGCCATTTTCCCTCCTTCTTTACAAGAATCGAATTAATAACCAGATGGTCGCCAGGGCAACGGTGATCAGCAGCGCCGGGAATCCTTTTTTCAGGAAATACGCATACGAAATCGGGTAACCAGCACCTTCGGCGATACCCGCGGTGACCATATTCGCAGAGGCACCGATCAGCGATCCATTTCCACCCATCGCCGATCCAACCGACAGGCAGTAAAATAACACTTTGGAGTGCGCTCCGGGGACCGTCGCCGACAGGAATCCGACCACCGGTAGCATGGCGGCAGTAAAGGGGATATTTGCCACAACGGTGGACAATACCGCACTGACCCAGATGACAGTGACCATCGTCAAGATCAGGCTGTTGCCGACCAGATTGCCGATCGTCCTGGCGATGATGCTGATCAAACCAACCTCCTGAATGCCGCCCACGACCATGAATAATGCCATAAAGAACACCAGGGTCGTCCAGTCAACCGCCTCGATCATCTCGTCGATATTCGGTCGGATCCAGACCATCAGGCTTGTTGCGCCGAGTAATGCCGTCACGGAGGGCAGCAGGTGGATGCGTTCACCAAATATAAACAGCAGCAGCATGATGGTGCCAATCACGCCTGCCTTCTTCAGGTTTTCTACATCCCGGATCTTACTGCGTTCTTCCAACCGCTCGAGCAGAACTGGGGTGATTTCCTTTGCATCGGCAAAATCTTTCCGGTAGATCACCCAGCTGTAGGCGATCAATCCGATGAACGCCAGCATCACACCCGGGGTCAGGTTGCGCAGGAAATCGTTGAAGGAGATGTTGGCGTATGAACCAATCAGGATGTTGGTTGGCGTTCCCACCAGCGTGCTGACGCCAATTACATTGGAAGCCATCACTTCCGGGATCAACAGCGCAAGCGGTGGAATTCCGGCTGCAATGGCAATCTGCACCGTGATCGGGGTCATCAGCAGCATGGTGGTCACGTTGTCGAGAAAAGCCGAGGCGACCCCGGTGATCAGCATCAGAATCGGCAGTAAGAGCAGCATCTTGCCGCCTGAGATGCGGTAGGAGAAAAATGCCAGCCACTGGAATACACCGGTATCTTCAATGATGGCGATCAGGATCATCATCCCCATGACCAGGAAGATCACGTTCCAATCGATGTATTTGATCGCACCCATAAAATCGAAAACATACAGTGATTCCGTGATCGGCTCGCCTAAATAACTGATCCCCATTAGCAACGCCGCTCCCGACAACGCCGCCAGTGTGTTGTGCATCTTATCCGTGGCAATCAATACCAGGACCAGCGCAAAGATGATCGCGGCGATCCAAAAAGCCGCGGTTACCTCTCTCTCCATCAAGACGTCTTCAACGACCAGGGATTCACCATCTATCAACATCTGCAATTGCGAATCATCGATACCGATCGTTAATTCATGAAAGTGTGTGCGGTGTACCTGGATGCTCAATTCATTATCCGCGTTTTGCGAGTATTCGAGGGCGAACCGTCCATCCGGTTGGGTCTGCGTCTCCGAAATCACTTCCTCATTTTGCAGGAGCCGGACAGCGGCGCCATCCACGGGCTGATTCTGTTCGTCGTGAACATAACCGATGATCAACGGCTGTTGAGGTTCCTCCTGGGCATGGGCAGACCAGCTGGAAAATCCGAGCAATAAACTCAATAAGACGGAACCAANNGCTCTGCTCTATTGTTCATTTCCCTGCCCACCAGTTCCAACGCATCCAATCAAATCAGACCGTATTCCAAACCAACATCAAGATTGAAGCTGAATTTAAGCTGGTATCTGAACGGGATCAACGTCGCTGACCGTCTATGGCTGTTTTTTTCCAGTGTCCCTTCAAGGGTATGCACCTGATCACTGCCTCAAATCAATGGGAATACTTGCTAAAAATTATAGCATGGTGGAGGTCAATATTCTGGATTGTCAGGATATCGATGTTTCCATTAATAAAAATCAGGGGTTCTGTGTATGAATGCAAAACCCCTGATGAGATCGTTTGATGGTGTTCTTATCTAAACCAAAATTAACCTGTTTGAGGGGTTGATTATCCGGTCTCAAACCAGTTGATCAAAATCATCAGACCAAAACCGGTGAATACAGCGGGAACTAAGCAAAACCAAGGCAGAGCCAGGTTTCGGCTGTCAGTAAAACCGTTGCCAACCGCCAAGGCATGACCGCGTAGAAGAAATCTGAAAGGAAAGAGGCGATCAAAGCCCCGATCATCCTTCCCAGGAATGAACCCAGGATCCAGAACACCCAGGGAAAGCAGGAATTCTTCAGCCACCAGCCATTGCAAAAGTTGGATCAGGATGCTGAACGCCGGTACGGCGATATAGATAATTTATTGTGTTGGATTGATTTCAAGGATTCCCGTCAATAACAGGTATGAGACGTCAACAGCTACAATAGCTTCATCCATACTCGCTACGACCCAGATCGTCCATTCCAACCAGGCAGGTAACTTTCGTTTCTTGCTGTCCATAGCAACCTCCTTTTTTTAAAGTGGAACTGCTCTAAAGAATGGCTAAATCACTCAAGCCTCTCAATCAAAATCCCCCTCCTGATCGATATTGGTTAGTTATGGAATTGGATATTTTGGATAGTACACGATTTATGATGAATAACGGTTTGTTAATCCTACCAGGTATTGTTTAGATAACAGGATCAAGATATGAAAATTTTGAGGAATTTCGGTAATAAAAATGCTCCAATCAGCCCGCAGCGAAGATCGCCGCCGCCAGGAAGCGAACGAAATCGATCATGAAATGATAACCAATGGCGTGTTCAAGATCGCGTTTTATGAAAAGGAGTGCAGGTGGGATACCATAGAAAAAGAGCCCAAAAATGATCGCCACGAAATTAAATCCGGTATGTGCTAATGCATGCACCAGCGAGGAGATAATGACGCTGAACAGTATTGCTCTTCCTGCATTTTTAGGTACGCTGGGACGCAGCAGGGTATAGAACAAGGTCACCAGGAACAGGCGTGCCCAGACTTCTTCCCCAATTCCAGGAGCGATCGCAGCAAATGCCTGCCACCAGCTTTGAACCCAGGTGTCTCCAGTGTAGATCTCGCCGATCAGGTTCAGGCTAGCTGCGGGAATGGCCAGCAGTAAGGCAATCCCAAAACCCGATAGACTGGCTACATAATTCCCACTCATCCAGCTGATTTTACCCAGTTTGGCGCGCCTCACCAATAACGCGCCAGCGACATACATCACAGCAACTGCATTGAGATTTAGAATCGACCAGCTTAATTCATTCGACTCCAGGAAGCGGAATGCGAAACCAACCACGATACCCAGGACTGCCCCGGTGATGATCAAATCCCAGGTCAGGTCATCCCGCAGGATGATGATGACTGCCACCGCGAGCAGCGCTGACCCACCTATCAGCACAAAAGCTGGGTCGATCAGCAATCCCAACGCATAAAATGCTGCCATGACGATGATGATCAACCCGAGAACCAGCCAGAAATTTGACGCGCCTGGGAACTCCAGTTTGATTTTTGGTAAAGCTCGTGCATAGGGTGGAATTTTAATCAGCACCCAGCACAACCCGATGATGAACAACGCACCTGCTATTCCTCCCGGGATCGCTGCCCAGTCTTGCGGGGTAAAAAATGCAATCGCCACCCCGCTCCCGGCAACTATCCATAAAAGCACCAATCCGACCTGCATCCATTTCGGAACCTTAGCCAGAAATTGCGTATCCATAATACACTCCATGTCATCAGGTTGAAATAATTATATATGCATATCAGGTAAAACAGGGGACCCAACAGACCAGTTAACCAGACGGTCTACCGTGGTGTTGGTCTGTTGGGCTGTATTGGGGGAACGAACCCCAAGCAGAAGCTTTAGCCGAAACACCAGATCGTAAGAAATGGTGGTCGCCTGAAATACTCTACGTACTCGTGATGCTAAGGTTGTACCTCAGACGAAAAAATCAACAGGACGTTAAGGATTTACGGATATTTCACGGATGTAAAACCAGGAGGAANNGCGGACTTGAACCGCCGACCTCTGCGTCCCAAACGCAGCGCGCTTCCAACTGCGCTACACCCCGGCTGGCTGAGTATAATCCGAACCCGCTTGAAACGTCAAGGTAAACTGATTGTTTTTCACGAACTGCAGCATGGTAAAATGTACCAATTTAAACCAAGAAAGTGCTATTTACCACGGACTCGAGATTACACAGTCGGATTTTATTCTCTCAGGATGAATCAATTTTCTGCTTATGCCCCGGCAGCAACTTATCACGGGCACCACATTGAATACACGGAAGATAAGGATTACTGGCGCTGGCTGGCTTATCAACACGGTTCACCTGTGCTGGAATTGGGCTGTGGAACTGGTCGGATCCTGATCGACCTGGCAAATCGTGGCTACCAAACAACAGGTGTCGATCACGATTTTCACATGCTTCAATACGCCAGAACCCATATCACTGCTGATATTGAGCCATTCATCCATCTGATCCAGGGGGACATGGTCCATCTCCCCCTCCAGGAAAGGTTCGCACTGATCATCATCCCCTGCAACACCTACACGATATTACGGCCGTCTGATCGCCAGTCGCTTTTGAAAAATGTTGGCAGATTGCTCCAGCCCGGTGGATGCTTCAGTTTCAGCATACCCGACCCGGAGATGCTGCGCGAACTGCCGGATGAAGGCGAACCCCTGGTGGAAAGCACCTTCACGCATCCCATCAGCGGCGAGCCTGTCCAGGCGAGCAGCGCCTGGAAAAAGTCCCATGGTCAGATCATGCTATCGTGGATCTACGATCACCTGCATGCTGATGGTACCGTTCAAAGGGTGGAAACAGGTGTTGTCCACGATATCGTCTCCCTGAAACAACACCGGGCAGAACTCCGCCAGGCAGGTTTACAGATCCGGGATCTCTATGGGGATTTCGATCGGACACCGTATGATAGGTCAGAAAGTGAATACTTAATCATTTCCGCAAGGAAGGTTGAAAATCCAAATTTATGAACCGGATCCAGCGTTTTTTTTATCAACGGCTTCACCCGGAGATCTACCAGGGTCACCGGCAGACTCCCCCCTATTTCGAAGGCTGGTATTTCAAGATCGTCTCCGCTGATGCAAAGCATCGGTTTGCGATCATCCCGGGTGTCTTCCTGGGAGAAGACGGACATGCATTCGTCCAGGTGCTGGATGGTGCTCACCATTCATCCGCTTTCCACCGCTATCCATTGGAAAGTTTCCAGGCATCGGAACGCGAGTTCGACATTTTCATCGGTCCGAATTATTTCTCCGAACTGATTCTCCGCCTGAATATCGATGATAAACTCGGCAGTCTTTCCGGGACTCTTCGCTTTGTCGATGTCAAACCCTGGCCGGTAACCCTGCTTTCCCCGGGAATCATGGGCTGGTATGCCTGGGTACCCGGTATGGAGACTTATCATGGTGTCCTCAGCCTGGACCATGGCATCGAGGGCAGTCTGACTATCGATGGAGAGACAGTTGATTTCACCGGTGGAAAAGGCTACATCGAAAAGGATTGGGGGCAGGCATTCCCTTCGGCGTATGTGTGGATGCAGACAAATCACTTCGATGAGGTTGGGATTTCTCTGACCGCATCGATCGCCATGATCCCGTGGGTGCGGCATTCCTTCCGTGGTTTCATCGTCGGCTTTCTACACCATGGAAAGCTGTACCGTTTTGCTACCTACACCGGGGCAACCACCGAACTCCTCGAGGTGTCAGACGATTCCGTCGTCTGGGTGATGAGGGATAAGCACCATCAACTGAAGATCGAAGCCTCACGCCCCCGGGGCGGGTTGATCCACGGCCCAACTCGCAAAGAGATGATCCAGAGAGTCGAAGAAACGATGACGTCAGCGGTGAATGTTACCCTTGCAACCCGTGAAGGGGACGTCATTTACCAGGGAAGCGGTCGGAATGCTGCACTGGAGGTTTTTGGTGATCTGCCCACCCTGCTTTCAGAGAAGTAAAACTTGGATTGGTTTGGATTTAGATCAATAAATTGATTGCCGAAATAAACAACAGTACCAGGATGATCCTTTCAAACAGGACCTTGTCTACCCGTTCAGCGAAAAGCCGTCCGACCCACACCCCCAGGGGGACCAGCGGTGCCAGCCAGATCACTCGAAGCAAGAAATCAAAATCAAATATCCCAATCACCGCATAATAGGGTACTTTGATCCAGTTCAAGATCGTGAAGAACAATACTGAAGTCGCCACGAATACCCTGGGAGTCAGGTCCTGCATCAGGAGGTAGATCGAGGCCGGGGGACCGCCTGCATGTGCCAGCGATGAAGTAAATCCACTGATCGTACCCGCCAGCCAGCCGTGCCAATTGTGGGATTGGTATTTAACTTCCTTCATAATCCGGTCTTCCAGGAATTTATAGACCACAAATATCAATGCGATAATCGCCACACCGATGCGCAGCATGTCCGATGTCACACTGGATATGAAATATGTCCCCACTGTTACCCCCAAGACTGCACCTGGAATAAGCAGCAGAGCGATCCTGCGGTTCCACCTGCCCCAGTGAGCCGCCATCGAGAAGGCGTCACCCAGGATCAGCACCGGGAGCAGGATCCCGATGACATCTTCAATCGGGACAACCTGAGCCATCAGGATCGTCACCNNTCGTCACCAGGGCACCGATGCTGCCCCCTAATCCTCCTTTACCCAGACCGACCAGAAATGCCGCCAGACCTAAGATCAGGATTGGCAGCAAGCTACCTGTAAATTCCATGCGCGCCCTTTCCTTTGTTAGTTCCGTTGTTCGAGAAATGCCTACCCACAGGCAGCTGCCGCCCGCCCAAAATAATGAGTTGGGCGAACCAGGTGGTGATCTAGCCTGAAGGTTTTTACCCTGCAATTCCAGGTCCTGCAGCTTGTGCCGGGCATTGCGATATGTCTGCGCGTACAGCACATGTGATACCAGCATCATATAAGGTATGATCACCGCATAAATGAGCGGCAGAATGCAGATCAGGACTACCGTTGCGGAGAATATTTGTGTGAGAATCCCCGCAGCAGAATTTACCGCCAGCACCAGGATAAATACCAGCAAGAATCCCCTNNAGCATAGCCGGGTAGAGCAAGCTCCAGACCAGCGCCACGAAGACAGAAATCATTATGGCAGCGATCACGATAATCAAGCCAATCGTGGTAAAAAGGACCGGTGCCCAGGCAAATCCGCTATCCGAAGACAGGTTCAGGGTGACGGCAATGGTGGCAAAATTGAGCCCAAGGATAAAATTAAGGATAAACAGGATGGGAACGACGGGGATGAGACCCAAACCGAACACCCATAATCCTTTGACCAGCAGATTCCCCCAGTCATCCCATTCCGGTAATACTGGCTCACCACCAGTGAGAATGATTTCTTGCATAACGACGACCACATAACCCAGGAAAAAGAACATCGGGATGAGTGGGATAATGAAGCTGGCAGCCAGCAAGCCAGCGGCAATGCCCAGTTTAACGGCTACCTTTTCGTCTTCAAATACAAAAATAAATGCTTTTTTGATCTGATCTCTGGTCAACCAATCCATATCCGCATCCTCCAGTGGTTAATAATTATCATTCAGCCAGGTTGATACCGTAGAATTTTTTTCGATTTCCAATGCAAAACCGACAACTATGATTATAATATGTTCAACCAACAACCATCGACAGTGGAGAGTGCTGGATGATGAAAAAGAACTATGACGGTGTCATCGAGGGAGTGCGCTATGACGATGATGGAAAGATCATCTGGGCGCGCGGTTATCAGCGCAAGGGCTTTATATTCTCCGATTTGATCTTATTTCCACGCCAGGAGATCATCGACAGGATTGCTGCCGGAGAAAAGTTCTACACCGGTACACGCGACCTGCTGATGGGTCACAACTTCAAGATCAATAAACCGTTACGCCTGGTGGATCACAACGGTGAGAAACTGGTTGTCGCCGGGGATACCCCAACCGATCGAGACCACATTGCCGGCGTGCCGCTGGTATAAATCAAAGATCATTTTAAAACATAACGCCGAGTTGCATGAACTCGGCGTTTTCTTATTTTGTTTAAAAATCACTCCAGTTTTGCAAAAGCAATAGCCTTCTTGACCTCGCTGATCGCCTTGGTCACCTGGATATCACGCGGGCAGGCGTCCGTGCAGTTGAAGATCGTCCGGCAGCGGTAAACTCCAAACTGGTCATTAAGGATCTTCAGGCGTTCAGCGCCGCCCTGATCCCGGCTGTCAAAAATGAAGCGGTGGGCGTTGACGATCGCCGCTGGTCCGACATAATTTCCATTCACCCAGTATGCAGGGCAGGAGGTTGTGCAGGCTGCACACAGGATGCACTTGGTGGTATCGTCGAAACGTTCCTGTTCTTCGATCGACTGCAGGCGCTCCTTCTCTGGGGGTGGGTCGTCGTTGATCAGATATGGTAGCATGGCTTTGTAATGGTCAAAGAACGGTTCCATATCTACAATCAGGTCTTTCAATACCGGTAAACCTAATATCGGTTCTACTTTAATCGTATTACTCTTAATATCCTGAACAAGGACCTTACAGGCTAACCGGTTGACCCCATTGATCCGCATTGCATCAGAGCCACACACACCATGAGCGCACGACCGGCGGAAGGACAGCGTGCCGTCGTGTTCAGCCTTGACCAGTTCCAGAAGATCAAGAACGCGATCAATCGGTTCGACCTCTAAAGTCCACGAATCGTAATGTTCTTTCTTGTCAGTTTCAGGGTTGAAACGGAATACCTTGAGGGTTATTTTTCGCATCTTGGTCTCCCTAATAAACCCGTTTCTTGGGCTCGTATTTAGTAAACACTACGTCTTTATAATCCAGCCTGATTTCGTCCCCTTCCATCCAGGCGAGAGTATGTTTAAGCCAGTTTTCGTCATCCCGCTCTGTGTAATCATCGCGGGCATGTGCCCCACGGCTCTCTTTACGAGCCAGAGCGGAAACTGTTGTGACTTCAGCTAGATCAAGCAAGTTCCCCAATTCCCAGACATTCAGGATGTCTGTGTTATACAAATGACCCATATCGTCCGGGCGGACGTGTTTGTAGCGCTGCTTAAGTTCCCGAATTTTGTCTAAGGCTTGCTGCATACCCTCTTCGGTCCGAAAAACTCCGACATGGTCGAACATGGTCGCTTTCATTTCATCAGCGATCGCTTTGGCTTTTTCTTTGCCATCAGCGTTGCGGATAGCGTCAAACTGCTGTTGAGCAAATTCTGCAGCATCATCAGGCAGCGGCAGGAAATCCGTACCGCGTGCATATTCCGCTGCTTTGAGCCCAGAGTGTTTTCCGAAGACAATCAGGTCCAGCAGCGAGTTGGTGCCCAGGCGGTTGGCTCCATGGACGGAGACGCAGGCATTTTCACCAGCGGCAAAGAAACCAGGCAGAGGTTTGTTTTGGGAATCGATGACCACCTGACCAAACATATCCGTGGGGATGCCGCCCATCGCATAGTGTGCGGTTGGCTGAACAGGCATCGGTTGGGTTACCGGGTCCACTCCCAGGTATGTATGACAAAAATCGATAATATCCGGCAGCTTTCCGAGGATCTCTTCCGCCGTCGTCTGGTAGGGGGTGCCATCTGGTCTGACACGACCATCCGACCGGGCGAATTTATTCACGGTTTCTGGGGTCACATCCAGGTGCAGGTAGCGTTTACCGTTAATGCCCCTGCCTTCCTTCATCTCGATATACATCGCCCGGCTGACCACGTCCCTGGAGGCCAGGTCTTTGACCGTTGGCGCATACCGGTCCATAAACCGTTCGCCTTCGTCATTCAGGAGCACGCCACCTTCACCGCGCACGCCTTCCGTGATCAGGATCCCCATCCGGTAGATCCCGGTCGGGTGGAATTGAAAGAATTCCATATCTTCAGCAGGGATTCCGCGCCGTAAGGCAACCGCCATCCCATCACCAGTGTAGGCGTAAGCATTGGAAGTGATCTCCCAAACCCTTCCCCAGCCGCCAGTGGCAAAGATGACAGATTTTGCATGGAAAATATGCAGCTCACCGGTTGCCAGTTCCCAGGCAACCACTCCAACGACAGCGCCGGTAGAGATGATCAGGTCGACGACATGGAACTCATCGAAGAAGGTGACATTGTTCTTGATGCTCTGCTGGTATAAGGTCTGTAAGATCATGTGACCGGTTCGGTCAGCTGAGTACGCTGCGCGCGTCACCGGACGTCCGGTTTCGTTATTCGTATGCCCACCGAAGGGACGCTGGGCGATTTTGCCATCCTTTGTGCGGGAGAACGGCAGTCCCATATGTTCCAGTTCGTAGACCGCTTCGACGGCTTCATTACACATGAATTCGATCGCATCCTGGTCGCCCAGGTAGTCTGAACCTTTGACGGTGTCATACGCATGCCATTCCGGGCGGTCTTCTTCTTCACTCCCCAGGGCTGCACCCACACCGCCCTGCGCCGCACCCGTGTGAGAGCGGGTCGGATACAGTTTGCTGAGTACTGCTGTGTCCGCGTTTCTTGAAGCATACAGAGCGGCCATCAGTCCGGCGCCACCAGCACCGACCACTACGACTTCGTATTGATGTTTTTTCATGAATCTAAGTCTCCCTTTGCTCTTCTCCGGGACCAGATAAATAGAATAATACTGATCACCAGTACAAATCCCCAAAACAGTAGGGAGATATGGCTGGCAACGAACCAGTCTGTAACCAGGTACAGTCCCATATTCAATGCAAATAACCACAAGGACAGGATAACGATCCGGACAATGAACTGTCCAATTTTGCTGTGAATGTAATCCTCCAGGATCACGCGCAACCCATTAAAGCCGTGCGTTCCTGCAAAGAACAGGATCAGCATTTGCATGGTTTTCCAAAAGGCATTCGACCAGTCAGCGTAAACATCTGGGATATTACTGTCCAGGACATGACTGGGGTTTGGGAAAAACGTCCAGCGCAGCAGTGTTTCCATGTCCACCTGGGTCCGGGCGTTCATCAAAAACGCCCCCGTGATTCCAATGATCGCCAGGATCCATATCGCAATCCCTGATATTCGCGTAAATATGAACATCAGATATTCCAGGTTCCATCCGGGATGGGGTACTTTCCGTGCACGTAACATTGATTGCTTCTCCTTATCCACCACTGATCGCTCGAGAGATCATTATAAATACAGCCAGGCCGTAAATTGGAATGAAGATCAACCATTGGAACCAGATTGCCTCTCGCTGGTACTCTACCAATTTAGGCCACATATCCAAAATAATGATGCGGGTNNAGGGATTGGTAGATGATATTGAGTGTGATCGCCCAGTCACTCCCCGATTGTTGAGTGTAAAATGAAGCGGTTACGTGAAGACTGACGAAGATGATCATTCCCAAACCGGAGATGCGATGTAAAATCCAGGCCCACATCGGACCTCCGCCTTTATAACGCAGTCCTTCCACAAGACCGACCGTTCGATCAAGCGACATGGATGCCTCCTTGGGTATTGATTTGGTAATAAAACTTTAAAAGCATATCATGTATTGTTAAAAAAATTACTTGAAGTAAGATAAGCAGGCATTATAATAACACAAGCATTTTATAAGTAATGCTTTTTCAACCAGGTCAATTGCGGATCGCATCCAAATTATAGATTTAACAACATGTACTTTTTAATAGTTTACTCGCATAATTATTGCATTTATATGATTACATTGAAAAGTGACTTTATACATGGTTTGTTTATATCACTCGTCCTCACCAGAACACACCTTATACCATATAATAGAATAAAGCGAGCGCACCATCAAATAACTCAACCAACAGTGCCGGGCACTGAAATTAAAGCAAAATGCCAATGACACTGATCGTAAAAAATCAAAGTCGAAGCAGCCAGGATATTGACATCTTCGGTTGCGTGTTATCATTCCGCAAGAAAAGCATGTACACTCTATATGGAACTCGATTTAATTATGCCACTTTTTCAGGAGGTTTGGATGGCAAAAAAACCTTACTCGCCTAGGATCTCCCGCCGCGAGTTCACCACTGTGGTGATGACGTTTGTTGGCACTATTATGGGGATTTTTGTTGGATTACCCGTCATCGGATATATCCTAACACCTGCACTTAAAAAATCCGAGACGGGAGCCGACGAATGGGTTTCTGTTGGACCCCTGGATAGCTACCCGATTGGAACGCCAAAACTATTCACCTTCACCCGCACCAAAGTGAACGGCTGGGAAAAAACTGTAAACAGCTATGGAGTCTTTGTGGTCCGTTCCAACGAAAACGATCTGACCGTCTTTTCGAATGTGTGCACACATCTCTCCTGTCATGTAAGCTGGGTTGAAGAAGAAAATTATTACGCCTGCCCATGCCATGATGGATTCTTCGAACTGGATGGTTCCGTCATTTCCGGACCCCCTCCTCGAGCGATGGATGAGTATGTTCACCGCATCCAGGACGGCAATATCGAGATTGACATCAACTCCCTGAGAGGTTAACAATGGCAGAAAATCTATTCTCCTGGCTCGATGAACGACTCGGATTGACTGCGATCTACGATACCGTATTGGATCGCAGTGTGCCCAAAGTAAACTGGTGGTTCACGCTTGGAAGCGCCAGTGCATTCCTGTTCGCACTGCAGGCGGTCACCGGTATATTCCTGACAGTCTATTACGTACCATCTCCGGATGTTGCTTACCAGAGCATTGAATACATCATGAATGAGGTCCAGTTCGGCTGGCTGATCCGCGGGATCCATCACTGGGGTGCCTCCCTGATGGTGATCATCGTCTTTGTACACATGCTGAGGACCTTCTTTTACGGTGCTTATAAATTCCCGCGCGAACTCACCTGGTTGACCGGTGTGGTTTTGTTGATCTCCACCCTGGGTATGGGTTTCACCGGCTACCTGCTCCCCTGGAACCAGAGAGCTTATTGGGCGACAACGGTCGGTACCGAGATCGCAGGAACGGTTCCTTTCATCGGGGACTTTATCGAGCGGGTGCTGAGAGGCGGTCCAGATCTGAGTGCGGTCACCCTGGCCAGGTTCTTCGCAGTCCATATCTGGGTGCTCCCCCTTGTGATTGCTCTCCTGATCGGAGTTCATATCTATATGGTTGTCAAATTGGGGATTTCCCACATCCCATCAGAAGACGAATAGGAAGGAGGACACCATGAACGAAGAGCAAAAGAAAAAATACAAAGAACGCTACAACCGAGCCAAACAAAAAGGTGTCAAGTTCTTCCCGGATATCCTCTATAAAGACACGATCGTCATGTTTGGTCTGTTCTTATTGCTGGTCGGGCTGGCAACATTTATTGGTGTCAAAGCTGAGCCCCCTGCAGATCCCAACGATGCTTCCTACATCCCGCGTCCTGAATGGTATTTCCTGTTCCTTTTTGAATTCCTGAAATTTATCCCGGGGAAAATCGAATGGGTGGGAACTGCAGTGATCCCGGGTATCGGCATATTGCTGCTCTTCCTGATGCCTTTCATTGACAGAAACCCCAAACGTCACTGGAAAAATCGCCTGACAGGCGTCATCATCATGGGAGTTGTCCTCCTGGGGATAGTTGGACTTACCATTCGGGCGGTGATCACCACACCGGAACAGGAGGAAGTTGCCCTGGCAGCCTCCGTGGCTGAGGAAGTGATCCTCGGGCAAGACCTGTATTCGCTTCACTGCGTTGAATGCCATGGTCCCGACGGCGAAGGTGGTGAAATCGTGGGAGTAGAAGGATTGGAAGGCGTGGTCGTCAAGTCGATCAGCAGCCAGGACCAGATGTGGACCAATACAGACGAGACCCATTTCAACATCACCAACTTCGGGCAAACCTCGCTGGGTATGCCTCCGTTTGGTCTGGCGTACGGAGGGGAACTGCTCGCAAACGAAATCGATGCCATCGTCTCTTTCATGCGCTACACCTGGGATGAGCGGGCTGAGATCCCACCCGAAGCAGCCGCTGCAGGTGCCGTTCCGGAACTGGCAGAAGGTGAGGTGCCTTCTTATGAAGTGCACATCTCCGTACTTTCTAAACGGTACTGCATCTCATGCCANNAAAAGGTACTGCATCTCCTGCCATCGTCCCGGTAAAGAGAACGGCAACTATCACATGGAGACCTACGAAGAGATCCTGGAAACCGGAGCCAACACACCGAACGTAGTTGCCGGTGATCTGGACAGCAACCTGATCCGGATGATCCACTGGGAAGAGATCGAAGCCGGTGGACCGATGCCCCCCACCAAGCAGCTTAAAGATGAATACATCGATATGTGGGAGCGCTGGGTCCTGGGCGGAATGCCGGAAACGGCGGAAGAGGCGGCTGAGGCCACGCTTCCGTAGACTGACTGTTCCTCTATAACAAAAAAACTGCCGGGCTCAAAATAGCCTGGCAGTTTTTCATTCCAATTATTTCATTCTGAACCCAGATAATACACCAGGAATTCTCGCGGAGAAAGAATATGGATGCCCTTATACTCGGTTATATCCAGCAAGTCCCTATCCCCACTGATGACGACTTCTGCCTGCCCTTTAAGCGCTATACCGATGAATACATCATCTTTTGGATCTCTACATACATGTATCTCAGGTGCATCAAATACAGCCTCTCCACGCAAACGCAGCAACCTCAGCAGAAATGATATCTCATCTTGGTGAATTTTGATTTTTTTTCGAAATCTTGGGCGCTGTAATACATCCACTAATTCCAGGAGGGTAACTTCATTGTATAGCGGGGTAATCTCACCCTCTCTGATGAGTTCAAGAACCTTTCCAACCGGTCCGCGGGCATAAATCAGCGCACTAATCAGTACACCGGTATCAACGACTACCCGCATTAAGATTTAATCCAATTCATCACGTGCTGCATCGATCTCCGCCTGAATCTCTTCAAGTGTATACTCCTGGTTGCGTTCGCTTACTCGCTGCCACATCTTGTCAAATCCGATCAGCACTTCTAATTCTTCCTTTTTCTTGTAGTCAATATAGTCATCGTAAGGAATCAGCACAGCCTCAGGTTTGCTACCACGGGTGAGTATATAAGGAATTCCTCTATTCGATACCTCGTCAAAGATCAACCGAAAATTCCTTTGCAGTTCAGTCACTCCAATAATTTTTTCCATGGTTCCTGCTTTCGTTTTTTTTAATAATACATATTTTACTATATATTACCCTATGTAGTTCGAATTTCAAGACACAAGGAAGGATTCAAGCGAATTCATGAGATTATCCACTGAATTCACCAATCCGTCTTAATTTCACAGACACATGGTTCTCCTGCAGACTAATCGAAAGCTACACAGATGATGACCATTATCTTTTAAAAAGTATATAAACTCGCTCTTTTCATGCCGGAGAGCGAGTTTGTATATGCTTATCGATTTATGTCAGCTTTAATGCTTCCCCTGCCGCCAAAGGTCCCATGCCAGGAGCGGGTACCAGGCAAAGTAAAAGACGCCACCAATCCACAGGATGATCTCGCCGATACCGGGGGCGAACAATGTTACAAAGATGTGCACCCAATCCAAACCATTTGAGAGGATCCCAGCCCAGGCGGTGTACCGGCTGAATACCCTGCGCTGCAGCATGATCATCGACAAGAACGTCATCCCACCCTGCATAAAGATTCCTGAGATCAATCCACTGGTGCTTCGCCACCAATCGGCACTGTAGATTGCCTGCCCAGCGGTCAGCAACTGTGAGCGTTGAGCCTCCGTGGTTGCCGCTGAATACAAATCACTTAGATGGATCCAGGTGTAGCCAGAGTGATTGCTGACTGAAAAAGAAATGCCGAGCAAGATCATCACGGTTGCAAAACCAGCAAAGGGTTTGTTATTGTAATGAAGGGTCGCATAGATCCCCAGAGAAGTTACAGAATATAAAATCACATTCACCAGGCTGGCGAAATCCATCCGCAGGATTCCAGCCAACCGGTTGGTGGTCAGGATGTCGAAATATTCCTGAGGCGATGCCGGTTCTCCACCGAGAACGGCAAAGACGACAAAGGTTGTGATTACACATCCAAGCTGGATCAGGGCAGCGATTCCACCGATGCGTGAAAGGTTATTCCACTGATGATTGCTAGAGTGTGATTCTTGAGCTGTAATTTGAGTAGACATGGTATTCTCCTTTTCTCTCTTGACTTATTTATTTACTGTTAATTCATCATGAACGGGCAGAAGCTTGGCGGGGATGTTCTCTGCCCAGGCTTGCACGATCTCAGGTTTACGGAGGTCTGTCGTGGGGATGAAACGGGCAATTACCTTGGGCATCATCTTTTCCGCCCCGCGGCGATCGAACCGACCCGGGAAAAACACCTCATCGTCCAGGGTGATCAATGCACGTACATCGTCCAAGAAACTGTGGCGCTTCTGGTGGCTGGCGAAGTCATTTCCAGTGTTCGTGATGTGCACACTGAATGCAGCCACCGGCATCTGGTTAAGTTTCTGACGGTTGGACTGGATATACGCAAGTGCTTCCGGCAGCCAGGTGCCATGTTGTACCGCACTGCCCAATAGGATGGTGTCATAGTCATCCAAATCGGGAGATTCAGTCATGGGTCGTACATCGACCTGAAAACCAGCCTCGCTGATGGTTTTCCCAATATCTGAGGCAATCCCCATGGTTGAGCCAGCATAACTGGCATAAGCGATTAATATTTTCGGATTCATCATTTTTTCTCCAAATGTGAAAGATTTGTATTCAAGTGGTGATAGTTCCGGGCGCAAAGCAGTCGCTCCGCAAACGGTCATTCCGACTGCGGCGGTTCCCAGACAGCCAAATTTGAGGAATTGACGACGTGAAATATTAGATTTTGTCTGATTATGATCGGTCATGAGGACACCCTTTTAGGCTGCTTTTTTCGATTAAATTCATTGATCGGATCACGATCCCCCGCTGGTGCAGGTAGCGAAGTACACCGATCAACCCGGACTGGTCGGTTGTCACTTCGATATAACTATCAGATCCAGATCCTTCGCCCAGGAACAGGTTGACCGGGCTGTTCCGGTTGAGGTCATCCCGGTCGAATTTTCCCTGGATTTGAATGCGGTATTCAAGAAATTCTTCCATAGTTATCTCCAGACATTGGTTTATTACTCTGTTCCCATAGTAGCTGTTAAACGAAAAAACCAGACCACATGAAAATGTAGTCTGGTGCGGAAAAAGATGTGGAATTATCGTAGCAGAGATGCGTCTCGTCGTCCCACCCCAGCGCCTTACCGAGTTCTGGCACGGTGCTCGTGGCAGGAATATTACATCACTACAAGGTTAAATTATTTGATACTCCTGAGCACGGCTGATGGCTTTGACCCGGTTGTTGACACCCAATTTCCCATACAATGATTTGACATAAAACCTGACGGTATTCAAGGAAATGTACAGGCTGTCAGCGATCTCCTGGTACTTCAATCCCTGGGACATCAGCTCAAGCACGTCGACTTCCCTGTCCGTCAGCGGTTCGACCAGCAGGTAATCATCCTCTCCTGATGAAGGCAGGTGAGCAGGTTCAGCATTGTTGCTGAAATCTGGCGTTCTGACCTGATCGAAAGCAGCTAAGATTTTTTCCACATATGACTTCGAAATTTCCCCGAGTTGATTATTTTTGGACAGACTTGAAAACGCCCGCCTGACTGGTAGCCCCGCTTCTAGAAATAAGCTGATAAATCCTTCCGGCTCCCCGGTCTGCAGGGCAAGCAGATAATCCGAACTGCTTTTTTCCAAATCTCCGATTTCTGCATAGATTTGGGCACGCAATAAGGCAGTTTCAATCATTAAGGGGACGTACTCATTTTGAGACGCCCATTGTAATAACATATCTGCCAATTGAATGCTGTCTTTGCCCCAAATTGAGCTTCCAAACCTGCGAGCCTGATACAGAGCGATCCGCAGGATGCTGCAATAAACCTGCCCCCTGACATATGGGATGTTCGAATCATCGGGCAGCCGCGGTAGCTGGTCTTCGACCGCTAGTTCAGGATCATATTCCTTTATTACCTGTTTCGCACCTCGCAGATCATCCTGGGAAAGGCACAGGCGCACATGCTGGGCAACAATTTCCTCGCGGACCGCGGTTGGGGCTTCGTCCTTCATCAGCATGAGTACCTTCTCAAACTGAGCGACTGCAGCTGGCAGATCGCCTTTCATTTCATACAGCCGGGAGATGATGATGCCCTGGTAGAGTTCTGCATCACTGTAGCCGCTCAGCTTGCTGACCTGCATCGACCGCAAAAAATGACCGAGCGCATCATCCAGCTGAAACCAGTGATAATAAACCACTCCCAGTTCACCATATACTGCCGCGCTGATCGGGTGGATCACTCCAGAACGCTCGATCCGCTGGATTTGATCGGTGGTGAGCTCATAAGCCCGGTGAAGGTTTCCGTGATAAATCACCAACAGTCCCAGACCGGAAACACCTAACAATTCCATCACCAGGTTCTTCGCCAGCCGACCGTAATGAATGATCTGTTCGTATGCCTGCATTGCCTGTCCATGATCATCGATCTGCTGGTAGGCATCAGCCATCGACATATAGATCAAGCTGAGTAAGTGACCATTGCACCCCTCAAGCAGATCGAGCGCCTGCTGGCTGGTCTGTAATGATTGGTGAGCATTCCCCTGGGTATTCAGCATCATCGCCTGCAGAGCGAACCATTCTGCCCGCAGCGAAGTGTCTTCAACCGGGGCATCCGGGTCTGTAAACAGGATCCGCAGGTGTTCGATATAGGGAAATGCATTCTGAAAATCACCTGCCAGCAAATGCATCCAGGCAAAAGCGAAGTTGGTCCTGGGTGTGGCAAGACCCATCTCCGGAGGGATTATTTCGAGCCACCTGCGGACAGCCTTTGCATGCCACTGCATCAGCATTTCCATGGCATGCTCCTCAATCAATGCCATTGCCAGATCGTAATCCTGAGCCGCAATTGCATGTTCGACAGCATCATTAATGAAATCATGTGCAGCGAACCATTGGCTGGCCCTCTGGTGAAGGACAATGATCTGATCTGCATGCAATTGTTTATGCTGCGTTCTCAGCAAGTCAGCAAACAAATGGTGGTAGCGGAACCATTCACCTTCCTGATCCAGAGGGATCAGGAATAAATTCGCATTCAGCAGCTGTTCCAGCATCACCTGGCTGTCATCCCGTTCAGCAACCGCATTACACAGGTCTGCGTTCAACTGATCAAGGATCGAGGTTTGCAGCAGAAACTGGCGCACGTCTGCGGGTTGATGGGAGATGACCTCTTCGGTCAGATAATCAAGGATGTAACGGTGGCTGCCGCTCAACCGCTCGATGAAGGCGGTAGGGTCCTTTTGCTCGCTCATCGACAGGCTGGCGAGCTGCAGCCCGACCACCCATCCTTCCGTACGGTCCTGAAGTATCTCGATAGAACCGGAAGATAAGGAATGCCCCATCAGGCGGTTAAAGAAATCACGCGTATCCTCCTGTTTGAAACGCAAATCCGCAGCCCGGATTTCGGTTAGCTGGTTGTTTGCCCGCAACCGCGCCAGCGGAAAAGGTGGATCTTCCCGGGTGATGATTACCAGATGCAGATGCGCGGGCAGATGTGTGACAATTTTTTCCAGGGTCTCAAGAATGATTTCATCCTGGATGACATGGAAATCATCAATCACCAGTACCCCGCGATCCACCAGGGCTAACAAGTCATTGACGAGGGTGGTGCTGATGATTTCTGCAGGAGGAACCTGACCGGAGAGAATGATGCTGAAAATTTCGCCGCCGATGTCTTCATCTAATCGATGCAGGGCGGAGATGAAATATGAAAAGAATTTGCACGGGTTATCATCGTCAGCATCCAGTGTCAGCCAAGAAATGGTGGCATCGAGGTTCTCCAGCCAGTCAACGACCGCAGTCGTCTTGCCGAAACCAGCCGGCGCGGAGACCAGGGTGATCTGCCGAGGCACCTGCAATCCTTCATCCAACTTTCGATGAAGATCACCCCGGTGCACCAGGGTAGGAGATAGTGGAGGGGGCAGCAATTTCGTTTTTATCAGGTTTATGGTCACGGATGAACTCAATAGTAACTGGGTTGAAATGAAGAATCTAATTATAGCCGCAACCCACTATATTCCAAAATGCTGAATGATTTTCTAAACCGAAACCTGTAATTATCGTTGAATAATTACAAACGAAAAAAGAAAAATTCCCTGAAGAAACCTTACTTCAGGGAATTTGGGGATCAATTTCTGTTCAAACTATCCGTCAAATCAAGTTAAACAGATTTGATATTCATCTATTCATTCTATGATCCATACTATGGCTCCAGAATCGAATAATTCT
>JABAOG010001403.1_pt2 | contig 43288 bp, 38 predicted proteins | sample 7062131 | NCBI WGS metagenome assembly JABAOG01 (sample SAMN14538629, study PRJNA623070) | marine sediment metagenome | biome: marine biome [ENVO:00000428]; feature: marine pelagic biome [ENVO:01000023]; material: deep marine sediment [ENVO:00002113] | place: India: Arabian Sea | collected... | reverse complement strand
CCGGCCGTACGCGACCCTGCGCGATGGAGTGAAGGACCTCTCGGCCCGGCCGGCCTTCGAAGGGCAGCTTGCCGTAGAGGGCCTCGTAGAGCGCCACGCAGAACGAGAACTGGTCGCTCCGCCCGTCGACCTCCTCGCCGTAGAGCTGCTCGGGGGACATGTAGGCCGGCGTCCCCATGACCGCGCCCTCGCGGGTCCGGATGTCGACCAACTCCAGATCCTCGCCGGAGGAGTCCTGCAGGGTGACCGCCGCCGGGGCGTCGAGGGAGCCGACGAGGCCGAAGTCCGCGACCAGCACGCGCTCGCCCTCGACCAGCACGTTCTCCGGCTTGAAGTCGCGGTGGACCAGGCCCGCCCGGTGGGCGGCGGCGAGCCCTTCGCCGGCGGCGGCGAACGCGCCGACGATGCTCTGCCAGTCGCTGGGGCCCACGCGGTCGACCAGGTCCCGGAGGGTGCCTCCATAGATGCGCTCCATCGCCAGGAAGACCTGGTCGCCGTGCACGCCCGCCTCGTAGACGGTCAGCACGTTCGGGTGGCGCAGCTTGGCCATCGCTCGCGCTTCCCGGAGCAGTCGGCTCTGACCCGGGCCTCGCTTCGTGGGATCGCCGGGCGAGTGGACGAGCTTCAGCGCGACCTCGCGGTCGAGCGCTGGATCTCGGGCGGACACCACGACGCCCATCCCCCCGACGCCGAGGATGCTCCCCACGACGAAGCGGCCCACGGTGTCGCCCGGCGCCGGCGGCGCGTCCGGCGCAGCACCGTCCGGTACGGCGCCGTCCGGTGTCGCCGTCGCCGCGAGCGCGAGGTCGGTCGGGTCACTGCCCACGGACCGATGATAGCGCGCGGTCCTCGTGCCTCGGTGGCTGCCATGAACCGGCCTACCTCTTCTCGTCCGTCTCGCAGGGCTCGCTACACGGCGGCGGCTTCGCTACGGTCGCTGGCCGTGAACCATCGAACCCCATTGGGTCTTCGAGCGTTGCTCGTCCTTTTCGTCGCCGGCGCCATCTTCGTGGCCCCGCTCCGGCTCGCCGCTCAGGAGCCGGTCGCGGAAGCCGACGCCGCCGACACCGAGGCGGAGGACGCCGCTCCGGCCGACGCTGCGCCCCCGGACGACGACGGCGCCAACCTCTGGTGGCTCCCCGGGGTGCTCGGGCTCGTGGCCACCGCGGTGTCCATCGCCGGGTTCACCAACGCGGTCCAGAGCCAGGACCAGCTGATGGAGCAGCGACAGGCCGCCGAGGCGTGCTCGGCGGCTGGTCGGGTGGGGCCCGAATGCGAGGGTCTCGGTCGCTTCGCCCGTGCGCTCCTCGCCGCCGATAGCTCCGAGAGCGTGTGCGTTCCGGAGACGGCGGCCGAGCTCGGGATCGAGGACATCTGCGATCGCCACGACCGCGACCGGCGGAGGAAGGCGGTCTACCTGACCGTCGGCACCCTCGGCTTCCTCGTCGCCGTCGGCTCGTTCATCGCCTACGCGGTGCTCGAGAATCGCGACGACGACGAGCCGGAAGACGGAATGACCCGGCTCCGCCCGTGGGTGAGCCTGGGCGAGGATCGGGGCGCCGGCCTGGCGCTCGACCTGACCTTCTAGCGCCGCCCCGGTGAGCATCGCGAGGCAGAAGAAAAATCTGCGCGCGCGGCTGGAAATCGCGAAGTCAGCGCGACAGCTCGAGCGCATCCCTACGGCTACAGTGGAGCTGATGTGCGTGCTCGCGCGCGCATGTGGTCACGACGCGGTTTCGGGGTTCGCGCCGAGCGATCGGACGACAAGGAAGCGCGCGATCGCCGATCTCACCGGGGTGGCGTACGCCGGCGTCGGTCGCTGAGCCGCGGGCCCCCATTTCGGGGCGGAACGCCACGCGAGGCGTCAGAGTCCCACGATTGGTGCGCCGGCCCTCCGAGCCGTGGGCTGGCATGCGAAATGAAGGGGATCGCCGCATCATGTTTGGCGAAAGTCCCTCCGCTCCCATCGGCAATCTCTCCGTCGTCGAGGCGCTCGGCTCGGGGACTTGGCTGGCCCGGCATCCGATGCACGGGCGCTGCGTGCTCTCACTCGAATCACCCGAGGTGATCGAAGCGAAGCGCTCGACGCTGGCCCGGCTCAGCCACCCAGGGCTCCGGAAGAGCTTCGGGGTGTTGTCGGTCCGCCAAGGCATCGCGCACGTGACGACGCACCTCGCTGGCGTTCCCCTTTCGCGTTCCGACCGGCGTCGCTATCGCCGGTGCCCGCGCGAGGCGACCGCGCTCGGGGTCGCGCTGCTCGAGCTCCTCGAGCACACCCACGAGCGAGGCGTCGTTCACGGTCGCTTGCAGGCTCGGCACGTCATCGTCGGCGAGTCGATCGGGCTCGTCGGTTTTGGTCAGACGCCCGCCGGTGGCTGCCCGCAGGACGATGTCGAGGCGGTCGCAGGGCTGCTCTTCGAGCTGGTCACCGGGGAGCCCTGGACCACCTGGTCGCCGCCCGTGAGCTACTTCGCACCCGAGATCGGAGCGGCCCTCGACGAGTGGCTGGAGATCCTGGTCTCACCCGAACCCAACCCTCCGATCGACCGGCTCCGGTTCATGCTGAGGGCGGTGCGCGCGACCATGCCACCGGCCCCGGCCCCGGCGAGCACGAGATCGACCGGTCGGCCGCTCAGTTGCTCAGGGTGATCGTGGAACCGTCCGGCAGCCCGGCGGAGCCGCAGCCGCCGTTGACGGTGCGGGTGGTCTCGAGCCGCAGGGTGTAGGTCGGACCGCTGATGGCGGCGAAGCTGAAGCTCGGAGTCACCGAGCTGGCGCCGGGCGGGATGATCACCGAGCCCACGACGGTCCCGTTGATGCGCAGGCGCATGTCCTGGTTGTCGCAGGTCAGACCGTTCGGTGAGACGGTGAGGTTCAGCTGGGCGCTCGTCACCGACGAGAGCGAGGTGCTCCGCGTTCCCTCGATGTAGTCGCCGGCGTTCCACGGGCGATCGCCGATGGCCATCACCCGGGTGTCGCCGGCGGCGGGGAAGGTCAGCGTCTCGTCGCGGATCACGGGGGTGGTGGAGACGTCCAGGGACCACGTGCCCGAGGCGGTCGAGCTGAGCCCATCGAGGCCGACGTAGTGGCGGCCGGCGGGGAGGGTGAGGCTCAGGTTGGCGGTGCCGCTGCTGTTGCAGCCGCGGGTGGCGTCGCCGCNNGCTGTTGCAGCCGCGGGTGGCGTCGCCGCAGGAGCTGCCCGCGAAGAGCGAGAGGGCGAAGGAGGAGGCACCGGCGTCCAAAGTGACCATGGACTCGGCGCTCAGGTCGAGGACGAAGGCGACGTCCGGAGCGGTGCCGCCGCCGCAGACGCCGCTGTAGTCGCTCGTCGCGCAGGTGGAGTCGCCGGTGAAGGTGCCGCCGGCCGAGATGTCGATGGGGCTGGAGCAGCTCCCGCCGGCGACCGCGACCGGGTCGTGGGCGCAGCCGCTGCCCGAGTCGCAGGAGTCCACCGTGCAGGCGTCGCCGTCGTCGCAGTCGATGGGGCTGGTGGTGCAGCCGGTCGCCGGGTCGCAGCCGTCGTCGGTGCAGGCGTCGCCGTCGTCGCAGGCGACCGCGGTGACCATGCAGCTGCCCTCCACGCAGTCCTCGGTGGTGCAGAGGCTCGAGTCGTCGCAGTCCGCCGCCGCCGTGCACATGGGCGGCGGGCCGAAGTCGAGGCCGCCATCGGTGTCACCGGCGTCGACGGGCCCCGGGCCCAGGTCGCGTCGACCGGCGTCGGCGGTCCCCCGAACGACGCAGCTCCGGTCCACGCAGAGCTCGTCTGGGTCGCAGTCGGCGCTGGTCACACAGGTCGAGGAGCTGGCGCCGGAGGCGCAGCCGGCAACCACGAGGGAAGCGATGCAGACGGCAAAGCGAAGGGAGCTCATGCATCACCCTAACCCATTTGGGGGACATCGGTCGCGACGAGGGCCGGCGGGCGCTCGCCGCTAGGACCGTCGGGAGCGGCCGAGGGCGAAGGCCTCGCCGATCATTCGCCCGAGCGATCCCAGCGTCGCGTGGCGCCGGGCCAGGTCGAGGATCTCCGGCTTGGTGCTCACGTCTCGCACCGCCTTGCGCACCGAGGTGAGGCTGTGGCCGGCGGCCATCTTCATGCGCGTCCCGGCGCTCGGCGCCGGCGCGGCCGGCAGGTCGTAGCCCGCGCGCGTGGCGACCTCGTGGGTGACGTGGGCGACGACCGACTGCTCGGTCTCGCTGAGGTCCTCGCGCCAGCGCTCGACGCTGCCGGCGTGGATCGGGCGGTTCACCTCGGTGTGGTGCCCGGCCCGCTCCTCGCTCGCCTTGAGCTTCAGCTTCTTCGCCGGTCGCTCGAGCATTCCTGGATCGAAGGGCAGATCGAGGTGCGCGCACACCCGGCGCGCGGTGCCCTCCGGATCGGTGGCCAGCTCCTCGTAGTCGTAGCGGAAGACCCGGTCGCCGAGGCCTTCTTCCATCGTCAGTCCGGTGGCGGTGTCGTCGCGCCAGCGACGGGCGCCCATCATCGCGTTCAGCTGGTGCGCCTCGGAGCGCTTCAGCGACGAGACCACGGCTCGCGGATCTCGGGTCGGGTGGATGAAGACCGCATCGGGGTAGAGCGCGCCGAGCAGCTCCCAGTGGCGGACGAGGCGCGGCGTCTTCTGGCCCCAGACCTCGGCTCCGCGCCGCTCGGCGAAGAGCGCGTGCGCCCGCCGGACGACCGCCGCCATGTCCGCGCAGCCGGCGAAGTCCTCCGCCACGAAGCGCTCGCCCCATTCGATGAGCTCCGGATCCTGCAGCCACAGCCGCAGCCGGCGCTCGAGGGGGACGTGGTCCGCCTCGAGGTACTCGGCGATGAAGAAGGACTCGGGCGGAATGGCGATCGCCGGGTGGGCGACCAGGACCCGGCGCAGCAGCGTCGTTCCCGTTCGCGGCGCGCCGACGATGAAGAAAGGACGGGGCATCTCGTGGACTCTGCGCGACCGAGCGCCGTCGCACCAGCCGGGGGGCTAGCGCTCGGGCAAGAGGCGCCCCAGCCGAGCGTACTCGCCGGGCTCGGCCTTCTCGAAGCCCTCGGTCTCCATGGCCAGGCAGAGCGCCGAGCCCTTCTTCTGCCCGAAGAGCAAGCGCTCGATCGCCTGCGCGCGCTCCAGCGGCAGAACGTCGGTGAGGACGAAGGCATCGGTGGGCGCCGGGTCGGTGATCGCCAGCGCGCGAAGCACGGTGGCGCTGATGCCGGCGTGCAGCCGCAGGGCGTTGGCGACGTCCTCGTTCCAGGGCCCGGCGACGCTGACCGCGGTCACGTCGGTGCGACCGTCGGCGACGGCGGCGAGCGCCAAGGGGTGGGTCCCGAGGTATTCGGTGGAACCGAGCTCGGACGGGTCGAGGCCGTTCTTCCGCAGGTGCTCGAGGGCCAGCAGGCACCCGCCGAGCGAGAGCGGGTCCACCCAGCCGGCCCGAGCGCCGCGCAGATCACCGATCCCCTCCCTCGACGAGTCGTCCCGCACGACGATGGCCGAGCGGTAGCTCGCTCGGCCAGAGCGCATCACCTTGTGCGCGCTGTGGAGGGCGCCGGTCAGCGCCTCGATGCGCGCCAGCACCGCGGCGGGAGCCCACGCGAGCTCGCTCTCGCCGCGGGCCAGCCGCTCCTCCAGCTCGCGGTAGCTCTCGGCGACCTCCACCCGGACCTCTTCGTCCAGCGCTCGCTCGAGCGCTCGCTTCAGGATCTCGCCGCGCGCCCGGGCGCGCTGCGTTCCGACCGACGGCGGGACGAGGCAGCGGAGCATGAGATCGCTACTCGGCGTGGACCGGCGCGTCCGTCGTGTGGGCGGGGTGGGGCGCTTCGGCGGCGGCCTCGAGCTCGGCGCGCTGCTTGCGGTAGAGGCGCTCCCAGACGCGCAGGCTGAGCCGCGGCGCGAAACGCTCGAAGGCCCAGATCGCCTTCCACCAGCGCGGGACGATGATGTAGGGCTCGTTGGCCTCGACGTCCTTCAGCACCTCGACGGCGAAGGTGTTCACGTCCATCGGCCGGGTCCGGCTCCAGAGCTTCTCCATGATCGCGTCGGGGACCCGCCGGCCGACCTGACCGCCGAAGGTCCCGCCGAGGAGGATCGGCGTCTGAATCGCACCGGGGCAGAGCGCCGAGGCGCGGACGCCGTACATGGCCCCCTCGACGCGGAGTGCCTTGGTGAGCCCCACCACCGCGTGCTTGCTGGCAGCGTAGCTCGCCCCTCGCGGCACGGGCAGCCAGCCGGCCATCGACGCGGTGTTGATGATGTGGCCGGAGCACTGGGCCTTCATGATCGGGTAGACCGCGTCGATGCCGTAGGTGACGCCGCGCAGGTTCACCTCCAGCACGTCGTCCCAGGTGCGCTCGTCGTAGTCCGCGATCTCGCCTCCGATGGCGATGCCCGCGTTGTTGAAGAAGAGGTCGATCGACCCCTCTCGTCGCACCACCTCCTCGGCGAGCGCGCAGAAGGCCGCCCGGTCCCGAACGTCGAGCGACGCGGCCCAGGCGGAGCCACCACGGGCGCCGATGCCGGCGGCGACCTCCTCGGCGAGCTGGGCCTGCCGGTCCGCCAGCACGACGGTCACGCCGCGCTCCGCGAGCCGCTCTCCGAGCGCCCGCCCGATGCCCGAGGCCCCACCCGTGATCAACGCCACTCGCTTGCTCATGGAGAGACTCTAGGGCAGCCCGGTCATCGCTCCAAGGGCGCCCGGCTCAGGGGCACTCTCGGACCTCGGCCACCCGCAGCACGTCCGACCCCACCGGAGGGACGGCTCGGTACACGAATCGGACCCGCCCGGCGTCGTCCGCGTAGGCTCCGGCGGCGAAGCCGTTGTCGGGCTCGAGGGCGGCGTGGCTGAAGCCGCCGCCGGCCGGCCGCCAGGCATAGCGCACGTCGAAGCGGATCTCGTCGCGGTAGACGATGTGCACCTCGCCGGCGCCGGTGACCGCGATGGCGCTCGGGTCCCCCATCCGTTCGACGGCGGCGTGGACGACGTCGACCGACCAGGTCCCGGCCCCCGCGGGGCGGAAGGCGTAGTGCAGATCGTTGGCGGCGTCGTCCGAGAAGGACACGTGAACCCCGCCGGAGCCGTCGAGGGTCGCGTCGAAGGCCGAGGGCAGGACCAGCGCGGGGTGCACCGTCTCGATCGCCCATTCGGTGGTGTAGCGGGCGTAGCTGAGGTCGTCCTCGGCGAAGTCGGTGAAGACCAGGTGGAGCTGGCCGGTGTCGCCCGAGAGCAGGCGCAGGCCGTCGGCGTAGGCGGCGCGGGTGAAGCCCCCATCGGTGCGGCGGATCGGATCGACGACCCAGTCGCTNNGTCGCTGGCGCCGCTGGCGAGCACCGCGTGGCGGAGCCCGCTGTTCGAGAAGACGACGTGGACGGCCCCGTCGGGGGTGCCGGTCACCGCCGGGTAGCGGCCGTCGTCGACCCGCTCGACCACCCAATCGGTCCCGGGCTTCACGGCGTGCACGACCTCGTCGTTCCAGCGCGCGAAGACGATGTGCGGATCGCCGCTGGCGTCGAAGCCGATCTGCGGATCCCGGGGCAGGGTCCCGGGGCCCGCCGCCTCGACGGCCTGGTTGATCCAGCTGCCGCCCCTCGGGCGGAAGAGGTAGTAGAGGCCGTCGTCCGAGACGTAGACCACGTGGTCGTTGCCGGCCGCGTCGGTCCGATGGTCCGCCGCCGACGAGAAGCTGATGGGCGCGGCGGCGCCGATGTCGGTCAGCGTCCAGTCCATGGGGACGCAGACGTCCACCTCGCAGGCGCCCGCCGCGCAGCCCATCGCGCAGGTCTCCATGCTCTCGTCGTAGACGCAATCGCCGCCGTCGCAGCGGCCCCCGGTGGAGGTGACGAGCACGTCGCCTTCGCAGCGGGGCGAGGGGGCCGTGCAGCGGATGGTCTCACCCCGGCAGCCGGTGGCCTGGCAGACGTCGTCGGTCGTGCACGGGTCGTCGTCGTTGCAGCGCTCACCGGTGCGCGTCTCGTAGACGCACTCGCCGCCGGTGCACTCGCCCTGCGTGTTCTGGCAGGCGTTGCGGGGGGAGCGGCAGTCCGCGGCCTCGCTGCAGCTCTGCGGAACGAACATGTCGAGGCCGCCGTCCACGGCGGCGTCGCCGTCGCCCCCGTCGGCGATGGAGCCATCCGAGCGGCCGGCGTCGGCGAAGGTGAAGTCGCTGGTGTCGGGCAAGCAACCGGCGGTGATCCACGTCGCCACCATCAGGATCCGACTCGCGCTCCCCATCGGGGGCAGTGTGGGCCGCCCGCCCGAGCCAGGCAATCGGCCCACGACTAGCGAGGCTCGACGCTGACGCCGCCGGTGATCTCATCGCTCGGGTGGAGGATCACCTCCTCGCCGCTCTCCAGGCCCGAGACGATCGACGCCGAGACGCCGGTCTGGCGCCCCACCTCGACCGTCCGCTCTTCGGCGGCGCCGTCGACGACGACGAAGACGGCCCACCCGTCGTCGGTGCGGAAGAGGGCGCTGCTCGGCACCTGGAGCACGTCGTCGTCGCGCCAGACGCGGATCCGCGCCTCCACCCGGTAGCCGTCGCCCAGCTCCTCCCACTCCTCTCGCGGCGATTCGATGGCGATGACCACGTTCACCCGCTGCTCCTCGACGCCCAGCGCGGAGACCTTGGTGAAGGCCGAGGGCTCCACCCGCCGCACGCGACCTTCGAGCTGCTCGTCGCCGCCCCAGCGCTCGATGCGAACGGGGGCCCCCGCGCCGATCCGTACGGCGTCGGCGGTCAGCACGTCCACGACGATCTCCAGCGCCGCGGGGTTGCCGACCTCGATGAGCGGCGTGCCCGGCGCGACCACCCCTTCGCTCTCCTGCAGCACCCGCAGCACGCGGCCTTCGATCGGGGCGGNNACGCGGCCTTCGATCGGGGCGGGGACCTCCATCTGGTCGTCGCCGCTCTCGCCGTGCCGCCCGAGGGCGGCCTGCGCCATCCGCAGCTCGTAGTCCGCCACCCGCACGCCGAAGCGGGCGCTCGTCAGCTCTTCGGAGCGCGCCCGAGCTTCGAAGGTCGCCTGCTCCGCCTGCGCCGCGGAGACCCCGCCGTTCTTGGAGAGACGCACCTGCCGATCCCGGTGCCGATCGGCCTGCTCGGCGGCGGCCTGCGCGCGGGCCACCGCCGCTCGGGCCTGGCGCTGCGCGGCGCGCGCCGAGGCCACCCGGGCCTCGGCCTGGGCGCGGGAGCGCTGGTCCAGCAGCTGTGGGGGCAGGGGGGCGATGCGCGCCAGCACCTGACCCTCGGTGATCGGGTCGCCGGCCTGGAGCTCCGGCCGCCCGACCCGGCCGCCGATGGGCGCGTCGACGACGTAGCGGTCCTCGACGCGGGTTCGGCCGTCTTCGTCGACCGTGACCTCCAGCGGCCCCCGCGTGACCTCGGTGGTGTCCACCGGCACGGGCTTGGGGAGCACGGCCAGGACGATCAGGGCGACCACGCCGAGGGCGAAGACCGCGCCGATGACGCGGCGAATGATGCGGCTCGTCTTGTTGTTCGATGCCATGGAGTCACTCTCGAGTCTTCAGGACCCCGATCATGTCGAGGTTCTGGATCTTGCGGCGCACCAACCAGGCGCTGAAGAGGGCGGCGGCGATGGTCGTTACGGTCGCGAAGGCGTAGGTGCGGGAGCTGATGATCACCGGTAGGCGGAAGATCTCCGGGTCGGTGGCGCCCCTGGCCATCATGGTCGCCAGGCCCTTGCCCATGACGAGGCCGATCGGGATCGCCAGGGCCACCTGGAGCCCCAGCTCGCCGAGGAGGATCGCCGTGACCTCGGCCCGGGTGAAGCCCAGCACCCGCAGGCTCGCGAGGTCACGAGAGCGGGTGCTCAGCGAGACCCGCGCGTTGTTGTAGACCACCCCGATGGCGATGGTCCCCGCGAAGAGGGTCAGGATCAGCGAGAAGACGAAGATGTTGGAAGCGGTCTGGTCGCGGAAGGTCTCCATCACTCGCGCCATGCGGGTGACCGAGAGCACGTCGGGTAGGTCGGCGAGCTCGCGATCGATTGCGTCGGCTCGGGTGGGATCGATGCGGAGCAGCGCCTGGCTCGCTCGGCGCGTGCGACCGAGCGCTCGGGCGACCACCTCGGACCGCGCGTGCACCGCCATCCCGAAGGGCTCGGCGGCGATGCCCGCGACGGGAACATGCACCGTCGGCCGATCGTCGGTGAGCACCTCGAGCTCGAGCTGGTCGCCGACCTCGATCTCGAGGGCCTCCGCGAGGATGTCGGTGAGCACTACGCCTCGCTCCGGCAGGCGCACCGGTCTGCCGTCGACGAGGACCCGTTGCAGCCCCATCCCGCCCCGCGGGTAGCCGTTGAAGACGACCTCCCGGCTGTGGTGCGCGTTCCGCGCCCGCACCGGCACCGAGTCCATCGCCTCGACCTGGAGCACGCCGGGGATGTGGCGGATTCCGCCCAGGTCACTCGCGGGGCGGGGCTCGGCGAAGGCCACCTGGGTGCTCCAGCGCTGGCTCTCGTGCAGCTCGACGTTCGCCAGGTGGTCGATGGCGTCACTGAAGAAGCGGGCGAGCACCAGGATCCCGACCGCGACCGCGATGCCCACCGCGCTGAGCACGGTGCGGGTCGGGCGGCGGCGCACCTCGCGGAGCACCATCCGCGCCGAGGTGCCCAGCAGCCGCCGGATGGCCGCGTAGTCCAGCAGGCCACGCCGATAGCGGGCCGGCGCGGGCGGGGCCATGGCCTCCGCGGGAGAGAGCTTCAACACCGAGCGCACGCTGGTGACCGTGCCCACGACCCCGGCCAGGGCGCTCACCGCGACCGCGACGGCGGCGGAGCGCGGGTCCACGCGCGCCGCGAGGGTCGGGAAGCGGAAGTAGTCCTCGTAGAGGCCGACGAGGCCGCGCGTGAGAAACGCGCCGAGTACCGCCCCGAGCGCCGCTCCGATGACGACGATCAGCGCGGCGAGCTGAAGGTAGTGGCTCAGGATCTGCCAGTTGGTGTAGCCGACCGCCTTGAGCGTCGCGATCTGCGAGCGCTGCTGTTGGACGAGCCGCGTGAGGACGACGTGGAGCAGGAAGGCGGCCACCAGCAAGAAGAGCGGCGGGACCTGCGTCGACATCAGGCCGAGCTGGGCGAGCTCCTGGTCGAGCATGTAGTGGCTCAGCTGTCGATCGCGGGCGGCGGCGCCGAGCCCGCCGTAGGGCTCGAGCACGTCGTCGACCGCGACCTTCACCGCCTCGACGTTGGCGCCGGGGATCAGCGACAGCGCGACGTCGTTGAAGGCGCCCTCGAGGTCCTCGGCGGCGGCCAGCGCTTCTTCGTTCATGAAGAGCACGCCCCGCCGCCGTGCGTCCATCGCAATGTCGCTCGGGCTCAGCACGATCACGTACTCCGGGGCGAGCCCGATGCCGACGATGCGGAGCTCTCGCCGCACCCCGCGGAGCACGAGCGGGACCCGGTCGCCGATGACGAAGCCGTGGGCCTCGGCGAAGGCGTCGCTGAGCACGACCTGGTCGTCGTGGCCGGGGTCGGGGAAGCGGCCCTCGAGCAGGTGCACCCGGTTGAGCGACAGGGGCAGCGACACGACGGTGGCCACCGCGGGGTCGTTCATCGTTTCCAGCGGCATGCTCCCCTGAGCCACGATGCGCGGGTCGACCCGGGCCACCCCGTCGATGGACTCCAACTGGTGGGCGACGGTGTCGGGGGCGCGCTGAAGGCTCACGAAGACGTCGGCGAAGTGGCTGTCGGTGTAGAAGCTCGCTCGGGCGTCCCGGAGGGTGGCCAGCGCGCTGCGGGTGGTGATGAAGGCCGCGACGCCGCTCGCGACCACCAGCGCGATCGTGATCAGCTGTCCGCGCATGCCGCCGAGGTCGCGCAGGAGCTTGCGCTGCAGCGGCGAGACGATCACCAGCGGAGCTCCGTGGCCGGAATCGGCGAGTCGTTGTGCTCGTCGCTGGCGATCTTTCCGTCCGAGAGGGTGACCACCCGCTCCGCCATGGCGCCGACGGGCAGGTTGTGGGTGATGATCGCGGTGGTGGTGCCGAGCTCGGCGTTGATCTTGGCGATCACGTCGAGGACCTTCACGCCGGTCTTGTAGTCGAGGGCGCCGGTGGGCTCGTCGCAGAGCAGGACCGCGGGGTTCTTGGCGATCGCCCGGGCGATGGCGACCCGCTGCTGCTCGCCGCCGGAGAGCTGCGCGGGGAAGTGGTCCATCCGGTCGCCGAGGCCGACCCGCTCGAGCGCCTCCTCCGGCGTCATCGGGTCGTCGACGATCTCGGTGACCAGGGCGACGTTCTCCCGCGCGGTCAGGCTCGGAATGAGGTTGTAGAACTGGAAGACGAAGCCGACGTGCTCGCGGCGATAGCGGGTGAGCTCCCGGTCGGTCGCGGCGGTCAGCTCCTGGTCGCGGTAGAAGATCTTTCCGTCGGTCGGGGTGTCGAGGCCCCCCATGAGGTTGAGCAGGGTCGACTTGCCCGAGCCCGAGGCGCCGAGGAGCACCATCAGCTCCTTCGAGCGCAGCTGCAGGCTCACGCCGCGCAGCGCGTGCACCTTCACCTCACCCATCTCGTAGACCTTGGTGACGTCCTGGGCCTCCAGAACCACCTCCTCGTCGGTGGGCTCGGTCATGGGGTGTCGACCATGCTCCTCCGTCGCGGGAGGAGCAACGCGGCCGGAGGATACCGGAAAGGCCCTCCCCAGCGTTCGACCATCGACCGTCGACCGCCGAGGGTCAGAACCAGCCGAGGGTCAGCTCGAGGCCGGCGTCGACCACGTTGCCGCCGAAGGTGTAGCGGCCGAGGGGCTCGCCGGCGGCCACCCGGTCGGGGCGGTCGACGGTCTGGCTGCGCATGTGGCCGACCCGGACGAAGACGTTGACCCGTCCGTCGACGCCGCGGACGTAGGGGCTGCCCGGCGCCGGGTTGGCCGCCTCCGGGTCGTCGCCGAAGTCGTAGCCGGCGCCGAGGCTGATCGAGTGCACCGCCGAGTCCAGGATGTTGGAGGTCTGGGTGGGCAGCGGCGCGACCTGGTTGCGGAAGGAGTAGCCGGCGCGCAGGGCGAGGTTCTTCTCCTCGAGGGTCCGAAACTCGACGCCGAAGCGAGGGACGAAGGCGTCACGAAAGCCGTAGTCCTCGCGGGGCGGATAGCTGAGCCCGTCGGCCACCGTCATCTCCCCGGGCGGGCTGTTGGGCGTGACGACCAGGAAGGGGCCCGGATGCTTCGACCAGTCCTGCCAGCTGAAGTCGAAGGCGAAGGTCAGCATGTCGAGCGCGGTGTAGGTCGCGCCGAAGGCGATCTGCTGCGGCGAGTACCAGGCGGCGCTCTCGATGAGGATGGGCACGTCGAGGAAGGCGCCGGCGGCGTTCACCTCGATGGTCGCCGGCGCATCCAGATCGTGGAAGAGCGCCGAGCGGTAGGTGAGGGCGAGGCGCAGCTCGGGGATCGGCCGCACGTGGGCCGAGGCGATGATGCTCGCGGTCGGGGAGAGATCCCAGCGGATGCGGGTGGAGAGGGTCTCGGTGTCCGCCGTCACCACCGGGATGCTCGCGTCGATGCCGAGGCCACTGTTCACCAGGATGCTCGCGCCGATGCCGATGCTGAGCTGATCCACGATCTGGTAGGCCAGCCCGAGCTGGATGGTGAGCTGCTCGAGCGGCTCGCCGTAGAGCATGAACTGGGGCTGCTCGTCGAGCGTGCCCTGGTCGAGGGTCATCGGGTTCTGCAGCCCTACGCCGAAGACGATGCCGAGCGCGAAGCCGAAGGGGAGGCGGTTGCAGACGCCGATGGTGGTCCGGGTCTGGTTGCGCAGCTCCTTCACGTCGGGGTCGTCGGGATCGTCCGAGTCGAGCTCGAGCTCGTAGATCGTGTGACGCAGCGCCAAGCTGATGGAGCTCTCGCGGCAGTAGGCCAGGTTCGCGGGCGAGTAGTGAGTCGCCGCGAAGTCCTCGGCGAGGGCGGTGCCGGCGCCGCCCATGGCGTTGGCCCGGGCGCCCAGCCCCTGCACGTCGTCGGGGGTGTTCGCGAGCGCCGCGCTCGGGAGCGCGAGCACGGCGGCGGTGAGGAAGAAGGAGAAGCTGCGGTTCGGCGTCACGACGCGCGAGAGTACCCGCTGAGAGCCCGGCGCTCGACCCCGACGTGGGCCGGCTCAGGCGCGGGGCAGCTCGCAGGTGCCCGGGCCCTCGTAGCACTGGCCTCCGATGCAGCTCCCGCAGTCGCATTCGGTGGCGCTCTCGCAACCGAGGCGAACGCAGCCGTCGTCGCTGAATCCGGTGCAGCGGAAGTTCTCCGGGCAGTCGATGGCGCCGGTGTCACAGCGCAGCGGCACGCAGGCGCCGCCCGCGCTGCACTCGAGTCCGGCGGGACAGCCACCGGGGACGCAGTCCTCGAAACAGGCGGTCGGCATCGTGCCGTCGCAGGTGGGGCACGCCGGCTCGTACTCCTCGCAGTGAGTGCCCTCGGGGCAGTCGGCGTCGCTCGCGCAGGTGCGCTCGGCGGTGCTGCAGATCCCGCAGCCCGGATCACCCCTGGGCGGCAGGCAGTAGGCGCCCGCGCTGGCATCGCAGTCGCCGTCGCTCGTGCAGGGGATGGCTTCGGGCGGAGGCGGACTCCAACTCGCGCAGACATCGCTCGCGGCGCAGTCGGTGTCGCAGGTCTCGCCCAGCAGCACGACGAAGCCCCCGTCGCAGCGGTAGGTGCCGACGCAACACTCGCTGGTGGGTAGCGCGCAGGTGCCGAAGTCCACCGCGCAGGTCCGGCTCCTCGGGTCGCCCTCGAGCGCCGCGAGCTCGTCGCAGCTCGTCGGACAGGTCGGGTCGGTCGTCCGCTCGATCTCGAGCCGGCCGCCGACGCAGCGGACGCTGGTGCCGGTGCACGGTCCGTCGCCGAAGCAGGCGTCCTCGAAGGTGCAGGGGTCGCCGGTGCGCCCGCCCAGGTCGGCCTCGCGGCAGCTCGTCCAGGCGCCACCGTCCCGGCCGATGCCGCCGTCGTCGGCCGGGCCCTCGTCGGTGGTGCCGTGGTTGCGAAAGCAGCCGGTCAGGAGGAGCAGAGCGAGGGCGAAGCGGTGGGGCATCGTGTCAGAGTGAGTCAGGGAAGGGGTCACTCCGGGGGTGTGCACGCCCCGTGCCGGCTCACTCTTCGGCCACGGTCGCCGGACCGTCGCGGCGGAGGCCGATCAGGCCGTAGACCGCGCCGAGCCCCTGGTCTTCGCCCTGCATGAACTCGACCACGCCGATGACGGTCTCCTCGGCCTCGTCCACGGTGTAGCGGAGGTCGGGATCGACCGAGCACATGCGTGGCTCACTGACGTCGGTCACCGAGTCGAAGATGTCCAGGTAGGTCTCCGCCGGCGCCTCGCCGGACTCCAGCGGACCGGGCTCGATGAAGTTGCGGCCGATGGCGAGCATGGAGCCGTTCTCGTCGGTCGCGAGCATCTGGTCGATGATGCCCACGAGATCGGCTCCGTCGGCGCTCCGCTGTCGCGCGACCCGACCGAGCCAGGTCACCACCGGCTGCACGTCGATGTCGCTGCCGTCGGGGCGGGTGGTGTCGGTGCCGAGCACGCCGGCGCCGACCTGCAGCATCGGGCCGTAGAGCCCATCGGTGGCGTTGGGGTCGAGCATGCCGCTGACCCAGTCCTCGACCACCTCGCCCTCCGGGTTCCGCTCGAGCACGCCGACGAGACGCACCACCGAGGCGAAGTCGCGGCCGACCAGCAGCTCGTCCACGCCGGTCTGTGCTTCGCCGACGTAGCACTGCCACGCCTCCGGGCGCAGGGTCGTCGCCTCGCGGGCGGTGTCGCTCAGGACGGTCGCCAGCGGGATCAGGTTCCGGTCGGCGAGCACCTCGCGACCGCCTTCCATGCGGGTGTCGGTGACGTAGCCGCCGAGGTGATCGACGAGCCGGTCGAAGGCGGGGACCGCCCGGCCGGTGCGCAGCCGGCTGACGATCTCCTTCAGCGGCTCGATGAGCGCGAGCACGTAGCTGGTGCTCGCCGATCCCTGGCGGGTCTCGATGGTGCCGTCGTCGTCGATGAGGAAGGTCATCGCCTCGATCAGCGCGTCCGCGAGGGGCGCGCCGTCGGCGGTCTCGAGGGTCAGCAGCAGGTCGACGAGATCGAGGATGGGATCGCCCACCCCCGCCTCGATGGCGGAGCTGATCGAGGGCAGCGCCTGCCGCACGACCGAGCTGGTGCCCGGGTCACCGTCCTCGTCGCGCCGGAAGTCGGTGGCGACGTACTGCAGGATGTCGATCAGCAGCTCGAGCTGCCCCTGCTCCTTGAAGACGCGCGCGACCGGGATGAGGAAGTCCAGCGCACCGCTCTTGGCCAGCCCGTCGAGGGAGCGGAGCTCGTCGACGACCGCGTCGCCGTTGCAGCCGATGAGGTCGAGGGCGCCGCTCACGATGGCGTCGCTCGCGCCGCCGAAGACGTCGATGATCCCGAGGAAGGCGTCGATGACCCCGCACACCGTGCTCGGCTCCCGATCCGAGAGCAGGTCGAGGATCACGTAGGCCACCGTGCGGTCGCCGCTGAAGGGCACGTCGCCGCAGTCGGCGACGTCGAGGAGCTCGATGACCTGCTCGAGCGACGAGCGGTTGTCCACCTGCGTGCCGCTCGACATGTAGAAGCGCGGCAGGTCGTAGTCCACGGGCACCGAGCGGCTGGTGTCGGGCATCTCCGCCGAGCACTCGTTCTCCTTGTAGAGCTCGTGGTAGTCGATGATCAGGCCGAGCTCCTGCGGGAAGTCGCGCGCGTTGTCGCCGAGCTCGCTGACCACGTCCAGCAGCAGGCGCGGCGTGCTCGCGCCGCCGCCGGCGGGGATCTCGAAGACGTCGTCGAGGAGCGGGACGAGCCCCTCGGCCACCTCCAGAAGCTCCCGGTCGGTGAGCGAGAGCGTGCTGCCCTCGAAGGCCTCGATCAGGTTGCCCATGGCGACCAGCAGATCCTCGGCGGTGTCGGGATCCTCCTCGAGGAGCACCGCGAGCGCTTCGATGAGCGTCTTCGCGCGATCGTCGCCGGCCACCTCGAAGAGGAGGAAGGCCAGATCGGCGATCGGGTGGTCGTCCGCGGGATACTCGTAGCAGCCCTCGGTGCCGTCGGCGCAGGGCGTCGGGGACCCGAGCACCGCGTCGGCGACGTCCACGAGATCGCGGTGCACGTCCGCGTCGAGGGCCGCTCGGAGCAGCTGCAGCACGTGCGAGAGCGTGGTCTGCTTCACGTCGACGTAGGCGTAGAGGAGCTCGCCGTCGTCGCCGAGGGCGCGGCCCTCGGCGTCGAAGCCGTCGCCGGTGCCGAAGGCGGGCAGGTCGATGGGCATGCCGGAGGAGTCGACCGGGCGACCGAGCTCGTCGATGTCGGCGACCAGGTCACCGTCGGCGTCGACGAAGGGCGCGGGGAGGGCGCCGCCGCGCGCGACGACCTGCGGGTTGCCGTTCTCGTCGGCGCGGACCGCCCACGCCGGATCGCCCATCGCTGGATCGGGCGCGTAGGGATCGGTGGCGAGGAGCGTGCCCGCCACGTCTTCGACGACCACTCCCTCGCACTCGCTCTCGAGCGGCTCCTCGAGGTTGCGGCCGAGCAGGTCGAGCATGGTGCCGAGGACGTTGCCGTCGCCGTCGCGCGCCTGGGCGATGGCGGCGAGCGCGTGAATGCGCTCCTCGAGGTTCGGGTCGCGGAGCAAGCGCCGCGCGACTTCGAAGACGTGGGAGCGCTCGAGGGTCGAGCGGGTCTGGGCGATCTCCATCGCCGAGGTCAGCACGGTGCGATCCGGATCGAGCTCGTCGTCGACGAGCAGCGCCATCGCCTCCGCGAGGGCGTCGGTCATCGCCGGCAGGTCCCCGCTGTCGACCACCGGCAGGAGCGTTCCGCCGAGCAGGTCCGGCAGGTCGTCGACCACGTCGTCGCTGATCGCGTGGTCGAAGCTGGTCACGAAGCGATCGCGGTCGATGGCCAGCGTGTCGGCGTAGGCCTGACCGCACATGTCCGCGCGCTCCAGATTGTCGTGGAGGATCTGGTAGACCAGCTCGCCGAGGGTGAGCCGGTCCCCCTCACCGGGCGGGTCGGAGAAGTTCGGCTCGTTGCACGCCTCCGCGTACCCCAAGACCATCATTCCGCACATGAGTAGGGCCCAGCGCGGGACCCTCACCTTCGCCATCATTCTTCACCCCACGAGCGGCGACCCCAACAACTGGTCGCCTCAAGAAAGCCTGATACTCGTTCTAGCCGTGAGATCCCCCACTGATCAAGGCGAAGTCGCGATTTGGTGAGGACGAGGCCGCGGCTAGCCGGGGCAGGCGCCGCCGCAGACCTGCACTCCGTCACCGCAGTCGACGACCTCGCCGGAACAGTTGTCGATGGTGCAGGCCGCGCCGTCGGCGCACCGGCTGGTGCACACCCCACTGCCGGGGCACTCGATGGTGCAGTCGCCGGCGCAGCTCACGTCGCAATCGCCGCTGCCGGTGCAGCGCACGACGCTGCCGCCGCCGACACCGACGAGGCACTCGCCGCTCGATGAGCACTCGGCGAGGCAGCCGGCGCCGCAGATGAAGTCGCAGTTGCCGCTGCCGGTGCAGCTCAGGTCGCAATCCGACGCGCAGTCGATGGTGCAGTCACCGCTCGCCGGGCACTGGCACNNATGGCGCAGTCACCGCTCGCCGGGCACTGGCACTCGGCGCCGCTGCAGACGCAATCGCCCGCGCACTCCGATTCGCCACAGCCGGCGGGAGCCATGGCGCCGAGCAGGGCGGCGAAGAAGAAGAGTCTGACTTTGTTCATGGTCGCTTTCGGAGCTCAGATGAGGCTCGACGAGCAGAGCATCGAGTCGGGGTCGCAGTAGCCCGAGCAACACTCCGCCGAGTCGGTGCAGGAGGCCCCGAGCGGTAGGCACTCGACCACCGGCGGGGCGCAGATCCCGTCGGTGCAGATGCCCATGCAGCAGTCCGCGTCGCGGGTGCAGGCGCCGCCTTCGGCGACGCACATCGCGCCGCAACGGAGCACGCCCTCGGCGTCGGGGACACAGACGCCGCTGCAGCACTCGTCCGGCGTGGAGCACTCCTCGCCGTCGCCGCGGCACATCGTGACGACGTCCTCGCCTTGGCAGCGGGAGACGCCGGCGATGCCGGTCGGGTTGCACAGATCGCGCTCCGGGGTGTCGTCGCAGCAGTCGTTGGTGCCCATCACGGCACCGTTGACGGCGCAGATCTCGCCGGCCGGGGCGCAGCCGCCGGGGTTGTCGCAGCGGCCGATGCCGGTGTCACCGATGAGGTTGCAGACTCCCTCGGCGACCGCCGAGTTGCAGCAGTCGTCGTCGGAGCGGCAGAGCTCGCCGAAGGGCCGGCAGCCGCCGAGGAACTGGCAGGAGAGGAAGCCGGTGCCGTCGTCGGCGCAGGCGCGGGAGCAGCACTCGCCGCTGTTCGAGCAGGCCTCGCCCACCGGGTCGCACTCGCTGAGCACGGCGCAGCGGCCGCTCTCACACTGACCGTTGCAGCAGTCGGCGCCTTCGGTGCAGATCTCCCCCTCCACGCGGCAGCGGCCACCGGGCAGGCAGCGACCGTCGTCGCCACAGCGCTCGGCGCAGCACTCGCCGTCGGCCGTGCAGGTCTCGCCGGCCGGGCGGCACTCGCCGGCGAGGACGCAGACGTCGCCCTCGCAGCGGTTGGAGCAGCAATCGGCGTCGTTCACGCAGGCCTCCTCGGCGACCAGGCAGGTCGCCGCCACGCAGGCCCCGTCCAGGCAGCCCAGGGAGCAGCAGTCGGCGGCCACCGCGCACGCGGAGTCGAGCGTGCCGCAGAGCTCCGCGGACACGCAGACGCCGCCCTCGCAGGTGCCGCTGCAGCACTCGGAGCTGGTCGCGCACTCGCCATCGAGCCCGGTGCAGGCCCCGACCGAGCCGTCCGGGATGACGGTGTCGGCGTCGCCCGGCGGCATGCTCATGTCCCCTTCGGGCATGTCCCCGTCCGCGAGAACGTCGTCGGTCGTCGTGTCGCCGTCGTCATCACCGCACGCGGCCACGGTGGTCGCCAGGGCGAGGACCAGAAGAACACGCTTCATGGGGGTAGGTTACCAGCGGCCCCCGCCCGTGGGGAAGCGCCATGACCGAGACAATGTGTGGAAATTACGCACACATGGAGCGCGGGCCAGGGGGTGTCGGGCGAGCCGTCCCTGTGAGCGACTCGGCGCGGCGCCGATGCGCAGGATCTGCACCGGGGGGACGGCACACACGAAGCGTTTTCCGGAACGGCGGCAGCGGAGGCACCCCGGAGCCTTCGCGGGGCGCCTTCGGCGTTGCGTGGCCTGAGAGATGCATCGACTCGCTGCATGGCCACTCGAGCAACAGTCCCCGCCCACGCGCCCAAGTCCCGCTCACGAGGCAGCGACTCCGAGCAGGCCTCCTTGGACGATGCGCACGACCCCACCCATCAGACGAGGCTTCCACGGCTGATCCTCGGTCTGGTGGCCCTGGTCCCGTTCGTCTCCCTGGTGATGGCGCTGGTCGCCGATGGGGCCACCAGGGCTGCGCTCGGCTACTTCCACGTCCTCTGGACGGCCCTCCTGGTGCTGATCTTCGGGACCTGGATGGTGAAGAACCCGACCCTGACCCTCGATCGCAAGCTCGCCTGGGGGTTCTTCTTCGTGCTGATCGCGCCCCTCGCGCTCCCGCTCTACTGGCGCCGTCACGTGTGGCGCGCTCCGACCTCGACCGTCACCCACGGGTGAACGAGCGCGCGCGGACAGGGTGCGAGCCCTGTGGCTCGTCGCCGGCGAGTGAGCGCCCCCCTCCCGGCTCGGTGGTACCTTGCGAGGAGTCGCCCTTCCGGCGTTCGCAACACCTTCGATTGAGAGGCTTCACTTGCTCGAGAAACTCGCTCCGTTCTTGCTCCTTCTCTCGCTGGCCCTGGCCTGCAGCTCCGAAGAGGACTGCCGCTTCGACCCGGCCGGCTGCGGAGGCCTCCTCGGTGGCAATTGCGTCGAAGACGGCGACTGTGGCTCGGGCTACTGCTGCACGGAGGCCGCGAACTGTGGCGGGGGGATGTGCACCCGGCAGTGCGTGTCCGACGACGACTGCCCCGGCTCCATGGCCTGCCAGCACGACATCTGTTTCTTCCGCTGCGACTCCGATGCGGACTGCGCCGAAGGCCAGAGCTGCGAGCACGACAACACCGTCTGCGAGTGGCCCTGACGCGCCTGCGAGGATTCGAAGCCTCTCTCCGGGCCCGGCGGCGGCGATCGGTGGTGCTCTTCGGCCTGCTCGCTCTCGGTTGCTACCGGAGTCACGGCCTCCCCACGGACGGGGAGGAGCCGCCGGACGCGGGCGCGCGTGACATGGCTCGCCCGGACCTCGGCTCCGGCTGCGCCGTCGCCATCCGCGACCGCGACGTGACCGAGTGGACCGAGCTCGGCGGCTGCGGTCCCGTGTCGGCCGGCGACACCATTCGCCGCCTCGGCGCGTTCGACCAACTGGCCCGCGAGTCGCCGGAGACCTGTGGTCGTCCGCCCCAGCTGGCGGCTCGGTCGGTGGAGGTCATTGGCGACGACCAGCTCACCTTCGCGGCCGTCGAGGTGCTGGGGGCGCTCGCGCCAGGCGCGCGTGGACTCACCGGTGCCGCGAAGAGCGAGACGCTCCTCGTGGCGAGCGGGGTCGAGTGGACGGCCTTCACCAGCGCCTATGACCCCACCGACGCCGGGGTCCTGGGGCGCGTGCCCGAGCCGGTGCCCGGCTGCGTGTTCCGGCTCGACGCGATGGATCTGGTGCCGCTGCGCTCCGGCTGGCTGGTCACCTTCGACTATTTCGAGTGCGACGTCGGCGGCGGCCAGCTGCGCTTCTACGACGACGAGCTCACGCCCCTCGGCGAGCCGATGACCCGCTTTCCCGGCGTTGGCGCCGCGGTGCCCCTGGGCGATGGCGCGCTGGTGGTCGGCAAGGCCCGCCCGGGCGTGGACACGACCCTCGCCTTCGTCGAGGGGCCGGACTCCGAGCCGCGCACGCGCATGCTCGCCACCGGGGGCTCCGCGGTCGCGGCGGCGCGCTGGTCGAGCTTGGTCGATGGGATCGCGGTTGGCTTCATCGAGGCGGGTTCGGTGTTTCGGCTACGGATCCTCGACGCCGAAGGAGCGGTCCTGCACCGCTCCGACACGGCGCTCGACGATCCTCGGCTGGAGCTCTACCAGCCCATCGCCGTCGATCTGGCGACCACCGACTTCGGGGTGGTGGCAGTGGTCGGCTTCGAGTGGGGCGGCGGGCGCATCGACACCGCCAGCGCGATCCTGGCCTTCGACCGGCGCGCCCGGCCGCTGATGGAGCCGGAGATCACCGCGGACACCGGCGGCGGGACCTCGGTGGTCTCGGTGGCCGGCGGTGGCAGCCACGCGGTCGTCACCGCCTTCGAGAGCACCCTCGAGCGGGCCGTCGCCCGGACCTCGCTGGTGAGCTGTTTGCCCGACTGAGCCGCCCCCGTGGTAGGAAGGGGCCGATGGGGAAGGGCGCTCAGAAGCCGCGTCGCGGGCTGCCGCTGAGACCCACGCTGGTGAGCGTGGTGGTCCTCCTCATCCTCGCCGGCGCCGGTGGCGTGGGGCTGCTCGCCTATCTGAGCTCGGTCCGCATCGTGGACCACCTGTGGACCGGCTACGCGGACAAGCTCGCCGAGGCCACCACCCAGCGGACGCTGCGCTACTTCGAGCCGGCCGCCCCCTACGTCTCGCTCACCCAGGACGACGCGCTCGATGCGCGCCTCGATCTCGGCCCCTTCAACGAGGCGGCGCCGCCCCACGCGATGCTCGAGCACTTTCGCGCGGCGATCGAGGCGCATCCGGAGTTCACCTGGGCCAGCTTCGGATCCGTCGACGGCACCTACGTGGCGGTCCACCGCGATCCGGAGGGCGCCATCCGCGGTGTCTGGCGCACGCCTCTCGACGGAGAGCGCACCCGGATGCGCGAGCTCGTGCCGGACGCCGACGCCGTCCAAGACGGCCAGCGCTGGGGCTGGCGGGTGGTCGAGAGCCGCGACGATGGCGACTACGATCCGCGCGAGCGCCCCTGGTACCGGGCGGCGGTGGAAGCCGACGAGGCGGGCGTCTGGGTCGAGCCCTTCGTCTTCGCGACGGTCCGTCAGCCGGGCTTCATGTACGCCCGGGCCCACCGGGTCGAGACCGAGGACCCGAGCCAGGCCCTGCGGGGCGTGTGGGCGGTCGAGTACGAGATGAGCGATCTCTCCGCGTTTCTCTCGGAGCTGGAGATCGGCAACCACGGCCAGGTCTACGTGGTGACCCGCGATGGCGAGGTCGTCGGTCACCCGGAAGGGGAGACCACCGTCGAGACGGACGGGGAGATCACCATCGCCCGCGCCGAGGGGCACCCGGACGAGATGCTCGCCACCGCCTGGGAGGCGGTGAGCGCCGCCGGCCTCGAGGAGCCGAAGGAGCTCGAGGCGGGAAAGTACCTGGTGATGAGCCAGCCCTTCCCGGAGGAGTCGGGCATCGACTGGAACGTGCTGGTCGCCGTGCCGGAGGCCGACTTCTTCGCCCCGGTGCGCGAGCAGGCCGAGACCACCGCCATCGTGGCCATCGTGGCCGCGCTGGTCGCGATCTTCTGCGGCATCTTCTTCTCGAGCCGCATCTCGAGCGCGCTGCGCGTCTTGGCGGACGAGCTCGAGCGGATCGGCGCCTTCGACCTCGAGCACCGGGAGCTCGGCACCGCCGAGAGCTTCGTCCGCGAGGTCAACGACATGCGCGACACCACGGTGCGCATGAAGAGCAGCCTGCGCTCCTTCGGTAAGTACATACCGAAGGACGTCGTGCGCGACCTGATGCTCGGGGGCGAAGAGGCGGTGCTCGGCGGCCGAAAGGAGGAGCTGACCATCCTCTTCAGCGACATCGCCGGCTTCACCTCCGTGGCGGAGAAGATGGACCCGGACGACCTGGTCGCCGTTCTCGCCGAGTACCTCGAGGGGCTCAGCGATGCGATCCGGAGCACGCAGGGCACCGTCGACAAGTACATCGGCGACGCGATCATGGCCTTCTGGGGCGCGCCCCGAGCGGACGCCGGCCACGCGCTCAACGCCTGCGAGGGCGCGCTGGCCATGCGGGCCAAGCTCGAGGAGCTGCAGGTGGGGTGGACCGAGCGAGGGCTGCCGCAGCTCGACACGCGCATCGGGCTGAACACCGGCGAGGTGCTGGTCGGCAACTTCGGGGCGACCAGCCGGCTGAACTACACGGTGATGGGTGACGCGGTGAACCTGGCCAGCCGCCTCGAGAACCTCAACAAGCGCTACGGGACCCGGATCATGCTCGGCGAGACGACCGCCGAGCTGGTGAAGGAGCACATGGTGCTCCGGCCGCTCGAGTGGGTCGCGGTGAAGGGCAAGAGCCGGGCGGTGCTGATCCACGAGCTCGTCGGTCGCAAGGGCGAGGTGGACGAGGCGACCCTCGAGACCATCGCGAAGTACGAGGCGGCGCTGCAGCTCTATCGGGACCGGAAGTTCGAGGAGGCCGCGGAGGCCTTCGAGGCTGCCGGTCCGCTGCGCGAAGGGGACCTGGCCCCGGCGCTCATGGCCGAGCAGGCCCGGGCCTTCGTCGCCGATCCGCCGCCCGACGACTGGGACGGCTCGATGGCGATGACGACTAAATAGGCTACTCGGCGGCTTCCTGGGGCACCGTCTGGCCCGGCGGCTCGGGCAGCTCCGAGTCGCGCAGGCCGGTGGGCTCGGGTAGCTCGTCCTCGTCCACGCCCAGGACGCCCCCGACGGCACCCATCAGCCGCTTTCCACCGCGGCGGAAGTCCTCGAGGATCAGGTAGAGGCTCGGCACGAGAACCACCAAAACGACCGTCGCCATGAGCACGCCGAAGCCGAGGCTGATCGCCATCGGCACCAGGAAGCGCGCCTGCACGCTCGGCTCGAGGATCATCGGCGTGAGGCCGAAGAAGGTCGTGAGCGAGGTGAGCAGGATCGGCCGGAAGCGGCGCCGCGTGCCCTCCACCACCGAGTCCCAGATGCTGTGGCCCTTCGCCCGTAGCTCGTTGATCGCCACGATGAGGATCAGCGAGTCGTTCACCACGACGCCGCTGAGGGCGACCATGCCCATCATGCTGATGATGCTCAGGTCGAAGCCGAGGAGGAAGTGGCCGAGGAAGGCCCCGACGAAGCCGAAGGGGATCGCCGAGAGCACCAGGATCGGCTGGATGTAGCTCTTGAAGGGCATCGCCAAGAGGCCGAAGACGATGAAGAGGGCGAAGCCGAAGCCGCTCCTCAGGCTGCCCAAGGACTCCGCCTGCTCCTTCTGCTCGCCGCCCATCTCGTAGCTGAGCCCCGGGATGTCCGCGACCAGCTGCTTCAGCTGCGACTCGCGCATCTTCTGGGCGATCTGCGTGGCGTTGCCGACGCCGGCGACGATGTCCGCGCTGACGCTCACCACCCGCCGGCCGTCGACGCGGCTGATGGAGGTGTAGGCTCGGCCGCGCTCGATGTTCGCGGCGCGGGCGAGGGGGATCTCGCCGCCGTCGGGCGTGCGGATGATCAGCCGCTCGATGTCGTCCATCGACACGCGCTCGGACTCCGGTCGGCGCACGTAGACGCGCAGCTCTTCGCGGCCCCGCTGCTGTCGCACGGCCTCGGCGCCGTAGTAGGCGTTGCGGACCTGCTGGGCGAGCATCGCCTCGGTGAGGCCCCGGGCCCGGCCCTCGGCGGTGAGCGTCAGATCGAGCTGCTCCTTGCCGGCGCTGACCCCGCTGTCGATGTCACGGAGCCCCTCGTAGGACTCCATCTCCCGAGCGAGGCGCATGGCCGCCTCCTCGAGGACCTCGTTGTTCGGGTGCGAGAGGCGCACGTCGATCGGAGAGCCAGCGCTCGCCCCGAGGCTGTAGGTGAAGCTGAGCAGCTCGGCGCCGGGGATCTCGCCCAGCCGCGTCCGCCACTCCTCGGCCATCTCCGAGGCCTTGATGGGCCGCTCATCCACCGGGACCATCCAGACCATCACGTTGGCGAGGTGCGAGCCGGTGCTCTGGGAGCCGCCGCGCGGTCCACCCATCTGGCTCGCGGCGCCGGCCTGGGCGAAGATGCCGCGGAGGATGTCCTCGCCGCCGTGCTCGTCGATGACCGCCTGGGCGGTCTCGGTCATGAGCTCCTCGTAGCCCTTCGTCTCCTCGAAGGCGGTGCCCACGGGCATGCGCAGCTGAGCGACGACCAGGTCGCCCTCGATCTTGGGCATGAAGTTGAACTTCATCCGTCCGCCCGCGAGCGGTCCGACGACGCCGGTCATGAAGATCATGATGGCGACCGCCAGGGTCACGTAGCGCCAGCGCATGGACGCCTTCAGGAAGGGCGTGAAGCCCTTGTCGATGAAGGTCAGCAGCCCCTTCTCGACCTTGAGCTTCTGCAGGAGCCGCAGGGGGATCAGCACCGGCAGGAGCAGGAGCTCGAGCCACCAGGGCATCTTGTGCGAGAGGTGCGCCGGCAGGATGAGCAGCGACTCGATCAGCGAGATCAGCAGCACCGCGATGACGACGATCGGGATGTTCCGGAAGAACTTCCCGCTCACGCCGGGCACGAAGAGCATCGGCGCGAAGAAGACGCAGGTGGTCACGATCGCGAAGCAGACCGGGACGAAGACTTCCTTGGCCCCTTCGATCGCTGCCTTCAGCCGTGGCATTCCCTCGGCGCGTTTTTGGTGGATCGATTCACCGACGACGATCGCGTCGTCCACGACCATGCCCAGCGTCACGATGAACGCGAAGAGGCTGATCATGTTGATCGAGACGTCCGCGGCCGGAATGAAGAGCATCGAGCCGGCGAAGCTGATCGGGATCCCGAGCGTCACCCAGAAGGCCAGCCGCGGCTCGAGGAAGAGGCCGAGGACGAAGAGCACCAGCGCCAGACCGATGAAGGCGTTGCGGAGCAGCAGGTCGATGCGGTCGGCGTAGATCTCGGAGGCGTCGTTCCAGGCCACGGCCTGGACGCCGGGCGGGAGATCGTCCTGGTTGGCGCGCACCCACTCGTGGACGTGCTCGGCGATGGTGAGGGGCGACTGGTCTCCGGCGCGGAAGACGTTGATCAAGACCGCGCGCTCGCCGTTGAAGTGGGTCTCCTGCTCGACCAGCTCGCGGAAGCCGTCGGTGACGGTGGCGATGTCCCCGACCCGCAGCTGGGTGCCGTCCGGGTTCGAGCGGATCACGATGTCGGCGACCTCGCTCCCGCGCTCGGCACGGGCCGCCGTTCGCAGGAGCACCTCGCCGCCGCGGGTTCGGATGCCGCCGGCGGGGATCTCCACCGACGACTGACGGATCGCCTGCGCGACCCGGTCCAGCGTCAGCCGGTGCTCGCGAAGCTTCGTCTGCGGGACCTCGACGGCGATCTCGAGCGGCCGGGTGCCGCTGAGCTCCGTGTAGGTGATGTCCGGCAGCGCGGTGAGCTCCTGCCGCGCGCTCTCCGCCAGGTCGTGGAGCACCTGCTCGCTCACGTCGCCGTAGAGGCCGAGGCTGATCACCTGCGAGCGGGTGGTCGGCGTGCTGATCACCGGCCGCTCGATCTCCTCCGGGAAGGAGGTGATCCGGTCGACCGCCGCCTTCACGTCGTTGAGCGCGCGGTCGACGTCGGTGCCGGTGATGAGGTCGACGGCCACCACGCCCGTGCCCTCGGCTGCGGTGCCGCGGACCTCCTTGACCCCGTCGAGGCCACGGACCGCCTCCTCGATGACGAGCACCACGCCGGACTCCACCTCGGCCGGGCTCGCGCCGGGGTAGGGCACGTTGATGAGCACCTGCTCGACCGTGACCTCGGGGAAGACCTCCTGCTTGATTTGGCTGGCGATGAGCACGCCGCCGACCAGCAGGACGAACATGATGATGTTCGACGCGACCGTGTTCTTGGTGAACCACGCGAGCACGCTCGAGGCCGCGGCGGGCGGCTCGCCTTCGCCCGGACCGGCGGGCTGCTCGGGCGCGTCGTCGCTCACGGCGCCTCCACCTGCCCGGCTTGGGCGCGCAGATCCTCGTCGGCACCGTTCTCTTCGCGGAGCGCCATGCCGTCGACGGGGGTCGGCACCCGGCTGGTGATCACTCGCTCTCCGTCGGCGACGCCCTCGCGGACGAGCACCGACTCCGGCCGCCCCCACACGACCTGCAGCTCACGCACCTCGAGCTGGTCCTGGTCGTTCATCACGTAGACCTGGTTGCCCTCGCGGACCGCCAGTCGGGGCACCTCGACCACGTCGCTCAACGGAGGGACGTCGATGTCGACGGTCACGAAGCTGCCGAGGAGAAGGGGCACCTTCGGCGCGTCCTCGCCTTCGCGATCCATCGCGAAGGGGTCGTCGATGGCGACGAGCACGCGGGCCATGCCGCCGGAGGCGTCGAGGTCGGGCAAGAGCCGCAACACGCGTCCCTCGCGAACGACCTCCTGGCCGCCGACATCGAAGGAGACCCGCGCCGGCGACCCTTCGCCGTCCCGTTCGGGGAAGTGGATCGAAGGCAACGCCTCGACCGGCATCGAGACCTGGACCCACGCCTCGTCGGTGCCGACGAGGGTGGCCAGCTGGCCTCCGGGAGCGACGTACTGGCCCACGTCGACGGCCTCGCTGAGCACCATCGCGTTGAAGGGCGCGCGAATGGTCGTGCGCTGGAGGTTCAGCCGCGCCTGCTGAGCGGCGCTCCGGGCGGCCTCCACGGAGACCTCGGCGTTCTCGAGCTGCGGCTGCCGGAGCGCCAGCGCCCGGCCGCTCTCGCTCGCTTCGCCGGTGCCCCCCGCCGGCGCGTCCTCCTGGGAGAAGCCCTCCCACTCGCGTTCGGCGATGGCCTGCCGGCGCTGCTCGAGCTGCAGCTCGAGGTTGGCGCGGTTCACGTCGGCGCTCCGGGACTGCAGCGCGAGGCGGTAGTCGCGTCCGTCGAGGCGCAGCAAGCGGGTGCCTTCGTCGATGCGGCCGCCGGGGACGAGCTCGTCCGAGACCCAGGTGATCTTGCCGGGGACCTCGGGCGAGAGCACGACCCGCCGGGCGGCGGTGACCTGACCCTGCGCCCGCACGTGGACGTCGTGGTCGCCGGCGCTGACCCGCTCGGTCTGCACCAGCAGCCCTTGGTTCTCGTCCTCGCTCTGGGGCGGCTCGGGCTTGCTCATCTTGAAGGCCATCACGATGCCGACCCCGAGGCCGACGATGAGCAGAGCCAGGATCACCTGGACGAGCTTGATGGGGCGGTCTTCGCTCACGAGTCTTCCTCCCGGATCTCGCTCGGCGTGGGCGCGAGCTCGACGTCTTCGGGCCAGGTGCCACCGAGGGCGCGATAGAGCTGGATGCGGGCGCTCAGCAGGTTGCGTTGCGCCTGCAGGACCGCGAGCTCCGCGCCCTGGGCGCTCTGAATGGCGGTGAGCACCGGCAGGAAGTCGCTGAGCCCCGAGCGGTAGCGCTCACGCGCCGCTTCGAGGGTCTCGTTGGCCACGTCCACCTGCGACTCGAGGATCTCGAGGTTGCGGCGCATCTGCTTCTCCCGGACCAGGGCGCTCTCCACCTCGATGAGCGCGGTCACCACCAGGTTGTGCAGCGTTTCGATCTGCACTTGGAGCTGGGCGGAATTCACGTCGACCTGCGCGCGCGTCGCGAAGCCGTCGAAGAGGGGCATGTCCAGGGTGGCGCCGGCGTTGAAGGTCCAGCCGCTCGACACGTTGGGCATGCCGCCACTGATTGGCGAGTCGGACCCGAATTCGTTCCGGTTCCACGAGTAGCCGGGGGTGGCGTTGAGCCGGATGCTGGGCAGCCGAGCGGCGATGGCGGCGGCGACCCGGCGATCGGCGGCCTCGATGCGCTTGCGGGCGGCGCGAACGTCCGGTCGCTGCTCGAGGAGCGCTCCGGGCACGCCCGGCTCCGGCGCGGGACCGAGCTCGGGCAGGTCGGTGCGGCCGGTCGGTGCCAGCCCGGGATCGAGGGTGGGCGTGCCGAGGAGCGCCGCGAGCCGCTGCTCGGCGAGCACCACCTCGCCCTGGGCGAGCTCGAGGTTCGCCTTGGCGGCCAGCGTCTGTTGCCGCTGCTGGTGCACGTCGAGGCTGGCGACCAGACCCTCGCGGAAGCGGAGCATGACCAGCTCCAGGTACTGCTCGTTGACCTCCACCTGATGGGTGAGCACGGCGACGCGCGCTCGGGCGAAGACCGCGTCGTAGAAGGTCTCGGCCACCTGCGCCGAGGTGGCGATCTGGGCGGCGCGGTAGTCCTCCACGGTCGCCTCGACCTCCCGCTCGGCGGCCTGGTGCGTGCGGGCGTAGCGGGCGAAGAGGTCGACCTCGTAGCTCACCGGCACCGACACCGACGCGTTCTGGCCGATGATCGAGCCGAAGGCGCCGACGCTGCGGCTGTAGCCGACGCCTGCGTTGAGCCGCACCTGCGGGAAGCGGCCGGCCCGCGCCTGGTCCGCCAGGGCCTCGGCCTGGAGGATCTGCGCTCGCCGCGCGGCGATGGTGAGGTTCTGCGCGAGCGAGGCCTCGATCGCGGCCGTCAGCTGCGGGTCGTTCATCGCCAGCCACCAGCGGCGGTCCGGATCGACCGGCGCGGAGCCCGGCTGCGTGGCCTCCGCGCCGCTCTCGTAGCTGGCCGGCAGCGGGGTCGCCGGCACCGGGTCGTCCACGGTCGCGCAGGCGGTCAGGAAGGTGAGGAGCGTGAGCGCACGAGTCATCGGTCGCCGGCTGCCTTTCGAAGCGGGGGGTCGCTGGGGTGGTCGCCGCCGAGCCCGACCGCCGCGATGGCGGCGCGAGCGGCTTCGGGGCTGCTCGCCAGGGAGCGCAGCACGGTGCCCACGTGCTCGGCCATGAGCGCCTCGGCTTCGAAGGCCCGGCCCATGCGCTGCTGCATGCTCTCGGCGTTGAGGAGAAAGAGGTGGACCCCGATGGCCGAGGACCACGATTGGATCGCCTTGTGGAAGGGATCGATGTCGGTGCGGATCGAGCCGTCCTGCTGGCCGCGGAGGATCGCCTCGATCATCAGCTGGAGCATCTCGCCCACTCGCTCGCGGTAGCGATGGAAGTCGTCGCTGGCGTCGTCGAGGGTCGGCGCCTGGAACCAGTCGATGGCGACTCGAAGCACGTGCGGGGTGTCGCGGGCGTCCCGGAAGAAGCGGCCGGACATGTGGCCGATGGCCGTCAGCCCGTTCGGAGCGCTCTCGCCGGCGGTGCGCACCTGGGGGATGATGGTGCCCATGCGGCGCTCGGCGATGCCCGCGCAGAGCGCGTCCTTCCCCTGGAAGTAGAGGTAGAGGGTGCCCTTGGAGAGCTCGGCGGCCTCGGCGACCTCCTCCATGCGCAGGTTCCGGTAGCCGACGTCGCGCAGCACCTCTTCGGCGGCGTCGAGGATCGCGGCCCGGCGGGCCTGGCGCTCACGCGCTCGTCGTTGCTTCACGGACATTCGAAGGCTTCTCGGGGCTGCGTTCCGCACCTACGTCGGGGGGATGGGGCGGTGGTTACCTAGAAATCTGACCCGCAGTCAGCCGCTGACCAGGGGTTAAATGACCGTCGGTCACCCAATGACTCTCGGTCAGAAAGTTCTGGTCCGAATGGCCCCCGACGGCAAGTGAAGTTTTGTAAACGGCTTCAATTGCTGGGGTTTTCGGTGGGATCGCCGAGCGTCAGCTCGGCGACGGCGCCCCCGTCGGCCGAGGGGCGCAGGGTGAGCGAGCCCCCGTGGGCGGCGGCGATGCGCTCCACCAGCGGCAACCCGAGGCCGAGCCCGGGGGCGTCGCTCGGAGCGATGGGGCCCGGCCCGTCGTCACGGACCGCGAAGACGACGGTGTCGCCCTCCGCCCGCACCTCGAGGGCCGTCAGCCCCTGGCCATGGCGCTCGGCGTTCTCGATCAGGTTGGCGAGCGCCCGCAGCAGCAAGGTGGGATCGGCCTCGACGGTCTCCGGTGCGCCCTCGGCTTCGAGAAGGGCCGGAGCCAGCCCGGCTCGCTCGAGCGCCTGAGCGGCGAGCTCGCGGGGGTCGAGCGAGCGCGGCTCCACGGCCTCGAAGTCCAGCCGCGAGCGAGCGAGGAGCCGGCCCACGAGCCGGTCCATCTCTTCGAGCTCCTTCTCCAGCTCGGCGCGCGTCTCGGCCGCTGCCTCGGGGAGCATCTCCACCAGGATGCGTGCGTGGCCGAGGGGCGTGCGTAGCTCGTGCGAGGCCTCGGCCAGGAGCGCCTTCTGGTCGGCGAGCTGCTTGCCGATGCGCTCGGCCATCTCGTTGAGCGTGCGCGCCAGCAGCGCGGCCTCCCGGTCGCGACGGTGCGGCTTCAGCCGGGCGTCCAGATCTCCGTCGCCGAGGCGCTCGGCGAAGTGGGTCACCTGCCGCAGCGGTCGACCGAGGCGGCGGGCGAGCGCGCCGCTCAGGGCCATGAGCACCACCGCGGCCAGACCGAGGGCCGCGGCGAGGTTGCCGAAGTGGAAACCGGGGGGCGGCGGCATGCAGAGGGTGGCCCAGCCCCGCCCGTCGAGGTGCACCTGGTGCGTCGGCCCGTCGCACGGTGGGGCCGGGAAGAGGATCTCGCCGTCCTCGCTCTTCAGCTCGACGGATACGCCGAGCGTCTGCTCGAGGTCGCGGACCATGATCGCCCGCTCGAGGGGGTCGTCCCAGACGCGGGTCAGCCGTCGACGGGCGAGCTGCTCCACCCGCTCGTGCTGCTCGCGCCAGGAGGAGTCGCCGAAGAGCCAGAGCACGCCGCCGACCGTCGCGATGGTCGCGAGGATGGCCGCGACGAACCAGCGGAAGAGTCGCCGCTGCAGCGTCTTCGGGCCTCGCCGCCAGCGGCGGTGGCGACGACGGTGTCGATGCCAGGGAGGGCTCATCCGCCGCCCGTGAAGACGTAGCCGACGCCGCGCACGGTCTGAATCAGGGTCGGCGAGCGGGGATCGTCGCCGAGCTTCTTGCGCAGCTTCGAGATGTGCACGTCCGCCGTGCGCTCGCCCACCGCCTCGTCCCGACCGGCCGCCTCGAGGAGCGCGCTGCGGGGAACGACTCGGCCGGCGCGACGCATCAGGCCGATCAGGATGTCCAGCTCGAGGGCGGTCAGCTCGATCGGGGTGCCGTCGCGGGTCACCCGTCGTGTCCCCACGTCGACGACCACGCCGCCACCGGAGAGGCGCTCGTCTTGCAGCGCCGGTCGCATGCGTCGCAGCACCGCGCGCAGTCGGGCGAGGAGCTCGCGCGGGCTGAAGGGCTTGGTGACGTAGTCGTCGGCGCCGAGCTCGAGGCCGACCACCCGGTCCGCCTCGTCGCCCTTGGCGGTGAGCATGAGCACCGGGATGGACGAGCGCTTGCGGATCTCTCGGAGCACCGCGAGGCCGCCCATGCCGGGCATCATCACGTCGAGGAGGACGGCGTCGAAGCCGCCTTCGGCCAAGGTGCTCGCCACCCGTGACCCCTCGGGCAGGTGCTCGAGGTGAACGTCGTGCGGCTCGAGGTAGCGCTCGAGGAGCTCACGGAGCCGCAGGTCGTCGTCGACCAACAGGACGCGAAGGGTCACGGGGGCGAGTCTAGCTCAGCGGTGGCGGCGCCAAGGGTGGCGGTGGTGGTGGTCGCGCTCGGGCGGGGGCGTGGGCCGTGCCTCCGGCGGTGGCGGGGCCGGTCGCTCGGTGGCCGCGCGAGCCGCGTCGACGCAGATGCGGGCGACGTGGGCCTCCAGGGCCTGGCGGTGGCGCTGGTGGTGCCGCGACCAGTGGGCCCCGGCGGAGGCGAAGCCGCCGATGGTGCCGATGGAGAAGAGGGCGATGAGGAGCTTTCGTTTCATGGGTCGTGTCACCGGTAGGGGCCGAAGGGGAGGGGACCGTGGTCACCGCGCGAGAGCCAGCGGGCCAGCCGCTGCCGCTGCTCGTCGTCGAGGACCTCGTGGATGCGCCGGAGCGCTTCGCTCGTGGCGACGCGCAGGCGGGCGAGCGTCTCGTCGGCGGGCGCCAGGGCGTTCTCGATGGCGCTCTCGTCGAGGGTCTCGGCGGCGAAGGCCGCGCCGAGGTTGGAGCGGGCGCTCGGGAAGGCCCGGCGCGCGCCCTTCGCTTCGTCCAGGACGTCGTCGATGGCCTCGCGGATGACCTTCTCTTGGCCGGGGGTGGTGTCGAGGCGCTCGAAGAGCCCCCGCAACCAGCGGCTCCGCCAGCGGCCGCCGCGCCGGAAGCCGCCGCGGCGATGGTGGTGGTGGTGGCCGCAGCCGCCGCCGAAGTGGCCTCGGGGCCCGCCCCGGAGCACGTGGACGAGCCCGAAGAGCGAGATGAGGCCGATGATGAATCCGAACATGGAACCTCCTTGGTGAGGACCACGTTTGGGCGGCTCCTTGAACGGATTGCGTGCGCCGCTGTGAAGAAGTGTGAAGGAGCCGCGGGCGCTACTGCTTCTCGCAGCGCAGGCGCAGCTCGAAGGCGTAGTAGGGGGCGCCGATCTTGAGCACCTTGCGGATGGTCCCGCCGCCGCCGGCGACGGTGAAGGTGACCGGGTCCGGGGCCGAGTCGGAGCTGGCGGTGCACTCGACCGCCTCCTCGCAGGCGTTGCGCACCTCCACCGCGTGCCGGTAGCCGGTGCCATCGTAGGTGGAGTGCTTCTCCGCCTCGACGCAGTCCGGTACCTCGACCGCGGCGAAGGCGAGCGCCGCCGGCACGAGCACGAACGCGAAGAGGCCCAGGCGCAGCGAGGTCACGACCTCAGTGTCGCGAAGGGGCGCGATGGGCGCAAACGATCAGCGAAGGGGGGCGCCTCAGGCGATGCGGAGGACCGCGCCGTCGCGCAGGTCGTGCAGGTCGGCGTCCTCGGTGACCTCCCGGTCGCCGATGAAGGCCTGCTGGGCCTGCTTGTGGAAGGCGCTGCTGGCCACGCCGAGAAGGGTTCCCAGGGCGCGCTTGGGGAGCTCGGTCGGGATCTGCTCGCCCCAGCGCTCGAGGACGACCGTGATCGGTGGGTAGCGGGAGGCGGCGAGCTCGGTGGTGATCACCATGGGCTGTCCGCGTTCGATGAGCGCGCAGACGATCTTGGTGATGTTGCGGGTGTCGTCGATGCCGCGGTGGTGGCGGCCCTCGAGCTTCAGGTCGAGGGCTTCGAGCATCCGCGCCATGCCGGCGCGGCGCAGCTTCGGCAGCGCCGCGTGGAAGGGGACCTTGGCGTTGATCCACCGCCGATAGGGGTGGGGCACGAAGTCGATCGGTGGGTCGGTCGCCCGTAGCTGTCGCGGGAGGATCTTCTGCAGATCCCAATCGCCGCAGGTCACCAACGCATAAGGGAGGTCGCCGGTCGCGTCCGGCTCCAGAGGTAGCCCGTGGGACGTGAGCCAGCGCTGGTGCGCATCGAAGACCTCGGGGAAGAGTGGGGCGTCGTCGACCTGCGCCTGCGTGATGCTGGTCAGCTCGGTGCAGAAGGGCGTGAGCTCGGGGTGGTGTAGCGGGCGCACGAAGCTCTCGAACTCGTCGACCACCTCGCGGTCTTCGAGGCGAAGGAGCACCGAGGGGAACTCGATGATCTCCTGCGGGTCCGGGGGTGTGTCGCCGTCGCAGGTCGCTTCGAAGTCGAGGACGACCAGGTGCGTGAAGTGAGCCACCTTCTGGTTGTAACCATCCCGAGGCCGCTGGTCACCCCGTGCTTCATCGCGTGGAGGCCACGCCCATGCCAAACTCGATGGATGCGAGCGATCATCGCCGGGCTCCTCTTGCTCGCGGCCTGTCGCTTCCACGCGCTCGACCGGGACGTCGAGGAGCTGAACGCGCTCGGCGGCATCGGTGGCCAGATCTCGGTCGTGGGCGAGGCGGAGCACCCGATCGTGGTCGCGCTGATCGCGGTGCCGGCGCGTCCCTGGGAGGCGACCCGGCTCATGCGCGCGATCGTGCTCGAGGAGGGTGGAGATTTTCGCTTCGCCGTCGAGCACGGCCGCTACCGAGTGATCGCCTTCGAGGACGCCGACCGGGACGACCGAGTCTCCGAGGGCGAGCGCTCGGCGGCGTCCGAGCTGCTGCAGATCGGACGCCGCGAGTTCGTGGACGACCTGCGCCTGCACATCGCCCGGGTGAGCGACGTGCCCTTGATGGGGAAGCGACTGGTCGACGAGCGGCAGTTCGTGGTGGGCGAGGTCGAGGAGCTGGGCCACGAGCGCTTCGGCGCGCAGGCCGGCGAGATGAGCGCCTGGCGACCGCGGGACATGGTCGCCCGCCACCAGCCGGGGCTCTACTTCCTCGAGCCCTACGATCCGGAGCGGATCCCGGTCGTCTTCGTCCACGGCCTCGGTGGCTACGGCCAGCAGTTCACCGCGCTCGTCGAGGCGCTCGACCGGGAGCGTTTTCAGCCCTGGGTGTTCACCTATCCCTCGGGGATGCGCGTCGGTCACTCCGCGGATCTCCTCGAGGCGGCGATCCGCGAAGCACACGTGGACACCGACGCCGAGCACCTCTGCGTGGTGGCCCACTCGGTCGGTGGGCTCGTCACCCGTCACGCGCTCGGCCACCACTTGCGTGAGCGCGACGAGCCGCTGATCCGCGGCCTCACCACCATCGGCTCGCCCTTCGGTGGGCTGCGAGCCGTCGCCGCCGGTGTGCGGATGGCACCGGAGGTGGTGCCCGCCTGGTACGACCTGGTGCCGGACCAGGGCTTCGTCCGCAGCCTCTATCGCGTGCCGCTTCCGGCGCGGATGCCCTACGTGCTGCTCTTCTCCTACCAGGACGGTGCGGTCGGCGACGGTGTCGTGGCCGTGAGCAGTCAGCTGCGACGCGAGGCGCAGGAGGAAGCGTCGACCATTCGCGGCGTCGAGGCGACGCATCCGGGCGCGCTCGAGCATCCGGTCGTGCTCCGCTATGTGCGGCGCTCGCTCGCGCTCTGCGCGGCGAACGAGCCCCCGAGCTAGACCAGCGCGTCCTCTTCACCCGAGTCGCGGACGAAGATGCAGGTGGCGTCGACCATGTCCATCATCCGGGCGGCGAAGGCGATCTCTCCGGTGGGCGGCAACCCGAAGACGTGTAGATCGGCGGGCTTCGCCGTGGCGACCGCGTCCTCGAAGGCGGCGCTGGTCACGTCGACGACGGAGCTCCGCGGCATGCGAGCGAGGTCGATGGCCTTCTCGATGTAGTGGCGGGCCGCGCTGTGCTCGGACTCGTCGGTCGCGCAGTGGAAGGTGAGGCGGCCGTTCCAGCGGGAGCTCACCAGCCAGCCGGTGAGCAAGAGCAGGTTCATGTTCGTCCGGCGCCAGCCCTCGTCCAGGTCCCACTCCGGGCCCTGCGCGCGGAGCCAGAGGTGCACGTCCTGCCGGCGGCCGAGCTGCAGCTCGGGGTCCATGGTCGCGAGCACCACGCCCATTCGGTTCTCGCCCGCGGCGCGCATGATCGCTTCGAGCTCGGCGTCCAGGGCCGGGTCGCCGGACGGCGAGAGGAAGACGGTGTTCGGACGGAGAAAGGCGTTGCGCAGGGTCTGCATCGCGTGGATGACGCCCCGGCTGATCTGCTCGACCGAGAGCTCGACGGCGCGGGTGTGGACGCCGGCCTCCATCAGGTCGTTGGCGAGGCGCTCGAGGCGGTCGTGCAGGTCCTTCGGCGCTTCGTCCCGGGCGATGCCGAGGAGGGTGATCGAGCCGTAGGGCTTGGCGAGGTCGACGATGAGATCGAAGGCTCGCCGCGTCTGCTCGAAGTCGATGACCGGCACGAGGAGGTTCGCCTTCCACGCGCGGGTGCGACGCTTCGAGTAGCGGGAGGCGCGGCGAGCGGCCCACTCGGCGATCATCAGGAACAGACCGCTGCGCACGTCGTCGGCCGGGTCGCCGAGCTTCCGTCGCATGAGGAAGGAGTAGATCAGGAAGGTGACCGCGAGCGCGACCAGGCTGAAGGTCGCGTTGATCACGAACATCGCGAAGAGGCAGCCGACGGCGCCGATGGTCGGCACGATCCAGTGCAGCCGCAGCCGCGGGCGGAAGCTGACCACCGCCAGGCGCGACTCGAAGAGGACGACCATGTTGATCATCCCGTAGGTGATCAGGAAGAAGAGGGTGATCAGCGGCGCGATCACGTTCAGGTCGCGGAGCGCGAGGCCCAGGATCACCACCGTGGCGGTGGCCAGCGCGGCGCGGCGCGGCTCGCCGGTCTTGGCGACCGGTCGAAGGCGCTCGCTGAAGGGGACGGAGCCATCGGCCGCGAGCGCGTGGAGGATGCGCGGGGCACCGACGAAGGACGCCAGGGCCGAGGAGAAGGTCGCCGCCAGCAACCCGCCGAGGACGAGTGGCGGGTAGATGGACCGGTCGATCATCACCGTGTAGTTCGTCCGCAGCTCCTCGGGTGAGGCGACCGTCGCGAGCCACCAGGCCAGGGCGAGGTAGACGACCGTGGCGATGGCGGTGGCGCTGAGGGTGCCGAGCGGAATGCTGCGACGCGGGTTCGATAGCTCGCCGGACATGTTGGCGCCGGCGAGGATGCCGGTGGTGGCGGGGAAGAAGACCGCGAAGACCACCCAGAAGCGGGAGGGGTCCCAGAAGGTCTTCGAGGTGCGGCGCCACCACTCGATCTCGTGCGGCTCGGCGATCTCGACGAGGCCCAGCGCCACGCTCACCAGGGACACGATCACGGTGGCCAGGACCAGGTACTGCACGCGGAAGGCCAGCGACGTGCTCGCGAGGGTCAGGACGAGGACGATCAGGAAGCCGGCGCCATCGACCATCCACGCCGGATGGTCGGGGAAGATCCAGCGCCAACCCTCGCGCAGGCCGAAGACGTACATGGCCACCACCAGCGCCTGGCTCAGGAAGAGGGGGATGCCGATGCTGCCGCCCACCTCCGTGCCCAGCGAGCGGGTGACGATGGCGTAGGGCCCGCCCTCCGAGAGGCGCACGTTGGTGGCGATGGAGGAGACGCTCAAGGCGGNNTGGAGGAGACGCTCAAGGCGGTGCAGACGGTGATCACCGACGCGGTTCCGATGACCGCCCAGGCACCGAGCAGGCCGAGCTCGCCGACCACCCAGCCCTCGCGGAGGAACATGACGACGCCGAGGATGGTGAGGAGCGTCGGGGTGAAGACGCCCTCCCAGGTTCCGAACCGTCGGGCCTCCGTGGATTCCCCTGCGCTCATGGCCGCCTACACACGCATCATAGCCCGCCCGGGCACCTGGGGGGGAACGTCCCCGTGGTATCGTGGCGCGTGTTTCGACATTGCCTGCTGGGTCTCGCCCTCTGCGTCGTCATCGCCTGCGGAGACGATGCGCCCCCCGGTGGCGATGCTGCCGTCTCGTGCGAGGACGACTCCGAATGCGATGACGGCGTCTACTGCAATGGCGTCGAGCGTTGCGACGCCCGCCGCTGCGTGATGGGCGCGGCCCCTTGCGCCGGCGGCTGCGACGAGGCGACGCGGATGTGCGACGACGACACGTGCCCCGACGCCGACGAAGACGGCTTCCCGAGCATCACCTGCGGCGGCTCGGATTGCGACGATGGGGATCCAGATCGCTATCCGGGGAACACGGAGGTCTGTGACGCCGACGGCGTCGACGAGGACTGCAACCCCTCGACGCTGGGCGACCGCGATGCCGACGGCGACGGCGCCGTCGACGCCACCTGCTGCAACGGCGCGCTCTGCGGCACCGACTGCGACGATTCGTCGGTCGACGTCGGACCGCTGCAGCCCGAGGTCTGCGACGGCGAAGACGACGACTGCGACGGTGCCGTCGACGAAGACTTCGAGTGCGCCGTGGGCCGGGGGCCGCGCGACTGCCGGAACCTCTGCGGCTCGGTCGGCTCGCAGACGTGCACGAACGCCTGTGTGTGGAGCGCCTGCCTTGCCGACGAGGAAGGACCGGCGGCGCCGGACACCTGCAACAACTGCGACGACGATTCCGACGGCACCCTCGACGAGGGCTTCGATTGCGTGGTGGGCACCTTCACGTCGTGCACCACCGCCTGCGGCACCGCCGGCCAGGGCAACTGCAGCGCGAGCTGCGAGCTCCCCGCCGCGGACCCGGCGGAGTGCGTCGCCGAGACGGAGACTTGCAACTACTGCGACGACGACGGCGACGGAACCTTCGCGGACGATCGCGGACTGGTGGAGCCGAGCGCGGTCCTCGCCACCTGGAGCGGCTGCGGCGCGGTGACGTCCGGGGCCGGAGCTTCGTGCGCCACCCGGCAGTTCCCGGCGCAGAACGGCGGTGCCTTCGTCGAGCACGAGGGCCCGGGCGTGCGCCTCTCCGACGGCAGCACGACGAATGGCGAATGGCAGGCCTGGACCAACACGCCGGCGATGACCGGCTGGGGCCGGGTCAACGCCATCGCCACCGTCTTCGTCGACACGCCGGGGACGGCGCCGGACGGCGGCTTCGCGATGGTCATGGCGAAGGCGCCCTGCGGCAGCGGTCCCTTCAACGACGTGGGCGTTCCGCTCGACTGTGATGGGCTCGCCTTCGAGTGGCGCTTCGCGGGGACCGACACGGTGACCATTCGCAGGCTCGCCGGCGACGGCAGCGCGGGCACCGAGCTCTTCTTCCCGATGGCCGCGACCGTTCCCTCGGGCTGGCGGGTCGGGGCCGGCGAGTCACGCTACGGGGTTCGCTTGGTCGCTCGCTATTGGCCCGCCGCGAGCGGCACGGAGGCGGTCACGCTCTCGGCACAGCACCCGGATGGCGCGCCCGAGGTGCTCCTGCACCAGTGGGACGGCGACCTGGGCGTCCGACCGAGCAACGAATTCCGAACGGGCGACCCGATCTACCTCGGCGTGGTCTCCGCGACCGGCTCGGTGGCCACCACCGTGGACTGGATGCTCGACGGTCGCTTCCAGTTCGCCGTGCTCCCCCCGGGGGCGCGCGTCTCGGCGGTCGACGCCTGCGCGCTCTGAGCGTGGTGGGCGGGGCCGGGGTCGAACCGACGACGTCCTCCTTGTAAGGGAGGCGCTCTACCACTGAGCTACCCGCCCGGGTGCCGTGGGCGGCGCTATCCTAGCCTCGATCGCGCCGATTTCCAGGGCTGTTCGGTCGCTGTACGGTGCCGTGCCTCGCTGGCACGGTCGGGTGCGGGATCGGTTCTCGGTTCTCGGCCCTCGGTTCTCGGTTTTCGGTCGTCGGAGTCGGTCGTCGGAGTCGGCGTCGGCGGGGAGTCGGGCTCGGCATGCTCCTTGCTCACAAGTTGGCACGTGGTGTCACTTTCTTGGAGAGCGGGGCTGGTCCTCGCGGTGTTGGGCGGCTGCACGGCTGGGGAGCTGGGGAGCTTCGGTCCCCCGGCGGAGCGGGACGCGGGGCCGCCGGTGGCGGCGGACGCGAGCGCGCCCGGTTTGGACGCGCAGATGCCCGAGGGCTTCCCCGACATGGGGCCCGCGGAGCCCGTGGCGGACGCGGGAGCGCCCGACGAGGAGCTCGATCTCGGGCCGCCGGCGATCGACATGGGTGGCCCCGCGGGGCCGGTGGGGCACCTGCTGCCCTTCGAGTGCGGCGCGGAGGTGCGGGTGAGTCAGGGCAACTGGTCCAGCTTCAGCCACACCGGGAAGGCTGCCTGGGCCTTCGACTTCGCGGTGGGGCTGAACACGCCGATCCTCGCGACCGAAGCGGGCCGGGTGGCGTTGGCGAAGAACGATGTGGGGCCCGGGGACCCCTGCTACAACGGCGGCGGATCCGAGTGCGCCAACTCGGCGAACTACGTGGTGCTGGACCATGGCGACGGGACCGCCACGCTCTACCTGCACCTGAACGAGGCGCTGGTCTCCGTCGGCCAGGAGGTCGCGCGCGGCGAGCGCATCGGGCTCAGCGGCACGACCGGCTGGAGCACCGCGCCGCACGTGCACTTCCAGCGGCAGCAGCTCTGCAGCTCCTGGTGGTGTCAGAGCGTGGAGGTGATGTTCGCCGACGTCATGGGCGACACCCCGATGGTCGACGACTGGGTGCTCAGCGGCAACGGCTGCTAGAGGTCGGAGCAGCGCTCCGCGAGACCGCGCCCGGGCGTCCGCTCAGGTGCGGATGGATTGGGGCGCGAGGGTCTCGGGGTGCAGATCGTGCTCGCGGGCGACGCGGGTGCAGAGCTCGGCGGTCTTCAGGCCGTCGTAGCCGCAGGTGCGGGCGACCTCGTTGAAGCGGCGGCGGTCGTCGTCGTCGAGGCCGCCGTTGCGGCCGGCGAGGACGACGAGGTTGGTGAGCAGGCGCTCCGCTTCGGTCGCGTCGTCGGGCTCGATGAGCTCGAGCAGCTCTTCCGGCTCGCTCGTGCCGGCGGTGACGATGGCCTTGCCGAACATGCGGGCGAAGGCGCCGTCGGGGAGCACGGGGTAGAGCTCGGCGATGCGCTCGTCGAGGGTGTCCTGCTCCGATTCGTCGATCTCGCCGTCCGAGAAAGCGACGTAGAGCCAGGCGTTCACCAGGGCCGTCGCTTCTCGTTCTTCGGCGAGGGGCATGTGACCTACTGCTGAGCCCCTGGCGCGTCCACGGTGGGCTTGGGGACGTCCTCTTCGGGGACCTCGGGCTTGATGAGCTTGCCGAAGCGGTACTCGAGGGGCTTGCTCCGGGCGGCGCCGAAGAGCGAGTCCGGGTCGGAGAGCACGAGCGCCTCGGCGAGGACCTGGTCCATGTGCTCGACGAGCACGACCCGCATGGCCTTGAGCACCCGCTTGGGGATCTCCCGCAGGTCCTTCCGGTTCTCCTTGGGGATCAGGATGGTGTCGATNNCAGGGTGATCTCGCCGGTCATCGCCACGTTCTTGCGCACCGGGATGCGGAGCAGGGCGCTGGCGATGGCGGTGGCCATGGTGATGCCCGCGCTCGGACCGTCCTTGGGCACGAACTCCGGGAAGTGCACGTGGACGTCGACCTCCGAGTAGAACTCGTCTTCGAGGCCGAGCACCTGCTGGCGCGAGCGGATGTAGCTCATCGCCGCCTGGGCGCTCTCCTGCATGCCCTTCTCGAGCAGGCCGGTGATGTTGAGCTTGCCCTTGCCGGGCACGACGGCGACCTCGCACTCGAGAATGGTGCCGCCGACGGTGGTGAAGGCCAGGCCGTTGGTCAGCCCGATCTGGTCCTCGTCGGAGGCCTTGTTCGGGTTGTACTTGGGCACGCCGAGGTAGCCGGGCACGTCGCGGGCGGCGACGCGGAAGCTCTTCTTCTCCTCGCCGTCCTCGTCCGTCTCCTTCTGGACGACCTTGCGGGCGATCTTCCGGCAGACGCTGCCGATCTCGCGCTCGAGGTTCCGGACGCCGCTCTCCTTGGTGTAGTGGTGGATGATCGTCCGGATGGCGTTCTCGGTGATCTCCACGTCGACGTCCTTCAGGCCGGCGTTCTCGAGCTGCCGCGGCACCAGGTACTTCACCGCGATGTTCAGCTTCTCGAACTCGGTGTAGCCGCTGAGCTCGATGATCTCCATCCGGTCGCGCAGCGGCAGCGGGATGCCGCTGAGCTGGTTCGCGGTCGTGATGAACATCACGTCCGACAGGTCGTAGTCGAGGTCGAGGTAGTGGTCG
>JABAOG010006289.1_pt1 | contig 43612 bp, 38 predicted proteins | sample 7062131 | NCBI WGS metagenome assembly JABAOG01 (sample SAMN14538629, study PRJNA623070) | marine sediment metagenome | biome: marine biome [ENVO:00000428]; feature: marine pelagic biome [ENVO:01000023]; material: deep marine sediment [ENVO:00002113] | place: India: Arabian Sea | collected... | reverse complement strand
CCGCCCATGCCGCCGAGCCCGGCGGTCAGGATCCAGCGCCCGGTGAGATCGCCGCCGTAGTGCTGGCGGCCCATCGCGACGAAGGTCTCGTAGGTGCCCTGCACGATGCCCTGGGTGCCGATGTAGATCCACGAGCCGGCGGTCATCTGGCCGTACATCATCAGGCCCTTGCGGTCGAGCTCGTTGAAGTGCTCCCAGTCGGCCCAGTGGGGCACCAGGTTGGAGTTGGCGATGAGCACCCGCGGCGCGTCGGCGTGGGTCTTGAAGACGCCCACCGGCTTGCCCGACTGCACGAGCAGCGTCTCGTCGTTCTCGAGCCGCTCGAGCACCTCGACGATCTTGTCGAAGCACTCCCAGTTGCGGGCCGCGCGCCCGATGCCGCCGTAGACCACCAGCTCCTGGGGCTTCTCGGCCACCTCCGGATCGAGGTTGTTCATGAGCATGCGCAGCGGCGCCTCGGTGAGCCAGCTCCTGGCGGTCAGCTGCGTGCCCCGCGGGGATCGAACGACGCGATTGGAGATGCGTGTACCCTGGCTCATCGGCTCACCCGGTGCGGCTTTTTTGCTCCCTCTCGACCATTCTAGTTGCTCGGTGACGAAGTAGAATGTTCCGCCCATGGAGACCTACGGATTCACGCAAGGGACGACGCCGCTGCTGCTCAGCATGCCCCACGACGGCACCGCGATCCCGCCGGATCTGGCGCCGCGCATGAGCGCGCATGCGCGCACCACTCCCGACACCGACTGGCACATGGCCCGTCTCTACGACTTCGCGGCCGCGCTCGGCGCGAGCGTCATCCAGCCCCGCTACTCGCGCTTCGTCATCGATCTCAACCGGGCGCCGGACGGCAAGCCCCTTTACCCGGGCGCGAGCAATACCGAGCTCTGCCCGATCCGGTGCTTCGACGAGACACCCATCTACCTTCCCGGCGAGGAGCCCGATGGCGACGAGATTGCCGCGCGCCGGCAGCGCTACTGGCAGCCCTACCACGACCGGGTCGCCGACACCCTCGCGCAGCTCCAGGCACGCCACGGCATCGCGCTGCTCTTCGATGCCCACAGCATTCGATCGGTGGTGCCGCGCTTTTTCCAGGGCAGGCTGCCGGATCTGAACCTCGGCACCGCCGGCGCATCGAGCTGCAGCCCGGTGCTGCAGGCGCGGCTCACCCGGGTGCTCGAAGGCGCGCGCGACTACACCCACGTCGTCAACGGCCGCTTCACCGGCGGCTACATCACGCGCGCCTACGGTGATCCCGAAAACGGCGTGCACGCCGTGCAGCTCGAGCAGGCGCAGTGCAGCTACATGAACGAGGATCCGCCCTACGACTATCGCGAGTCGCTCGCCGACGGCGTGCGCCCGACACTGCGCGCGCTGCTCGAGACGATGCTCGAGTGGGCTGCTCAGCAGACTCGATAAATCTATCGGTCGATGGACGAACCGGCGCCGATCGCGCGCCCGCTCTTGATCACCCGGTGACAGGGGTTGAAGCCGATGCGATAGGCGAGCTCCGCGGGATGCGCGATGTCCCAGAGGACGAAATCCGCGCGCTTGCCGGCCTCGAGCGTGCCGATGCTGCCGGCCTTTCCGAGCGCCTGGGCGGCGTGCCGCGTGGCGCCGGCGAGCGCTTCCTCCGGCGTCATGTGAAAGAGCGTGCAGGCCATGCTCAGCATGAGCAGCATGGAGGTCACCGGCGAGCTTCCCGGATTGCTGTCGGTGGCGACCGCCATCGCGACGCCGTGCCTGCGAAACAGCTCCACCGGCGGCCTGCGCGTCTCGCGCAGAAAGTAGAAGGCGCCCGGAAGCAGGACCGCGACGGTGCCGGCATCGGCCATCGCCTCGACCGAGGCCTCGCTGACGTGCTCCAGGTGATCCGCCGACAGCGCGCCAAAGCGCGCGGCGAGCGCCGCGCCGCCCAGATCCGAGAGCTGCTCGGCGTGCAGCTTGACCGGCAGGCCGAGGGCCCGGGCGCGCTCGAACACGCGCTCGGTCTGCGCCGCGGAAAATGCGATGCCTTCGCAGAAGGCGTCGACGGCATCGGCGAGACCGAGCTCGGCGACCCGCGGCATGACCTCGTCGCAGACGAACTCGATGTAGGCGTCGCTGCGCCCGGCGTACTCCGGCGGCAGCGCGTGGGCGCCGAGAAAGCTCGTGACCACATCCACATGGCCGACCTCGCCGAGACGCCGGGCCGCGCGCAGCATCTTGAGCTCGGTATCGAGATCGAGGCCGTAGCCGGACTTGATCTCCATGGTGGTGACGCCCTCGGCGGCGAGCGCCGCGACGCGCGGCCGCGCCGCCTCGACCAGCGCGTCCTCGCCCGCCGCCCGGGTCGCCGACACCGTCGACACGATGCCGCCGCCCCGGCGCGCAATCTCCTCGTAGCTCACGCCGGTGAGGCGCTGCTCGAATTCCCGGGCGCGATCGCCGCCGTAGACGATGTGGGTGTGGCAGTCGACGAGACCCGGCGTGACCCAGCGCCCGCCGGCGTCGTGCACCGCGACGCCGGAGGGGATCCGCGACGCCAGCCGCGACGCCTCGCCGACCCAGTGGATGCGCTCGCCGGCAACGGCGATGGCGCCCCCGTCGATGGCGCCGTAGGGCTTCGGCGCGCCCGGCGCCATGGTCGCGAGCCGTGCGCCGGTCCACAGCGCGCTGCAGCCCGACAGATCCACGCGATCGACCACGGGCCGCTACCGCCAGGGGAGTTGCAATGACATGCCCCACACTATATATCGGACGCGTTCGAGGCAGCCACGGCCGCACCACGGGCACCCGCCATCGATGAAAATTCATGCAGCAACCGCCCTCCTCGCCGGAGGCTGGGCCGATGACGTGCTCCTCGCCATCGACGGGGCGGGATTCATCGAAGCCGTCACCCCGGGGGTCGTGGATGCGCCGCCCGAGTGCGAGCGCCTGTCCGATGCCGTGATTCCGGGCATGCCCAATCTGCACTCGCACGCGTTTCAGCGCGCCATGGCCGGACTCACCGAGGCCCGCGGTCCCGGCGAGGACAGCTTCTGGACCTGGCGCCGGCAGATGTACGCGTTCGTCGAGCGCCTCACACCCGAGCAGGTGCAGGACATCGCGGCGCAGCTCTACGTGGAGATGCTGCAGGCCGGATACTCGAACGTGGGCGAGTTTCACTACCTGCACCACCAGGCCGACGGCAGCCCTTACGAGACGCGCACGGAGATGTCGGACCGCATCATCGCGGCAGCGCGCGAGACCGGCATCGCCGTCACCCACCTGCCGGTGCTGTACACCGGCAACGGCTTCGGCGGAGCACCGCCGGAGGCGGGCCAGCGCCGCTTTCTCAACGACAGCGACGCCTTCGCCGCGCTGGTCGAAGATCTGATCGGCCGCTACCGCGATGATGCGCTGGTGCGCATCGGCATCGCCCCCCACTCCCTGCGCGCCGTGACCCGCGAGCAGCTCCAGCACGCGGTGGATGCCATCACCCGTCTCGACCCGATGGCTCCCATTCATATCCATATCGCCGAGCAGACGCGCGAGGTGGAGGAATGCATCGCGTGGAGCGGGCAACGCCCGGTGCAATGGCTGCTCAACAGCATCGACGTGGATCAGCGCTGGTGTCTGGTGCACGCCACCTACGCCAACGGCGCCGAGCGCAAGCGTCTCGCCGACGGCGATGCGGTCGTCGGACTGTGTCCTACCACCGAGGCCAATCTCGGCGACGGTGTGTTCTCCGCCAACGAGTTCCTCGCCGACGGCGGGCGCATCGGTATCGGCTCGGACAGCAACGTCTCGGTGAGCGCCATCGAGGAGCTGCGCCTGCTCGAGTACGGCCAGCGTTTGAGCCATCGACTGCGCGCCCTGCTGGCGAGCGACGAGTCGCCGTCGGTGGGCAGATACTTATATGATGTCGCGGTCGCGGGCGGCGCGCAGGCGCTCGCGCAGCCGGTGGGCGCGCTCGAGGTCGGCCGGCGTGCGGATCTGGTGGTGCTCGACGGCGATGCGCCGGCGCTTGTCTGCAAATCCGGCGACGCAATCCTCGACAGCCTCGTGTTCGCCGGTAACCGCGATGCCGTCAAGCACGTCATGGTCGCCGGGCGCTGGCGCATTCGGGACGGGCGCCACGAGCGCGGGGACGTCATCTTCGAACGTTACAAGCACGCGCTGGCAGCACTGCTGGCCTGACGAGAACAGGGGGGCGCCATCTAGCCATGTCAGACGTGATGATTGTCACCGGTGCAAGCCGGGGAATCGGTGCGGCGACCGCGCGCATCGCAGGAGAGCGCGGCTACGCCGTGTGCGTCAACTACAGACAGGACGCCGACGCGGCCGCGGCGGTGGTGGCCGATATCGAGAAGGCAGGCAGCCGCGCCATCGCGGTAGCCGGCGACATGTCCTCGGAGAAAGACGTCCTCAACCTGTTCGAGACCACCGATGCCGAGCTCGGCACGCTCAAGGTGCTCGTGAACAACGCGGGCATCGTCGACGTGCAGTCGCGCGTGGAGGACCTTACCCTGGAGCGCCTGCAACGCATGTTCGCCATCAACATCACCGGCGCCTTCCTGTGCGCGCGCGAGGCCGTGCGCCGCATGTCCACCGGGCGCGGCGGCAGCGGCGGCGCCATCGTCAATGTCTCCTCGGCGGCCGCGCGCCTCGGCGGGCCCGGCGAGTACGTGGACTACGCGGCCAGCAAGGGCGCCATGGACACCATGACCATCGGCCTCGCCAAGGAAGTGGCCGCCGACGGCATCCGCGTCAACGCCGTGCGCCCGGGACTCATCTATACGGACATCCACGCGAGCGGCGGCGAGCCGGGGCGCGTCGATCGCCTCAAGGACGGGGTGCCGATGAAACGCGGCGGCAGCGCTGAGGAAGTGGCGCGCGTCATCCTCTGGCTTGCCTCCGACGAGGCCTCCTATACCACCGGCTCGCTGGTGGAGTGCAGCGGCGGGCGCTGAGCGCGATGACACTGGACAAGAACGCCCTCGCGGAGGCTTTCTGCGCCATCGCCGAGCGCGCCGGCGACGAAATCCTGCGTGTCTACAGCGGTGAGTTCGAGGTGCGCAGCAAGGCCGACGCGTCACCGGTCACCGACGCCGACGAGCGCGCCGAGCGCCTGATCCTCGAGCAGCTCGCGGAGATTGCGCCGCAAACGCCCGTGATCGCCGAAGAGAGCGTCGCCGCCGGGCGCGTTCCGGCCATCGGCGACCGCCCCTTCCTGCTGGTCGATCCCCTCGACGGCACCAAGGAGTTCGTCAGCCGCAACGGCGAGTTCACCGTCAACATCGCGCTGGTCGAGAACGGCCTGCCCGTGCTCGGCGTGGTGCACCTGCCGGTGCTCGCGGAAACCTACTGGTGCGACGCCGACGGCGTCGCGTGGCGGCTTCGTGACGGCGAGCGCGCGCGCATTCGCGCGCGCGCACCGGCCGACGGCCTGATCGCCGTCGCCAGCCGGTCGCACAGCAATCCGGAAACCGACGCTTATCTCGCCCGGTTCCATATCGAGGAGCGCATCTCCGCCGGCTCCTCGCTCAAATTCTGTCGCATCGCCGAAGGCGTTGCCGACATCTATCCGCGCTTCGGGCGCACCATGGAGTGGGACATCGCCGCCGGGCACGCGGTGCTCGCCGCCGCCGGTGGCCGCGTGACGACCCTCGACGATGCGCCGTTGCGCTACGGCAAACCGGGATTCGCGAATCCGCCGTTCGTGGCATGGGGCCTCGAGCGCCCGCAGCATTGATGGTTGAAAGACGACTATGAGTGAGCACGTTGCGGCGACCATGCGCGCCGTCGAGATTACCGAGGCCGGTGGACCGGAGGTCCTGCGCGTCGGCGAGCGTCCGGTTCCCGAGCCGGGCACGGGCGAAGTGCTGATCAGGGTGAGCGCGGCGGGCGTCAACCGTCCCGACGTGATGCAACGGCTGGGCCTTTATCCGCCACCACCCGGCGCGCCCGATATTCCCGGCCTGGAGATAGCGGGCACGGTGGTGGCGACCGGCGCCGACGCGGGCGGCGCGCCGCCGGGCAGTGCGGTGTGCGCGTTGGTCGCGGGCGGCGGCTACGCCGAGTACTGCGTGGCGCCGGCGCCGCTGTGCCTGCCGATCCCCGAGGGCTTGAGCCACGTGCAGGCGGCGGCCATTCCGGAAACCTTCTTCACGGTCTGGACCAACGTCTTCGATCGCGGGCGCCTTGCGAGCGGCGAATCGCTGCTGGTGCACGGCGGCTCGAGCGGCATCGGCACCACGGCCATCCAGCTCGCGAAAGCCTTCGGCGCGACGGTCTACGTCACCGCCGGCAGCGAAGAGAAGTGTCAGGCCTGCCGGGACCTCGGCGCCGACGCCGCCATCAACTACCGCGACGAGGATTTCGTCGAGCGCGTCTCCGAGCTCACCAACGAGCGCGGCGTCGATGTCATCCTCGACATGGTCGGCGGTGACTATCTCCCGCGCAACCTCAAGGCCCTCGCCGTGGAAGGCCGCATCGTGCAGATCGCCCTGCAGAGGGGCCCGAAAGTGGAGATGAATCTCCTGCCCATCATGTTGAAACGACTGACGCTGACCGGCTCGACGCTCAGGCCGCGCACGGTCGCGCAAAAAGCCATGATTGCGCACTCGCTTCGGGAAAAGGTCTGGCCGCTGCTCGAATCCGGGCAGGTGCGCCCCATCATTCACGCGACCTTTCCGCTCGCGCAGGCGAGCGATGCCCATCGGCTCATGGAGAGCAGCCAGCACATCGGCAAGATCGTTCTGAGCGACGAAGGGGAGTAGCGCAGCGCTGGGGTGGATTGGGCTGAGCCCAAGCTACTCCAGCCCCTCGATGAAGCCGTCGATGTCGTCGAGAAACGCGCGCGCCGTGTTCAGTATCGGCGCCATTTCCCGATCCTCTTTCAACATCGGAACGCGGCGGCGGAAGGCCTCGTGCAGCGCCTCGAGCGGCGCGCTCGATCGCAACGGTCGCAGCAGGTCGATACCCTGGGCGGCTGCGGCGAGCTCGATGGCGATGATGCGAGAGGTGTTCGCGACCACGCAACGCAGCTTGAGCGCCGCGCCCATGCCCATGGAGACGTGATCCTCCTTGTCAGCCGAGGTGGGAATCGAGTCCACCGACGCCGGGTGGCAGAGGGTCTTGTTCTCGCTCGCGAGCGCCGCCGCGGTCACCTGGGCCATCATGAATCCGGAGTTGAGGCCGGCGTCCGGTGTGAGGAATGGCGGCAGGCCCGAGAACGCGGTGTTCGTGAGCTTCTCGATGCGCCTTTCGCTGATGGCGCCGAGCTCCGAGACACCGAGCGTCATCACGTCGGCGGCGAGCGCCATGGGCTCGCCGTGAAAGTTGCCGCCGGAGACGACCTCGTCGTCATCGGGGAAGATGAGCGGATTGTCCGTCACCGAGTTCATCTCTATCGCGAGCTTGGCCTCGACGTCGGCGAGCAGATCGCGCACCGCCCCGTGCACCTGCGGCGCACAGCGCACGCTGTAGGGATCCTGAATGCGAACGTCGCCCTGGCGGTGCGACTCACGGATGCCCGAGCCCTGCATCAGCTTCCAGATGTTGGCCGCGCTCGCGCGCTGTCCCGGATAGGGCCGCAGCCGATGCAGGCGCGCGTCGAAAGCGGCATCGGTGCCTCGCAGGGCATCGGTGGCCATGGCGGCGACGAGATCGGCGATGCGCACCAGGCGCCGGCACTCGAGCACCGACAGCGCCAGCAGCGAGGTCATGGCCTGGGTTCCGTTGATGAGGGAAACGCCTTCCTTGGGCTCGAGCGCGAGCGGCGCGAGGCCGGCGCGTGCGAGACCCTCGCGCGCCGGCAGCACCCTGCCTTCCACGCGCACCTCGCCCCTGCCGATCAGCGGCAGCGCGAGATGCGCGAGCGGCGCGAGATCGCCGCTGGCGCCGACCGAGCCGCGGCTCGGGACCAGGGGCAGAACGCCGGCATTGAGCAGACCCAGCAAGGCCTCGATGAGCGATGCGCGCACGCCGGAGTGACCGCGCGCGAGCGTGTTGGCGCGCAGCAGCAGCATGCCGCGCACGACGGCGTCGGGCAGCGGCTCACCGAGCCCGGCGCTGTGGCTGAGGATCAGCCGCTCCTGGAGCGCCGCCAGGTTGGCCTTCTCGATGCGCATCCTGGAGAGATCGCCGAAGCCGGTATTGATGCCATAGGTGGCATCGCCGCGACGCACGCTTTCCTCCACGGTCCGCCGCGCGGCTTCGACGCGCGTGCGGGCATCGTCGGCGAGCGCGCACACGGCACCGTCGTGCACCACATCGCTGAACTCGGCGAGTGTCAGGGATTGACCGTCGATGGCGATCAAGGCAGCGCGCTGCTCGAGAGTTTGCCTCTGTGTCGAGCCCTCAGCCCCTCGTGATGTTCACCAAGAGCGGCCCGGACACGACGGCGTGCGTATCCGAAAGCGGCGATCAACGCGGGAGCACCGTCGTCACGAATCACTGAACGAATGGCTCGAACGATTTCCGGCTGCCGGGATGCCGCCGACGCAGATTCCGGAATATGGCCTGGTATAGCCCGTGGGTCATGGCGGTCACGAGTCCTGGCCGCGTTGTTTTCATCCTAGGTCGCCGCGCGGCGAATAGCAAAGAGCGCCCTTCATCCGCCGCCGCGGCGTATCGTCGCTGCTCGCGATGGCAACGCGCCAGCGGGTCCCCGGCGCCGAGCGTCGCTAGTGGATCTCCGGGTAGCCCGCATCGCGGGCCGAGACTTCCATGTCGACGATACGCCGATAGGCGTCTTCGCCGAGAACGACAACGCCGGCGAGCAGCAACGACTCGCGCGCGCCGGCGAGCCCCGCATCCGAGGCGGCCGCCTGAAGCCCGTCGCGCAACCGCCGCAGGTTGTCGCGGCCCGCGCCCGCGCGCGTCACGTAGGGCAGGCCGGGCGCGCGCTCGGTTCTCGCCATCACGCGCGTGCCGGCCAGGGCGTGCGGCCGGTAGCGCGCGAGCAGCGCGTGGGTAACGCAGTCCACCGCGCACACGTTCGCCTCCCCGCGGGCCACCAGACCGATGCTGCGCGCGTGCATACCGCTTGCGACGACACGCGAGAAAAATGCGCCGCCGTGCGAAAGGGGCGCGATGGCGGCGCGCAGCGCGTTGTAACCGGAATGGGAGTCGCGGCGACTGTAGGCGCACACCGCACCGCGCAGCTCTGCGAGCGCCGCCGCCGGGTCGTCCTCGGAGACCACGATCAGGCTGCAGTAGTCGGCGCCGCTGCAGCCATCGGCCGAGTACGCCGGCGTGGCCACCAGCTCGACCACGCCGGCGAGCGCGTGCGTGAGCGGGTATCCGCAGGTCTGACCGAGAAGCAGCTCCGGAGAGCGCAGCGCATCGAAGGGCGCATCCCAGTTGAGCGCGGGCGGAACCGATTCGATACCGGCGCGCGCGAGCGCCGCGGCAACGCCGCGCCACCAGGCATCGGTGGCGGAACGCACCTCGGGAAGATCGTACATGGGCAGGCTCGCCAGCAACGCCCCCCCTTACGCGCCGCTCGACGCCGGTCGAACGGATCGATCCCCGCCGGTCACCTCGCCGAGCAGCCGTTGCAGGTACTCGATGACTTCCGGTGGCTGCATGACGGCGGCGCGGATGAGGCTGTCGAAGTGGTTGGTGAACACCCGCACGTGCTCCTGCGAAGTCGTCACGAGCCACATGTCGCCGATGTAGATTGCCACGCGCTGCGGGCCGAAGACGGTGAACGGCACCGAGTAACACTGGCGAAGGTCGTAAAGAAACCAGCGAAACGTCGGATAGAGCTCGTCGAGTAAGCCGATCATGGTCTCGAGCTGGGCCGTGCGGGTGGCGACGTCGAGCTCTTCCCACTCGCCGTGGCCGCGCGCGAACTGCGCCACCGACTGATACGAGCTGCACACCTCGATGTCGGTCTCGGGCCGCCGGCTGTAGGCGAGCTTCGCCTCGGCCTGCTCGATGCGTCCCTCCGGCTCCAGCGTATCGTGCTGGCGGTACTCGTAACGGATGACGTCCTCGGACTTGAGCAGATCCGGCAGCGTGGTGGGGACGTAGCGGATCTTGTAGCCGGCAGCCTCGGCATGCCAGCGCCTCAGGCGCTCGTCGGCCGGTGACGCGGCGCCGGGCTCGATGGCCACCGCCTCGTTGAGGACATCGGTGCCCATCTGTCCCTNNGTCCCTCGGCGCTCAGCCCGAGCAGCCAGTCGACGCTCACCTGGGCGGCGGCCGCGATGGCGGCGATGGTCTCGGCCCGCGGCAGGCGGGTGCCATCGGCGGCCAGGAGCTGCGACAGGGTCGAGCGGTCGGTGCCGATGGAGCGGGCGAACGCGCTGCGGCTCATGCCCGAGCGCTCGATGACCTCCTGCAGCCGGCTGCGGAAGATTTCCACGGTGTCACGGCGGTGCATGGTGCGGCCCTTTGTGCAACGAGATGTTCTGAAAAGTTAACAAAGCTTTATATTGTGTACAACAGATTTGATAACGTGACAACCCGCTTTAAATTGTGCGAATTCCCGCGTTGTCGCTGGGGATAAGCGCGCCTTTAATACACGGCGTGAAGACGGCTCGCGGCGGCCTGAGGCGCAACCGGGCAGCGCCGATCGCCGATGCCGGCTGCGTATTGGTCCCCGGAGAGTCGCCCAATGTCCGACGATGCGCGTCCAGTCGTCGAGTGGCCGACGGTGGCGGTGGCGGCCGCCATTTACGCCGGCTACGCCGCGCTCACCCTGCACTACCACGCGCTGCCCTGGTGGCTGGCGGCACCGGCCGGCGGCTTCCTGCTGGCCTGGCACGGTTCCCTGCAGCACGAGGTGGTGCACGGCCACCCGACCCGCTGGCGCTGGCTGAACCGTGCGCTCGTGTTCCCGAGCCTGTGGCTGTGGCTGCCGCTCGAGATCTACGCCGACAGCCATCTGCGTCATCACCGCGACGAGCGGGTCACCGATCCCATCGCCGATCCCGAATCCTATTACCTGACCCGGGAAGCCTGGCAGCGGTGCGGGCGGCTGCGCCGCGCCGTGCTGCGCGCGCACGCCACCGCGGCGGGCAGGCTTGTCATCGGTCCGGTGATCAGCGCGTGGCGCCTGCTCGCGGTGCAAGCGAAGGCATTCAGGAGCGGTGACTTCAGTCATCTCAAAGCGTGGCTTTTGCATTTCGCCGGCTGCGCGCCGGTCGTGCTGTGGGCGAACGTCGTGTGTGGCATTCCGCTGCCCGCTTACCTGGCGCTGTTCGTCTACCCGGCTATCTCGCTCACGCTGCTGCGCTCTTTCGCCGAGCACCGCGCGCGCCGCGAGATCGGCGCGCGCATGGCCATCGTCGAGTCGGGCGCGCTGATGTCACTGCTCTACCTCAACAACAATCTCCACTACCTGCATCACCGGGAGCCGAATCTGGCCTGGTACCGGTTGGCGGAGCGCTGGCGCGACGAGCGCCATCAGGTGCTCGCAGCCAACGGCCACTATCGCTTCGAGGGATACGCCGAGATCCTCCGCCGCCACGCATTCCGTGCGCGCGAGCCAGTTGCCTGGCCGCTGTAGACGCGCGAGGCGATCAGGCCGCGCGCCGAAGGCGCCAGCCGCGCCGGGAAAGCGCTTCGACGCTCGTCCGCCCCGGGGCGGAGCGACGACGGGTTTGGCCTCGACGCCAGCCGCTGGCAGAATGAAACCCTGCAGCGAACTCTGACCGGGATCCGGTTTCGTTCCGGGCAACGGATCAGGCGAGTACACCGGCCGGGACATCCCCGTCGCCGACGCGCGCCCGAGGGCGCCCGAGGTGCTTCACGCGAATGGCGCGCGACCCACGCTACGACATCCTGTTCGAGCCCGTAGACATCGGCCCGCTGCGCGCCAGGAACCGCTTCTATCAGGTGCCCCATTGCAGCGGCATGGGTTATCGCCACCCGCGTGCCGAAGCGCGCATGCGCGGCGTCAAGGCCGAGGGCGGATGGGCGGTCATCAGCACCCAGGAGTGCTCGATCCACTGGAGCGGTGACTACGAGCCCTCGCCGGATGCGCTGCTGTGGGACGATCGCGACATCCCGGCGCTCGCCCTGATGGCAGAAGCGGTTCACGAGCACGGCGCGTTGGCCGCCATCGAGCTCACCCACAACGGTCCCATGGCGGGCAACCTGTACAGCCGGGTGCCGCCGCTGGCGCCGTCGCACACGCCTGTCGACGATCCCGATCCGGTGCAGGCACGCGCCATGACCAAGACCGACATCGCCAATCTGCGCGCCTGGCACCGCAAGGCGGCGCTGCGGGCCCGCGACGCCGGTTTCGATATCATCTACGTGTACGCCGGCCACGATCTGAGCCTTCCCATGCAATTCATCTCGCGGCGCTGGAACCACCGCAGCGACGAGTACGGCGGCTCGCTCGAGAATCGTGCGCGTCTGTTCCGCGAGCTCATCGAGGACACCAGGGAGGCGGTCGGCGACCGCTGCGCGGTGGCGGTGCGCTTCGCCGTCGACGAGCTGCTCGGCCCGGGCGGCATCACCGCGGATGGCGAGGGCCGCGAGGTGGTGGAGATGCTCGCGGAGCTGCCCGATCTCTGGGACGTCAACGTGAGCAACTGGAACAACGATTCCACCACCTCGCGCTTCGAACGCGAGGGCAACCAGGAAAAATACACGGCCTTCGTCAAGCAGGTGACGAGCAAGCCGGTCGTCGGCGTCGGGCGCTTCACCTCGCCGGACACCATGGTCTCGCAGATCAAGCGCGGCGTGCTCGATTTCATCGGCGCGGCGCGGCCCTCGATCGCCGACCCCTTCCTGCCGAAGAAGATCGAGGAAGGCCGACCGGAGGACATCCGCGAGTGCATCGGCTGCAACATCTGCGTGAGCGGCGAGCGCCGTATCGTGCCCATGCGCTGCACGCAGAATCCGACGGTTGGCGAGGAGTGGCGCCGGGACTGGCACCCGGAGCGAATCGCGCCGAGCAGCTCACAGGACAAGGTGCTCGTTATCGGCGCGGGACCCGCGGGGCTCGAATGTGCACGCGCCCTCGGTGAGCGCGGCTATGCGGTGACGCTCGCCGAGGCCGGCGACGAGCTCGGCGGACGCGTCACCCGCGAGAGCCGACTTCCGGGTCTCGCCGAGTGGGCACGCGTGCGCGATTACCGCGTCTCGCAGCTCGCCCGCATGCCGCAGGTGGAGGTCTATCGCGACAGCCGCCTTTCGGTCGAGCACGTGCTCGAGTTCGGCTTCCCGCGGGTCGTGATCGCCACCGGCGCGCACTGGCGGCGTGACGGCGTCGGGCGCACCAATCGGGTGCCGATCCCCGGCTCGCCGGCCGGCAACGTGTACACCCCGGACGATGTCATGGACGGCGTGCCGATTGCCGGGCCGGTCGTCCTGTTCGACGACGACCACGCCTACCTCGGCGGCGTGCTCGCCGAGGAGCTCCGCTCGCGGGGCCTCGACGTGACGCTGGTGACGCCGCTGGCGCAGGTTTCCGTGTGGACATGGGCGACGCTCGAGCAGTTTCGCATCCAGTCTCAGCTCATGAACGCGGGTGTCGGTGTGGCAACGTGCCGAAACGTCACGGCCATCGACCCCAATGGCGTCGAGCTCGCCTGCATCTACACCGGCGCCCGCAGCCGCATCGAAGCCGCGTCGGTGGTGCTGGTCACCGCGAGACTACCGGACGACGAGTTGTTCCTCGCGCTCGAGAGCGATGCGGAAAAGCGCGCCGATGCCGGCATTCGTCACCTGGAGTGCATCGGCGACGCGCACGCGCCGTCGCTCATCGCGGCCGCCGTGTACGCCGGTCACCGCTACGCCCGGGAATGCGACGAGCCGGTCACCGACGAGATCCCGTTCCGCCGCGAGCTCGTCGCCATCAACGATTGAGCACGAGACTCTTTAAGAGCAGAAACCATGTCAGCAAATAAACCGGACAATCGCGAGACCGCCACCGGCATGGATGCGCACGCGCAGTTCGAGCATCGCACCTGGGGTGAGATGCACGAGACCTATGATTCACACTTCGGCCGTATCACGGTGCAGGCCGCGGACGATCTTCTATCGGCCGCCGGCGTGAAGAAAGGCATTGGCGTGCTCGAGGTGGCGTGCGGCACGGGAAATATCTCGCGCGCCGCCACCGAGGCGGGCGCCGTTGTAATCGGAATCGATTTCGTCGATGGCATGCTCTCAGAGGCGAGAAGGCTGCATCCAGGTATCGACTTTCGACCCGGCGACGCCCAGGCGCTGCCCTTCGAAGAGGAAACATTCGACGCCGTCGTCTGCAATTTTGGCGTCCACCATTTCTCCGAGCCTCTCGTTGCGCTCGGCGAGGCGCACAGAGTCCTGAAAAGCGGTGGACGTTACGCGTTCACCGTATGGAGCCCGCCGAGCGACGTGAAGGTCAACTTCCGGCAGATAATTCGCGAAGCGGTGAACGAGCACGCGGACGTTCAGGATGCGCTCCCTCCCGGGCCCTCGGAATCACACTTTGCGTCGCCCGAGAACTGCGCGCGCACGCTCGAGGGCGTGGGTTTTCGCGACGTTTCCACGATAGAGATCCCGTTGCTCGGCGCCTGGCCACGACCGGAGCAGGTCCTCGACACCATCTACAATGCCATGGCTCGCAGCAAGACATTGATCGACGCGCAGAGCGCCTCCGCGAAAAAGAACATCGAGTCGGCCATCGTCGAGAGGGCCCGGCAGTTCGAGCAATCGGGCACGGTGAGGATCCCCATGCCTGCGATGCTGACGCGCGCCCGGAAACCATGAGTGCCCGATCGCGCGCGTGGGCGCCGGTGCCGAGCCGCGTTCACGGCGCCCATCGCGGCCCGCAGCGGATTCACCCAGATGGGTCGACGCCGGCTCCGCGCGGCGTTGCTCTATAATATAAGGTGTTGACGCCGTCTCTCCATCAGAGGCGTAGCCATGCCCGCGAAGAAAAAGCATCCGGACTCCACCAAGCTCGACAAAGTCGTCGCGGAGTCGCGCCGCGCCCGGGAGCAGCGCGAGCAGGACTACCGCGAGCAGGCCTTGAAGCTCTATCCATGGATCTGCGGGCGATGCGGGCGAGAGTTCGACCGCGGCAATCTCCACGAGCTCACCGTTCATCACCGCGACCACAATCACGACAACAATCCCGCCGACGGAAGCAATTGGGAGCTGCTCTGCCTCTACTGCCACGACAACGAGCACGCACGAATGCTCGATGCGACCGGCGCCAAAGACAGCGACGCGCAAAAGACCTCCGCGACTCATAAGCCTTTCGCCGATCTGCGCTCGCTGATCGAGGGAAGCGAGTAGCGCATCGACGGCGTCGAGCAACGCCGGACCGGCGCGCCGGGTGCGCTTGCGCCGCGCGATAGCCGGCCACACAATCGGAGCAGATCAAAGCGGGGGGCGAAGCATGCAGCTCGAGGGATCCTGCCACTGCGGCAAAGTGCGTTTCTCGTTACAGTCGGCCGAGCCCTATCCTTTCAACCTGTGCTACTGCTCGATCTGCCGCAAGACCGCCGGCGGCGGCGGATTCGCCATCAATCTCGGCGGCGATTACGAGACCCTGCGAATCAAGGGCGAGAAGAACATCAGCGTTTATCGCGCCAGGATAAAAGACAGCGAAACGGGCAAATCGAAGCCGAGCCCGGCCCGGCGAAGCTTCTGCCGCCACTGCGGCAGCGCGCTCTGGGTCTGGGATCCCCGCTGGCCGGAGCTCGTGCATCCCTTCGCCTCGGCCATCGATACCGAGCTGCCGGTCCCTCCCGAGCGCACCCACCTGATGCTGGCATCCAAGGCTTCCTGGGTACCGGCGCACATCGAGCCCGGTGACAAGCGTTTCGACGAGTACCCCGAAGAATCTCTGGCCGAGTGGCATCAACGCTTGGGGCTCGAGAGATAATCCGGCCGAAACCTGCGGAGATGCGTGTGGGCCCGTGCCTCGACTACGACCAGGTGGCGAGCGACTACGCGCGCTACCGGGACGCGCAGCCTTTTGTCGTAGAGACGCTCCGGCACCTGCAGGCGCTCTCGCCCGGTGGAGCAACGCTGGAGGTTGGCTGCGGCGCGGGCGCCTACATCTGCGCCCTGGCGCGATACGGCCCGGGCACGCGATTCGGCATGGACGCGTCGCGCCGCATGCTCGAGCAGGCGCCGCAGCGCGCGCGCATCGCCTTCGTGCAAGGCCACGCGACCCGTCTGCCGTTCGCCGACCGATCGCTCGACATGATTTTCTCGGTCAACGTCGTTCACCACATCGAAAACGTCGCGGCCTACTTCGGTGAATCGTTCCGGGTGCTCCGCCCGGACGGCATCTCGTGCACGGCGACCGACTCGGAGGCCATCATCGCCCGCCGGGAGCCGCTGTCGCGTTACTGGCCCGCGACGGTGCCGATCGAGCTGAGCCGTTATCACGCCATCGAGAAGCTGCGTGACGCGATGACGGCAGCGGGCTTCGGCGGCATCGAGCAATGGCACCGGCACGCGCGGTTCGCCGTCTCCGACAGCGCACCTTATCGGCACAGGGCCTTCTCCTGCCTGAGGCTGATCGCCGAGGACGAGTTTGCCCGCGGCCTGCGCGACATGGAGGCCGATCTGAGCGCCGGTCCCGTGCCGGGCAACTCGGAGCTCGTCTTTCTCTGGGGTCGGCATCCCTGACGCGCCTCGGCGCACCGCGCCGGCGCCATCGACAGGAGCCGCAGGGAGCGGCTAGATTATGTTCGTCGCCCGTGATTCACCGAGGACCGCATCGTGGGACGCATCGTCGAAATCGGCAGCCTGCGCGAGCCCGTCGAGGTGCTGGACGAGCCCTGTCCGCCTCCCGAGGAACGCATCGGGCGAATCAAGCACAATAACGGCGAGAACGTCGCCATCAGCTTCGAGACGCTGCAAAAGCTCATGGAGGTCGCTCGCGAGAGCCGGCGCAGCGCAAACGCTCCGGCCGACCACCGGCTCGGGGACGACGCCTGCCTTCAGGCGTGATCGCCCGGCGCACCGGTTGCGACGACGCGTGTGCGCCATGGACGAGCCATGGCGGGCGATGCATGGGGGGCTGGCGCACATGAAAAAAGCGTCACAGCGATAAGGCGCGGGAGAACCATCGGCCGTGCGTTTAGAGACCGGGAGCCTGGCGTTGCTCGAGGAAGCCGTGCACGCGCTCGAGCGGGGCTTCGCCGAGCTGCCGGACAGCGACGCCGCGCCGGACATCGCGCGCATGCGCGAGGTGCTCCTCGAGGTCGCCCGGCGCATGCACGACAACTTCCCCTATGCGCACCCGCTTTATGCCGGGCAGATGCTCAAGCCACCGCACCCCATCGCACGCCTCGCCTACGCGCTCAGCATGTGGATCAACCCGAACAATCACGCACTCGACGGCGGGCGCGCGAGCTCGGCCATGGAGAAAGAGTGCGTTGCGGACATCGCGCGCATGTTCGGCTGGGACACGCACCTCGGGCACCTGTGCGGCGGCGGCACCATGGCGAATCTCGAGGCGCTCTGGGTCGCGGGCCGGCTGCGGCCCGGCGAGCGCGTCGTCGCATCGAGTCAGGCGCACTACACCCACAGCCGCATCTCAGAGGTGCTGCAGCTCGATTTCGACAGCGTTGCAGTCGACGAGCGCGGGCGCATGGACACCGAGGCGCTCGAATCCCGTTTGAAGAGCGAGAACATCGCAACCGTCGTCGCCAGCCTCGGCGCTACCGGCACGGGCGCCGTTGATCCCTTGCCGGCCATTCTCGAGCTGCAGAAAGTGCACGGCTTCCGGGTTCACGTGGACGCCGCCTACGGCGGCTACTTCCGGCTCGTGGACAATCTCGACGCCGACGCCCGCGCAGCCTTCGCGCGCATCGGCGAAGCCGACTCCATCGTCATCGATCCCCACAAGCACGGCCTGCAGCCCTACGGCTGCGGCTGCGTGCTGTTTCGCGATCCGTCCGTCGGCAGCATCTACAAGCACGACTCTCCTTATACGTATTTCAGCTCCGATGCGCTGCATCTCGGCGAGATCAGCCTGGAGTGCTCGCGGGCGGGCGCTTCCGCGGTGGCCCTGTGGGCGACCATGCGCATGCTGCCGCTCGAACCCGGTGGCGCCTTCGCCCGCGATCTGACCGCCTGCCGCGAGGCCGCGCTGGATCTCTACGCGCGTCTCGATGACGACACGCGCTTTCTCACCGTCATGCGGCCGGAGCTCGACATCGTCGTGTGGGCGCCGGCAGGCACGCGCGCGAGCGACATCTCCACGCGCTCGGCACGGATGTTCGACGAAGCCGCGCGCGCACACCTGCATCTGGCATTGGCGAAGTTCCCGGCGACGCTTCTCGCCCGGCACTGGCCACAGGTGGAGTTCGACCAGGACAGCGTCACCTGCCTGCGTTCCTGCCTCATGAAGCCGGAGCACGCGCAGTGGCTCGAGCGGATCTGGGAAATTCTCGACCAGGTGGCCGATTAACAAACAGGAACGTCACACATGGCACGCATCGCCGTCGGCGGCTTTCAGCACGAGACCAACACGTTCGCGCCGGTGAAGGCGGACTACGCGGCATTCGAGGAAGCCGGCGGGTGGCCGGGGCTTTCCAGGGGTGGCGAGATGTTCGACGCCGTCGAAGGCGTGCATCTGCCGGTGACCGGCGCCATCGAAACGCTCGATCGACACGGCCACGCGCTGGTGCCGCTGCTGTGGTGCTCGGCAACGCCCTCCGCCCACGTCACCGAAGATGCTTTCGAACGCATCACCGGGATGCTGCTCGCCGATCTCGAGAAGGCGCTGCCGGTGGACGGCGTCTATCTCGATCTTCACGGCGCCATGGTCTGCGAGCACCTGGAGGATGGCGAGGGTGAGCTGTTGAGACGCGTTCGGGATCTGGTGGGCGATGACCTGCCGGTAGCGGTGAGCCTCGATCTGCACGCCAACCTGACCGAGGCCATGGTGCGCCACGCGAGCGTCATCGACATCTTCCGCACCTACCCGCACGTGGACATGGGCGAGACCGGCGGGCGCGCGGCCAATCATCTGTGCGCGCTCATCGAGAGCGGCGAGCGTTGGGCGGCGGCGATGCGCCGCACGGATTTTCTCATCCCGCTCAACTGGGGCTGCACGCTCACCGAGCCGGCAAAATCCATCTACGCCCAGCTGCCCGGCATGATCGGCGGCCCGGTGACGGCGCTGTCTTTCGCCTGCGGCTTCCACCTGGCCGACATCGCCGACATCGGCCCCGCCGTCCTCGCCTACGCCCGCGACCGGGCGGCGGCGGACGCCGCCGCCGATCGGCTGCTCGCCATGGTCAACGAAAGCGAAGCGGCCTTTGCCGGGCGCGTCTGGGATCCGGACGAGGCGGTCGCCGAAGCGCTGGCGCGCGTGGCCGATGCGAAAGGCCCGATCGTCATCGCCGACAGCCAGGACAACCCCGGCGGCGGCGGCGCCGGCGACACCACCGGTATGCTCGAAGCGCTGGTCGAGGGCGGCGCCCGCGGCGCGGTGCTGGGATTGCTCGCCGACGGCGAAGCGGCCGCCGCGGCCCACGCCGCCGGCGCCGGCGCCGGGATCGAGCTCGCCCTCGGCGGCAAGTCGGGCGCGCCAGACGGCAAGCCTTACGCCGCGCGGTACAAGGTGCTGGCGCTCGGCGACGGCCGCTTCACCGCCACCGGCCCCATGTGGCTCGGCTCGCGCATGCGCCTCGGCCCCATGGCGCTGCTGGAGACCTCCGGCGTGCGCGTGGTGGTCACCACCAAGGCGATGCAGGCCGCCGACCAGGCCATGTTCCGTCATCTCGGCATCGAGCCCGCCGAGCAATCCATCATGGTGCTGAAGAGCTCGGTGCACTTCCGCAACGATTTTCAGGACATCGCCGATCGCATTCTGGTGGCGGCCGCGCCCGGCCCCGTGTACGCCGATCCCGGGCGACTCGAATACCACCACATGCGCCCGGGCGTGCGCCGCGTGCCGCGCGCCGGGTCGCGCTGAGCGCGCGCGCCCTATTCCTCGCAGACGAGACTCGCGCCGCCGCGGCGCGCGTCGCCGGTGCCCTGCATGCCCTTTTCGCCCGCCATCACCGTGTGCACGCCGCCGAAGAACATGTTGCGCCGATCCCAGACGTGATGATCGGGAAAGGCCTCGAGGAGCGCGCCGAGACGATCCATGTCGAAGCCGCCCTCGACGCTCAGGTGCCCGTTCTCGTAGTGCACTCGCGGCGCGTGCACCGCGTCCTCCACGTGCAACCCGAAATCGATGACGTTCAGCAGCACCTGCAGGATGGCCGTGCGCAGTCGATTCGAGCCGCCCGAGCCGAGCGCGATTCGGTCACCGTTCGGCCACTCCAGCGCAGACGGCGCCATCATCGAGGTCATGCGGTGCGCCTCGGGCCAGCGCTGGAAGCCGCCGGGGTTGAGATCCTCCTCGCCGAGCATGTTGTTCATGACGATACCCGTTTCGGGTACCACGTAGCCGGAGCCTTCGCCGTTCGAAACCGTGAGGCTCGCAAGGCTGCCGTCGGCGTCGATGACGCTGATCTGCGTGGTGCCGCGGCGACTGGCGGCGCGCCCGGCGATCTCGTTGCGGTAGCGGGCGACGAAGGTCTCATCGAGCATGACATCGGCGTCGAGATGCGCATCGCCGCCGGCGGCGACGCGCGCCTCGGCCGTCGCGCCGATGACCCGCACCAGCGTGTCGAGATAGTCGCAGGTCGCGAAGCCGAGTGCCTGCGCGTCGAGGGATTGCAGAAGCTTCAGACCGAAGGCGATCAGCAGTCCGCCCGAGGACGGCGGCGGGTTGGTGAGCATGCGCACGCCGTGGTAGTCGAGCGTCAGTGGCACGCGGCGCTCGACCGCATACCCGGCGAGATCATCGAAGGTGATCTGGCCGCCGCCGTGCATGTCTCTGGCGATGGCCGCGGCGATCTCACCGCGATAAAAGAGATCGTCGCCTTCGATAGCCAGCGTTTCGAGCGTGTCGGCAAGCTCGGGCTGGCGCAGGCACTCGCCCTCGCCGACCAGCGCCTCGGCGTCTCGGGCGCTCCTGAAGATCCGCTGGCAGGCCTGCGTGGCCGTGAAGGTCGCCGACACCACGCCCAGCACGTAGGCCTGGAAAGGCGTCACCGTGACACCGTCCTTCGCATGCGTGACCGCCTGGGCGAGAATGTCGCGCATGGGCAGCGTGCCGAGGTCGCGATGGATCTCGAACAGCCCGCGCACCAGCCCCGGCACCGCCACCGTGCCGAGACCGATGTGAAATTCCTGGGTGACGCCGCCGAAATCGGCGAGGATGGGTCGGAAATCGAGACTCGACTCGGGCAGACGCCGCGACGGCGTGTGGACGAAAAAATCGTAGACCCGTGGCTTCTCCCTGGCCGGATGCGCGAGCAGAAAGCCGCCGCCCCCGGGCGTGCACAGCACCGGCTCGACGACGCAGGCAACCGCGAGCGCGGCCAGCGCCGCATCGAAGGCGTTGCCGCCCGCGCGCAGCACTTCTGCAGCTGCCTCGGCGGTCAGCGTATGTCCGGCGGCGACCACGCCGCGTGGCTTTCCCATGCGCAGAGCGTATGTGGTCTGTCTCGCGTAATCCAGTTCATGACAGCCGACCGATGACGCCACGCCATCGTGGCGTCTACCATGAGACTGTAATTTGCGTACAGGCTGCCCGCGCAGAAGCAACGGTCGGGTTCTGTGCCCACTGGCTTGAAGAATGCAACGGCGCGACCAGCGATACCTGGGTGNNCAGTTTAAGTTTGGTCAGAAAATCAGAGACTTATCGCTACCGAATACGATCGGTGCGCCTGATCTCTGACATTGGTTGCCTTTGGCATGTACACGAAATGCCCCAGTATGCCGTTGGACATGAGGCGGGAAACGACATCGGGGTGCGAGGCGTGCCGTCGCAGTGAGGGTTCAGGCAAACACGCCGTGCAGATACCAGTCGCGGTGCGCGCGCAGCTCGCGGTAGATCCAGTAGCAGGCGCCGCTCGGGTGCAGGGCTTCGAAGTAGTCGCGGGCGATGTCGTTGCCGTCCCACCAGCCGCTCTCGATGCGCTCCGGCCCGCGGGCGAGGTGTAATTTTCCATCGAGCCAGGGAACGCCCGTCACCGACTGCAGCATCTGCGGTGGATTCAGCAGCCACAGCGGCCGGCGCGGATAGTGAAGCGATGCTTCGGCGGCGCTCTCGCCCAAAGCACAAATGCGCCACGCCCGCTCCGGGCGGTGATCCGCCGCGAGCGCGAGCCCCTGCACCGCCTCGCGCCCGAGGCGCGAGCGCAGCCGCTCCACCAGCGCGCGCCAGTCGCCGCCGGCAACCCCCTGCTCGCCGTAGAGATCCGGACTCGAGGGCGCCAGAGGCAGAATATGACGCGCCCGGATCCCCAGATAGACGACCGCTTCGACGAGCGCCACGCGTGCGAGCCGCTCGCGCAGGAGCAATAAAAGATGTGCGGCGTCGCGGCTCGGCGCCACCAGCTCGAGGACGAGACGGGTCGCAGGGCCGCGCCGATGCGCGAGATGCCACTCGAGCGTCTGCACGCCACCGGCCCGGGTCTGCAGATAGCCCGAGAGCTCGAGCAACAGCCGCTCGGCGGCGATCAGCAACGTCTCGGTGTCCCCGATCTCTCCGGGCAGACTCAGGCGGCGCTCGAAGATGGGCGGCGGCGTATAGGGCAGGCGCGGATCGGCGCGCTTGCCGAGGGCGCGATCGAGACACGCCAGCAGCCGCGGATCGGTGCGCCGCGCCGTGCCGTCCCGCGGCAGACGAACGCAATCGCCGAAGCGCTCGATGCCGACGCTGCGCAGGTCCTGCTCGATGCGCGCGGGCAGATCGAGAAACGCCAACGGCACCGGCGCGAGGCGCGCCGGCAATTGATGCATGGCCGTCACCGGCTTCTCCCATCCGGCCCGAGCCAGCAGCCAGGCGCCCAGCGGCGTCGGCGCAACGCCGAAACGCGCGCTGTAACCGAGTCCGTCGATGGCCCGGCGCACCCGCTCGAGGAGCGCGTCCAGGCCGCCGAACAACGCCAGGCTGCCGCCGATCTCCAGCAGCAGCCCGTCGGGCGGCACCAGGCTCACGAACGAGGTGAACTGACCCGCCCAGGCGGCGAGACCCTCCAGCGCGGCGGCTTCCGCCGCCTCGTCGCGGGGTGCGAGAACGAGATTCGGCACCAGCGCGCAGGCGGCGCTTGCCGACAGGCCGGCGTGCACGCCGGCGCGCGCGGCGTTTGCGTCGGCGGCGGCGACGACGGCGCCGGAGATCACCGCCACCGGCGGCGCGGCGGCGCGCGGCCCGCCGAGAACCTCCAGCGCAAAGCGCGGCAGGTAGAGCGCGAGCCACAGATGCGATGGCCTCGCAGGGGACGCACTGGTTTTCCCGGGGACGGATTCGATATCCGTCGCGTCAGAAAATAAGCGTCCCCCCTTCAGAGCCCTCATGATTATTCATCCAGACCGATCTCCACCCGCGCGCCCGGCCTGCCCCGGCACTTGAGCACCTCGACGGCCAGGCCGCGGGCGGCAGGGGCGACGCGCAGGCGCAACGACGCGGGCGATGCGCGAGCGGGCGCCGTCCCGCAGAGGAACAGCAGCGCCCAGGCGCCGCCGCTCTCCGCCGCCAGCTGCAGGCGGCGCAGGCGGCGCGGGTGCATGCGCGCCGGCCACGCCAGCACCGCGCCGCACACTCCCGAACGCAGCGCCTGCTCCACGCTCCACAGCTGCTCGGCGGCATTGTCGGCGCGCACCCACAGAACGCGCGGCAGCACGACGCCCCGGGCCGCGAGCGCCGGAGCGTAGGGCACGCCGGGCGTTCCCACCCACGCGAGCCAGCGGCCACGGCCGCTGAGCTCGGCGAGCGCCGGCATCACCAGGCGCAGCTCGCCGACCCCCTGGCGGGTAACCTGAATCTCGGTGAGCGCGCCCATGGGCCAGCCCGCATCGGGGAGCGCCTCGTCGAGCGGCGGGAAACCGGTGGCCAGGGTACCCGCCGGCGGCGCCCGCCGGCGCCAGATGGCCGGGTGGCGCCGCAGCGCCTCGAGCGCCGCGCTCACAGGTTACGGCGGTTGCGGATGACGCCCACACCGATGCCCTCGATGACCAGGGACTCCCGGCGCAGGTCGACGACCAGGGGCGAGAAGGCGTCGTTCTCCGGCATCAGGCGCACCGTGTTGCCGCGGCGCCGGAAACGCTTGACGGTCACCTCGTCGTCGATGCGGGCGACGACGATCTGGCCGCTCTCGGCCGTGGGCTGGCGGTGCACGGCCAGCAGATCGCCGTCGAGAATGCCGGCGTCGCGCATGCTCATGCCGTGCACGCGCAGCAGATAATCGGCACGCGGACGGAACAGGCGATTGTCGATCTGGTAGTGACGCTGGATGTTCTGCTCGGCGAGGATCGGCTGTCCGGCCGCCACCCGTCCGACCACCGGCAGCCCGGTCTCTGCGCCATCGCCGAGCAGCCGGATACCCCGAGAGGTGCCGGGGAGGATCTCGATGGCCTCCTTGCGCACCAGCGCCTTCAGGTGATCCTCGGCGGCGTTGACCGAGCGAAAACCGAGCCCCTCGGCGATCTCGGCACGGGTGGGCGGGAACCCCTCCTGCTCCATGAATGCCTGGATGAAGAGCAGGACCTGGCTCTGGCGTGGGGTAAGGGGCAGCATGCTTCAGCCTCGCGTAGGAATCTGTAAATATATACAGTATCCCGCGGGCGAAGCCAAGCGTCGGCGCAGCGGGCCGCGCCGCGCCCGGCCCGACCTACACCCGCACCACCATCGGACCCATGGGGCGCCCGCCAATGAGATGCAGGTGCAGATGGTCGACCACCTGACCGCCGTCGCGGTTGCAGTTGATGATGAGCCGGTAGCCGCTCTCGTCGATACCCGCCTCGCGGGCGAGACGCCGGGCCGTCAGCAGCAGGTAGCCTGCCAGCGACTCGTCCTCATCGTCGAGGTCGTTGGCAGTGGCGATCTCCTTGTTGGGGACGATCAGTATGTGCACCGGAGCGGCCGGGTTGATGTCCCGGAAACAGGTCACCCGATCGTCCTGATAAACGATATCCGCCGGCGCCTCGCCGCGGATGATCTTCGAGAAGATGGTCGACATGACGGTGCTCCCCTCGGGCAATTGGCGTGCGCATCATCGGCGAGGCGCCGCGTAAAAACCAGCCGCTCACCCGCACGCCGGGGGATCGTGCGGCGCGCCAATGGCCGCACAATGGGAATCGAAGTAGCTCCAAAACGCGACCATTTCCGGTATGCTACGCTCCACGCCGCAGCCTATCCGGGGCCACCCCGGCGGGTACTGACTTCGGAGAATTCGGAGAATTCGGAGAGGAGGAGGACTCCATGGCCAAAGTGATGAAAACAGGCCATTCAGCGGACGAGCGCGCGGCAAAGCATCTCTATCACTTCATCGACGGCGAGCGGACTTCCGGCGAGAGCAATCGCTTCGGCGACGTCTTCAACCCGGCAACCGGCGGGGTGAGCGCCCACGCGCCCTACGCGAGCGCCCACGAGGTACGCAGAGCGATCGCGTCAGCCAAAGCCGCCTTTCCGGCCTGGTCGGCGACGCCGGCCGCGCAGCGCGCACGCATTCTGTTCCGCTTCCGCGACCTGGTGGAGGCGCACAGCGGCGAGCTCGCGGAGATCGTCTCGCGCGAGCACGGCAAGACCCTCGACGACGCGCGCGGCTCGGTGCAGCGCGGCGCCGAGATCGTCGAGTTCGCCTGCGGCATCCCGCAGCTGCTCAAGGGCGAGATCAACGAGAACGTCGCCAACGAGGTGGACAGCTACAATATCCGCCAGCCGCTCGGCGTGTGCGCCGGCATCACGCCCTTCAACTTCCCGGCGATGGTGCCCATGTGGATGTTCCCCATCGCCATCGCCTGCGGCAACACGTTCGTGCTCAAGCCCTCGGAGCGCGATCCGTCCTGCGGGCTGAGACTCGCCGAGCTCGCCATCGAGGCCGGGCTCCCCAAGGGCGTGCTCAACGTGGTCATCGGTGACAAGGAAGCGGTCGACGCGCTGCTCGAGGATCCGGACGTGGCGGCCGTGAGCTTCGTCGGCTCGACGCCCGTCGCCGAGTACGTCTACAACACCGCCAGCGCGAACGGCAAGCGCGTGCAGGCGCTCGGCGGCGCGAAGAATCACCTGGTGGTCATGCCCGATGCCGACATGGACCAGGCGGTCGATGCCCTCATGGGCTCCGCCTACGGCTCGGCCGGCGAGCGCTGCATGGCCATCTCGGTGGCGGTGGCCGTCGGCGACGAGACCGCCGACGAGCTGGTCAGCCGTCTCAAGCCGCGGGTGGAGTCGCTCAAGATCGGCGCCTACGACCAGGAAGGCGTCGAGATGGGCCCGCTCGTCACGGGCGCGCACCGGGACAAGGTGAGAGGGTACGTAGATGTCGGCGTCGAGGAAGGCGCAGAGCTGGTCGTCGACGGCCGCAACGAGGCCGTGCCCGATCACGAGCAAGGCTTCTTTCTGGGCGGCTGCCTGTTCGACAAGGTGACGCCGGACATGCGCATCTACAAAGAGGAGATCTTCGGCCCTGTCCTGAGCGTGGTGCGCGCAAAGGACTACGAAGAAGCGTTGCAGCTCGTCAACGACCACGAATATGGTAACGGCGCTGCAATTTTCACCCGCGACGGTGATGCAGCCCGCAACTTCACGAGTCGCGTGCAGATCGGCATGGTGGGCGTGAACGTGCCGATCCCGGTGCCGACCGCTTATTACAGTTTCGGAGGATGGAAGCGATCGCTTTTCGGTGACCACCACATGCACGGTCCGGAAGGCGTGCGTTTCTTTACGCGCCAGAAAACGATCACCTCGCGATGGCCGTCGGGCATTCGCGAGGGTGCTGATTTTTCGATTCCGCGCACACGCTAGAATCAATCGCCCGGGGGAGGAGCGCCGGCGATGCGCAGGGATGAGAGGAGTGCCGCTCGTGTGAGCGGCCGTAGTATCGATTCGAGCGGTTACCCGCGATGCTCGGGCGATCGCGCGCATCATACGCGAGGTGCAATTCGACTATGCAGAATCTCCGTGCTCATCGGGCAAGCAGCCGACGTCGACACCATGGTGTAACGGCCCTTGCAATAGTGCTCGGTCTCGTGATGGCAGCCGTCACATGGGACCTCTCCCCCTTCTACGACGGTTCCTCCGGCGGCGACACGATCGCAAAGCGCGCCACTCGGGCGGCCAGCGTCGAGCCCATATCCGATCTGAAACAGATCCGGTGGCGGCGCGAGCTGCGCGTGCTGTTGCCGAACGTACGCACAGCGCTCAACTACAGCCCGGACGCCGCGTCCTCGCACGAGTACGAGATCGAGCTCGTCAAGCGCTTTGCCGAGAAACACTATCTCGAGCTCGACTGGATCGAGGTCGATCGGTGGGAAGATCTGGTGCCGACCCTGCTCGCGGGGAAAGGCGATCTCATCGCGGCCAACATGACGATAACCGCGAGCCGCAGAGGCAAGATCGCCTTCACCGTGCCCATCGACACGGTGCGCGAGAAGCTGGTGGTGCGTGTCGGCGACGAGATCAACAGCCCGGCGGATCTCGTCGGACGCGAGGTGGCGGTTCGAGAGCGCTCTTCGTTCTGGAACCTGCTGAAAGAGTTTCGCGGGCAGCACGACAATATCGAGCTGCGCCTGCTCCCCGAGCATATTCCCGCCGCGGCGATATTGAACGGTGTCTCGAGCGGTGAATACGACATCGCGGCGGTGGACATCAGTCAGCTCGAAACGCAATCCGGACAGTGGCCGGACCTCAAGGTGGTCGAGGGCCTCACGCGGGACAGCATCATCGCCTGGGGCGTGAATCCGGAGGCGGTCAATCTTCTCGCCGCGCTCAACAGCTTTCTCGGGCGAGAGCAGCTGAAGCGTCAGAGCCGGCTCGTCTACAAGGACGATCTGCCGGGCATCAAGAACCGCCAGGTGCTTCGCGTCCTGACGCGCAACAATGCGGCCAACTACTTCGTCTGGCGCGGCCAGTTCCTCGGCTTCGAGTACGAGCTCATGAAGCGTTTCGCCGACAGCCAGGGCCTGCACCTGGAAATGATCGTGCCGAGCCGCTGGAGTGACTTGATTCCGACGCTCACGGGCGGCGGCGGCGATCTGATCGCAGCATCGATGACGGTGACGGAGGAACGCAAGAGCCAGGGCATCGCCTTCAGCAAGCCTTATAACCTCGTAACCGAAGAGCTCGTGGGTCGCGCCGACGAAGCGCGCTTCGTGGGGCCGGAGAACCTCGCCGGGCACAGCGTGGTGCTGCGACGCTCGAGCGCGTACTGGGCGACGATGCAGGCGCTTCGCGACAAAGGCATCGAGTTCGAGCTCGTCGCCGCACCCGACAACATGGAGACCGAGGAGATCATCGCACGCGTGGCCTCGGGACAGTACGACCTCACCGTGTCGGACAGCCATATTCTGAGCGTCGAGCTCAAATGGCGCAGCGACATCAAGTCGGTGCTCACTGTCAACGGTCCTGTCGCCCACGGTTGGGCCGTGCGGGCAGAGAACGAAAAGCTGCTCGCGGCGCTGAACGAGTTCCTCGACAAAGAGTACAAGAGCCGTTTCTACAATCTCGTCTACAGCAAGTACTTCGAGAACTCCAATCGAATCCGCGATCACGTTGCCGCGCACCAGGAGCATTCCGAGAAAGGAAATATCTCGCCCTACGATGCGCAGGTGCAGAAATACGCCGAGGCATACGGCTTCGACTGGGCGCTCATCGTCGCGCAGATGTATCAGGAGAGCCGGTTCGATCCCATGGCGGAGTCCTGGGCCGGTGCGCGCGGCCTCATGCAGATTCTACCCACCACGGGCGAGCTGTTCGGCGTCGAGGATCTGCACGCCGTCGACACGAGCATCGAGACCGGCGTGCGTTATCTCGCCTGGCTGCACGAACGCTTCGAGCCGGAGTTGAGCGTACAGGATCGCATGTGGTTCACCCTCGCCGCCTACAACGCGGGCCTCGGTCACGTGCGCGATGCGCGACGGCTCGCGCGCAAGATGGGCTGGAATCCCGACCGCTGGTTCGACAACGTGGAACGCGCCATGCTGCTGCTGTCCCGGCGCAGCTTCTACCAGCTCGCCACCCATGGCTATGCCCGCGGTCAGGAGACCGTCGACTACGTGCGCCAGATCCGGGATCGCTACAACGCCTACGTACGTCTCGCGAGCGCGCAGTGATCAAATCGAGCCGGGAGGCTCGATGGTCAGCTCGATCTGGTAGCCGCCGAACCTGCGCACGTTGAGCACACCGGCGTCGAGAATCAGATACTGACCCTTGATGCCGAGCAGAGTGCCTCGAACCTCGGGAGTTTTGTCCAGGCTGATGGACGCGACGCGCTGCGGATACTCGAGCACCGGATAGCGGAACGTGCGCGACTCGCTGCCGGTGACGATCTCCGGTGCAATGCTGTCATGCTCGTCGGTGACGTTCGAGAGCGCCTTCTCGCAATCGGCCAGCAACGCGTCGCGGTGCGCCGGCAGATCGACCGCATCGGGCTCGCCTTTGAGCATCCGCCGCCAGTCGGTGCGATCCGAGACGTGATCCTTCAAGATCACCTCCACGAGACCCGAGAGCCGGCGGCTCGCGACGCGCGCAACGGGCAGCGCCTGCGAGGCACCCTGATCGATCCAGCGGGTCGGCACCTGAGACTCTCGCGTGATGCCGACCTTGACCCCGGATGTGTTGGCCAGATAGACGATGTGGGGCCGCATGCAGTGGGTCTCCCCCCACTCGGGCTCGCGGCAGGTGCCGAGATGATAGTGGCAACGCTCGGGGCGCACGATGCAGCCGTCGCAGCGCGCGAGATCGCGCAGGCATGGAAAGCAGTGGCCCTGGTTGAAGCTCTTCCTGGTGCTGCGCCCGCATGCAATACAGTGGATGTCACCGGTGTGTCGGATGCCGATGACGGCGCCGAGAAGCGCATTGAGTGATACCAGCCGATCGCCGACGGGCAGCGCGTAGCGCACCGGATCCCCTTCCTCGACCCGCATCTTGCGCAAATCGCCGGGGGCGAGCGACTCGCTCATCGGCATGCTCGCGCCCGTCAGCGGCATGGTCTGAAACGCGCCGTGCCGTCGCGTTTCAGCTGCTCCACGAGTCCGACCTCCCAGGTGAGATACTCCCGCATGGAATCCTCCACGCCCCAGTCTTTCTCGTAGGGCCGCAGCCAAACGTCATCGGCGACGTCGGCGAGATGCTCGGCACCCGAGGTAACCGCCATGCCCGCCGCGATCCATGCGCCGGTTCCGCCGGCCAGCACCTGCACCGGCTCGTCGGTGAGCGCGGCGGCCTCCGCGGCCGCCAGGCGCGCAAGCACGCCGTCCGACGAAGTCAGCACCAGCCGGCCGCGCCTCGGCACCGCCGCCAGGGCGCCGGCGAGGCGCGCGCGGGTCGCGAACCAGGCACCGGGAATGTGGCCTGCGCGGTACGCGCGACTCAGTCCCAGATCAACGACGCTCGCCTTGCCCTCGCGAAGCGCCGCGTCGAGGTCCGCGACCTCGATCGCGTCTGCGCGAGCCTCATCGAGACCGAGCACATGCACAGGCTCCGGACCCCGCTCGAGCTCCACGCCCTGCAACGCATTGTCGAGCACGGCGACCTCGGGCCAGCCCATCTGGTTGAGCCACGACGCGGTCATGGTGGCACGCACGCCCGTGTCATCCACCAGCACCACCCGCGAGCGCAGCGTGGCGATGAAGTGATCGGTCTCCTGAACCAGCTGCCCGCCGGGCGCCGATCGGGAGCCTGGCAGGTGCCCGGCTTCGTACTCGTACGGATGTCGCACGTCGAAGACGTAGAGCGAGCGCTCGGTCGATTCGGCGCGCCAGGCATTGAGCGTCGCACGATCGATACGCCGAACCCCGAAGCGCTCTGCGACCCGCGCCGCTGCATCGCGCGCCGCGGCCAGGCCATGCTCCGAGATGTCTCTCGCCTCACGCGTCATGCCGTGCTCGAGCCCGTGGCCGGCGAGATGCCAGCCCATGGTGCCGTTGCGAAGCGCCACGACGCGATTTTCAATGCCGGCATTGATCAGGGACTGCGCGCCGATGATGCTGCGCGTGCGCCCGGCACAATTGACGACCACCAGCGTGTCGGCGGACGGCGCAACATCGTGCACCCTGTAAGCCAGCTCTGCGCCGGGCACGCAGATTCCGGTGGGAATGTTGCGCGCGTGATACTCCGTCATCGGCCGGCTGTCGAGCACGACCATCTTCTCTCCCGCATCCATCATCTGCTTGAGCTCGTCTGCGGAAACCGAGGGAGTCTCGTACTCGACCTCGATGAACTCTCCGAATGCCTTGCTCGGGACGTTGACGCCGCTGAAGACTTCGAGCCCCGCTTCGCGCCAGGCATCCACGCCGCCGTCGAGCACAGCGACGTTCCGGTAACCGAGCTGGGACAAGCGTTGCGCGGCGCGCTCGGCAAGGCCCTCGCCGCCGTCGCAGACAACGATGCGCGCCGATCGGCGCGGCACCATCGCATCGGCGAGAAGCTCCAGGCGGCTGAGCGGCATGCAGCTCGCGTAGAGAATGTGTGCCTGACCGAAGCTCAGCTCCTCGCGCGCATCGAGAAGCGCGATCTCCTCATCGCCCTGGAGCAGCTCGTTGAGCTCCTTTGCAGCAACGCGCGGGCAGTCGGGTGTTGCGTCTTTCATGGTTTACTCTCGTGGTCGTCGAAGCGCAGCGCGTGCAGCCCGAGCGCGGCATTCGCGGACAAGCGGCCGTACCCCGCTCTTGGAAACCTTATCCGGAAAACCCGGTATTGTCATGCTGGAAATCACGACACAGAAGCGCCCTGCGAAAGCGCAGTGCGGCTTGCGCGATGCGTTGCATGCTGGCCGCTCGGCTGCACAAAGGGTGTCGAAGTGATGCACGGCATCTATCTTTTCAGCTCCCAGGTTCTCGAGCCCGTCAGCAAAGCATTTACCGGTTGCGCGCCGGACTGCTCGGGAGGCTCGTCTGCGTAATGCACGCCCCCTGATTCATCCACCCACTTGTAAACACCCGCCGTCGCAGCACCGCCGAGCAACATCATGAAAAATACCGTCGGCAGGCGCTTTTTTCCCCGGCTCATGCTCTGCGCCCGTCCATCTTCGACTCACTCCGCGCGATAGCTCTCGACCCGGCGCAACCACCCGGGCAGCCAGCGCTGCTCGTCGCGCGCCGGGGGCGCATTGCGCACGCGGCGCGCGAGCACTCTGCCGGCAGCGTCGGCGAACGCCTCGTTGGCCGGCAATGCGTCATCCATCTCCTCGAGCACCTGCTTCAGCCCCCACCCCTGCCCCCGGTAGCGTTCCTCGGGGTTGATGCCCTCGCCCTTGAAGTTGACGTAGTCGACGAGCGCGTAGCGACCGACCCGCCGCGCCGCCAGGGCGCAGAAACGCGATTCGATGATGGCGGCGTCCCGCGCAGGGAGCGTGGCCAGCATGCGATCGAGCGCGGACTCCAGTCGGGCGAGCATGAACGCCGCCTGCAGCGCGACGGTGGCGAGTAACAGGCGCCGCAGCTGCGCCGCCTTTTCCCCGGCGCGCTGCTCGAGAAAAACCTCCCTCGTCGGCCAGGGGCAATCGCGGGCCTCGGCATCCGCGAGCCAGGCGGGCATCGCGACGCCCCGGGACTCGAGGTATGCCAGCAGCTCGGGAAAGCTCTCCTGGAACGGCTCGTCGACGCCGGCCGGGTACCAGATGAAATGCCCGATCCCGGCCGATGCAAAGGCCTCGCCGCGGTTCCACCAGAGAATCTTTGCGTCGTCACCCCCGCTCTCGTTGCGCCAGACCCTATCGGCGAGCTCCCGCGCCTCGCTTGCATCCATGAGCAGGCTGCAGCGGGCCTGCAGGCCGGCGGGAAAGGCGACCATGGCTGTCAGCAGGCATGCGAGCACCAAAGGCCGGCGCGCCGCCCGCGGCCATGGCCTGATATTTTCCGCTTGTGCGGCCCCGTTCACGCCGCCGGGCCCTCCGGCCGAAACACCTTGTCAACGCTGTCGAGGCCTGTATTCTATGACGCCCTGGAAACCGACAATCAAGAAATGCATCTCGGGGGGAGCATCGTGACGACTCATATTCTGATCCACGGCGAGAAGGACACGGTCGGCGTCGCCGTCGTGGAGAACATCGAGCCCGGCATGGAGCTCACCGGCTGGGTCATGGACAGCGACGATACCATCACCGTCGAAGCCCGCGATCCGATCCCCCTGGGGCACAAGGTGGCCCTTCAGGACATTGCCGAGGGCGACACGGTGGTCAAGTACGGACACGACATCGGTCGCGCGGTGCAGGCGATCGCCAAGGGGCATCACGTGCACGTCCACAATACCAAGACCAAGAGGTGGTAGCTCATGCCAGGCAAAGAGATTCCGCAAACCATCTGGGGCTACCGTCGCGAAAACGGCCGGGTCGGTATCCGAAACCACGTCATCATCCTGCCACTCGACGATCTGTCGAACGCCGCCTGCGAGGCGGTCGCCAACAACATCAAGGGCACCCTGGCGCTGCCCCATCATTACGGGCGGCTGCAGTTCGGCGAGGATCTGCAGCTTCATTTCCGGACGTTGATCGGCACGGGCTGTAATCCCAACGTGGCCGCCGTGGTGGTCATCGGTATCGAGCCGGGTTGGACCGGCCGCGTCGTCGAAGGCATCGCCCAGTCAGGCAAGCCGGTGCAGGGGTTCTCCATCGAGCGTCACGGCGACATCAACACCATCGCCGCCGCGTCCCGGACCGCGCATCAATTCCTGCAGCATGCGTCGGAGCTTCGGCGCGAGGAGTGCAGCATCGCCGATCTCTGGGTCTCGATGAAGTGTGGCGAGTCGGATACCACGTCCGGCCTTGGAGCCAATCCGACCGTCGGCAATCTGCTCGACAAGCTCGATCCGCTGGGCGTGACCACCTGCTTCGGCGAGACCTCGGAGCTCACCGGCGCCGAGATGGTGTGCAGGGAGCGCGCGATCTCGCCCGAGATCGGTGAGAAGTTCATGCGGACCTGGACGGCCTACAACGATTTCATCAACGAGTGCAAGACCGACGACCTCTCCGAAAGCCAGCCCACCAAGGGCAATATCGAGGGCGGCCTGACCACCATCGAGGAAAAGGCCTTCGGCAACCTGGAGAAGATCGGCAGGACGACCAAGTTCATCGACGTGCTCGAACCGGCCGAGGCACCCTCGCGCGGCGCCGGGCTCTACTTCATGGACACCTCCTCGGCGGCGGCCGAATGCGTGACGCTGCAGGCGGCCGCCGGCTTCGCCGTGCACCTGTTCCCGACCGGCCAGGGCAACGTCATCGGCAACCCGATCGAGCCGGTGATCAAGCTGACGGCCAACCCGCGCACCGCGCGCGAGATGTCCGAGCACGTCGATCTCGACGTCTCGGGGATCCTGCGCCGCGAGATGACCTACGACGAGGCCGGCGACGCGCTGATCGACATCACGGTCCGCACCTGCAACGGCCGCCTGACCTGCGCCGAGGTGCTCGGTCACCGCGAGTTCGTGATGACCAAGCTTTACCGCAGCGCGTGATCGGCGCGCTGGTGCGCCGTCTGCTCGTTACGATTGTCTGCGCGGGCATGCTCTTGCCCGCGACCCTGGGCGCCGAAGGCTGGAACTTCAGGCTGAGCCCGTATCTCTGGGCGACGAGCCTCAAGGGCACGGCCGGCATCGGCCCTGTCAGCGGCGACATCGATCTCGGGTTCGGCGACATCCTCGATGATCTCGAGATGGCGCTCATGCTGAACTTCCGTGCCGAGAAGGGCCCCTGGGCGATCCAGGCCGACGGCGTGTGGGCTGATCTGGAGAGCGAAGTCACCTCCGGATTGGTGAGAACCGTCGTCGATACGGAGATGTGGATCGTATCCCTGAACGGCCGATACCGGTTTGCAGAAAATTGGGAAGCGCTGGCGGGGGCACGCTATTTTCGCCAAGACGTGGGCATCAACGTGAGTGCCGGCGGGCCCGGTGCGGGCGCCCGTGGCACGGCGGACTGGATCGATCCGGTCATCGGAGTGGCATTTTCCACGTCCCTCAGCGACAAGTGGACCTTCCAGGCGCAGGGCGACATCGCAGGCTTCGGCCTCGGCTCGGACTTCAGCTGGCATGCATGGGTGAATTTCGACTGGCGGTTCTCGAAAGTCGCCTCACTGGCGCTCGGCTACCGCCATCTGGACTGGGACTACGAGGAAGGCGCCGGCGCGACGCGTTTCTCTTATGACGCCTACCTGTCCGGTCCGGTCGCAGGCGTGACCTTCCGTTTCTAAGCCGTGCGCGAGGCTCGCACGGCGAACCGCCACCCGCTCAGTAGACCAGGCTCAGCATCGCCACGATCACGATCAGAAACAGCAGCGTCATGACCCCGCCTGCACGCAGGAAGTCGAGCACGCGGTAGCCGGCCGGCCCCATGATGAGCGCATTGACCTGGTGCGTGGGGATCAGAAAAGAGTTCGAGGTGGCGAGCGCCACGGTAAGGGCGAAGACCGCAGGGTTGGCGCCGACTCCGATGGCCAGGTTGATAGCGATGGGCACCAGCAGCACGGTCGCGCCGACGTTCGACATGACCAGCGTAAAGGCGGTGGTGAGCAGCGCGACGGACGCCAGCATGACCCAATGGGGCACGCCTCCGAGAACACTGATGGTCTGCTGGGCGATCCAGGCCGCGGAACCGGTGGTCTCCATCGCCATGCCGAGAGGGATGAGGCTCGCGAGCAGAAACACCGTCTGCCAGCTGACGGCCCTGTAACCCTCGTCGATGGTGAGCACGCCGCTCACGATCATGCCGATGGCGCCGGTCATCAGGCACACCGATACGGGCAGCGGCGTGAACAGAATCAGGCACAGAGCGAGCACGAAGAATCCGATCGCCTCCTTGACTTTGTGCTCGCGAACGAGCTCCTGTCGCGGAAAGTCGGTCACCACCACGAAGTTGCGATCCTCGGAAAGCTCCTGCAGATCCGGCCAGCGCGTGTGGACGATGAGGGTATCGCCCGCGCGCAGAATCTGCTGGCGCAGGTCGGTGCGCAGCGCTTCCTCACCGCGATAGATTGCGAGCAGGCTCGCACCTAAACGCCGTCTCAAACGGATGTCGACGATGGTGTTGCCGATCATCGTCGAGCCGGGGGGTATCACGATCTCGGCGATGCCTGCGCGCGACGGACTCAAGGCTTCCATGAACACCTCGAGACCTTTGTTCAGCTTGAGATTGTTGCCGCGACAGAACTCGCGCACCTGCCCCTCGCTGCCCATGAACGCCATCATGGCACCGGCCGGGATCTGGAAAGGACCGGGGGGCTCGACGCGCATGTCCTTTCCATCGAATACGCCGACCACATAGGGCGCATTCTCGAGCGATTCCACCTCTGCGACGGTCTTACCGATCAGCGGACTCTCGAGAAGCACCGCTGCCTCGTAGATGTCGCCCTGTATCCCGTAGATCTGCTCGAGATAGCGGCTGGTGACACCGGGCTCCGCGGTGGTGCCGCGTACGCTCGGCAGCACGAGCTTGCCGAGAACCATGAAGTAACCGACGCCTGCCAACACCAGGGCGATGCCCACCGGCGTCACCGAGAAAAGATGGAATGTCTGCAGAGGCGCGACCGTGTCCGGCAGAGTCTTGTTGGCATTGATAATGAGGTCATTCAACAGTATCAGCGGACTCGAGCCCACCATGGTGAGCGTTCCGCCGAGGATGGCGCAGAATCCCATGGGCATCAGCAGGCGCGACAGGGCGATCCCCGTGCGGGTGGAGATTCGGCTCACCACGGGCAGGAACAGAGCCGCGGCGCCGACGTTCTGCATGAAGCTCGAGATTACCGCCACGGTGCCGGAGACGATCGGCACGACCCGCTTCTCGCTGCTGCCGCCGAGCCTGAGAATGTAGATGGCCAGTCGCGACATCAGCCCGGTGCGGTCGAGCCCCGCGCCGAGCACCATGACGGCGATGATGGAGATGACGGCGTTGCTGGCAAAGCCGTCGAAGAGATACTCGGTGGGGACGATGTTGCTGAGCCCCAGCGCCAGCATGATGAGGATGGCGGCAACGTCGACACGCACCACCTCGAAGACGAACAGGTACACGGCAAACGCGAGAATCGCGAATACCGTTCCCATCTGAGGCGTCAGTGTCAGAGTCTCAGCCAAGATGCGACCCTTTCCCTGCCATCATGCCTGAGCGCAAAGCCAAGTCGAATAGAAAATTCCAATGACCTCAGCAGCGCCGACGCCTGCCCGGCCGTGCCGGAAGCCACCGTCGCCGGCCGGCGGCGACATGGGAAACGCGGTGATTCGGCTCATTCGAGCAGGCCGGAGACGGCAGACCGCGGGCAAGCGTCGGCCTCCGGTATCCGACTGACACCATAGCACCTGGGCGCCGAACTCTCATGTCATTCGCCACTCGCTGATAGAATCCCCGGCGAGCTGAGGAGTCAACCGAGAGCATGGGCAGAATTTCATTGGACGCGATCGAGGAGCTGGCGTGCGCGGCGCTCGTCGCAGCAAACACCTCGCAAGCCAACGCGCGCAGCGTCGCGGCCGCGCTGGTGGCGGCGGACGCCGACGGCCTCGCTTCCCACGGTGTGTCGCGGGTGCCCTTTTACGCCGACCAGGCGGCAAGCGGCAAGGTGAACGGCCACGCGGTTCCGCGACTCGAGCAGCCCGCGGCGGCCGCCCTTCGCGTGGACGCTGCCGACGGCTTCGCCTACCCGGCAATCCGCGTGGGGCTCGAGCGGGCCGTCGGCGTGGCCGCTGATGCCGGCGTCGCCGCCCTCTCTATCGCCAATTCCCACCACTGCGGCGCGTGCGGCTACCACGTGGAGCAGGTCGCCGCCCGCGGCCTGGTGGCGCTCGGGTTCAGCAACACGCCGGCGGGGATCGCGCCCTGGGGCGGATCGCGCGGCAGCTTCGGCACCAATCCCATCGGCTTCGCCTGTCCGCGCCACGCACAACCGCCGCTGGTGGTGGATCTCTCGCTCAGTGCCGTTGCCCGAGGCAAGGTCATGCTGGCGGAGAAGCGCGGCGAGGCGATTCCCGAGGGCTGGGCGCTCGATGCCGAAGGCCGTCCCACCACCGATCCGCGGGCCGCCCTTTCAGGCACCATGGTGCCGATCGGCGGCGCCAAGGGCGCAGCCCTCGCGATGATGGTGGAGCTTTTGACCGCGGCGCTGGCGGGATCCAATTTCGCCTTCGAGGCGAGCTCCTTTTTCAGCGCCGAAGGACCACCGCCGCGCGTCGCGCAGACCTTTCTGGTCATGAGCCCGCAAGCGTTCGGCGCGAGCGCTTTTCTCGATCGCGTCGAGGCGCTCGTCGCCGACGTGCACTCACAGGCCGGCGCGCGACTGCCCGGCGACAGGCGCTACGCGAAACGTGCCGATGCGCGTGCCCGCGGTGTCGAGATCGGCGATGATCTGCTCGCGGAGCTGCGCCGACGGGCAGGTGCGTGAGCGCGCATCGGCACACCAGTGGGCGCCGTCGAACGCCTCGGACGACGTGTGGCCCACACCGATGAGCTGGCTGAGGCGCGGTGCGCTGGCTCTCGGCGTGGTGCTGGCAGGGCCGCTGCTGGCGGTCTCGTGTGAGGACGTGAACATCGGTCGAGATTGGCGCACGGCGGATCGCTCGAGCGCGGGTTTGGCGCCGTTACCGGACAGCGCGCCGGAAGCCGTGGTGCAGGTCTATGCAGCGCGCGCTTTCAACTGGCGCGGCGCACTGGCGGTGCACACGTGGATCGCCACCAAGCCGCCCGGCGGCGACGGCTACACCGTTCACCAGGTGGTGGGCTGGCGCAGGTATCAGAACCTGCCGGTGGTGGTGTCTGTGCCGGATCTGCCCGATCGGCTCTGGTACGGCGCACGGCCGGACCTACTGGCGGATTTGCGCGGCGCGGCGGCGGCGGCCGCGATACCGCGCATCGAGGCGGCGGTCGCCAGCTACCCCTTCGTACGCGAGTACGTCCTCTGGCCGGGCCCCAACAGCAACACCTTCACCGCGCACGTGGCCCGCTCGGTGCCGGAGCTCGGCCTCGATCTGCCGGCCACAGCGATCGGAAAAGACTTTCTCACCAACGGCGGTGTCGTCGAGAGCGCGCCGAGCGGCACCGGCGCCCAGCTTTCACTCTACGGGCTGCTCGGCGTCACCCTCGCGCGCCAGGAAGGCCTCGAGCTCAACGTGCTCGCGCTCAACTTCGGCATCGACGTGCTGCGTCCGGCCATCAAGCTGCCGGGAATCGGGCGCATCGGCATGCGCAAGCCGCCGCGGCCACACCCATCCTGAGGAGCCCTCTATCGGAACGCATCGGCGTGATCGGCCACGAACGTCTCGAAGGCGATGGGCGGGCGACCGAGCAGCTTTGCGACGTCGGAAGTGACTGCCGAGGCGCCGCCTGCAGCGCTGAGCGCATACAGCTCCATGACGATGTCGGTAAGCCAGGCTGACATGCCCTGGGCGCGCAGAGCGGCGCGCGTCTCGCCGGGTTGCATGTCGACATAGCGAATGCGGCGCCCGAGCACCCGGCTCAACACGCGCGCGACGTCGTCATTGGACAGCGCCTGCGAACCGGTGAGCTCGAAGCAGGCTTGCGCGGGCGGCGACTGCGCCGTCAGCAGGCAGGCCGCGGCGGCGGCGACGTCGCGCGCGTCGATGAAGCTCACACGGCCGTCGGCCTGACATGCCGAGAACCGGTCGGCTCGCCGAATGCTATCGGCGAACTGGGTTAAAAAATTCTGCATGAATGCGTTCGCGCGCAGCGACGCCCAAACGAGGCCGCTCTCGCGCAGGCGCGCTTCGGTCTGCTCGTGAACCGCCGCCAGGCGCGTCGACGCGCGGCCGCCGGCGCCGAACGCGGATAACCGCACCACCTGCCGGAGTCCGGCGTGCCGTGCCTGATCGACCACCCGTGCGGCCAACTCCGCCATGTCCTGCTCGAGTGGCGTGGCCAGGAACAGCCGCTCGACGCCTTCGAGGGCGGCGGCCGTCGACATCGGCTCGCGCAGATCCATGCGCGCTGTTTCCACGTGGCCGGTGGTGTCGCCCGAAGTGGATGGATTGCGGGAAGCGGCGCGCACCGGCACACCCAGCTCGGCGAGGCAGCGCACGAGATGGCTGCCCACCGTACCGGTCGCGCCGGTGACGAGGACGCGCCCGGGCTCACTCACACGCGGCGCTTGCCGAACGACGCACGCGGGTTTCGGGATTCGCCGTCAGGTCGGCCCGAACTCACGGTTCTTCGCCGCGATGCGCTCGATCAGACGGTCGATGCCGTGCCTGCTCATCTCAGCGATGAAGGAACTTCGGTAGGTGCGCACCGTGCTGACACCATCGACCATCACGTCGTAGACCTTCCAGGTGCCGTCGCGGCGGTGCAGCCTGTAATCGACGCGTGCCTGGATGGCCGAGTTGCCAACCTTGGTGGGCACGATTGCCACACCGCTGTCCTCGTTGACAATGGGTGTCAGATAGGTGACCTGGCTGCCAACCATCTCGGAGAACATCAGATAGTCGATGACGCCGATGGCATAGGTCCGCATCAGCTGGGAGCCGAACTCACGCTTGAATCGCGCGCGCTGCGCCGCGCTCGCGCTTTGCCAGTGCTTGCCGAGCACCAGCCGGGATACGCGTTCCAGGTCGACGCTCGGCATGACGATCTTCTCGACCGCGGCCAGCGCCTTCGCCGGCTCTGCCCGACCCTGCTGCCCGTGACGGGACACCGCGGCCAGCACGCGCGCGACGGTGTCCTGCACAACCAGCAGAGCCCGGGCCCCTGAGGTGCTGCCGGGCGCAGGCCCGCTCTCCCCGGCCGCCGCGCTGGCGACGAATGTCAGCGATGCGACCAGCCAGACGAGCGCTGCGGCGGCCACCCTCGGCGCCGACGAGGATCGGCCTGGCGAAGATCCCACGCCGCGTGGTGCCCGCACCGCCTCGAAGGCGGGGTGCTGCAATGACTGCTGCATTGGTGCTTCCCCCGGTTCGGCGCATCTCGCTCGGATGCGCACGTTCGCTCAAACTGAGATCAACTATAGACGACGCTGGAGCCGCGCGAGCAATACGAACGAGGTGCTTAATCCCTTGTTTCCTCGAGCATTTGACGCACGCGCACAGAACGGGTCGAAGGCATGGGAAGGCGGCGCGCGGCGCTTCGCCCGCGCGCGCCAGCCGCCGGCAGACGCGCTCCGCGTCGATGGACCGTTGCGCGACGCACGCCTCGAGTGACATCCTCGCGCCATGAAAAAAGCGGACAAGAAAATCCCCGGCGAAGCCGCGAGCCCCGGCCTGCTGTCCGAAGGCGAATCCAATTTGTCGCCACAGCGCGCGGCGTGGCTCGACGAGCAGGTGTCCGCCGAGACGCGTCGCTGGCTCGAGGCGGACGCCGAGGTCTTCGTGCACCAATCGCTGTCGACGCCATGCCTCGACGTGCTGAAGGCGGCAGCCGGCGCCGCGTTCGAGAATCTCGACGGCCGCCGGACGCTCGACTTCCACGGCAACAGCGTGCACCAGGTGGGCTTCGGACATCCGCGGGTGGTCGCGGCGCTCAAGCGCCAGCTCGAAGAGCTGCCCTTCTGCACCCGCCGCTTCACCAACACGACCGCCATCCGTCTCGCGCAGCGTCTCGCCGAGCTGGCGCCCGGAGACCTCGCCAAGGTGCTGTTTGCGCCCGGCGGCACCAGCGCCGTCGGCATGGCGCTGAAGCTGGCGCGCGCCGCCACCGGCCGTCACAAGACAGTCTCCATGTGGGACTCCTTTCACGGCGCCTCCCTGGACGCCGTTTCCGTCAGCGGCGAATCCCTGTTCCGAAAGAACATCGGGCCGCTGCTGCCGGGCACCGAGCACGTGCCGCCGCCGGATCCCATGCACTGCCCGTTCGACTGTGGCGAGCGCTGCAACCTGAAGTGTGCCGAGTACGTCGACTACGTCCTCGAGAAGGAGGGCGACGTGGGCGCGGTGATCTCCGAGACCGTGCGCTCGACACCCTACGTGCCGCCGCCGGACTATTGGCGCATCGTGCGCGAGGCCTGCGACCGGCACGGTGCGCTGCTGATACTCGACGAGATCCCGACCGCGCTCGGACGCACCGGCAAGATGTTCGCCTGCGAGCATTACGACGTGGTGCCCGACATGCTGGTCATCGGCAAGGGCCTCGGCGGCGGCGTATTTCCGCTCGCCGCGCTCATCGTGCGCGCGGCCCTCGACGTTGCACCGGACCGCGCCCTCGGCCATTACACCCACGAGAAGAGCCCGCTCGGATGCGCCGCCGGCCTCGCCACCCTCGAGGTCATCGAGGAGGAAGGCCTGCTCGATCGCAGCGCCGCACTGGGCACGCGCGTGCTTGCGCGGCTCGAGGCGATGGCCGAGGGCGACCCGCGCATCCGCGACGTTCGCGGCATCGGTCTGCTGCTCGGCGTCGAGCTCGCCGCCGCGCACGGCGACGGCGTCGCGCCGCTCGCCGAGACGCTCATGTACTGTTGCCTGGCCCGCGGCCTGAGCTTCAAAATCTCCATGGGCCGGGTCGTGACCCTGGCGCCGGCGCTGACCATCGAGGAAGCCGAGCTCGACCGGGCCATCGACATCCTCGAGCAGAGTCTCGCCGAGCTCGCCTGAAGCGGCCGGCGAGGGATTATGTTGCAATGCAACATAAGGCGCGTATAATGCCACCGTCCGCAGCGAGCCCATTCATTACGGAGGGGATCCAAAAATGAACGATGTCGTCATTGCCTCCGCGGCGCGCACCCCCATCGGTGCCTTCAACGGCGCCCTGTCGTCGGTGAGCGCTTCCTATCTCGGACAGGTAGCCATCGCCGAGGCCCTCAAGCGCGCCGGCGTCAGCCCCGAGGACGTCAGCGAGGTCATCATGGGGCAGATTCTCACCGCCGGCACCGGTCAGAACCCCGCCCGCCAGGCCGCCGTGGGCGCCGGCATCCCGGTGGAGAAGACCGCCTACAACATCAACCAGCTGTGCGGCTCCGGGCTGCGCGCCGTGGCCCTGGGCTACCAGGCGATCCGGCTCGGCGACAGCCAGGTCGTGGTGGCCGGCGGCCAGGAGAGCATGAGCCAGGCGCCGCACTGCGCGCACCTGCGCAACGGTCAGAAAATGGGCGACACGCAGTTCGTCGACACCATGATCAAGGACGGCCTGTGGGACGCCTTCAACGGCTACCACATGGGCAACACCGCCGAGAACGTCGCCCAGAAGTGGCAGATCACCCGCGAGGAGCAGGATGCCTTTGCGGCACACTCCCAGCAGAAGACCGAGCAGGCGCAGAAGGCCGGCGAGTTCGACGCCGAGCTGACACCGGTGACCATCAAGACGCGCCGCGGTGAGACCGTGGTCTCCGCCGACGAGTATCCGAAGCACGGCACCACCGCCGAGAGCCTCGCCGGACTGCGCCCGGCCTTCGACAAGGAGGGCACGGTGACCGCGGGCAACGCCTCGGGCATCAACGACGGCAGCGCGGTGCTGGTGCTCATGAGCGCGTCGGAAGCCGAGAAAAGGGGCATCACGCCCATGGCGCGCATCGTCTCCTGGGCAACCGCCGGCGTGGATCCGGCGATCATGGGCAGCGGTCCCATCCCGGCGAGCCGCGCCGCTCTGGAGAAGGCCGGCTGGAGCGTCGACGATCTGGACCTCATCGAGGCCAACGAGGCCTTCGCCGCCCAGGCCTGCGCCGTCAACAAGGATCTCGGCTGGGACACCGACAAGGTCAACGTCAACGGCGGCGCCATCGCCCTCGGCCACCCCGTGGGCGCCTCCGGCGCGCGGGTGCTCAC
>JABAOG010006999.1_pt1 | contig 43754 bp, 37 predicted proteins | sample 7062131 | NCBI WGS metagenome assembly JABAOG01 (sample SAMN14538629, study PRJNA623070) | marine sediment metagenome | biome: marine biome [ENVO:00000428]; feature: marine pelagic biome [ENVO:01000023]; material: deep marine sediment [ENVO:00002113] | place: India: Arabian Sea | collected... | reverse complement strand
GACGAGGCGCAGAACACCACGCCCGAGCAGATGAAGATGTTCCTGACCCGCATCGGCTTCGGCTCGAAGGCGGTCATCACCGGCGACATCACCCAGATCGATCTCCCCGGCAATCGCCGCAGCGGCCTGGAGGACGCGGAGCACCTGCTCTCCAAGATCGAGGGCATCTCCTTCTGCCGCTTCACCGACGCCGACGTGGTGCGTCACCCGCTGGTGCAGAAGATCGTCCGCGCCTACGACGAACGCGACGCCCACCGCGCCGCCCACGACGCCCAGCTAGACTCCTCCAGCGAGTAACCCACTCCACCCACTAGCAGGGCGAGTTCGGAAGCGTCCTGCTAGCGGGCGATTTCGGCGGCGAGGGCGGGGTCGGGGTTGACCTCCCCGAAGAAGCGCCGCCGGAAGCGACCCTTCTGGGTCAGCAGCCGGGCGCACATGCGGTCGATGGCGGTCACCGAGAGCACCGTCTGGATGTAGCCCTCGATGAGGTCGTCGGTGCCCACCCCGAGCTTGTTGAAGTCTCGGTTGTCCACCAGGAGCAGGCGCTCGGTCTCGCTCTTCCACTGTCCCTCGCCGACCTTCACCGAGAGGTTCGTGCCGAGCATCTCCCAGGACGAGGCGACCCCGTCGAGCTCGGTGGTCAGCCCCTTGCGAGCGCGGCGCGCGTAGATCGCGATGGGCCGGTAGCCGCCGGGGCCGCCGCCGACCATGAAGCGTAGGTCGGCCGCGTAGATCCGGCAGCGCTTATCGGGAACCGTGCCCACGTGATAGAGGCGGCCGGCGCGGCTGCGGCTGCTCCAGTGGAAGTTACCGATCAGCGCCTGGACGATGAAGCGGTCGTAGCTCTGCTCGAGGGCCATGAAGTCCTCGAGCTCCTTGTCGTTGGTGAGCGTCCAGACGCCCTGCCCCGCGTTGCTGTAAGGGTTCTTCACCACGGCGACGCCGCCCATCCGCTCGACCCAGAGCGGCACCTCGCGGAGACCGACGTCCCAGATGGTCTCCGGCGTCCGGATGCGCAGCCCGCGGTCGCGCAGGTCGGCGTTGAAGAGATCGTAGGCCTTCGCCGCGAGCAGCTTGTTCCGGCCGCCGGCGAGGCACGCGAGCACCGGGTTGAAGATCATCGTCTTCGTCACCGGCGGGATCCGCTGCCACGGCGCCTGGGTCACGTAGCGGAAGGCGGCGCGCATCGGCCGCCACTCGCCCTCGTGACGCACCTCGAGCACGCCACCATCGAAGCGGACGAACTGCTCGTGGTCCGCCCTGTAGTCGGGCACCAGCAGCACCTCCTCGCCGGTCAGGTCCGCCAGCGTCGCGGCGTACCCGGACGCCTCCATCTCGTTCTTGTCGTAGATGACGGCGAGGCCTCCGCTCGGCAGCCGTCCCTTCTCGAGCCGCTTCATGAAGGTGTGCTCGAGCAGCCGCTCGTAGCCGCCGTGCTCCTTGGCGTCGTCGAAGAGCGGCATCGACTTCTGCCCGGAGGGGCAGGAGTTGGTCTCGATGACCACGATGCGCCGGGCGCCGTTCTCGTTGGTGATCACGAAGAGGTCGGCGCCGCCCCAACGGAAATGCCTCGGTCGATAGCTCAGCGCTTCCCGGACCGCGGTCGGGTCCGCCTCCGGGTGCAGGTGCACGTAGCGCTCGGCGATCCGCTCGTTGCCGAGGGTCAGGAAGCTGCGAACCAGCGGGTGGAGCTGCGCGTTGAGCACGCGCGGGTAGAAGTGCCGCTCCGGCTCGAAGTCACCGGGGTGGTAGGTGCGAATGGCGTGCTCGGGGCCTTCGGTCATCGAGCGGGAAGCGTCGAGCGCCGGGTCCCCCGCGTCAAGGGGCTCGAGGGGCGAGGACCATCGCGCCGCGCGGCCGGAGCGAGACGGGCAGCGAGCCATCGGCGCCGACGGTGAGGGTCCGCTCCTCGAGGCGGTCGCGCAGCTCCGTCCCCGGCGTGAAGCCGGTCGGGATCGGCCCGCTCGACGCCTTGAGCGCGTGGGCGTTGAGCACCACCAGCACCCGTTCCGAGTCGAGCTGCCGCTCGTAGGCCAGCAGCCCCGCGTGGTCCACCTCGCTGAAGCCGTCCTCGTCGCTGGCGAAGCGCACCGTCAGGTCTCCGTGCACCAGCGCGGGCAGCTCCTCCCGCAGGGCGCGCAGCTGCTGGATCCACGCCCAGGTCGCCGTGTCCTGCCGGTAGCCGGTGTCCCAGAGCCGCTCCCGGCTCTCGCCGCCGCCCTGTCCGCGCAGCTCCTGCTCGGTGCCGTAGTAGATGCAGGGGATGCCATCGGTGGTGAAGACCACCAGCAGCGCCAGCCGCGCCGCGTCGAAGGAGTCGAGGTCACCGCGGATGCGCCAGGTGTCGTGGTTGTCCACGAAGGTCACGCGCGCGCTCCAGGGATCGAGGCCGATGCCGCCCGGCTGCTCGAAGGGACGGAAGCCGCTGCGCGCCTCGGCGAGCGCCCCCACCGCCGTCTCCGCCGCGTTGCCGTCGAGGATCACCCCGTCGATGAGCTGGAGCTTGAGCGGGAAGTCCAGGAAGGAGTCGAGGTCCCCTTCGTCGTCGGTGCTGATCGCCTGGGCGGCCGGGTTCCCGTCGAAGGTCTCGCCGAAGAGGAAGAAGCGGTGCTTGCCCATCGCCCCGAGGCGCGCCCGAAGCCGGCGCCCGAACTCGGGCCAGAAGGCCTCCTCCACGTGGGGCACCGCGTCGAGGCGGAAGCCGTCCACGTCGGTCTCGGCCACCCACCAAGCGTAGGTGCTCACCAGCGCCTCGAGGATGCGCTCGTCATCGGTGCGCAGGTCGCGCAGGCCGGTCGGGAAGTCGCCGTAGATGCGCCCTTCGCCGCGGAGCCCCACACCCCGTCGCCGATAGTCGGTCGCCTGCAGCTCGAAGGAGACGCCGTCCCCGTCGAAGAGCGAGGGTCGCGCGCTCCAGAGAAGCGGCGCGTCGTAGGCGACCGGCTGATAGGGGGGCTCGATCTCCGCCGCATCGACCTCGCCGTCGCCGTCGAGGTCGTAGTCGAAGACCCGGCCGGCGTGGTTCACGACCACGTCGACGATGACCGCGATGCCGCGGTCGTGGGCGGCCTGGACGAGGCGGCGCAGCTCCTCGAGGTCACCGAAGCGCGGGTTCGGGGTGGTGAAGTCGCTGGCCCAGTAGCCGTGGTAGCCGTCCTCGTCGCCGGCGCGGTCCACGTTCGCCACCACCGGGGAAATCCAGAGCGCCGTCGCGCCGAGGGCCTGCACGTAGTCGAGACGCTCGCGCAGCCCCTTCCAGTCACCGCCCTGGTGCCGACGCAGATCGCTCGGGTCGGGTCCGATGCCGTCTTGGACGTCGTTGCTCGGGTCGCCGTTGGCGAAGCGGTCGACCACGACCTGATAGATGAGCCGGTCCTTCCACTCGTCGACGTGGGTGTCGACCGAGGGCGGCGGAGCGTCGTCACCGCAGCCGAGCACGATCCCGAGGATCGCGAGCGGAGCGAGCGCCCTCATCGGAGCACGAGGAAGCTCCGCGCCGGCAGCGAGGTCGAGCCACCGCCCACCGTGCCACCGTTCAGCAGATCCTCGTGGTCACCGGCCGGGAGGCTCACCGTCCGCGGCGCGTCGCTCTTGTTGATGGCCACGGTCACCACGTCGTCGCAGCCGACGCGCTGGTAGACCCACGTGTCCTCCGACACCTCGAGGGTCACCCGACGACCACGGCCGAGCACCGGGTTCTCGCCGCGAGCACGGGCGAGCGCGCGGACGTTCTCGCGGAGCGCGATCTGATGCGCGTTCAACGCCGCGTCGTTCCACTCCATCATCCGCCGGTTGTCCGGGTCGCCGCCGCCGGCGAGGCCGATCTCGTCGCCGTAGTAGACCAGCGGCACGCCACCGTTGGTCATCAGCACCGCGAAGGCGACGGCGAGCCGTTCGTAGGGCGCGGGCTGCGCCGGCTGCGAGGGCACCCAGTCCCAACCGTTGCCCGGGCTGCTGCCCTCGCGGCAGTTGGTGATCTCCCGGCTGGCGAAGTGGATCGCCCGCGGGATGTCGTGGTTGCCGATCCACGTGGTCATGATCGAGCCCGGCCCGTAGTAGCCGTCGTTCGAATCCATGAACGCGCGGAGGTTCCCGAGGTTGCCCCCGGCCTGGAAGACGGCCTCGCAGAGGCGCGCGCGGAGCGGGAAGTCGAACTGTCCGTCGAGCATCGTCTCCGGATCGACGTAGGACGCGAGCACGTTCTGCTGGTCCCAGTCGTAGGTCTCGCCGACCATGTAGAAGCGGTCTTCGACGTCGGTGATGCGGGCCTCGACCGCGGCCCGCAGATCCGTCAGCCACACGTAGGGCACGTGCTTGATGGCATCGAGGCGATAGCCGTCGATGCCGTACTCGGTCGCCCACCAGAGGGCGTCGTTCACCGACCAAGCGCGGGCGGCCGGGATCTCGTAGTCGAAGGGCGGCAGGTACTCGGTGAAGGCGCAGCGGGTGCCCCAGTAGGGATCGTTCCAGACGTCGCCGTTCGCGCAGGTCCGGATGCTCCCACCGTCGTAGGTCACCCAGTCCGGATGCGCCGCGTAGAGGCCGCTCTCGATGTCGACGTGGTTCATGACGTAGTCGAAGAGCACCTTGATGCCGTGTCCATTGGCGCTCGTCGCCGCGTGGGCACCGTCGACGAACGCGCGCAGGTCGGCATCGGTCCCGATGCGGGACTCGACCGCCGGCCGAGGCGAAGGGTTGGCCGGGTCCGAGTAGTCGATGTTCGCCGGCTTCGGCCAGTAGCCATGGTAGGCGCTGTACATGCGCGGATCGGCGGACGGGTTCACCGCCGCCCCGGCGGTGTCGCGGTTCTCGTAGGGCGCGCTGAGCCAGATGGAGGTCACGCCGAGGTCGGCGAGGTAGCCGAGCCGTTCGGTGACCCCGGCGAGGTCGCCACCCGCGTACTGGCCGCTCGGTCCGCTCGAAGCGTCACCGCCGGTCGCGCCGGAGACGGGATCCACCTCGCCATCCGAGTCGTAGAAGCGGTCGACCATCGCGAAGTACATCACCGAGTCGCGCCAATCGAAGGCGTCCACCTCACCGCAGCTCGCGCCGCAGACGTCGAGCACGCTGTTGACGCCCCCGAAGCCGTCGGGACTGGTCTGAGGGTTGGCGGGGTCGGCGATCCACTCGCCGTCCACGATGAGCTTGTACTCGTGGCGGCCGATGGGCTCGATGAGCGTGGTCAGCGTCCACTCCCCGTCGACCAGCATCATCTCGAGGGCGCCGTCCGCCACCGTCGCCGGCCAAGGATCGCCCGGGGGCACGAGCCAGGAGCCGCTGATCAGCACCTCGGACGCGCTCGCGTCCTCGTAGGTGAAGGTGAGCTCGTTGCAAGGCGGCGGGGGCGGGCCCATGTCGGTCTCGACCGGCGGCGTGTCGCCGTCGAGGCAGGGCCCGGCGTCCCCGCAACGCGGCGGGCGATAGGGGGGCACCATCGAGCCGTCGGGCCGGTCCGCGTCGAAGCGGAAACCGCCCTCCTTGGTCCCGCAACCGGCACTCAAGGGCAAGAGGGCCCCCAAAAGGAGCAACGAGAGGAAGCGAGCGAAGCCCATCCCCAAAGACCTATCATCATCTGGCCGAAACGGCCCGCGCTCGACGCCGGAGCGGGAGAGGGCTACGCCAAAGGTCGGATGCGCGCGCTCCGACTGACCTTCCGCTTCCTACACGTCTTCTGGGTCTTCCTGGTGGCGTGGGTCGGCTACGGCTTTCGCCGGCTCGCGCTGCTCTTTCGGGGCGGCGACCGAGCCGCCCGCGAACGGCTCCGCGGCGAGGTGCTCGCGAACACCTTCCAGCGCCTCGGCGCCACCTACGTGAAGTTCGGGCAGATCCTCAGCACCCGACCCGACCTCTTCGGTCCCGGCATCACCGAGCAGCTCGCTCGCCTCCAGGACCAGGTGCCTCCCATCTCCTTCGCGGAGGTGGAGGAGGTGCTGGACGAGGAGCTGCCCCCGACCACCCGCGCCAAGCTGGTGATCGATCCGGTGCCCATGGCCGCGGCCTCGGTGGCCCAAGTGCACCGGGCGACCTTCGAGGACCGCCCGATCGCCCTCAAGGTGCAGCGGCGTCTCGCCCGCCCCCAGGTGGAGCGGGACCTGGTGCTGATGGGCATCGGCGCGCGCATCGCGGACAAGATCCCCTCGCTCCGCCTGCTCTCACTGCCGGGCTCGGTGGAGCGCTTCGCCGAGGCGATGCACGGCCAGCTCGACTTTCGCCTCGAGGCGGCGAACAACCGCCGCTTCGCCGAGAACTTCGCCGACCTGGACGGCGTCGGCGTGCCGGCGCTCGAGGACGAGCTCTGCACCGAGCGGGTGCTGGGCATGGAGATGGTCGAGGGAGTGAAGGCGACCGATCCGCAGCGGGTGGACGGCGACCGGCCGGCGCTGGCCCGACGGGGGCTGCGCGCCATCCTGCAGATGGTCTTCGAGGACGGCTTCGTGCACGCCGACCTGCACCCGGGCAACATCCTGCTCACCGAGGCCGACGAGGTGATCCTCATCGACCTCGGCCTGGTCGCGGAGATCGAAGACGACCTCCGCCACCCCTGGATCCAGACCTTCGTCGCCCTCGCGGGCCAGGACGGCGCCCTCGCGGCGAAGCTCTTTTATGGCTACGCCCCGGCGGTCGGCGACATCGACTACGACGCCTTCGAGGCGGAGGTGCAGTCGCACTTCGAAGCCCTGGACGGCAAGGCGCTGAACGAGCTCGAGGCGAGCAAGGTGCTGATGGGCATGATGAGCGTGCTCCGCCGCCACCGCGTGCAGATCGATCCGGTCTTCACCGTCGTGAACCTGGCGATGCTCGTCGCGGAGGGGCTCGGCAAGCAGCTCGATCCGACCTTGGATCTGATCGCCGAGGCCACGCCCTATCTGGCGAAGGCGCTGGCCACCGCGCCGCCGCCGCGGCCGCCCCGTCGCGAAGCGCCGCGGGGCTGACGGCTTGCAGGGCCCGCGGCGGCCATTGGTAGAGTCGCGGCACATGAGAGTGATCCATTGGTGCGCGCTCGGCCTGCTCCTGAGTTGGACGGCGACGGCGAGCGCACAGACCGAGCCCACCGACACGGAGGCGGGGGCCGAGGCCGATGCGGAAGACGAGGCGGCCACGCAGAGCGAAGAGCCCACCGGCGAAGCCCCCACGGGCGAAGCCCCCGAGCCGCAGCCGCTGAAGGTCGGCGTATCCGGCAGCGAGCCCTTCGTCATTCGCGAGGGCGACGCCCTCACCGGCGTCAGCGTCGCGATCTGGGAAGCGATGGCCATCGAGCTCGAGCGCGAGCACGAGCTCATCGAGGTCGCGTCCCCGGACGATGCGATCGCGCGCGTCGAAGAGGGCACGCTCGACCTGGCCATCGGCCCGATCTCGATCAGCTCGGCGCGGGCCCGCCGCGTGGCCTTCACCCAGCCCTACTTCGAGAGCTCGATCGCCATCGCCGCCCCCGTCGTCGAGCCGAGCCTCTGGGACCGGCTCACCCGGTTCTTCAGCAGTGGCTTCCTGGGCGGCGCCGCCGTGTTGCTCTTCGTGTTGCTGCTGGTCGGCGCCATCCTGTGGGTCGTCGAGCGCAAGCACAACGACACCATCTCCCTGCGACCGGTCCAGGGCATCGGCACCGGCGTCTGGCTGGCGATCGTCACCATGACGACCGTCGGCTATGGCGACCGGGTACCGCACACGGCCGCAGGCAGGGTCGTCGCCGGCATCTGGATGCTCATCTCCTTGGTGGTCGTCTCGTCGCTGACCGCCTTCCTGGCCACGGCCCTGACCATCTCCGGCCTCGACAGCGGGGCCATCGCCGACGCTCAGGATCTCGATGGGCGCCAGGTCGCGGTGGTCGACGGGACGACCAGCGTCTCCTTCGCTCGTCGCTACGGCGCCAGTCTCGTCCGAGAGGGCGACCTCGAAAGCGCGTTGCAGGCGGTGGTCGATGGCCGGGCCGAGGCGGTCGTCTACGACCGACCGATCCTGCAGTGGCAGCTCCACCAGATGGAGGACCATGGGCTGACGGTGAGCGACGGTCGCTACGAGCCCCAGGGGTACGGCTTCGCCCTCGACCAGAGCGACGCGTCCTTGGGCCACGACCTCGACGCCATCCTGCTCGGCCTCGACGAGTCGGGAACCCTCGAGGACATCGTCGGCCGCTGGCTCTGAACGTCAGCGCCGGCGGCGGCGCAGGCCGGCGAGCACCAGCAGGAGCGGCCACAGGGCGGCCCCCGACCCGCCGCCGGTGCGACAATCGCAGCCGTCGGGCTCCGGGCCATCGCTGACCCCGAGGTCCGGCACCGGATCGTTGGGGAGCATGTTCGCGTCGTAGCGTGGCGGCACGTCCGCGTCGGAGGGCTCGACCGATCCGCCGTCGGTCGGTGCGCCGCCGTCTCCATCCACCCCGCCATCGCTCGCCACGCCACCGTCGAGGTCACACATGGCGATGGGATCGAAGACGCAGCCCGTCGGCTCCACGCAGGCGTCCGTCGTGCAGGGGTCGCCGTCGTCGCAGCTGTCGCCCCCCTCGTCGATGCCGTTGCCACACTGATCGACGAGGCCGAGGATCAGCTCGTCGATGGCGACCTGGTCGTAGGCCGCGCCACCGCCACGGTGCACGAGGACGAAGCGGAGCTCCACCGTGTCCCCAGCGGCGATGGGCGTGCTGGGGGTGTAGACGGTGGCGAGGCTGGTGGAGGCCCACGCCGGCGAGCCGTCCGCGGCGACCGCTCCGGTGCAGTCGAGCTCGGCCGGGCTCTCGGTCCCGGCGCCCGTCGTGATCTCCACGCTCAGATCGGTGGCGCGGGCCTGATCGTTGTACTGCCAGCACTCGTAGGCGATCGTGAAGGACGCGAGCTCCGCGCCGGTCCCGTTGGTGAAGCGGGTGACGAAGGCCCCGGGGGCGAGCTCGTTCATCGCCGGCTGCGCCCCGAGCGCGGGATCGCCCGAGGCCACCTCGAAGGCCCACACCCCGGCCTCGGCCACCGCGCCGGCGGCACTGCCGCGCGCGTAGCTACCGCTGACGCCGGAGTCGCCGAAGGCGAGGTCCCCGGCGCTGAGGCCGGTGACGACCCAGTCGTCGCTGTCGAGCTGGCCGGCGGCCGGATCGGGCGCGAAGCCGGCGCCGGTGAAGTCGTCGAAGGTCTCGCGCAAGGGGGCGTCGACGAGGGCGGGCTGGGCCTGAGCGCTGGCGGCGACGGCGAGGACTAGCAGAGGAAGGAGACGCACGGCGGCATGGTACCCGCTCGAGCGGACGGAGAAACGCACTCTCTCCGCGCCCCGGGCAGTGACCGTTTGGTGACGATCGGACGCCGGAATCGCCGAATCGATGGTTTCGCGTCCGCGAGCGGGCTATTTCTCGCCCGGCGGCGACGCTTCGCCGTGTGTGGACCGAGAGGGTTCGGGGAGGACGAAGATGGCGATCAAGCGACGGGAGCTGCTCGAGAAGATGGGGCTGGCCTCGGTGGCCGTGGCGGTGGGCTGCGGCGACGACGACGGCATGGGCCTCGACGGCGGCGCCGACGGACAGGTGCCCGAGGTCGATGGCGGCCAGGACATGGGACCGATCGACATGGGACCGCCCGAGCCGACCGGCCCCTTCCGCCACGGCATCGCCAGCGGCGATCCGCTGAGTGACGGCGTGATCCTGTGGACTCACCTGACCACCGACGAGGCCACGGCCGAGGTCGGCTGGACCATCGCCACCGATCCGGCGATGAGCGACGTGGTGGGCTCGGGCACCGTCACGACCGACGCCAACCAGGACTTCACCGTGAAGGTCGACGTGACCGGTCTGAGCCCGGCGACGACCTACTACTACCAGTTCACCGGGGCGGACACGATGTCGCGGGTCGGCCGAACACGGACCGCGCCGACCGGTGGCGTCGAGCGGCTGCGCTTCGCGGTCATGAGCTGTTCGAGCTTCGACCACGGCTACTTCCACGCCTATCGGCACGTCTCGGAGCGCGCGGACATCGACGCGGTGCTGCACCTCGGCGACTACATCTACGAGTACGGCCCCGGCGGCTACGGCGGCGTCCGAGAGGCGGACCCGCCCAACGAGATCGTGACCCTCGAGGACTACCGGCGACGCTACGCGCAGTATCGGCGCGACGGCGACCTGCAGGCGGCCCATCAGCAGCACCCCTTCATCGTGGTGTGGGACGACCACGAGACCGCCAACAACAGCCACGCCACCGGCGCGGACAACCACGACCCGGAGACCGAGGGCGACTGGGAGGCGCGGAAGGCGAACGCCTTCCAGGCCTACCTCGAGTGGATGCCGATCCGGGAGACCGAGATGCCGCTGCAGATCTGGCGCTCGCTCCAGTACGGCGACCTGGTGGAGCTGTTGATGCTCGACACGCGCATCTGGGGCCGCGACGAGGAGGCGAGCCAGGAGACCCGGACCGATCCGGAGCGGCAGATCCTCGGCGCCGATCAGGAGGCGTGGCTGATCGACCGGCTGCAGAACGGCACCGCCCAGTGGAAGGTGCTCGGCCAGCAGGTGATGTTCGGTCACTTCGAGAACGAGAGCGACGACGGGACCTTCCGGCCGATCAACCTGGACCAGTGGGACGGCTTCGCCGCCGCGCGCATGCGGCTGCTCGACGTCTTCGCGGAGGTGGACGACGTCCTGGTGCTCACCGGCGACATCCACTCCTCTTGGGTGATGGACCTGACGCCGGTGCCCCACACCGACGGCTACGATCCGGTGACCGGTGAGGGGTCGGTGGCGGTGGAGCTCGTGACCAGCGCGGTGACCTCGCCGGGGATCGTCGGTCTGCTCGGCGACACGCTCTCGATGATCGCCTTGGAGCAGAACTCGCACATCCACTACGTGAACCTCATGCAGCGCGGCTACATCGTGCTCGAGCTGACGGCCGAGCGCGCGCACGCCGACTTCTTCCTGCTGGACGGCGTGGCCGTCGACGAAGGCGCTCAGGAGTGGAGCGTCGCCTACGAGGTGCCCGCGAGCGTGCCGCACGCGAGCCCTGCCAGCGAGCCGCTCTCGATGCCGAGCGACGCGCCGGAGCTGGCGCCGGACCCGCCGCCGCGACCCCTCTGATGGGTTATGGTGCGCCCATGCGCTGGACGGCTCTCGCACTGTGGATCGGCTCCCTCACCATCGCCTGCGGCGGCTCGGAGGCCAACGAAGAGGACGAGACCACCGAGGAGAGCTCCGGCGACGAGGTCAGCGACGCGCCCGTGCCGGCCATGCACACCGTGGACCCGCCGCCCGACGGAGTGGCGAGCGTCAACCCGAGCGCGACCGGCTGCCGCTCCTCGTCCGAATGTGCTCAGGGCGAGATCTGCAGCGGGGCGGAGGGCTGCGACCAGGTCTGGACCTGCGAGCCCGCCCGCGCCTGCACCCGGGATCTGGTGACCTACTGCAATTGCGATGGGGAGACCGTGCAGGGCTCCGGCTCCTGTCCGCCCGAGCCCTACGCCCACCGCGGCCCCTGCGAATAGCCGGCCCCGGTTGCGGGCGCGGCACAGCCGACGCACACAGTGCGGGTGGGCCGCCTCCTCCTCGTTCTCTTCACCGTCGTTCCCCTGGTCGAGCTCTACCTCTTGCTGTGGCTCGGCGACCTGATGGGTTTCTGGCCCACGGTCGGGCTGGTGCTGCTGACCGGTGTGGTGGGCGCCACCCTCGCCAAGCTGGAGGGGCTGCGGGTGATCGGCCAGTGGCAGCGAGCGCTCGCGGAGGGCCGCGTGCCGGAGGCGGGCGTGCTCGACGGGCTCCTGGTGCTCGTCGGTGGCGTGCTCCTGGTGACCCCGGGCGTGCTGACCGACGTCTTCGGCTTCGCGCTGCTGCTCCCGCCGACGCGGAAGGTCGTCGCGCGCTCTCTCCGGCGCCGCGTCGAGCGGGGCATCGAGAAGGGCACGGTTCGCGTCCATGTCGGCGGCTTCGGCACCGCCCCACCCTTCGGCGGCTTCGGCGGCCCCCCGCCGAGCCGCGGCGGCTCGGTCATCGACGTCGAGGGTCGGGACGTGAGCGAAGGGGACGACGAGCCGCGGAAGCTGCCGAGCGACTCCTGAACTTTTCCGACCGCACGGCAAACCTCGCACCCACGGTTTCGATCGTCGGCCGGTTGCGTTATCGCTCGGCCCATGACGCACCGATGGCTCCCCCTCCTCGCGCTTGCGCTCGCCTGTGGCGGCAGTCCCGAAGGCCAACGACCGACCACCCTCGCCCCCGCCGAACCGGAAGACGAGGGCCCGATCCTCGTCGCCGAGGGTGAGGCGCCGACCGGCCGGCTCCCCGAAGGCGTCACGCCCCTGAGCTACGACCTCGCGCTCACCGCGGACCCGAGCCAGGACGGCTTCGGTGGCGTCACCGACATCCGCGTCCGCCTCGACGCGGCCCAGCAGCACATCTGGCTGCACGGCGAGGACCTCGAGGTCACCGCGGCGACGATCACCCCGGAGGGCGGCGAGCCGATCGTCGGTGCCTTCGAACAGGTGGACGACGAGGGCACGGCCATCGTCCGCTTCGAGGCGCCCGTCGCCGCCGGCGAGGCCACCCTCCACTTCGAGTACTCGGCGCCCTTCAATCGGGCGCTACACGGCCTCTACAAGGTCACCGAGGGCGAGGACGACTACGCCTTCACCCAGTTCGAGGCCACCAGCGCCCGGCTGGTCTTCCCCGGCTTCGACGAGCCTCGCTTCAAGACGCCCTTCACCGCCAGCCTGACCGTCCGAAAGGACGACGAGGCCATCTTCAGCACGCCGGCCACCGGCACCGAAGAGGTGGGGGAGATGAAGAAGGTCACCTTCGCCGAGTCGCGGCCGATCCCGACCTACCTGCTCGCCATCGCCATCGGCCCGCTCGACGTGGTCGAGCACGAGGCCCTGCCGGCCAACGACGTCCGCGACGAGCCGCTGCCCTTCCGCGGGGTCGCCGCCAAGGGCAAGGGTGAGCGCCTCGCCTACGCCCTCGAGCACACCGGCGCGCTGCTGAACGCGCTCGAGGAGTACTTCGGGATCCCCTACCCCTACCAGAAGCTCGACATCGTCGCGGTGCCCGACTTCGGCGCCGGCGCGATGGAGAACGTGGGGCTCATCACCTTCCGAGAGACGTTGCTCCTCCTCGACGAGAACGCCCCCGAGGGGCAGAAGCGCGCCTACGCCTACGTGATGGCCCACGAGCTCGCGCACCAGTGGTTCGGCAACCTGGTGACCATGGAGTGGTGGGACGACCTCTGGCTCAACGAGGCCTTCGCCACCTGGATGGGCTTCAAGGCCACCGGCGCCGTCTACCCCGACTATCACGCGGATCTGACGCTCCTGCAGTCGGTCCACTCGGCGATGCACGTCGACTCCATGGTCACGGCGCGGCAGATCCGTCAGCCGATCGAGAGCAACCACGACATCCGCAACGCCTTCGACGCCATCACCTACCGGAAGGGCGGCGGCGTGCTCTCGATGTTCGAGGCGTGGGTCGGCGAGGAGACCTTCCGCAATGGCGTGCGCGCGTACCTGCAGGCCAACGCCGACTCCACCGCGACCTACGAGGACCTGCTCGGCGCGCTGGACGCCGCGGCGGAAGGCAAGGAGGTCGCGGGCCCCTTCACCACCTTCCTGCTGCAGCCGGGGCTGCCCTTCCTCAGCTTCGCCGTCGACTGCGATGGGGAGACGCCCACCGTCGGCCTCACCCAGCAGCGCTACCTCCCGGTCGGCTCGACCGGGTCCACGGATCAGACCTGGCAGCTGCCGGTCTGCGCCCGCTACGGCACCGAGGGCGGCGACGACAACCTCGCCTGCACCCTCATGCAGGAGGACGAGGCGGTCATCGAGCTCGAGAGTTGCCCCGCCTGGCTGATGCCCAACGCGGGCGGCTCCGGCTACTTCCGCTTCGCCATGGACGAGGCGGACCTGGGGAAGCTCCGTGAGGCCGGTTGGGAGCACCTGACCGATCGGGAGAAGCTCGCCTTCGCCGACAGTCTGGTGGGCGCCTTCCAGAACGGCTCGCTCCCCGCCGCCGACTTCTACACGGCGATGCAGCCCCTCGCTCGCTCGTCGATCCGGCCGGTGGCGACCAAGCCGATCGGCTCGCTCCACTTCGCGGTCGATGACCTGGTCCCCGCGGAGAACCAGCCGGCGGTGCGGAGCTACGCCAAGCGCCTCTACACCCCCGCCTACCGCCGGCTCCGTTTCCGCCCGCGCGGCGAGGAGGACGGCGAGCAGGCCCTGCTGCGCGCCTCCGTCGTGGACGCGTTGGCCACCATCGGTGAAGACCGCCGGGTCCGCCGCGAGGCGAGCCGCGCCGCCCAGCGATACGTCGGCTACGGTCGCCGGGGCGACGGCGAGGTCCACCCGGACGCGCTGGACACCAACCTCGTGGGCGTCTCCCTCGCGGTGGCGATCCAGGATGGCGACGCCGGGTTCTTCGATCACCTGTTGCAGCTCTTCGAGAACGCCGACGACGCGCTGCTGCGCGCGCGGCTGCTCTCCGCGCTCGCCCACACCAAGGACCCGGAGCTGGCGGCCCGCGCCCGCGCGCTGGCTCTGGACGAGCGGCTGCGCCTCAACGAGGTCACCCGGCCGCTGCGGGTCCAGATGAGCATGCCCGAGACCCGCGAGGCGACCTGGGTCTGGGTGAAGGAGCACTTCGAGGAGCTCCGCGGACGGCTCGAGGACGGCGCCGGACGGCTGCCGAGGATCGGCGGCGCCTTCTGCAGCGAGGAGAAGGCCGAGGAGGTCGAGGCCTTCTTCCGTCAGCGCGCCGACACCCTCCCCGGCGGTCCGCGGACCCTGGCGAACACGCTGGAGCAGATCCGCCTCTGCGCCGCCCGGGTGGAGACGCACCGCGAGAACGCGATGGCCTTCTTCGAATGAGGGTGAGCGCGACCTTGCGGACTCCCTGATTTTCCCCATGTCGGAGCAGACAGAAGGAGAGGATTCGACGAAATGAAGCGAACACGATGGATGATCCTGCTGGGAGCGCTCGCGCTCGGCTGCGGCTCGGAACCGGCGGACGACGGCATGACGACCGACGAGAGCACCGGTGGCGAGACCGAGGGCGAGACCGATGTGGCCGTCGTACGCGAAGATCCCGCGGAGGGCCCCGGCGTCGGGACGCGGGCGGTCGCGGAGATGGCGCCGACGGAGGGCAATGCGGTCAGCGGCACCGTGGTCTTCACCCAGGAAGCGGGGAGCCTCTCGGTCAGCGTCGAGCTCACCGGCTTCGAAGCGGGCTCCACCCATGGCATCCACGTGCACGAGACCGGTGATTGCTCGGCCCCGGACGGGACCAGCGCCGGCGGTCACTACAACCCCGAGGGCCACGACCACGCCCTGCCCGACGGTACGCCTCGCCACGCCGGCGACATGGGCAACATCACCGCCGACGACGACGGTACGGTCATGACGCAGCTCTCCTTCGACAACATCAGCCTCGGCGGGCAGAACCCGATCGAAGGCCGCGCGGTGATCGTCCATGCCGACCCCGACGACGGCGGCCAGCCGACGGGCAACGCGGGCGCTCGCATCGCGTGTGGGGTGATCATCATCGGCGGCGAAGCCACCGCCGAGCCGCCGGCCGCGGCTCCGGCCGCACGCTCCGTCGCGGCGCCCGCTCCGGCCGAGGGCGCGGAAGAGGAAGAGATGGCCCCCTGAGCCAACTGGCGACCCGGAGGCGCCCGGTCCGCTCGCTGCGGGTCGGGCGCTTTCGCGTGAGGGCCCTTGAAACGCCCGCGGCCGCCGCAGTACACGGCCCCATGACCGATCGCATCGCCCTACTCGCGCTCCTGGCCCTGGCCTGCGGCGGCTCGGAGGAGCCCGCCGCAGCCGAGCCGGTCGAGGTCTCCGCCGGCGCCGAGGACGAGGACCCGATGGCCGCGGACGCGACCGCCATGCCGCTCGAGGACGACTGCCGCACGGAGGCGGAGATCGATCCCGTCGCGGAGGGCGATTCGATCCCCGCGCCCCCCGACGTGGCGGCGCCCCCGCCCGACGCCGAGGTCACCGCGTCCGGCCTCGCCAGCAAGCGGCTCATCCGCGGCTGCGGCACCGAGCACCCGACCGAGGCCAGCAGCGTCACCGTCCACTACACCGGCTGGACCACCGACGGCAAGATGTTCGACAGCTCGGTGACCCGGGGCAGCGAGGCGACCTTTCCGCTCAACCGGGTCATCCCCGGCTGGACCGAAGGGGTGCAGCTGATGGTCGTCGGCGAGAAGCGCCGCTTCTGGATCCCCGGAGACCTGGCCTATGGCGACGACCCGCGCCCGGGTGCGCCGGCGGGGATGCTGGTCTTCGACGTGGAGCTGATCGCCATCGACGAGTGAAAGGCCGACTGGGCCTCTTTCACTTGCCGGGCGGGGCCACTGGCTGTAGGGCGGAGCCCATGGCTGAGATTCTCCGTGGCTCGATCGTGCTCGCGCTGACCGCCCTGGTCCTCGCGGGCTGCAACAACGACTCGGACGTCGTCGAGACCGTCGAGGTCCAAGGCGCGGACGAGGATGAACGAACCGAAGCCGAAGCCGGCGAAGACGGTCAGATCCCGGCGCCGGACGACGTCGCCGCGCCCCCCTCGGATGCGGAGCGCACCGAGTCCGGCTTGGCCAGCAAGGTCCTCGAGCCCGGTGACGGTCCGAGCCCGGACGCCAACGACCGAGTGACGGTCCACTACACCGGCTGGACCACCGACGGCGAGATGTTCGACAGCTCCCGCACCCGCGGGCGCCCGGCGACCTTCCCGCTCGGTGGTGTCATCGCCGGCTGGACCGAGGGGTTGCAGCTGATGAAGACCGGCGAGAAGCGCCGTTTCTGGATCCCGCAGGACCTCGCCTACCGCGGACGCCCCGGCGCTCCCGCGGGCATGCTCGTCTTCGACGTCGAGCTGATCAACGTGAGCGACGTCCCCAACCCGCCGCCGCCCCCTCCGCCCGCCGAGGTTCCGGAGGACGTGGCCGGGCCGCCCGCGGACGCCGAGCGCACCGACTCCGGCTTGGCCAGCAAGGTCCTCGAGCCGGGGACCGGCACCGAGCACCCCACCCCGCAGAGCCGAGTGCAGGTCCACTACACCGGCTGGACCACCGACGGTGAGCAGTTCGACAGCTCGATCACCCGCGGCCGACCGGCGACCTTCCCGCTCAACCGGGTCATCGCGGGCTGGACCGAAGGGCTCCAGCTGATGGTCGAGGGCGAGAAGCGTCGCTTCTGGATCCCCGCCGACCTCGCCTACGGCGACAACCCCCGGCCGGGCGCGCCGTCGGGCATGCTCGTCTTCGACGTCCAGCTCCTCGACATTCAGTAGGCCTCGCTACTGCGCCGCTGCCTGGACGGCGGCCCAGTCCACCGAGAGCGGCTGCCGCGGGGCGGCAGGCACCTGCCCGGCGACCTCGTTCACGTGCGCGATGCGCGCGTCGTGCTCGGGGTGAGAGGAGAGCCAGTTGGCCACGCCGGCCAGCTCGCTCCCGGAGCGCTGCTTCAGCCGCCGGAAGAAGGCGGCCAGCGCGGTCGGATCGAGGCCCGCGGCGGCCATGAGCCGGACGCCCTCGGCGTCCGCCTCCGACTCCGACTCCCGGCTGTAGGCGCTGCCGTTGGCGTAGCTCGCCGCCTCTCCGGCGAGGCCGAGGAGCGCGGAGTCGTCACCGACGAGGATCATCAGCGCGATCCAGCGGCCGGCGCCGTGGGCCGCGCTCTCGAGCCCGTGGCGCTCGGTGACGTGGGCCATCTCGTGGGCGAGCACGCCGGCGACCTCCTCCGGCCCGCCGGCCTCGGCGAGGAGCCCCCGCATGACCACCATCTGGCCGCCGGGGAGCGCGAAGGCGTTCACCTCCGGGCTGTCGACGGCGTGGATGCGGAACCGGAAGTCGCGCTCCGACGCGTGGGGCTCGAGGCGGGCGATCACCTGGTCCAGGAACGCCTGGATCGTCGGATCGTTCATCCGCTCGCCGAGGGTCGCGTCGAGGTCGCCCATCGCCGCGTCGCCGATCTCCTCGTCGACCGAGGTCGGCAGGCTGGTCGCCGTGGCGGCGAGGATGGCGGGCGTGTACCAGAAGAGCAGCCCGCAGCCGAGCACCAGGAGCGCCGCGACGATCAACCCCGCGCGACGGCGGCGCCGATGGCCCCGGACCTTCTGGTCGACGGCCGCGAGGTGCTCGACCACCTCTGGGTGGCCGTGGCTCCGGATCGACTCGACGAAGCCGGGCGCGCTGCACTGGACCGCGTAGCCCTCGCTTCGGGAGCGACAGACGACCACCTCGGCGTCGAGGCCAGCGGCGTCCACGTCCATGTCCTCGTAGCGGAGACGGGCCTCCCGGCCGTCTCGCAGACGGACATGGATCCCGTCCGGGCCGACCTCGAGGTCGGCCCAGACGGGCAGGCCACCTTCGGGGAAGGTGACCGAGGCGGCAAAGGAGGAAGGGGGCTCAGCCACCCATGCCCATGCCCATGCCGCTGCTCATGCCCATCGCGGCGGCGCCCATGCCCATGGCGCTCATGCCCATGCCCATCGAGCCCATGTTGCCGGGCCCGCCACCGCCCTGACCGTTGCCCTGGACGCGGACCTCGCCGACGACCTCGGTGCCCGGGAGCTCGACGTTCGCGTTGCCGGTCGAGACGACCGCGGCCTCGGCGCCCTCGACCCGGCCGTCCTGGATCGTCACCTGGGCGTTGCCGCCGGCGTCCACGCCGAAGTCGCTGCCCTTGAGGTTCGAGTTGGTGAGGGTCACCTGGCAGTTGCCCCGCGCCCGAACGGCCGGGCCCGAGTCGTTGGCGATGGTGACCGAGTCAGCGACGATCTCTTCGTTGCCCGCGCAGTCGATGGGCGCAGAGGCCGCGGCGGTGGGCTGGGGCTCCTCGGCTGGCTCGGCGACGACCGTCGTGGTGGTGTCGCCTTCGGAGCCTTCGGCGGGGGTGGCCTGGACGGTGTCACCGTTGCCGTCGTCGGTTCCCTGAACACTGGCCGTGGCGACGCAGCCGCCGAGGGCGAGGAGGGCGAGGAGTTCGATTCGCTTGCTCATTGGTTCTCTCTTTCCTTCGCGGGTCATCCGCGGTGGGTCCGTAGGATCCCCTGGTCCCCCCCAAAAAGCATCCCCCAACTGGGTGATGTGATGAGACTGCAATCCTCCTCTATCGGTTCATCCGGAGCCTTGCGCGAGCCCCNNCGGAGCCTTGCGCGAGCCCCGCGAAGCGTGGCAAGGGGTGGGGCCGGAGGACGCTCCAACGCGGCTCCGAGGAACACCTACGATGGCGGATTACATCTACTCCATGAAGGGCCTCACCAAGGTCCACCCTCCCGACAAGAAGATCGTGGAGGACCTCTACCTCTCGTTCCTGCCGGGCGCGAAGATCGGCGTCATCGGTGTGAACGGCACGGGTAAGTCGACGATCCTGCGGATCATGGCCGGGGTGGACACCAACTACACCGGCGAGACCTGGCTCCGGCCGGGCAAGACCGTCGGCTACCTCTCGCAGGAGCCGGACCTCGGCGACGCCAAGACGGTCCTCGAGGCCGTCGAGGAGGGCGTGAAGCCCATCCGCGACCTGATGACCGAGTTCGAGGAGCTGAGCATGAAGCTCGGCGAGCCGATGAGCGACGATCGCCATGGACGCGCTGCGCCTGCCGCCGCCGGATGCCGACGCGACGAACCTCTCGGGCGGCGAGAAGCGCCGGGTGGCGCTCTGCAAGCTGCTGCTCGAGAAGCCGGACCTGCTGCTCCTCGACGAGCCGACCAACCACCTGGACGCGGAGAGCGTCGCCTGGCTGGAGCGGCACCTGCAGAGCTACCCGGGCACCGTCGTGCTCGTCACCCACGACCGCTACTTCCTCGACAACGTGGCCGGCTGGATCCTCGAGCTCGACCGCGGCCGGGCGATCCCGTACGAGGGCAACTACTCCGGCTGGCTCGAGCAGAAGCAGAAGCGCCTCGAGCAGGAGGAGAAGCAGGAGAGCTCCCGCCAGCGGAAGATCAAGGAAGAGCTCGAGTGGGTTCGCTCGAGCCCGAAGGCGCGGCAGGCCAAGAGCAAGGCCCGCGTGCAGGCCTTCGATCAGCTCGTGCAGAACCGCGGCCGCAAGGCGCGGGACCCGAACGAGGTGCGCATCCCTCCGGGGCCGCGGCTCGGCAACAAGGTCATCGAGGTCGAAGGGCTCACCAAGGCCTTCGGCGACAAGCTCCTCTTCGAGAACCTCGACCTGCGCATCCCGCCGGGCGCCATCGTCGGCATCGTCGGACCGAACGGCGCCGGCAAGACGACCTTCTTCCGGATCATCGTCGGCAAGGAGAAGCCGGACGCCGGCAAGGTCGAGATCGGCGACACGGTGAAGCTCTCCTACGTCGACCAGCACCGGGACCACCTCGAGGCGGACAAGACCGTCTTCGAGGAGATCAGCGAGGGCGCCGACGAGATCGACGTCGGGGACCGCATGGTGTCGAGCCGCGCCTACTGCGGCTGGTTCAACTTCAAGGGCAGCGACCAGCAGAAGCCGGTGGGCAAGCTCTCCGGCGGCGAGCGCAACCGGGTGCACCTGGCCAAGCTGCTGAAGAGCGGCGGCAACGTGCTGCTGCTCGACGAGCCGACCAACGACCTCGACGTGGAGACGCTGCGCGCGCTCGAGGAGGCGCTGCTCGAGTTCCCCGGCTGCGTCCTGATCATCAGCCACGATCGCTGGTTCCTCGACCGCATCTGCACCCACATCCTGGCCTTCGAGGGCGACAGCCAGGTCGTCTTCCACGAGGGCTCCTACGCGTCCTACGCGGCCGACAAGAAGAAGCGCCTCGGCGACGCCGCCGACGTCCCCAAGCGCATCAAGTACCGCAAGCTCACCCGCAACTAGAGCGGCGAGCCGCTCGGGCACCGCGGTGGGCCTGCTGCGGCTGCCCTTCGTGGTCTTTCTCATCTATTTCCGACGTTCGTCGGCGCGGACGCGGTCCGGCGCTCCACCGACTCCGGCTGACCGACACACTGGCGCGACTCAGAGCGAGCACTGCTCCTCGAAGGGATCCGTGAAGCCGTCGTACGGCATGTCGTGGGAGATGTTCACCGCGGCCACCGGCTCGAGGGGCACCGGATACCGCACGCTGATGGCCCGCCAGAACTCGAAGCGGGCACAGCGGTGGCTGTTCAGCCGCTCGCCCCAGGCGCGCTGGTACCAAGCCTCCACGCGCTGCGGGCTGCCGTAGTAGGGCTGCGGGAACCACGGCAGCATGGCGGGGATGAGCGGCGGGGTCTCCGGAAGCCCTTCGAGGATCGGCTCCACCACCACGGGCACCCGCAGGGGCGGTTCCCCGACCGGTGGGACCTGGGTCGCCACATAGCGCGGCTCCCACACCTGCTCGGGGGTGATGGGGCGGAACCAGAGCGCCGCACTCGTCGTCGAGGCGCCCGAGAGGTTTCGGGAGACCTCGAGCGTGAAGAGCGATGAACGGCCACCGGTGTCGGGCACGATCCACTTCGCGACCGCCATGCCGCGGGTAGCCTTGGCCCGCTCCGCCATCTCGATGGCCAGCTCGAGAGCTTCCTCGGCAACGAAGTCCGGAACGCCCACCTGGGCGGCGAGCTCCGCGGCCACGTAGTCGAGGCCCTGGTCCATGAGCTGGTCGAAGTCCGGCAGCGACGGTGGCATGCCCATCGACGTGAGGGCGATCTCCATGCCGAGCTCGAGGGCCGCCCGGCAGATCTCCTCGCATCCGGTGAGGTCGGCGATCGCGTTCGCCACCAGACCGACCGCGGCGCTCTTGATCTCCTCGTAGAGCGCCGCTGCCTTGTTCACCGCCCACTCGACGGCGTCCACGATGTCGCCGACCAAGTCACCGAAGGCATCGCCGATGTCGTCCAGGATGCCGCCACCATCGCTCTTGGGCGGACCGAAGCAGAAGCGGACCCCCTCACCGACGGTGGCGCGCGGCGGGAACCAGCCCTTCAGGACCATCATCTTCCCGATCGGATCGTCGAGCCCGTCGTAGACGTCCGGCCCGGGAAGCTGGTGGGGGGTGATCACCCGGAAGCAGCGCCAATCCTCCGAGATGATCTCGGGAGTGGGGTTCCATCCCGGCTCATAGCTGCCGACGACGCGGTAGGGGGGCGTGTCGGGGGGCTCGACCGGCGTGACCTCGAAGGTCGGCCGGTAGACCAGCCGCACCCATGACGAGGCGCCGACCTCGTGGATGTTGCAGAGCGGTCCCTCGGAGCCCACCGGGACCACGCGCACGTAGACGGGCGCGCCCCGCAAGAGGCCCTCGTAGCGCTGCCGCTCGCTCTCGGTGGCGCCTTCGGCGGGCTCGGCGAAGAAGGGCGAGACGTCGAGGGTCAGCTCGCGACCGTCAGGCGGCGACTCGATCCGCTCCCCGGACGAGTCGTCCCCGGGCGCGTTGCAGAAGTCATCGGGCTCGAGCCGGTCGACCTCGAAGCGCTCGTAGCTGAACTGGACGTCGAAGGCGGTGACTCCCTCGAGATCCGTGCTCATCCGGAACTGGAGCTCCGTGGTCTCGTCGTCGACCCAATCGGCGCTCACCCACCGCGGATCCGACTCGGACCCGGCGTTGACCTCGAGGCGAGTGCGAAGCGCGATCGCATCGAGCGCCACGGACTCGTCGCCGGCCACCACGAGACCACCCTCGGGACCTCGCCATATCGGCTGGCCGCAAGCCGGATCATCCACCTGCACCGCCATGCGATAGAAGCCGTAGGTGAGCTCGGGCGCTCGAAAGCGGAGCACTCCGGCGGCCTCGGTGCTCTCCACCGTGGCCCGAACGGGCTCCCGCTCGGGCGCCTCGTCCATCGGAAGCGGGACCTCATCGAGCACCGAACCGGTCTCCTCGTCCACGGAGACGGCCTCCGTGAGCGCGAGCCTCACCGTCACGTCGGCCGGATCGGGATCACACCCGACGAAGCTCAGCGTGCCGGCGACGTCGGCGGGCGGGTGGCGGGCCGGCGTCGCTCCTCCCGGCGTCCGGCGCAGCATCTGCGCCGGAAGCGTCGGCCGCGCCACCGTCGTCGGTCGGAGGCGTGTCGTCGTCGCCGCCGCAGGCGGTGGTCAGGAACGAGAGAGCCAAGAGAATGGAGGGGATTCGTTGCGTCATGATGGTTTCCGAGGCGCAGCGGTGGCCACGCCAGCGCCAACGCTTGCAATGGTCGTACCCACGGCGCGGGATGCGGATCGAAGCTGGCCAGGACGACCGCCGGCCTGGGTCGAGGGAGACGGAGACCATCGAAGAAACGGAGGCTCGCTTCGAGATCGGGATCGACCGATCCCGGCCGCCCCTCAGCCGACGAGGTGCTGCACTGCGTGGATCAGGGGGCCGAAGCCATCGTCGGCGAGCAGTCCGGTGAGCACGAGGCCCGCGACGGCCCCACCGATGTGCGCCTCGTGAGCGACGCCGTCCCGCGAGCCCATCTTCACCGACGAGAGCACCAGGTAGAGCACGGCGAAGACCGGTGCGGGGATCGGCCGCGGGAAGTAGAGCAGCTGGAGGCTGGAGGTGGGATCGAGCACCACCCAGGCGAAGAGCACGCCCGCGATGCAACCGCTCGCGCCCAGGGCCGCGTGACGAGGGTCGTCGCGGTGGAAGAGCCAGACGAAGAAGGTGCCGACGGCGCCACTCGCCAGGTAGACACCGAGGAAGGGTATGGGGCCCATCGCCTCTTCGACCCGCGGACCGAAGAGGTAGAACGCGAGCAGGTTGACCAAGAGGTGCCCCACGTCCCCATGGGCGAAGTGGGAGAGCACCGCGCCGACCGCGCTCCGGTGGGGATTCGCCTTGCTCGGAATGAAGATGAAGTAGCGCCGATGGTCCTTCTTCCGGAGGGCCCAGAAGCCCACCAGGGAGACGGCCACGTTCACGGCGATGAGGGCGTAGGTGATGGAGAGGCCCTCGAGGAGCTCGCGGAGCTGCGACACGCCGGCAGGGTACATGCCAGGCCCCGGGTCGTCCGTATCGGCGCCCCGAGCGCCAGCTCTCGCTCTCGAGGTGTCTCGACCTCCGGCGCAGCGATCGGATAGGCTGTTCCGGTCGGCTTCCTTCGACCGCTGACCCGCCGATGTCCACGCTCCTGCCCACCGCGAACAGCTCGAGCTGCCCCGATTGCCCCCGCGTCGGGTTCGATTGCTTCGACCGACTCGCGCGTCGGCCGGCCGGCTGCGCGCTGGATGGCAAGAGGCTCGAGGCCAAGGCGCCGATCCCTCCCGGGTGGTCCGAGCACTACGCCTTCTACATGGTTCGGCGCGGCGTGCTTCTGCGACAGCGGATCGATGCCCACGGTCGGTCGGTGATCCTGGACGCCGCCGGGCCTGGATGCGTGTTCGCTCTCGAGCCCGACGAGCCCACGGCGGCGAGCACCTCCTGCGGCTACGCCGCCACCGACGTGCTGGTCTGTCTTCTCGAGCGGAGTGAGCTCGAACGCAGCCTGGAGGAGGAGCCGTTGCTCGCCAGCGAGCTCTTGACGCTCGAACGACGCACGCTGATCCGGGTCGAGCGCTTGGCTCAGGCGCGCGGCGCGGAGACGGCGGCGCAGCGGGTCGCGGCCCTCTTGCTCACGCTGACCGACACCCTCACCCCCGGCCGGCGCCGGAGCCATCTGCCGCCGGGCCTGACGCAGCGCACCCTGGCTCAGATGATCGGTGTGCGGCACGAAACGCTCTGCCGCGCTCTCCGAAAGCTGGACTCGGCGGGCGCCATCGAGCGATCGGCCGACGGCCTTCGCATCATGGACCGAGCCGGCTTGCTCGACGTCTGAGCGCCGCCGCGTGCCCGCGCTCGCGGCTCGATTGATCCAGATCAACACGCGCTCCTCGCCGGTCGGGCAGCATCTCCCGCGTTCGCCCGCTGCGCGCCATCACGGTGACGGCGTGGCGAGGAACCGTCGTGACCGAGGCCTCGCAACTTCCGCTCGAAGCTCCCGCCAGCCCGCCGCCCCCCCTGCCCAACGGGGTGGTCGGGATGCTGGTCTTCGTGATCACCGAGAGCATGCTCTTCGCCGGCCTGCTCAGCGCCTTCCTGATCGTGAAGCAGTCCGCCGCCATCTGGCCGCCGCCGGACCAGCCCCGGCTACCGGTGGAGGTGACCGCGCTGAACACGCTCTTCTTGCTGCTCAGCGGGGTCTTCGTCGCCATCGCCGTGCGGCGCGCCGCGAAGGGGCGAGACCTCGCCCGGCGCCCGCTCTTCGTCGCGATCGCGCTCGGCGTGACCTTCGTGACGATCCAAGGCGCGGAGTGGGTCGCCCTGCTGGGCGAGGGGCTCACGATGACCAGCGGACAGCTCGGAGGGTTCTTCTATCTGATCGTCGGATGCCACGCGCTGCACGCGCTGGGCGCGATCCTGGCCATGCTCTGGGTGGCTCGCCGACTCGTTCGGGGCGAGATGCGTCGAGCGCAGCTGCAGACGGTCGCCCTCCTCTGGGGCTTCGTCGTCGTGATCTGGCCCATCGTCTACCACGAGGTCTACCTGTGAGGCGCCCGGCCCAGCTCACGCTCGCCGGAGCCCTGCTCTGCTGGCCATCGCTGGCTCTGGCCTGTCCGGTCTGCTTCGACGCCAACGAAGCCAACCGGGAGGCCTTCGTCCTCACCACGGTGGTCCTCTCGCTCCTGCCTCTCGCCCTGATCGGCGGGATGCTCTTCTACCTCTACCTTCGCGCTCGGAGGGGCGCCCGATGACCGCTGACCAACCGTTGCAGATGGGAGCGGTGGCCGCTCTCCTCGTGCTCTCGGCCTGCGCCGAGGCTCCTTCCGGCCAGGACCGGGGCCCCGCGCTCTACGAGACCTGCGCTCCATGCCACGGCGACGACGCCGAGGGGTCGCGGGAGTTCGAGGCGCCCTCGCTCGCCGGCCTTCCCGAGTGGTACCTCGTGGCGCAGCTCGAGAAGTTCCGCACGGGCGCCCGCGGGGACCACCCCGACGACACCAACGGCCTCCGGATGCGCGGGATGATCCGCACGCTGAACCACGACGGCGACGTCGAGGCGGTCGCGGCGCACCTGGCCGGGCTGCCTCCCGCCCCCAACGCGCCGGTGATGAATGGCGACGCCGGGCGTGGTCGCGAGCTCTTCGCGCCCTGCGCCGAGTGCCACCAAGAGGACGGGAGCGGCGACCCGGCGCAGGACGCCCCGCCGCTGACGCTGCTGGACGATTGGTACGTCGTGGCCCAGCTCCAGGCCTTCAAGGCCGGAATCCGCGGGACCGATCCCGAAGACGCGAGCGGAGCGACCATGCGACCGATGGCGCTCGGGCTCGCCGACGAGCAGGCGATGGCCGACCTGGCCGCCTACATCCGAACCCTGAGGAGCGAGTGATGGCGGACGAGGCCACCGAATCGCAGCCGGAGATGGAGCCCGGGGCGGCGGACGACGCGGCCCCGCCCGATGGCGAGGCCGCCGAGGTGGCGCGGAATCATGCCCGCTTCCTCTTCTTCATCACCCTGGCCACCACCGTGCTCTACGTCGCCGCGGCCATCGCCGCCCTCACCTTCAGCTGACGGACAACGCCTTGCTCGATCCGTACCTCCCCGAGTCCGCTTCCACCTACGCACAGGACATCGACGGCCTCATCTTCCTGATCGCCGCCTTGGTCGGATTCTGGTTCCTGCTCGCCGAAGGGATGCTCTTCTGGCTCTTGTACCGGTTCCGGCACCGCGAGGGCGTGCCGGCGAAGTACGTGACCGGCAAGGAGAAGCACCTCAAGCGCTGGATCACCATCCCGCACGTGCTGGTGCTCGTCTGCGACGTCTTCATCATCGTCGGCGCGATCGTCGTCTGGGTGAACGTGAAGCAGAACCTGCCCGAGCCCGACGAGACCGTGCGGGTCATCGGCCAGCAGTGGGCATGGACCTTCGTGCACGCCGGACCCGACGGCGAGATCGACACCGATGACGACGTGACGACCGTCGACGAGCTGCACGTGGTCGCCGGTCGCACCTATCACTTCCGCCTCGAGTCCGAGGACGTGCTCCACAGCTTCTCCGTGCCCGTCTTCCGCCTCAAGCAGGACGCGATCCCGGGCCGCGTGATCACCGGCTGGTTCGAGCCGACGCAGACCGGGAGCTTCGACGTCCAGTGCGCCGAGATGTGCGGCATCGGGCACGGCGCGATGGCGGCGAGCGTCATCATCGAAACCGAAGAACAACACGCCCAATGGCTGAGCGAGCGCGCTCGGACCCTGGCGGCGGCCCCCTGAGGAACCATGGCGACCGGACACCACGGCGAGCAGAGCTTCTTCCACAAGTACCTGTGGTCCACCGACCACAAGATCATCGCCATGCAGTACATGTTCACCGGCATGGCGATGGCGCTGATCGGCGGCTTCTTCGCCTACGCCTTCCGCATGCAGCTGGCCTTCCCGGGCATCGAGGTGCCGGGCTACGGCGTCGTCTCGCCCGGCGAGTACAACGCGCTGGTCACGAACCACGGCACGATCATGATCTTCTGGGTGGCGATGCCGGTGCTGATCGCCGCCTTCGGGAACTACCTGATCCCGCTGATGATCGGCTGCGACGACATGGTCTTCCCGCGGATCAACCGGCTCTCCTACCAGATCTTCCTGCTCAGCGCGCTCGTCCTGATCGCCTCGTTCTTCGTACCAGGGGGTGGCTTCGGTGGCGCCTGGACGGCCTATCCGCCGCTCTCGTCGGACGCCGGCTACAGCCTCACCCCCTTGGGCTCGACCCTATGGCTGCTCGCGGTGGCGCTCGAGTTCGTCGCCTTCCTGCTCGGCGGCATCAACTTCATCACCACCGCGATGAACTCGCGCGCGCCCGGGATGACGATGTTCCGGGTGCCGGTCGTCATCTGGATGATCGTGCTGGCGAGCATCATCTTCCTCGCATCGGTCGGTCCGCTGGTCGCGGGAGCCGTGATGCTCCTCTTCGACCAGGTCCTCGGGACCGGCTTCTACGATCCCGCCCGGGGCGGCGACCCGATCCTCTGGCAGCACCTCTTCTGGTTCTTCGGGCACCCGGAGGTCTACGTCGTGCTCCTGCCGGCGATGGGCATCGTGGCCGAGGTCATCACCGTCTTCTCCCGCAAGAAGCTCTTCGCCTACAAGATCGTGCTCTACACCGCCATCGCCACCGGCGTCCTGAGCTTCTTCGTCTGGGCCCACCACCAGTTCGTCGCGGGCATCGACCCGCGCATGGCGAACGTGTTCACCATCACGACGCTGCTGATCTCGATTCCGATCGCCGAGATGTGCTTCGTCTACATCGCGACGCTCTACGGCGGGTCCATCCGCTTCACCACGCCGATGCTCTGGGCCCTCGCCTTCATGGCCGAGTTCCTCATCGGCGGCGTGACCGGGATCTTCCTGGGGGCGAGCGGCGCGGACATCTACTTCCACGACACCTACTTCGTGCTGGCCCACTTCCACTACACGTTCTTCCCGATCGCCATCATCGGCACGTTCGCGGGCGTCACCTACTGGTTCCCGAAGATGTTCGGTCGCATGATGAACGAGACGCTGGGGAAGCTGCACTTCTGGGTGACCATCATCTCCTTCAACGTCATCTTCATCCCCCTCTTCGTGCTGGGTCTCGCGGGACAGCACCGGCGCATCTTCAGCTACGAGCACTTCTCCGAGCTGGCCCGGCCCNNAGAACCCGTGGCGCGCCAACACCCTCGAGTGGACGGTCCCCTCCCCGCCCCCCCACGGCAACTTCGAGACCATGCCCGCCGTTCACCGCGGCCCCTACGAGTACAGCGTGGCGGGCCGAGAGGACGACTACTGGCCTCAGGACGCCCCCGCCTGAGGAAGGAGCACCGACGTGTCTGCAAAGCCGATCGCCACCACCCGCAGCGCAGCCGGAGTCCCGACCGGGCGGCTCGCCGTGTGGTGGGTCGTCGCCTCGGAGATCGTGATCTTCGGCGGCCTGCTCGCGTCCTACATCATGCACCGCCTCGGTCATGCCGAGTGGGCGGGCGAAGGCTACGCGAACGAGACCAACACCTGGATCGGCGCCTTCAACACCTTGGTGCTCCTGACCTCGAGCCTGTCCGCGGTGCTGGCGCACCAGGCCGCCGAACGCGGCGACGGGAAGCGCGCCGCCAAGCTCCTGAGCGCGACCGCGCTCGGCGGCTTCGTCTTCCTCGGGGTCAAGAGCGTCGAGTGGTGGATGGAGATCAGNNCTTCGTCGACGTCGTCTGGATCTTCCTCTTCCCGCTCCTCTACATCGCGAAGTAGGCGGGTGACGAACATGAGCGAAAAGACGATCGACGCGCCCCCCGAAGCCGGCGACCACGAGCACGGCGACGCGCACTACGTGAAGATCTGGGCGGTGCTGGTGGCCCTGCTGGTCATCAGCGTCGTCGGGCCCATGCTCGAGATCCGGGTGGTCACGCTGATCACCGCCTTCGGCATCGCCGTGGTGAAGGCCTACCTGGTCTGCAAGCACTTCATGCACCTGAACGTGCAGCCGAGGTACGTCGCCTACTTCCTGGGCGTGAGCGTCTTGTTCCTCGTCGTGCTCTTCGCCGGAGTGGCGCCCGACGTCCTCCTCCACGAGGGCCGCAACTGGGACAACGAAGCGGCCCGAGCAGAGGTCGAGCGCGGGCTCGCCGCCCAGGGCGAGGGCGCGGCCACCGAGGAGGCTCCCTTCGAGGTCACGGCGACCTTCGCGGCCACCTGCGGTCCCTGCCACGGCGCCGGCGGCGCGGGCGACGGCGCGGCCGCGGCGGGCCTCGACCCGCATCCGGCCAACTTCACCGACCCCGAGTTCTGGGAGACCCGCGACCGACAGAGCGTCATCGAGACCATCACCGGGGGCGGCCCGGCGGTGGGACGCTCGGCGCTCATGCCCGCCTTTGGCGACACCTACACCGACGAGCAGATCGAGCAGCTCGCCGATCACGTCCTGGGCTTCGCGCCCGAGGGCGCGCTCGAGCCCGTCGAGCTGGTGCCCGACGGCGGCGCGGAGGCCATGGATGGGGCCGTCGAAGCCACCGAAGACGCCCCGACCGACGGCCCGGCGCCGGAAGGCGACGAAGCGCCCGTCGAGCCTCTGCCGGAGGCCGCCGAGTAACCCGCGGTATGCTCCGGGGGTGTTGGAGCTCGAGACGGCGTTGGGGCATTTCCTCGCGGTGGTGGAACATGGGTCGTTCACCGCGGCGGCGAAGGCGGAGCACGTGAGCCAGCCATCGCTCTCGGTGGCGGTGCGAAAGCTCGAGGAGCGGCTGGGGACGGACCTGCTCCATCGGCACGCCCGGGGGGTGGAGCCGACGCGGGCCGGGCAGATCCTCGTCGAGCGCTCGCGGCAGGCGTGTGGAGCGCTNNCGCGCGGCCGCTATCGGCTCGGCTGGCACGAGAGCCTGGGGACCTACTTCCTCCCCGGCTTCATGCGCCCCTTCCTGGCGAGGTACCCGGGCATCGAGCTGACGCTCTTCAACGCCAACTCCGTGCAGGTGGAGGAGGCCATCGTCGCCCGGGAGATCGATCTCGGACTGGTGGTGAACCCCGGGCGGCACCCGGACACCATCGTCCGCCACCTCTTCGACGACCAGGTCCTCTTCGTCGCCGCGCGCAAGATCGCGCGAAAGTACGACGACCCCGAGGAGGCGCTCGACGCCCTCCCCCTGCTCCACGTGCCCGCCATCCGGCAGACGCAGCACCTGCTGGGCTCGCTCCGTCAGCGGGACGTCGAGCCGCAGCGACTCATCGCTTGCTCGAGCATGGCGCTGGTGAAGAGCCTGGTCCTCGACGGCACCGGCATCGGCATCCTCCCCTGGCGGGTCGCGGCGCACGGGGTGCCCAAGGGGCGGCTCGTGCCGCTGGAGCTCCCCCGCTACGACGATCGCATCGCGCTGGTCTGGCGGGCGGACGCCCCGAGCACCGCGGCCCTCGAGGAGCTCCGCGCCGCCATCCGCGACCAGGGCGCGAAGCTCACCCGAGGCTGAGACGCGGGTCTCATAGCTCAGCCCTATACCTCCGATGAATAGGATGAACTGGTCCTATTCATGAGCACCCCTCACCTTGGACGACGAGGAGGAAGCTCATGAACGACGCAAAGAAGAGAGCACGACGGAGGGCGCTGCGCGCAGCGAAGGTGGCGACCTTGGGGCTGGCGCTGGCGGGCGGCTGCTACGCCCAGCACGGCGTGGAAGAAGAGCCGCCGGTCGCGGTCGGCGACGCGGCCACCCCGGACCTCGGGCAGGACGCGGACCCGGACCTCGGCACCGATCTGGGGACGGACATGTTCGCCGCCGACGCCGGCGCCCCTTGTGCCCTCGACGAGAGCTGGGCGGAATGCTGCGACCGGGTCGAGTGGCGCTGCGACGACGCGAACACCTGGGGCTGCTGCGCCTGGGGGCCCTACGTGCCGCCCGCCGAAGGCGCCCTCCCCCCGAGCCGGGAGCGGATCGGATGAGCTTCGCGACCGACACCCTGGACTTCGAGCTCGGCCAGAGCCCCCTCGTGGCCGAGCACCAGCGCCTCCTGCGCACGGCGCTCCGCCGCGGGCCGGCGCCAGAGGATCTCGACCCCACCATCGACACCGAGCGCTACGAGCCGCAGGCCCTCGAGGCCGCGCGCCGGGTGTGGCGGCAGCGGATGGTCAACGAGCACCACTCCGCGACCGTCTTCTCGGCGATGCTCCCGCAGCTCGTGGCCTGCGGCGCCGCCCTCCCCTTCAAGACGGCGCTGCTGCGCATGGCGATGGACGAGCTCCGCCACGGCGCCCTCTGCGCCCGGGTGGTCGAATCCCTCGGGGGCGAGCCGAGCGCGCGGGTCTCGCTGCGGACCGCGCCGCTGCCGGAGCATCCGGGCTGCACGCCGCTGGAGACCGCGCTGCGCAACGCGATGTTCGTGGGCTGCCTGGCCGAGACGGTCGCCGTCGCGTTCACCGCCGAGGAGCGAGAGCGCACCGAGGAGCCCTTCGTGAAGGCGGTGATCACTCAGATCAGCGCCGACGAATCGCTCCACGCCCGCTTCGGCTGGGCCTTCGCCCGCGAGGCCGCGCCCCACCTCGACACGGACGCCATGCGCCGCACGAACCGCTGGCTGCGCACCGCCTTCCGCTACCTCGAACGCGAGGAGATGCGCGAGGTGCCCGATGTCCGGCCACCCTCCGAGGCGCTCCGCGACGAGGGCCTACGCCTCGGTGTCTGCGAGAACCCGGCGACCCGGGAGCTCTTCTACGAGACGGTGCACGAGGCGATTCTCCCCGGCCTCGACGCGCTCGGCTTCGACGCCCACCGCGCCTGGCGCGAGCGCCACGAGAACGCGGCCGCGGCATAGGGCCCCCATCCGGTCTTCGTGCCGGCCGACCGACTCGCCGAGGGCTAGTCCGCGGGCCGCGCCGCCACCAACGCGACCTGGCAGGGAACCGAGTCGCCGTCGGTCAGGGTCACGTGCGCCGTGACCCGCCACTCGATCCGCATCCAGGCGCCGCGCGTGGAGAGCGGCACCGACGCAGGCTCCGGCATCGGCAGGCGACCGCGCCAAGTGCCGGGCTCCAGCTTCCGCAGGGTGGTGGTGCCCGACCAGCAGNNCGGTCCCTCCACCTCCTCGTAGACCTCGACCGTCACGCTGACCTTCGCCACGTCGGCCTCCGGCCGCAGCCACACGGTGCATTGGTGCTCTGCGTCGGAGCCACCGGCCTTCCGGTAGCTGGCCGCCTGGGCGCGGTCCACGCGGATCTGCACGTTCCCGATGCGCTTGGCGATCCGCCAGTCATGGAGGAGGAGCACCGATCCCAACAGGCCGAGGAGCCCCCAGACACCGAAGAACCAGCGCATGAACGAGCTGCCCAGCGGCCAGCCCGCCACGCACAGCGCGGCGGAGAGCACCGTCGCCAGCACCGCCACGACCAGCGGCCAGGTGCGGACGACGCTCACTCGCGAAGGGTCGGCAGGCTCACGGGTGCGCACCGCTGGGCTCTCGTGGGCCGGGGCCACCGCGACGACGCTCCGCCCCTCGGAGCGGTTGCCGGCGTGGTCCTGCGCAAAGGCCACCAGCTCCCAGGTGAAGCGAATCAGCTTCCCGTCGTAGGTCGGTGGATGGCCCGGCGCGGGGAGCTCGAGGTCGAAGCTCCGGCGCTCGCCAGGCCCCAGCTCGCCGGAGAAGAGCGGCTCCCGCGGAAGCTCGTTCGTCCGCTCTCGCCCGAAGGCCGGCGTCGCACGGAGCCGCCAGGCGAGCTGGATCGATCCGACCCACGCGCCGTCGGCGCTCGCCTCGACGCGTCCACGGATCGGCGCCCCCGCCTCCGCGGCTCCGGCCGGAGCGTCGAGCACCACCTCTAGGCTGGGGTTGGTCACCGCCGAAGCCTACCTCGGGGACGACGATGCGGATCGAGAGCGGCCCCGCCTTCCTCGCCCGCCGGCTCGGCATCGATCCGATGCGGCCGACGGAGGGGAGTCGGTGAGAGCCGCTCGGCCCGGGGCGGATGAGCACCGCTTCGGCTCGAGAGGTCAGCAGGAGCCGTGGCCACGGCGGGCGGCTAGCGCGGCAAGGTCTCCGCGACCCACCGGCGCGCCTCGTCGACCCGCTCGAAGGTCCGGTGGGCCCGGGCCGGGCGGGCGACGAAGCGCGCGATGGATACCGCGCGGCGAACGCCACGGTCGGGGCTCACGAACGCCTCGGCGGCGTAGCGCCCCTTCAGCAGCGGCCGCAGCCCCTTCACCAAGCGACGCATGACGCCGATGTGAGCGCGGCCGAGCTCGCGATGGTCGAGGGCGGACGCGTCCACGATGGTCGCGACCGGCCCCTCGATGCGATCGAGGAGCGCGCGCATGCGCTCGAAGTGCGCCTCCAGCTCCGCCGGCTCGATGGCGCCCTCCAGGGTGACGCGCACGACCGAGCCGTCGTTGTCCTCGCGAATGGGCACCTGGGTAGCGTATCAAGGGCCCCATGGCGGCCGAGCTTCCCATCGACGCACACCTGCCCGCGCTCCGACGCGCGATCGAGGCGCGTGGGGCGGCGGTGGTGGTCGCCGAGCCCGGCGCCGGCAAGACCACGCGGGTGCCACCGCTGCTACTCGAGGCGACGCAGGGCGAGGTGCTCGTGCTCGAGCCCCGGCGCATGGCCGCTCGACTGGCCGCACGCCGCGTGGCCCGCGAGCGCGGCGGCGAGGTCGGCGGCGAGGTCGGCTATCGGGTTCGCTTCGACAGCAAGGCGTCGAAGGCGACGCGGCTGGTCTTCCTGACCGAGGGAATCTTCATCCGGCGGCTGGTCTCGGACCCCGAGCTGAAGGGTGTGGGCGCCGTGGTCTTCGACGAAGTGCACGAGCGGCACCTGCACACCGACCTGGCCCTCGCCATGGTGCAGCGGCTGCGCGCCACCCGGCGGAAGGACCTGCTCGCGGTGGCGATGAGCGCGACCCTCGACGCCGGGCCCCTCGCCTCCTACCTGGACGCCGAGGCCTTCGAGGTCGCGGGCCGGCAATTCCCGGTCACCATCGAGCACGCCGGCGGAGAGAGCCGCGAGCGCCTCGACCGACGGGTGGCGAGCGCGGTCGGCAAGCGCATCGGCGAAGGGCTCGACGGCGACGTCCTGGTCTTTCTCCCCGGCGCCCGCGAGATCGGCTGGTCGCAGCGCGCCTGCGCGGACCGCTGCAAGCGAGCGAACGTCGGTCTGGAGATCCTCCACGGCAGCCTGGGCGTGGACGCGCAGGACCGGGTGGTCCGCCCGGCCGATCGGCCACGGATCATCCTCTCGACGAACGTCGCCGAGAGCTCGCTGACGCTGCCGCAGGTGACGACGGTCATCGACTCCGGCCTCGCCCGGGAGCCGGACTTCTCCCCCTTCACCGGTCTGCCGAGCCTGACCGTGACCCGCGTCTCGCAGGCGTCGGCCATCCAGCGGGCCGGCCGCGCCGGCCGCGTGCGCCCGGGCCGCTGCGTTCGCCTCTACACCGAGGCCGACTTCCGCTCCCGGCCGGAGCGGACGGCGCCGGAGCTGCTCCGCGCGGACCTCTCGGAGCTGGTGCTCTTCCTCCGGGCGAACGACGAGGACCCGGCCGCCTTCCCCTTCCTCGATACGCCACCGGCGCCCGCGCTGGAAGCCGCCGACCAGCTCCTGCGCCGGCTGGGGGCGCTGGACGCCGAGGGCGCCGCCACCGGCCGGGGCCGGAAGCTCCTCGCCCTCCCCGCGCACCCACGGCTGGGGCGGCTCATCGTCGAAGGGCTCGAACGAGGCGTCGGGGCCCGCGCCTGCCTGATCGCGGCCCTCCTCGCGGAGCGCCCCCCCGGCCGCGGCGTGTCCCTCGATCCCGCGAGCGCCGACGTGCTGGCCTGGGTCGACGCCATCGAGCGCGCGGAGGAGGAGCGGCTGCGCGACCGCGAGCTGCGCGCTCGCGGCTTCGATCCCGGCGCCCTCCACCAGCTGCGCCGCGCCACCAAGCAGCTGCGGAAGGTCGCCCGAGCACCCCGGGGGAGCGACGCGCCGCTCCTCGACGAGGACGAAGACCTGCGCCTCTGCTTGCTCGCGGGCTTCCCGGACCGGGTCGCCGAGCGCCGCACGAAGAACGGCCGCGAGCTCCGCTTCCAAGATGGTGGGGGCGCGACGCTCGCCGAGAGCAGCGTCGTTCGCCATGGGCAGCTGCTGGTGGCGGTCGACGCGACCGACGCCTCGGAGAAGGGGCGCGGTCGGCGGGTGATCGTGCGCTCGGCGGCCGAGATCGAGCCCGAGCATCTGCTCGAGGTGGCGCCGGAAGGACTCGAGGACATCGAGAGCCACGTCTTCGACGAGGACACGGGCACGGTGATCCGTCGCCGCGCGCTCGCCTACGGCGCCATCGTGCTCGACGAGAGCATCAGCCACGAGGTGGAGGGCGAGGACGCCGCGCGGGCCCTCGCCGAGGCGGCGAAGGAGCGAGACCTGGCGAACTTCTTCGATCTCGACGCCCTCGAGACGCTGAAGCAACGGGTGGCCTTCGCCGCGGCCCACGGCCTCGAGCTACCCCCCATCGACGACGCCATGGTCGACCGCGCACTGACCGACCTCTGCCTGGTCTCACGCTCGCTGGCGGATCTGAAGAAGGCGTCGCTCACCGACGGGCTCTGGACCCACCTCGGCCACGAGCATCGAGCGGCGCTCGACCGCATCGCGCCAGAGCACGTGAAGCTCCCGGGCCGGCGGCGGGTGCCCGTCCGCTACGAGGCCGACCGCGATCCGTGGATCGCGTCTCGACTGCAGGACTTCTTCGGCATGAAGGACGGCCCACGGGTCGCCGACGGCAAGGTCCCGCTGGTGCTCCACCTGCTCGCACCGAACCGGCGGGCGGTGCAGGTCACCACCGATCTCGCCGGCTTCTGGGAGCGCGCCTACCAGGAGCAACGCCGCGCGCTCATGCGGCGCTACTCGAAGCACAGCTGGCCCGAGGACCCCGCCAACGCCGAGCCTCCAGCGCCCCGCGGCCGCAAGCGACGCCGCTGAAGGCTCAGCGAAGGAGGAACGAGAGGACGATGATGATCGTGACCGCGTAGCGGACCCGATCGAAGGTCTTCAGGTGGTTCTTCTTCACCCAGTTCCAGGCCCAGGCGAGCAGCCCCATCAGGACGAAGAAGACCGCGACCACCCCGATCGAGCCGAGCAGGTCGAGATCTCGATGAATCCAGTGGCGGACGCCGGGGAGGAAGCCGATGCCATAGATCAGGAAGAGGTGGGCGACGTAGATGACCAGCGTCTGCTGACCCACCTTCTGGACGAAGCGCAGCACCTTGCCGTGCTGCGGGGCCGCGCCCGACTCCCGCGGTGGGCGCTTCGCCTCTCGCCGGCGACGGGTGCGCGCGATGGCGAGATCGATCGCGCAGAGGATGGCGAGCACGATGAAGATCCAACCGGCCCGGATCAGGAAAAACCAGGGGCTGGTCTTCCAGAAGTTGTGCTCCGGGAAGGGATCGACGCCGAAGTCACGGAGCAGGATGCCCGCCCCGAGGGCGACGCCACCGATCAGCGCGATCGGGACCGCGAGCTCCTTGATGTTCGGCGCCACCTTCCCGCGACGCCGCTCGACGAAGCTCGCCGTGAGCACGCCGCAGAGGATGAAGCCGCACCACGGCACGATCGGGAAGATGCTGGTGGTGTGGTCGTTGACCCAGGCCGCGATGGGGATCGGCAGAGCGCTCACGTCCATGTTCCAGACCCAGGGCGCGCAGGCGACGCCGAGCACCAAGAGAATCCCAATCGCCGCCAGGTAGGGGCCCTTCGTGCGGAGCGCCAAGACCAGCGCCTCGCAGACCGCCAGCACGAGGCCGATGTGCTGCAGCGCGTCGATGCGGGTCAGCGCGCTGAGCCGCTCCGGGCTCAGCCCGAGCACCCAGCTGAGCTTGATCACCGGCAGGTGGATCAGGTAGCCGAGGCCGATGAGGATCGCGTAGCGCTCGAAGCGCTTGGCCACCGGCTTGCCGAGGGTGGCGTGATCCTTCCAGCGCCCGAGCGTGGTGATGCCGAAGGCCAGGCCGCTCGAGAAGAGGAAGATCGGCGCGGTGAAGCCGTGCACGTACATGTGCCAGCCGTACCAATCCTGGTTGCGGACGGTGTCGGAGAGCACCTCGTAGAAGACGTGCCCCTGGACCATCAGCACCACGGCGAGGAAGCGGAAGAGATCCAGCGCCAGCCAGCGAGCGATCTTCCTCTGAGCCGGCGCCTTGGCCTGCGCCTCGCTCCCCTCGGCGGCCGCCGGGCGCACCGCGCGGGCGCCGCTGACGTTCGCCGGCTCGGCGGTCCCCACCTCGGAGGGGCGATGCGGAAGAGCACTGCTCACGGAGCGCACATGCAGCGAAATTGCCCTCGCATCAAGGCAAAGACACGCCTCGCGGGGCGCCGATGGGGCTCCAAGTCACCGGAATCACGGAATTTCGATCCGCGCGCCTCAGTCGAAGGTGAAGCTCGCGAGGCCCACCGCGGGGATCGGCCCCGCGCGGGTGAAGGTCCCACCGACCCAGAGCTCCTCCGGGGTGGCCAGCAGCGCCTCGGAGACGTCCGTGAGCTCGCCGAAGGGCACCCAAGTGCCGTCCCGGTACACCGCCAACCGGGTGTCGTCACCGCCTTCGGTCGTGGGGATGTTGTCGCCGGTGGCGAAGAGCGCGGCGCCGACCACGGCCAGGTCGTTGACGTAGGTGGGGCGCCAGCTGAACGGGCTGAAGAAGCCATCGCCCACGGTCACCCACTCGCTACCGTTCCAGGTGGCGATGCCTGCCCCCGCCGCGTCGGGAAGGCCGAGGAGGGTGCCGCCGGCGACGAGCTGCCCCTCGAAGAAAGCGAGCGAGCGAACGCCTCGCCCGGCGCCGTCCGCGGGGAGGCCGGAGCCAAAGGCCGACCAATCGGTCCCGTCCCATGAGGCGATGTTCACCGCGGCCACGCGGCCGGCGTTGGCGAAGGCGCCGCCGGCGACGATGCTCCCGTCGGCCAGCTCGAGAAGCGCGCGCACCGGACCGTCGGTGCCGGCGCCGGGCGTCGACCAGCCGCTGCCATCCCAGATGGCGATGTTCGATGCGGCGGTCCCCGATCCGACCTCGGAGAACTCCCCGCCGACCCAGAGCCGCCCGTCGCTGGCCACGAGCAGGACGGCCACCTGGCCGTTCACGCCACCGCCGACGGTCGGCCAAGTCGGCCCGCCCTCGTACTGCACCAGGTTGCCGTCGGCGAGCTCACCGCCCGCGTAGACGGTGCCGCCCTCGGCGACCGCCATCGCGTACACCGTGCCGAGCGGACCGGCGCCGAGGGCCTGCGGGCCGCTCGGGGTGATGCGCACCACGTTCCGAGCGGCAGTGCCCCCGACGTACTGGAACCTCCCCCCGGCGTAGAGCTCGCAGGGGCCTCGGGCGGCGAGCGCATCCACGAAACCGCCGACCCCCGAGGCACCGCCGGTGGGCTTCTCGAGCGTGAGCCAGTCGAAGGTCGGATCCCAGATGGCCACGTGGCTCGCCAGCAGGTCCGCCACCCGCGTGAAGCGGCCGCCGATCACCAGCTGACCCGTGGAGGTGAGCGCCCCGTCGAAGACGTTGTTGGTCTCGATGCCGAAGCCGACCTCGGCGAACGCACCGCCCATGTTCTGCCAGGCGCCGCCCTCGAAGCGCGAGACGCTCTCCACGAGCGTGGCGCCGCTCCGTTTGAAGGAGCCGGCGGCGAAGATGGTGTCGCCGACCACCTCGATGACGTCCACGTAGCCCGGACCGATCGAGCCGGTGAAGCCCTCCCCGATCCGTTCCCAGCCGGTGCCGCTCCAGCGGGCGATCGATCCACCCTCGTCCGCATCGCGGGGGTCGAGATCGAAATGACCGCCAGCCAAGAGCGCCCCGCCCGCGTCGCGCGCCAGCGCCCGCACCTCGTAGGACGCGACCGGCAGGCTGTAGGCCGTCCAGTTGGTGCGGTCGTGGCACGCGACCGAGACCGCCTCGAGCGCGCCCACGGTCGCGAATCGGCCACCGATGCAGACCGAGTCGGCTTCCGCGAGGATCGCCGACACCTGGCCGTCCGGGCTCTCGCCGATGGGGGTCCAGCCACCGCCGATGAACGCCGCGAGGTTGGTCACCGCCTCGCCGTCGATGGCGTCGAAGACCCCGCCGGCGAAGAGGGTACCGTCGGGAGCGAAGGCGAGCGCCGAGAGGAAGCCGCTGGTGCTGTGCTCGAGCGACCAGCTCGTTCCGTCCCAGCGATGGATCTGGTGCGCGCCCGAGTCGCGCGTCACGGCCCAGAGCTCACCGGTGGTGGGGTGGATCTCGAGCTCGACCACGTCGCCGCTCAGCCCATCGCCCAGCGGCGTGAACCCCACGCCGTCCTCCCAGGCCATCACGTTCTGCGCCGGGATGTCGTTGCCGTGGGAGAAGTGGCCACCGACGTAGACCACGTCCGACGAATCCACCGCGATGGCGAGGACGTCCGTCGGCGCGGTCCCGCCGGCGCCGGGGATGTAGAAGCGCGACGACCAGTCGCCGGTGGTCGGGTCGGCGGGATCGGGCGCCGGGCCGATGGGACAGGGCGGCCCCATGTCCGGCGGCGGCCCCATGTCCCCCGGTCCGAGATCGCTCGCGCCGCCATCGGGGTCGGCACCTCCGTCCCCGAGGTCTGCGCCGACGCCCAGATCGGCCCCGGGAGCTCCGCCGTCCTCGTCGACGAGGATGGGGCGCTCGTCGCCGCAGGCGGCGAGCGAGAGGGAGAGGAGACAGCTGAGGGTGAGCGCTCGAGTCATCATCGGTTCTCGGGGGTGAGGGTTGTCGCCTCTGCCGTGCCCGCGACCGGCTCCGATCGGCTCAGCGAATCCGGCGGGCTCATCGCTGCCTCCCCAGGATGGCACCCAGATCGACCGCGAGGACCGCGAAGAAGCCACCGGTGGTGACCGGCGCCTCACCGCTCACGAGGCCCGTCGGGGCGCGGAGGTCCACGCCCAGCGTGAGGGCGAGACCGCCACGGAAGCGACCGGCGACCAACGCCGGCCGAAGCACCAGCGCCGCCCGCGCGCCGAGCCCAGCGTGGCTCTCCGCTCGGACGCCTTCCGCCGCGCGCCCTTCGATGCGCGCGTAGAGGATCCCGGCGCGGAGATCGGCGGCGAGCTGCAACGGGCCTCGGCGCAGGGCGCGCCAGGCCACGCCGAGCTCCACCGAGCCCCACCAGGCGACGACGGATCCGCGCTGCCGCTCCGCCCGACCACGGGCGAGGCCCGTGGCGAGGACCAACCCGAAGTCGCCACTCGGATGCAGGCTCGCGCGAAGTCCCCCCCCGAAGGAAGCGAAGGGCTCGGCGACATCGCGCAGCCCCACCCCGGCCTCCACGCCGAGCGAGCCCCAGGGGCCGGCCGGCGCGGTCAGTGCCCGGCGCGCGACTCGCCGTGCCTCGCCGCGGAGCTCCGCCGCGGCCGGCGCGCGGGCCTCCGCCTCGGGAGCGGGCTCCGGGGCGGGCGCGGACTCCGGCTCCGGCTGCACCAGAAGCTCGAGCCAGGAAGCGATGTAGAGCTCGGCCACGGAGAGGGCGATCGCACGCTCTGCGCCGGCGCTCGGGCGCGGCACCTCCCGGGCGACGGTCTTGCCGGTCGCCGGGTCGCCGATCTCGATGTGCACCGTCTCGCCCGAGCAACGGACGACGACGGGCGGCGCGCCCAGCTCCCGCAGGGAAGGCGCCACGTCGAGCAGCTCGAGCTCGAGGCGCTCGAGGAGCGCGTCTCCGTCGACCCCGTCGCACTCCTCGAGGTGGAGATCGAACGCCGGACCGTCGGCGCGCGCGATGCCGGCGCTCGAGCAGAGGACGAGGGCGACGATCCAGCGTCGCACTCACTCCTCGCCGAGCAGTCGCCGGAGACGGGCGCGATGGAGGCCCTCCGGGTGCGCGTCCACGTAGCGCGCCGCGGCGGCCCGTGCTCGATCGCGCTCCCCCGCCGCCGCCCAGGCGAGCGCCTCCTGGGCGAGCGCGTCCTCGGCCAGCGGGCCGGCCGGCGCGAGCTGATGGGTTCGCGCGAAGGCGCGGGCCGCCGCCCGATGGCGGCCGCGCCGGTTCTCCACGCGACCGAGGGTGAAGGCGGCGCTGGCCGCGCGCCCATCGGAGCCGTAGCGCTCCAGGAAGGCGCCGAGCGCCTCGGCGGCGACGCCCGCCTCGCCGGCGCGTCGCGCTTCGTCGGCGCGCTCGAGCAGCTCGTCGGGGCTCGGCGGCGCGACCGCTCGCGATGGCGGCGTCGCCGCTCGGGCCGGCTCGGGCCCGGCCGGCGGGACCTGCGCNNGGACGACCGCGCGACCGCGACCGAGAACGCGTCGCCGGCCCCGAGCAGCGCTCGCCGACCCTCATCGGCGTTGGCCTCCACCTCCACCCGGCCCTCTTGCACCTCGACCCGGGTCCCCTCGTCGCCGACGTCCACCACGAAGACCGTCCCCCGCACCCGGACGGTGGCGGCTTCGGTCCGGACCTCGAAGGCGCGGGCGGGCATGGAGCGAACCGAGTAGACCGCCCGCCCGCGCTCCTGAGCGACGACCACTCGCTGGGGCTCCTGCCGCTCGAGGCGGACCCGCGCGTCGACGCCGAGGGTGATCGTCGACCCGTCCGCGAGGACCATCTCGCTGCCCTCCTCGGAGCCGGGCTCGGGCTCGGCAGGCGCCGGCTGCTCGGGCGGCCGCGACCGGTCGGCCACCGGCGGCTCGGTGGTCAGCGCGCCGCCCGCGTAGAGCCCCACCGCGACGCTGAGCAGGACGAGCGCCGCCAGCGCGAGCCCGAACCAGGATCGGCGGGCCGAGGGGGCCGCTGGCGGCGGCGCCTGGCGGATGGACTCGAGCAAACGCTGCTCCCGCAGGTCGTCCCAGGCGGGCTCGACCTCCTTGGCCCGTCGGCCGAGCTCTTCGAGATCGACGCTCATCGTTCCCCCTCTCGGCCGAGGGCCTTCCGAACCCGGCCATCCGCCTTGGCCACCCGACGCTTCACCGTGGCGAGCGAGACCTCGCAGAGCTCGGCGGTCCGCGGCAGCGTCTCCCCCTCGATGCGGTGGAGGGACCAGGGCACTCGCAGCTTCGGCGGGAGCCGCTCGAGCACCTCGAAGAGCGCCCGGAGCTCGTGGTCGGCGACCGGATCGGTGTGCTGGCGCGGCGGCGGTTGCGTCGCGAGCAGCCGCCGTCGTCGCCGCCGCTTCTCGAGGCGCTTGGTCGCGCCCCGGACCGTGACCCTCACCAACCACGCTCGAACCCGTGACCGCTCCTCGATGGAGGGCGCCTGATCTCGAAGCGCGAGGAAGGTCTCCTGCACCACGTCGTCGAGCTCGAGCTCGTCGCCCATCAATCGGCGCGCGACGCCGGCGATGTAGCGGGCGTGGCGCCGGTAGAGCTGGCTGAACGCGCGCTCGTCCCCGGCACACCAGCGAGTGACGAGCTCCTCGTCGCTCTCGGCCTGGGCCGCGGGGGAGGACATGATGGCGGAGGATGGCACGGGTCCGAGGGTGTGGTGCCCACGAGTGGCTCGGACCGGCTCAGCTTTGGTGAGCCGGTCCACGCTTTCTCTGCGATTCTCAGGGCTTGGGAATCTTCAGGCGGCTCACCATCAGCGCCCCGTTGAGCAGGTAGAGCAGCACCAGCGGGTGGAAGAGAAAGGGTCCGAGCCGCCAGCCGGCCAGCCGGGCGGGCGCGTGTCCCGTGCCGAAGAGGTAGGCGAGGATCGCGACGACGATGAGGCTCATCGGGATCGGCGTGCCCTCGTAGTGGCTCACCTTCCCCGACGGCCCCGCCATCAGGTCCGCGACCACGTTGTAGCGAGCCAGCCGAGCGACCCCACAGCCCACGAAGAAGATCAGCACGAGCGCGTCCCAGCCGCCGTTGAGCCCCAGCGAGTACGCGAGGGCCGCCGGCGCGACCCCGAAGGACACGACGTCCGAGAGCGAGTCCAGGTCCCCGCCGAAGGGCGACTTCCGGCGCTTGCGCGCGATCACGCCATCCATGACGTCGCAGAGGAGCGCCAGCGGCAGGGCACCGAAGGCGATCCACAGCGAGCGCTTCTCTCCGCTCGCGGCGTGGTGGATGGCGGCGAGGATGGCCACCATCCCGAAGCCGGTGTTGGAGAGGGTGACGAGGTCGGCGAGCCCGAGCTCTCGAAAGCGGGGCGGCGTCGGCGGCCCGCTCTCCGGTTGTTCTTCGGCCGTCACGGTCGCGGGCGAGGGTAGCTCATCGGAGCCGCTTCGGTCCTCAGCGTTCGTCGAGCTGCCGCTCACGGGGATCCGACCGGAGTCCGAGCGCGAGCGATCGATGCTGGAGCGGATACCGGCTCACCGAGCGACCGCTGCCGGGCTCGAGGCCCGCGGCGCGCCCGAGGTCGCCACGTTCAGCGCACCCGCACGCGCGTACGGTTGCCGCGAGAGCGACCCCGGCGTCCGCGATCGTCATCGTCCCTCCCCCGTCGGCGCGACATACGACTGCGCGAATCACCACGGGTACGCACGCGCGTACGGTTGCCG
>JABAOG010009625.1_pt1 | contig 43991 bp, 39 predicted proteins | sample 7062131 | NCBI WGS metagenome assembly JABAOG01 (sample SAMN14538629, study PRJNA623070) | marine sediment metagenome | biome: marine biome [ENVO:00000428]; feature: marine pelagic biome [ENVO:01000023]; material: deep marine sediment [ENVO:00002113] | place: India: Arabian Sea | collected... | reverse complement strand
CCGGCCAAAACCAGCCCTGTGCCGGCTGGCAGCTCCGGTTTTGCCCGGTCGAAGGCCCGGACCAGTACATTCACATTCTTTCGCCGCTCATAGCCGCCAACATACAGGATGTAGTCTCGGGGCGCCAGCCGGCCGTTCCCGGTCGAATTTAAAACCCCAGATTTACAAGGTATTTCCTTGGTGGTAGATGTTCGCCGTTCATTAAAAATTGGGGCCGCTCCTTCATAGATTATCTGTATGTAGCTGGGCTTTANNAAGGCGAAAGCAGGCGGTCTGCTTTCGGAAGCGTGCTGGCAATAAGCCGGCCGTATAATCGCAGTATTGGCTCCTCATGGTATTCAGGTAAAAGCAGCGGGATGAGGTCGTGGGCCGTGATAATTTGAGGTTTGACGGGACGGAGCGGCGCACCATAATAGGGGACATGGACAATGTCTGGTTTCAAGGCACGACAGACTTTGGGAAAGGTTATCTGCTCAAACCACAGCCGGGAAAGATGGCTATTTTGATTGCCAAATGGGGCCTGCTTGACCAGAACAGTGAGATTGTTGATATTTGTTGCGGGGGAAAGACGGCCGAAGACCTTTTCCGGACCTGGTTCAAGTGGTTGGGGTGCGATCAAGGTAATGGATACCTTCTCCTTACTTTGCAGAAGTCCCCATACAAGCCATTTGAGGTATTGGCCCAGCCCGACATCCGGTCGGTTCCAAAACCAGCCATTCATTGCTACCCTTATGCACGTCATCGTCATTAATTATAACGACTTTCAAAGATTTGAGACCTTAGAGAGCTTGATGCGCTATTATTTCCCCCTGATTGGGTGGGCCAAGGGGTTATTGGCGGCTGGAGCGGGGGTAACGGTTTTCCAGCGCTATCGTGAAAACCTGGTTATCTCCCGGGAGGGGATCCCAATTCATTTTGTGACGGATCCCGGCCCGGATACCACCCCGTATCAGATACCACTACCGCTGCACCGGCAGGTTGTTACGTTGTGCCAGGCACTTTTTCAACAAGGCGAACAGGTGGTTATCCATTTGAATGGTTTGTTATACCCACTCCAGACCCGGCTACTGCGTTACCAACTGCCAAAAACATGTCCTCTCATTGTGCAGCATCATGGCAGCCTTCCCTGGGCAAAAGGGTTGCGGCGCTGGATCCAACGATGGGGTTTGCGCGGGGTTGACAGTTTTCTATTTACGGCCGCCGCGCTGGCAGATGAGTGGATTGAGGCAGGCATTATTTTCGATTCAAGACAAGTACATGAGGTGATGGAAACATCGGCTATTTTTCAATACGAGGATCGGCCGTCTGCCCGAGCCAGGACCGGAATGAGCGGCCTGCCGGTAGTCCTTTGGGCCGGGANNAGTCCTGTCGGGTTTTGCGTTATTGCTTGAAGAATACCCTCAAGCCCATTTATATATGGCCTATCGGGAGGCGCCACTGATAGATGAAGTTCAAAACTTTTTGGCTGAAAGACAAACACTGGGCAGGGCGGTTACATTGTTAGGAGCAATTCCTCATGAACAGATGGCGAATTATTTTAATAGTGCTGATTTATTTATTCAGGGAAGCAGCAAAGAGGGGGCGGGCGTGGCTGTTTTGGAGAGTCTGGCTTGTGGGGTCGTACCGGTTGTAACTGATATTCCCGCCTTTCGGATGATAATTGGTCAGGGACAGGTTGGGGCATTATGGCCGGTTGGCGATGCAGCGACGTTAGCTCAAGGAATCAAAAATATATTAAAGCAACCGATTGTTTCGCAATCGGTTGCAGCGCGCGATTTTTTTGAGGCAAACTGGCGCTTTGAGGCAATCGGCCGTCGAACCTTGTCTGTTTATCGGGAAGTTTTGACTCAACGAGCGAGGAGACTTTGACGTTATCTGACTTCAGACAGTCATGGGCTCGCCGAATATTGCCAATGGCGGCGGATTTAACAGAACCTCTCTGGGGCTTTGGGTTCTGGTTATCGGGGCGTGTTAAGGGCGGTCATCCTTCATTCTGGCATTCAACTGGTGACAAAAAGGTTTTGGTGCTGGCGCCGCACCCGGATGATGAGGTTGGCGGCTGTGCCGGGACGATTCGGCTGCATAAAAATGCCGGGGATCATGTTAGGGTCTTCGTGGTGACGGACGGCCGTCTGGCAGCTTCACTGTTTACACCTGAGGAACTGGCCCAACAGCGGCGAATCGAGGTGGAATGTGCCAGAATAGCACTTGAAATTGATAAGCTGGAATGGGCAGGATTTGAAGAGGGAAGCCTTTGGGTAGCAGCACTGATTGGAAAATTAAGGGCGATTTTGGAGGAATACCAGCCAGACATTATTTACACGACTTCCCGGGTAGACTTTCATCCTGACCATCACCGGACAGCCTTTGCCCTGGCGAGGGTGTTAGAAAGTAGTGAGACCGCCCCCGTTATAAGGATTTATCAGGTGCATGTTCCTTTGACGGGCGTGCTGGCCAATCTGGTTGCAAATGTGACAGGTGAGGCAGCGGCCGTTCGGGCGGCGATTGGTTGTTATACGAGTCAATGGTGGCATATGGGACGGACGCAACGTATGCGGCGATACGCAGCCAGATATTATCAACAGGGCCGATACGCTGAAACTTTTGGGGAAATGACAAGGGCGCAGTTTTGTAAGATGCATGAGATGACGGCCGAATTTGACAAAGAAAACAAACATTGGTCTTTGACGAAGTATTCCGGGATGCGCTATTTTTCCTGGCGCGACCCGCTAGCCTACTTGAAGGGGCGCAGGCAACGTCTGGAGCTTCAACAATCTTTAGAAAATATTATGCAATAAAACGATAACACTCCATCGCAAGATAAACAAACAAGTTTTATTTTGGAGAGCACCTAGATAAACAGGATCAGTCTTTTTTAATTTTCCCGTAACCGCGCCAGGGGATGAGTGGGATGACATGGGAAAGGATGTTATGGAATTGGAAGCGGGGATGGGAATGAAGTGTGATNNGACGGCCGTATTGTTCCTGATGCGCTTTTTTAGATCGTTCCATGTATCTCTTGCGGAAGATAGGATTTCGGTAAATGATAAGTCCAATGACGATCAGGAGACCGTCGGGAGTGACTTTGGCGAGAAGTTGGCGCAGATGACGGGTCGGGTCTGGAAAGAAGTGGAGGCCGTGATTCACAATAATAACCTCAAATTGGGTGTTGAGCGGAGATAAATCTGTGAGGTCGATTTGAATAGGCTGCCACTGATGCGTGTAATGTTTGACGGCGCCGAGGCCGTCGAATTCACCGTCGAAATAGTCTATGGCCGTCACTGAATGACCATCTGCGGCTAAATTGTGGCTTAGCCAGCCATTATAAGCGCCGACATCGAGAATAGTTTTTGGGGTATTGTTGGGAAGACGGCCGATAATTTTCCGGATAATGGCCAGATCATCACAACGCCACTGCCACTCCTTTTTATTTTTTAAAAGCGGGTTGCAAGGCAGCGTATCATAGATTCCAGGATCGGATAAAAGATAGCCACTATCTTGCCGCCTGCTAGAAATGGATTTGGCGAACGGCGCGAATTCAGCTCTTACCTGCTCAGTAAACAAAGAAAGAACGCCGTTTTGGTCGGTGTGGAATGAATGTCCCTGGGGGCAGTCAAGGGTTATAGGATTAAGTCTTACTTGACATTCAGGGCAGTTAAATTGGTTAATCATTTAACGTGAGAAATTGTAACTCAGTCCGTAACCCAATTGGTTTATGGTTACAGCAGGTCATTTTTTCAGAAATGTAGAAAACAGCAAATTGGTTGCGTTTTCACGGGTAGGATTTTGAGGTATGATAATATCTAAGGGTTTTAATCTACATCAAGATAATGTTGGTATCGATGCAGGAGTATGCATGGAAAAGGATGAAAATGGTAGAATCGAGGAACTTAAATTAGAAATAATAAAGTTGGAAATGAAGGAGCCTGAGATTGGGCCAGAGTTGGAAACAATTTTGTTGGATAATTGGGCAGACGGCCGAATTGAAAAGTTTTTTAATAGCCAAACAGAAGACAGGCTTTATGATTACATTTGCCGGGTCGTAAAATATTACAAAAAGTGCCATCAATTGGTCTCAAAGATTGAGGCCGGCAATGATGCAGCCTGGGAGCAATTGTTAGAAAAATTGAGTAAATGGGCATACTCATTTCTTAAAAGAAAAGGGTTGCCATCCTATGTGGATTTGATGCAGGTTGCAGTTGATTGTGCTAATGATTCCGGGGCACGCCTAATGAATATCAGATTCCCTTATGATGTTCACTATGAGAGCTGGGCTTGTCGTGTTGTGCAAAATGTCTGCTTGAATTATATAAGAAAGAATACCGATAGATTAGCCTATGTTGATTACAATTCAGATTTGTCTGAAACAGATGAATGGCTGCACGAGTTGAGTGTACCATCTGGCACTTATCGGGCAGAAAATCGGATGGATTTGTTAGACGCAATTGGCCAACTCAATTCTGATGATCGCCAGCGCTTCATCATTCTATATTATTTTGAAGGTAAAAGTTTTCTGGAAATTGCTGAAATTTTAGAGCGAACGCCCAATGCTTTATATAAATTACACTTTGATGCATTAGAAAATCTACGTAAGGTTTATGGTGAAGAGGGCGATATTTAATAGTAAAATGACCAACAATAAGAAGCGACCAGAGCGTTCGGTTGATAGAGATATAGAAATAATAAAAAAAGAGTTGGAAAGTTCGGGTAATTGGCCGGAAAAAGCTGATGAATTGTGGTTGCATTTAGATCAAAATGATCTAGATGATCCTAAACAGGGGGATGAAATTATGTTTTCAATCGTAATTAACGATGCCATGGATGGGGTTGATATTTCGGAACGTTACCCGGAATTTTACCGGCGGATGTTACAGAATCCAACACTATTCCAGGCTTTTTTGGAGGCGATTGAGGTACTAGAAGCGAATTATGCTGGGGAGTTGGAATCTGTCCCAGCGTTCGAAGTGACTATTCCGAAGAAACGGCCGAAAGATGCAGGACCAATTGTCGAATCATTGGGTTCAGGCGCCTGGGTTGCCCGTTGGTGGCAGGGAATTGACCAGTTAATCTCAATTTTCCGTAATTTCAGTTCGATGCCCCAACCGGGGTTTCGAAGTGGTTGGGGAATGCTGGAAGAAAGTGCTACTTCGTTAATTCGGAGTGAAGTTACAGTGGAAAATACGAATCTAGGTGTTCAATTAACGGCCGCCTGGACCGATGACCCCGATTCAATGCATCTACAATTGATGGTGGCGCTGTTAGATGAGGATGAGGATTCGGCCGCGTTTCGCGTTTCTTCTCTCATGGCCGGCATCCATTGGGGCAAATACCATCAAAGAAGCGCTGTTAATGAATATGGTAAGGCTGTCTTTCCGCCCCTACCATTGGCAACCATTACTGACGATACGGGACAAGAAATTATTGAAGACCTACAATTAATGTTACATCCTATTGATTAATGACCAATGACATCTCTTCAGACCAGCCGGAACATCTTGGTGGATTTCTGACGTTGGCAAAATGGTTGGCGGGGGGAGAGATTGAGGAGCCAGAACTTACAGCTGTAGTTAAACGGCTACCCGCATTAACCGAAGAACAGCTTGACAGTTTAGCCGAATATGCCCAAGCGCAGGCCCATCTGAACCCAAAATTTGGGTTAGCTGTGGCGCAAGTTGGTGATGTTTCGGCCGTTGTTCACCAAAGTGACCCGCTAATCCAGGCTAAGGCAGCCTGGTATTTGGGTCGGGCCGCAAACAATTTTTACCGACCTCATATTGCTGCAAAGGCTATTCTGAGGGCCAAAGATTTGTTTGAACAGTTGAATGAACCGGTCTGGGTTGCTGCCTGTGATTGGCAGTACAATGTTTTGCCCTGGGCTAGGCCGAATTTAGAAACCTGTTTGTCTGATGTTGAACAGGCGTTAGAAACTTTATCAAGCCCAAACTCCCATTTAAGTCACTTTCAGGTCGAATGCCGGCTAACATTAGCCTATATACAAATTCTCTTGCAACATCTGGAAGACGCCTACAAAAATTTAGATATATGTGAGGCATATTATAGGTCAATTCAAGAACAAGTGGGTTTAATAACTTGTTACCGAATTAGGAGTATAGGATATTATCGTCAATCTAAATTTGACGAAGCTATTGAATTGACAGAAAAAGGACTTGCACTAGCGAAAGCGTTTCCATCACCAGTTGAAGAGGCTTTATGCCTGGGTCGATTAGGTAGTTTTTATTTTAAGCGACAAACTGTTCTTGGAAGTTATCAACAAGTTGAAGAAAAATTGCTAGATGTGATTACCTTGTTCAGAAAGCTAGAATTATCATTTTGGGAGTCACTCAGTCGAAATGAATTAGGGGATGTTTATATAAGCCAGGGCAAATTTAAGGAGGCAAGGAATGTCATAGCTATCAGTATAAAAGCTTTAAGGGATTTCAATATGAATGCTCCTCTGGGAAGTGGGCTGATAACTATAGGCTGGTTGGAAACAAATAGATGTAATTATGATCAGGGACTTAAACATTTATTAGAGGCTGAAAAACTCATTCAACAAGTTGGAAATAGATATTTGCTTGCTACGTGCCAAATGCACCTGGGGGAGCTTTACCTTGAAATGAGCCGTTACCAACTTTCACTCCATTACTTAGAAGAAGGTGTGGAAATTTTTACGGCGTTAGGTAGTCCTGGTCGTATTGCAGAGTGTTGTCTCAGATTGGCCCGTTGTTGGCGATTGCTTGGCCGGCCCAAACGAGCTTTAAAGGCCTTGGATGATGTTGAGGTAAATGCTAAAAAGGCAAAGCAGGAGAATATCTTTCCCTATCTTCATATAAGACGGGCAGAGTCCTTTTTCTTGCAGGGGGCAACCGACAAGGTGATTGATGCCCTACAAAAAGCTATTTTGGAATCAAAAAAGCTTGAAGATAAGACCGGATTAGCCCTGTCTCACCGTTTGCTTGGGGAGACGCTGTCTGGCAGAGGCTTATTTCCGGAAGCGGCCGAAAATTTGGAAACAGCTGAAAAAATTGTAACGGAGTTGGGTCTAATTGCTGAACAGGCTGCTGCCAAAGCGGCCTGGGGCATTTATTATCGTGCGGTGGGGAAAGCCAATTTAGCTGGTGTTGCCTGGCAGGAGGCAATTGAGATAGGCCAAAATCTGGCGCCGGATGTTATCTGGCAAGCCCAGGCCGGTCTGGCAGAATTAGCCATAGAGGCGGGTCGCTTTGAGAAAGCGCTTGGCCATTACCGGGAGGTCGTGGCGGCTCTCAACCGGCTGCGGGAGGATATGTGGCAGTCGGCTTTAGCCGGATTTTTCTTGGAACGTCCAATACATACCTTAGAGAAGGCCATCCAGTTGGCTGTCAACACAGATGCTACAGAGGATACTTTTTATTTTATTGAAGCCAGTAAAGCGCAAGTGCTGGCAAAACAATTTAAACGGCCAATAGTGGCGGATATGGAAGACCGTTCTCTAGAGTTGTCTAATCTAGTGGGTGAAATTCGCTGGCGTGACGAGCAGATTCGGGGGATAAAACAAGGTACTAACCAATTATTGCTGTCTGAACTTTTACGGTTGCAATCGGAGCTTCGGCACTTGGTCCAGGAGTATGAAAATTTGCGTGGCCGAATTGAGCGTCGAAATAATACTCCTAACTATAAATTCTTGCCAGACAGAACCGTCTTGAAAGCTGAAGATTTTAAAAATGCATGGAACAATCGTTATGATGAAGGTTGGGTCGCTCTTGACTATTACTTGACAGAGAAGGAAGGGATTTGTATTTGTCTCTCAAGAGAATCCTGCAAGGTTTTCCAATTAGGTTTTCCCAGTAGAGCCAGATATATATATGAATCAATTAATCGATTGACCTTGACGGGAAAATGGGACGGCCGAGATTTAGAAAGGTTAGGTCAATGGCTTCTGCCGGATGAGATTTTGGAAATTTTGTCGGAGAATAAGTTGTTGATTATTGCCCCACACCGGCTCCTGAACTACTTGCCCTGGTCGGCCTTAACGACAGATGGTAGACCATTAGTAAGCCAATCAATTCCCGTTTTAGTGCCTTCTTTATATAGTTTGATGGCGCTGATGGATCGACCTATTAGCAATTCAGTCCCCGCAAGTGGATTATTGGTTGCTGTGTCAGATTTTGATGGAAGGCATTGGCCACTGGCATCTGTTATTGATGAGGTCGAATTTCTTTTGGAGATGTTTCCTGAATGTGAGACTTTAATAAATAAGGAAGCTACCTGGTCCGCATTTCATGATTTAGCTGACCGGCACGGACTTGATAGTTTTAAATTCTTGCATGTTGCCAGCCATGCTTTTGCGGATACGTTGAGTGGTCGTTTGAGTGGGTTGGCTTTTTATGATCGAGATGTCTGGTTGGATGAATTGAGGGGATGTGCTCCCTTTCCTGGCTTGGTTACTTTGTCTGCTTGCAGTGGCAGCAAAAGCCGGTATTTGGAGGGGGACGAACAGATTGGGCTGGCCACAACATTTCTGGCGGCAGGTGCCAATCAGGTGATTGCTTCGCTGTGGCCCATCCAGGATGAAGAAGCCGCAAGATTGATGAAGAATTTTTACAATAATTTGTTAGCGGGCTTCCCTCCCGGCCTGGCATTGGCCTTAACTCANNGTTTCTCTCCCGGTCTGGCATTGGCCTTAACTCAACGTTGGGCTGTTCAAAGTGACATACCTATCACTCATTGGGCCGGTTTTCGCTGCACTGGTCTGCCTGGATAAAATAATTAGACCTCATCCTTAGGAAAAGATGAGGTCTTTGGGTTGAAAACTAGCAGCACCCTCCGTTGCCCCCACCGCCGGGATCACCACAGGAGCAAGCAATGGTCGTGCTTTCACTTGGAAGCATGTGGGCATTTTCGGCCGAGTCAGAATCGAAAAGTTCGTTGACGGCGACGGACTGACCGGCGGCAACACCCATGACTGGGATCAAGAGGGCAGCCAGCAGAGCGAGTACGAGTAACAGATTTACCTTATTCAGGCGGGTATTGAATGTCATGAGATTCCTCCAATTTGACATTGAGGACTCATTGAGCGGGGTGCACCCTTACCATTTCTGGTAATCCCTGGAACATCCAAGAGCCATCGTTTCGGTTTTATTTTTCCAATCCGATTGGTTATCCCAATAATATGTGATTGTTATTTAGATTGTTTGAGGAGCCTCTGACGGTTTGCTGAGGGTATTCTGAGGAAGTTATTGCTTTTATTGTATTTGTTGTTTGAGGAAGCTGAGGGCTTTTAGGATGTCTTTGGGTCGTTCGCGATAGAGAATGAATACCCTGGTAAGATAGGTAAACCAGCTTTCCCTTGTTAAGCGGGAGCGGTTGATTATATCCTGGTTAGTCAGCCAATGTTTGAATGAAGTGGGAACGGCCGTATCAAAATGCTTAAGGTGTTCTTGTATATAAGGATGCGGGAGGTAGCGTTGGCAAAAAAGGAGGGCGGGGTAGATAAAGCGAGGATCAATTTGGGTCTTGAATTGGTTGGCAGGTTGGGCTTTTGAAATCTGTAGGATGTCCCATAAATTTATTAATCGTAAGACGCCGTTCCAGATATTGCTGCTGGCGTGTAGAAGTAAATGGAGATGGAGCATGTCGGTGTTTGGAAGGTAGGTCGGTTGGCCATAGCGTTCTTCCTGGATGGCTGTGGTCCAGATATCGGTCGTTATATCCACTGATGGACCGCTGAGCATTTCGTGGCAGGAAGTGTGTAAATCGACCCGGCGGGGGTTATCAGGATGTTCAACTTCAACGGAGGCGACAGCGCGGTTGTTTGGTTTAGAAAGAATGGCGTGTTTCCAGTTACTTTTTTCGACTTCGTAGCCGAGATGGGCCAAAAGGTTTAGGCTGTGCGGGAAGTCTTCGGGATGGATTAAAAGGTCAATATCGGCCGTCGGGCGGAGGGCTATGTCGTCGTAATATTTGGCTATCAGAACGGCCCCTTTGAGCGGCATGGCAGGCACGCCTGCCCGGGCAAAGGTTGATAGGATGGCTTTTAAATCAGATTGCAGGCGGATGACACGGTTGTGGTTACTGTCGTATTGCCATTGGAGCCACTGTTGAATATTTGAGGGCACCTGATTGTTTTCCAACTGTTTGAAGAGAATAGGGGCGACGCCATGGATGAATGTGGTTTTCTTGAAAAGCTGCCATTCGTCCTGAGTCCAGCTTGGGGTATTTAGTTTCGAATTGGACAGCCAGGAGACAATTTGCTCAACTATTTTTGATAAAGCGCCAGCAGACATTGCTCTTCCATTTGGGCGGCTGCATGCCAGCTAAATTGGGACACACTTGCCTTGTTGTGGGCGGCCATCTGTTGACGCCTTTCCGTGTCTTGTAAAAGTTGAATGATGGCTTTGGCGAAAGCATTGGTATCGAGGCGGGGAACAAATGCGGCTGTCGCGCCATTAAACCATTCCCGATAGACAGGCAAATCAAAAGCGACAATTGGTAGTTCGCAGGCCATCGCTTCTAGCAAGACAGCCCCGAACCCTTCTTGAAGAGAAGGCATCGTAAATAATGTTGACTGCCAAAGACAGTTAATTTTTTCGGTTTCGGACACAACGCCGGTAAAGGTCACAGCATCGGCCACTCCTTTTTCCCGGGCCATTGCAACTAACCGTTTGCGGAGTGGCCCATCACCGATGATCCATAATTGTGTGTCTGGCAACTGCTGTCGTACTAGCTGAAATGTATCGAGGAGGTAGCTGTGTCCTTTTTGGGGCATCAGACGGCCGACCACGAGTAGGATATTCGGCCGCCTTTTGATTGGTTTATTGGGAAGATAATCAGCCCCTTCAACACCAAGAGGAATTATCTGTATTCGCTCGGGCTGGATCCCCCCTTTGATCAATTGCCGAAAGGTAGCCTTACTAATCGTAATTATTTGGTCATACCGAAAGCGCCGGAAGAAAATATTTTGACCGACAAAACCGAAATGGGCGGAAATCGGGTCAGCCACTTCCCGCCACTGGTGATAGCTACGATATTCCATAATGATGCCGACACAAGGTTTGCCATGGAGACGGGCCAGAGGATAAATGAGGCTGGGGGAGGGGGTCACATACTCGACAATAATGTCAGGATTCAAACGGCGGATATAGCGGCCGAAAAACAGGCTTAGAAAGTAGAAGAGGTAGCGGCTGGCATAAAATGAGAAGCGCTTGAACTTGAAAAAGTATTGGGGTAATAGAGTCAGGTAGTGGTAATGAACGCCATCTTTCTGTTCATAGTCAGGTAAATCCGGCCGTGTTTTACCGCAAAGAACGTGAACGGTATGCTCTTTTGCTGCCAGCCATTTACAAATTTCGAGAAGCCGCCGTTCAGCGCCACCAAATCCTGGCGGGTCGCGGGTGATATAGAGGAGTTTCATCTAGGTAAAGATTTGTTCGAGGGCTTGAATAGATTCGTCGGGTGTACGGCCGAGTTGGAGACAAAAGGCGCCCGGCATAAGTAGCGCTTCTAGACGTTGCTCGTATACTGGCTGCCAACCACTTTCCCAGGACCAGATAGCCTCGAAATTGGCGCGAGCTTCAGAGGGTGAAAGGACGGTCAGGGCGGCTGGTATGCCAGGTTGGGATTTTTTTAAGAAGATTAGACGGCCGTTTTCGGCGTTAGTTACTAAAAATTCAGGATAGGTCTCTACCAGATTAAGCGGTACTTTCCATTTGCCGTTGACAAGCAGCTTTTCTGATTTGCCATTTAGTTCAGGAAAAAAGGGCAGGCTTTCAGCCAGTAAATGGCTTTTCCAGGGCATGCCCCACAGTTTTAATGATTTGCCGGAAACATTGGCCTGGACCACATCTTCGGCCAGGAGTTTGTAACCGCGGCGCAGACAGGCATAGGCCAGGGTGCTTTTGCCGGTCCCGGAAGGGCCGCAGAGCAAAAGACAAGTGTTGTTTTTGACAACGGCGGCAGCATGGATGGCGACAAAACCGCGGCTAAGTCCGAGCATCGCCTGAACAGTGGATTCAATGAAGGTGTAGCGAATATAGCTTATGTTTTGAGCCAGATTTTGGGAGATGTAGCCGAAGGCATATCCTTGTTTCAAGTCAGCGGTNNGTTTGTTCGGTCGCAATCAGAAAGGGTTGGTAATTGGTTTGAAACAGGAGTTGCTCGCCCATAACCGAGAGCTGCTTCTCATATTGGATCGGTGACCGGGAAATCGTGCTGACGCGTTTAATTTGCCGTTTTTCTGTTATTGAGATGTTAGTCATATTTATTGGGCTGTCCAAGCGCCATCAACCATTAAGACAGATCCGGATACCATCGACCCGGCTGGGGAAGCCAGGTAAATGACAGCGCCGGCGACATCCTTGATTTTACCCACCTGACCGATGGGCAGACGGTTCAATACGCTTTCCAGATAGTCGGGATTATCCAGCCGATCGGCCGTTCCGGGCGTGTAAATGAAGGTTGGGGCCACAGCGTTAACGGTGACGCCTTTGGCCGACCATTCTAAGGCCAGCACCTTTGTTAATTGGTTGACGCCGCCCTTGGTGGCACAATAAACAGCGTGGTCCCGGATGCCGACTACACTGGCCTGGGAGCTCATATTGATGATTCGGCCGTAACCCTGCTCGAGCATGATTCGTCCGGCAGCTTGGCAGCAGAAAAAAAGCCCTTTGAGATTAACAACCATCATTTCATCCCAGTCAGACTCAGTTACTTCCAAGGCGGGATGATTCGCGCCCAGTCCGGCATTGTTAACCAGGATGTCAAGGCGACCGTAGCTCTTTTGCACTGCCTGCATCACAGGCTCGATCTGGTCAATATCAGCTACATCTAATCTAAAAGCCCTGGCTTCACCGCCGTTAGCTTCAATCTCATTTACCAGCGCTTCTAGCGCCGGCAAGTCCCTAGCAGTAACGGCTACTTTTGCGCCGGCATTAGCCATTGCTTTTGCTAACCCATATCCAATTCCCCGGCTGGCGCCGGTTACAACGGCTACCTGGCCATCAAGGCGGAAATTGGGGAATTCATCATTATTTTGTGTATTGCTCATACAATTGATTCTCCAAAGGTTTCCCAGTCAATGAATGCGTCCAACACCCATCAATAATATTAGGTTAAATTTTGATTGGTCAAGACGACCAAGACGACCAAGACGACCAGATTTGTGTGAGTTTTTTCTGGTCATCTTGAATTTTCTAGTCATTTTCCAACCCAGTTGGTATTCGTTCAGTCCTTCTATAGACTTTTGTTTTTTCGTTATCTTTTTTCCAAATTATATGGTATGCAAAAAAACTAAAGGCTGAACGCTTGCTCCATTTGAAACATATTCTTAATCCAGTCGGATTGAGGTAATTTTTTCCCATTTATTGGAGGACCAGGAGCGTTCAATGGCGGTCTGAACATTGGCGACGGCCAGCGCTTCTTGAAAGCCTGGGACGCCTTGTTTCCCCTCAGCAATCGATTTTAGGAAGTTGTGGGCTTCTATGACTTTCAGATCATCATAACCGAGGCCAAGACCGGGGCCAGGATTGAAACGGCCGTGATTTGGATGGGCTGGCCCACTTAGGATGGTCCGGAAACCATCTTCAGCCTCATCTTTGCTGTGGAATTGGACTTCTAACTCGTTCATCTTTTCGAAGTTCCATTTGATGGCCCCTTCCGTGCCGTGAATCTCGAAGGTATATTCCGCTTTGGGACCATTAATTACCCGGCACATTTCCATTGTACCCTGGACGCCATTGGCGAAGCGAATCAAAGCAGATACATAATCTTCATTGGTGACTTCACCCATCGGGTCGTCTGGCCCGCCAATGTTAAAGTGGGTTCCGGCGGCGCGAGGTATCGGCCGTTCCCGGATAAAGGTTTCATTATTGCTCACAATTTTCTCAATCGGTCCGGCAATAAAATGGGCCATATCAATCGCGTGGGAGCCGAGGTCACTTAATATCCCCAATCCCTGCTCTCGCAAAAACCGCCATGACAAGACGCCATAGGGATCGCTGGAATAACCGGCCAAAAAATGGCTGCGATAGTGTGTCAGGCGACCAAGGCGGCCGTCTTCGATTATTTGTTTGGCATATTGGACCAGCGGCGGCCAGCGGTAGTTATAGCCAACAAATGTTAACACTCCGGCATGCCTGGCAGCCTGTTCGCATTGGGCTGTTTCCTGAGGGTCTTTGCCAACCGGTTTTTCACACAGGATATGTTTCCCGGCGGCGGCGGCGGCTTTGACCATTTCCAGATGGAGGCCGTTGGGGGTGGTGATATTGACGGCCTCTATTTCGGGGTTGGCGATGATTTCCCGCCAGTCCATTGTATAGTGTTCGAAACCAAAGCGTTCCCGGGCTTGAACGGCCCTTTCTTCCATGTTATCCGAGCAGGCCACCAGACGGGGTTGGAAGTCGCTGTCATGAAATCGATCTTGTAAAGTCCGGTAGGAGCGGCTGTGGGTTTCACCCATCCAGCCCATGCCAATTACACCTATACCTATCGTGCGCGTCATTCTATAATCTCGCTTATTTGAACAGGGCGGTTTTCCTGCAGTGATTTTATGGCCGCCAATCCCATAACGACAGGTATTCGGCCGTCTATGCCGGTTACAGTTGGTTCCGTGTCCTCAATCAGACAGGTTGCAAACTGGCGCATTTCCTCCACATAGGCTTCCTTATACCGTTCCAGGAAAAAGTAGAGTGGTTTCTCTAATTCTATGGCACCGGCATGGCTAAAGATGGTTGTGGTGGGCGTCTCATTACCGGCCTGAATCATGCCTTTTGATCCAAAAACTTCTACTCGTTGATCGTAGCCGTAAACTGCCTGCCGGCTGTTATCTATGGTGCCAACAGCGCCATTGGCGAATTTGAGAGATACAATGGCGGTATCGATATCGCCCGCTTCGCCAATAGCCGGGTCTACCAACACCGCGCCTTGAACATACACTTCTTTAACTTCACTATTCATGACGAACCGGGCCATATCAAAATCATGGATAGTCATATCGAGGAAGATGCCGCCTGAGACTTTGATGTATTCGACAGGTGGTGGGGCCGGATCGCGGCTGGTAATCCGTAAAATGTGGGGGTCGCCAATTTTGCCCGCTGCGACCATTGCGCGCACTTTGCGAAAATTGGGGTCAAAACGGCGGTTAAAACCGACCATGAATTTAACGCCTGAATCAGCGACCGCTTTCAAGGCGGCATCAATCTTTGCCAGGTTATGGTCGATCGGTTTCTCACAGAAAATATGCTTTCCAGCCGCGGCTGACTCTATGATGATTTGGGCATGTGTGTCGGTTGAGGAACAGATTGCCACTGCATCTATCGAGTCGTCTTTAAGAATGTCCTGGTAGTCGACCGTATAAGGGATACCATATGTTTGACCCAAATCGGCCGCAGCCGGTTCAAACACATCGGCGACAATAGCTAATTCGGCCGAAGGTATCCGACTGGCCAACACATCAGCATGAACCTGCCCAATTCGACCCGCCCCAATCAAGCCAATTCTTACTCGTTTACTCATTAGACCTTACCATAATAAGGGTGTTTTTTGTAAAACCAAAAGTTCATGAGACCAAAAAATCAGGAATTTCCTATCTGATTTTTTGGCCTTAACTTAAGTTATTCATAGAGATCACCATTAGGCTTCATTGCCCCAGTCATTGTGGCGCCTTCAAAATTTACGCCGTTAATTTTGGCTTCGAATAAATTTGCGCTCCTTAACCGGGCATTGCTCAAATTTGCGTTCTCCAAATTTGCTCTGGTTAATAATGCCTGGGACAGGTAAGCTTCGTGACAGTTCGCGTCTTGCAAATTAGCATCCAGGAGATGCGCCGCGCGCACATTGGCTTCAACCAGGGTTGCTTTTGATAGGTTTGCCCCATTTAGCCTGGCGTCTTGTAAATTGGCCCGGGTCATGTCAGCACCACTTAGATTTGCCCCCTCCAAATTAGCGCCCCGTAATGAAGCGCCTCGCAAGTTTGCACCGCTCAGATTGGCTTGACGCAAATCACATTCTCGCAAGTTTGCACCACTTAAATTGGCGTTGCTCAGATCGGCATTTGCCAGCCACAATGGATGCGGCCGATTTAGCAAATCATATAACTGCCAGGGAGTCAGCTCTGCCATTTATTTACCCTCCTCCACTGCTGAGTTGCTTTTCTACAGGGGTCGACCGGCCTTCCGCTTTCATTTCGTCGGCATGTTCAAATTCCTTTAATTCGTGAGTCAAAGCATCCAACTCATCCGCGCCGGACATCATCCGGGTCATTTCTTCACGGGGTAATTCCTCTTTGGTGAATGTTCCCAGCGTGCGACCCCGTTTGAGAATCGTGAACCGGTCGCCAACGGCGTAGGCATGATGGGGGTTGTGGGTGATGAAGATAACAGCAATGCCTTTGGCTCTAGATTGAGCAATGTAGCGCAGGACTGTTCCGGCTTGTTTGACACCCAAAGCGGCCGTTGGTTCGTCCAAAATCAAGACTTTCGCCCCAAAATAAACTGCTCTTGCAATCGCTACCGATTGCCGTTCGCCGCCGGAGAGTGTTCCAACCGGCTGCGATGGGTCGCGGATGTCAATGCCCATCTTTTTCATTTCTTCTTTGGCAACCCGGTCGGCAAAATTCACGTCAAATATTTCAAAGGGGCCAATCTTTTTCTTTGGTTCCGAGCCAAGGAAGAAGTTGCGGGAAATACTCATCAACGGAATCATGGCCAGATCCTGGTAAACCGTGGCAATGCCGCGAGTCAAAGCATCGCGGGGTGAATTGAACTCTACATGTTCGCCCTCAACCAAGAACTCACCCTCCGTAGGTTTGTGAACGCCAGACAATGTTTTAATTAACGTTGATTTACCGGCGCCATTATCGCCTAATAGACACATGACTTCGCCCCGATATACATTCATGGATACGTCGGCCAGGGCAATGACATTTCCAAAAAATTTGGATATACTACGAACATCAATCATCGGTTTTTTTTCGCTCATTTTCTTGCCGCCTCCGCTCGCTGGCGAATAAAGTTATTCACAAGCACAGCGATAATGAGCATCGCCCCCATAAAGACCAGGAACCAATCAGCGTCGACTCTGGCAAAGACGATACCTTGTTTCACCATACCAAAGATTAAGGCTCCCAGAACGGCCCCAACGGCCGAACCATAGCCCCCTGTCAGCAATGTGCCGCCAATGACAACAGCGATGATGGCCTCAAATTCCCGCAGTTCCCCACGCAGCGTATCGGCCGATCGAACGACCGTTACCGTTATCATAGCCGCCATCCAGGCCGCAAAAGCCGTCACCATAAAAAGAGCAATTTTCAACCGGTCGACCGGCACGCCGACATTGCGCGCCGCCGCTTCATCGCCGCCCAGCCCATAAATCCAGTTACCAACAGAGGTTCGCAGTANNGAAATTGGGAACCCTCCTTCCCCAATTTGAATATCCAGGCCAAAGAGGGTTCTCATGACTTCATATCCTTCTACCTCACCCAGGCCTCCAATTTGGGTCCGGCCAGTAATCAACCTGGTAACGCCAATCGTCAGCCCCCGAATAATAAACAGACCGGCCAGGGTGATAATGAATGACGGCAGTTTCGTACGGACCACCATGTAGCCCTGCAAAGCGCCGACCGCCAGGGCGAAGGCCAAGGCAATCAGAGCGGCGACATACATTGGCAGACCATATGTAGTGCTTAATATTGCCATTGCCGCCCCGGAAAAACCGATCATCGAACCAACTGATAAATCAAACTCTCCTCCGATCATCAATAAGGCAACGGCAACGGCCAAAATGCCCAGCTGGGCCGATACTTCCAGGTAGCTGGCCGTCCCTCTCAAACTCACAAAACCAGTTGGCGCAACGATAGCGAAAAACACCCATACCAGAATGACACCCCCAAGCGCCCCCAATTCCGGCCGTTGCAGCAAACTGCTTATAAAGCCGGTTTCAGCCATTCGTTCATCTTGATCCCTCGTGGGGGATGTTGCAGCCATTTTTTTCCTCCTATTCAGTAAACGGTAGCCAGTGAACGGTGGTTAGTGAACAGTAAACAGCGTCTTAACTGCTGTTTACTGTTCACTGTTAACTGATTACTTGACCTACCTGGTCCCTGCTGCACTCAGGTCAATTACGGCCGCGGCCGTATCCTGGGTGACGAAGCCGGGGCCGGTCATTAATACATCATTGGCAATCGTGTTCAGGTTGGTGTTATACAAAGTCAGCAAAACGATGGGCAGATAGCCCTGGATATACTGCTGCTGGTCAATGGCGAAGAGCATATTGCCATCCCGAACAGCTTCTAGAACCTCCGGCGAAAGGTCGAAGGTTGCCAGTTGAATGTTGCCCAACTCTCCCATGTCTTCCAGAGCGGCCAATGCCGGGGCGGCCCCGGTCGGACCGAGGGTCAGAATGCCGTCAATATTGCCGGCAGAGGTGATTGCGGCATCAATTCGCTGCTGGGCATCAATGGGATCAGCCAAATCAACGGCCAGGACTTCGACAGTTGCCCCAGCTTCGGCCATCGCGTCAGTGAAACCTTGACAGCGCAAATCAAGGGCCACATTGCCGACTTCCTGGTTGACGCACAAGGCGTTGGTCACGCCGGCGGCTGCCATACGCTCGCCGCCACCGAATCCGGCCTCATATTCCGTCTGCCCGACGTGAACGAGAATGCCCAACTCTTGAGCAACATCACTGCCGGAGTTCATAGAGATAACGGGTATACCGGCGTCAACGGCCGCTTGAATCGAGTCGCCCAGTGCATCAGCATCAGGAATAGAAACTACCAGCCCGTCCGGCTCGGAAGCAACGGCCGCATCAATCAACTGCGACATGGCCACCATATCAAAGGTCTGTGGCGCCTGGTATTCAACTGTGACCCGCATATCTTCAGCGGCTCTATCAACGCCATTCTTTACGACCGACCAGAAGGGGTCAGAAGCCTGTCCATGGCTTACAACAACAATGCGAATGTCAGCCCGGTCTTTCTGGGCTATTGCTACCCCGGTCGTCATAACCAGGAGCAAAATTACAACATATATCACGAAAGATTTTTTGTTAAACATTGAGATTCCTCCTCTTACCGTGTTCCGGCTGCGCTCAAGTCAATAACCGCTGCGGCCGTATCCTGGGTGACGAAGCCGGGACCAGTCATCAGCACATTATTGGCAATTGTATTGAGGTTTTCACCATAAAGCGTCAGCAAGACAATCGGCAGATAGCCCTGGATGTACTGCTGCTGGTCAATGGCAAAGAGCATGTTGCCGTCCCGAACAGCCTCTAGGACCTCTGGTGATAGGTCGAAGGTAGCCAGTTGGATCTCACCCAACTGCCCCCGGTCTTCCAGGGCCGCCAGAGCGGGCGCAGCGCCGGTCGGACCAAGCGTCAGAATGCCATCAACTTCTTCGTTGGATGTCAGGGCCGCGTCGATGCGTTGTTGGGCATCGACCGGGTCGGCCAGGTCAACGGCCAACACCTCTACTGTAGCGCCTGCTTCGGCCATCGCGTCGGTGAAACCCTGGCAGCGCAAATCGAGAGCGACGTTACCAACTTCCTGATTGATGCAAAGGGCATTGGTCACACCTGCAGCCGCCATTCGCTCGCCACCGCCAAATCCGGCTTCATATTCGGTTTGGCCGACATGAACCAGAATGCCTAACTGTTCAGCAACGTCGCTGCCGGAGTTCATAGAAACGACAGGAATGCCGGCATCAACGGCCGCCCGAATCGAGTCACCTAGTGCGTCCGCATCGGGAATAGAGACAACCAAACCATCCGGTTCAGAAGCAACGGCCGCATCAATCAACTGTGACATGGCCACCATGTCAAAGGTCTGCGGGGCTTGATATTCAACTGTGACGCCTAAATCACTGGCAGCCTGATCCACGCCATTCTTGACGACTGACCAGAATGGATCTGAAGCCTGGCCGTGGCTAACAACAACGATGCGGATATCATCGCGGGCTAACGGGCTTGGGCCCATTGCCTCGCCTCCGGCCTCTTCACTGCCAGCTTCTTCACCACCGGTTTCTTCCGCGCCTGTCTCTTCACCACCGGTTTCTTCACCGCCGGTTTCTTCCCCACCCGTTTCTGCGGCGGAAGTAGCCTCAGGTTCCTCATTTGTGTTGTCTTGATCATCGCCGCCGCAGGCCACTAAAGCGACTATGGTGCAAGCAATGAGCAAGAGCCAAAGAATTCGTTTCATTTGTTTCTTTCCTCCTAATAACGTTAAAAAATTGATTGTTTTCAGGGGACACCAAGCTGATCTCATTGATGGAACTTTTAAATATAATTAGCTATGTAATGCCCTGATTTTCTAAATCACTTGAGCATAAAAATATTCTCTTTTAAACTGTGTATAGGCCTCACCTCCTTTCGAATCCTCAATTGCAGCAAAAATAGTTGCATAACTGACTGTGACTTGCCAAATAGTATCCGTCATTGCAAATTTCACCAACATATTTTCGCTTGCAAAAACTGATATTACATAGGTGATACTACAAAAGCCTGGGAATTCTCAAATGATTTGGATGAATCAAATTAAGACTTTTGTAGTCCTTCTTTTGAGAGTGTGTAACATAAGCTAAAAATCACTGGGTTTAGAGGTCGATTGTCGAGGAACAAGCTTGCCGCGCAAAACTTGAACATCGGACTGTGAATTTGCCATTTCATCATTCAGGACACGCAGCATCATCGTGGCTGCTTTTGACCCTAATTCATATTTTGGTTGATTAAAGGTGGTTAGAGCTGGCGTTACATAAGCCGNNGGCTAGCTTGTTGAATGGCTCGCATGGCCCCAATGGCCATCAAATCGTTATAACAAACAACCGCCGTCGGCCGTTCCGTCAAATCTAAAAAATGCTGCATGCCCTGGGCACCAGCCTCCGGTATGCCATGTGATCCACTGGTGATAAAGTCAGGATTTATCTGGATACTCGCTTTTTTCAGGCTGTTTTTATAACCCGCCAGCCTTTTGGCATTGGTTCTCCCACCCCGGTTATTACCCAAATAGGCAATCCGTTTGTGACCCAAATCAAGCAGATATTGAACCAATTCCCTACTGCCATATTCATCATCATGGTAAACGGAGTAAATATCAGGTTTATCCAGCGCCTGGTTGTTGATCAGGACAAAAGGGATATTAAACCGGTTTAACTGCCGTAGTTGTTCCAATCTGATCTGGGCCGAACTGATAATTACCCCATCCACACGCCGTTCTCCCATCGCTTGCAAGACTTTTTGTTCACGCGCTTCGTCCCGGTGGGAAGCAGCTAAAAATAGGCTGTATCCGGCTGCGTGAAGCACGTCTTCTATACCCTGTAATACTTCGGCGAAGAACGGGTCTACGATGCGGCGGACAATAACGCCGAGAACTTGAGAACGGCTGGTTTTTAAACCACGGGCAGCTGCACTGGGCACATAGCCTAATTCAGCTGCTAATTGTTTTATTCGGTGGGTGGTTTTGTCAGAAATGGCCGGATGTTCCCGCAAGGCACGAGAAACAGTTGTGTGGGATACACCGGCTGCTCTGGCAATATCTTTTATAGTAACAGCCACTTTTCTCCTCAAACCACAGGCAATGCACACGTGTGCGTAAAATATAGCATGGCTATTTTACGGCGTCAATATTGTGAATTATTTCCCAAATTTAATATAGGCTTCAGAGCAAGTTTTTCCAGCTACTATTTGCTCCGTTTTTCCTTTGCGTTAAAATTTTTTCATGCGTATCTTGATTGCCGATGACGAGCCGATTATTCGGTTGGGGTTGAAGAGGATGTTGGAGGAGATGGGCCATCAGGTAACGGCCGTTGCCAATGGGCGGGAAGCGCTTGAACATCATCGAAAACGGCCGCCTGAACTGGCTATATTGGATATTAAGATGCCGTTTACCAATGGACTGCAGGCTGCCTCAGTCATCAGTAAAAGCCAACCGGTACCAATTATCATTTTGACAGCCTATGGACAGGATTCATTAATCGAGAAAGCCAGCGACTTACCGATCCATGGTTACCTTATTAAACCAGTTACAGAACAGGCACTTTCAGCAGCCATTGCAGTGGCGGTGAAGCGATTTGAAGAAGCAAAGCATCTGGTTGATGAGAAGGAAGCGCTGGCGGAGAAGTTGGAAAGTCGAAAGGTGATTGACCGGGCTAAGGGATTGTTAATTGAGGAAGGGATGACAGAGGAGGAGGCTTACCAGACCCTACAGAAGGCAGCTCGTGAAAGACGCATGTCAATTCGAGATGTGGCTGAAGAAATAATTGGTTAGCTAACACCANNCCTTTGATATTTTAGCTGCCTCTGGATGAAGTACCTGGCACCTGTAAAACCTTCACCCGCCTTCAAATTCAGTTGTAACAATGCCATCTATTAAGTATTGTTGGGCGAACAAGAAGAGTAGGAGAACTGGCAGCAGCGCAACCAGGGTCATGGGCATGAGGTATTGAAATTGGGTGTAGTAAAGACCCTGGAAAAGAGACAGGCCCAGGCTAAGGGTGAATTTTGAAGTGGTATTGAGGTAAATGAGGGGGCCGAGGAAATCATTCCAGCTGCCAATAAAAGAGAAGATGGCGACGGTGGCCAATGCCGGCCGGGAAAGCGGGAGGGCGATACGGATATAAGCTTGAAGGGGATTACAGCCGTCAAGTGCGGCGCTTTCAAAGAGGGAGAGAGGTAGACTGCGGTAAAATTGACGAAATAGAAAGACGTAGAAAGCGTTGGCGAAAAATTGGGGAACGATGAGGGGGAGATAGGAGTTAATCCAATCTAGCCGGCTAAACAGTATGAAAAGCGGTACGAGGGTGACGGTGGTGGGAATCATGATAGTCGAGAGGAGGAGGATGAATAGGAATTGTTTACCTCGGCCGTTTAAGGTCGCAAACGCATAGCCGACGAGCGATGAAGAAAATAGGGTGCCGACCATACTTACAACTGTCACCAGTAGGGAGTTTGCAATGAAGCGCGGGAAATCAAGCAGCTGCCAGGCCTCCTGAAAGTTGGCAAAGGTTGGCGGGCTTGGAATCCAGGTCATTAAATCGGTATAAATCTGTTCGGCCGGCTTAAAGGCGGTGGAAATGGTCCAGGCTAAGGGCAGCAGAAAAGGGATTGCGAGCAGTGAGAGGAGTAAGTAATAGAGCCAGATCGGGGTGGTGGCCTGGGAAAGGGCGGCCGTTTTTTCGTTCAAGCCTGTCTCCCCAGGTAAAAGACCCAGCGCCGGGCTACTCTAAATTGGATTAATGTCAATCCTAAAATGAGGATGAATAAGAGGGCGGCTAAGGCGGAGGCGTAGCCTGGGGCGCCCCAGGCAAAGGCGTTGAAATAGATGTAAAGCGGTAGGGTAAGGGTCGCATTTTCCGGGCCGCCCCGGGTTAATACATAGGTCGGTGTAAAGACCTGAAACGAGGCGATGAAGCCGATTATGGTCAGGTAAAGAGTGACGGGGGAGATGAGCGGCAGGGTAATATGGCGAAAGCGTCGCAGCGGATCCGCGCCATCCAAAGCGGCCGCTTCATACAAGGCTTTTGGGACTTGTTGTAAGGCTGCCAGGTAAATGACCATGTTGACCCCAACCTGCCAGATACTCATGAGGATCAAGGTTGGCATGGCCCAATTTTTATCCTGCAGCCAGCCAGGCCCATCTATTCCCAGAGCGCCTAGAAAAATGTTAACAGGACCAAAACGGGGATTGAAAAGCCACCCCCAGAGCAGGGCCAGGGCCACCCCGGAGATGACGACAGGTAGAAAGAAGATGGCCCGAAAGATAGCAATACCTCGTAACCGGCGGTTTACCAGCAGGGCTAACCCCAACCCGATTAAGAGGCCTAGGGGAACGGATCCGACAGCGTAGTAGGCGCTATTAAAGAGGGTTTTGAGGAAGAGGGGGTCGACCGTCATCTCCTGAAAATGAGTCAAGCCAACGAAGGTTGGGGATTGGGGCCATTCCCAATTGGAAAAGGAGAGGAGTAGGGCAGCCAGGAGCGGACCGCCCTGGAACAGGATGAAACCGATGAGCCAGGGAGAGATGAGCAGGTAGAACCAGCGTTCCTGGCGGCGTCTATTCCCGGTCACCGGCCAGGGCGTCGTTAGCAGCTTGTTCTAATTCGACCGCAATTTCCTCAACTGGTCTGTCGCCGCGCATTGCCTGAACAATGAGATCGCTGGTGGCTCCGAAGGCAGCGAAAGCGCTGGCCGTATAAGGCTTGAAAACCTCGCCGTATTCCATCGCTGACAAAATGGCGGCCTTGTTGGTAGGCGTCTCGGCCGCGTTCAAGATTGAGTCTGCGGCGGGACGAAGGGCGGGGATGCTGTGTCCAGGTTCGCCCCAGGTCTCGCTCAAAAATTCGGCCGTTGTTAGGGCCTCAATCAGCGCCCAGGCAGCTTCGGGATGTTCGCTGTTGGCAGCTATGACATAGCCATTTGTGCTGAGAGGTGTGTATCGCCGACCGTCCTGGCCCATGAATGGTTGAATGATTTCGTACTGAAAGGTTGCGGCGTCATTTAGCTGGCCAATGGCGAAATAGCCGTTAAAACCCATTGCCGCTTTACCGGCGATAAAGGGATCGCCGGGGACGCCGGTTTGGGAGCCACCGTAGGGGTCATATAAGGTGGCATAATCATCATGGGTCAGGCTGGCCCACCACTCTAAGGCTGCTATCGTTTCTGGACTGGTGAAGGTCATCAGGGTGCAGTCGTCATTGACACAGAAATCGCCGCCAAGGGGCTGGACCATGTGTCGCTGCCAAAAGTTGGACAGGCTGCCGTTCCAGCCCCATTGGACGATTTGATCGGGGTTGAAGTCGGGTTCGGTGGGGTTGCGGCCGTTGTCATCTAGCGTGAGAAGGATGGCTGCCTGGCGCATGTNNTCATCAGTCGGATAGGCCAGACCGGCGGTGTCAAACATGTCTTTGTTATAGAAAACGATGTCTGGAGCGGCCGTGTCAGGCAGGCCCCACAGCTGGTCTTGCCAGCGGAATTGCTCAACCGGGCCTGAAAAAAAATCGTCTAAATTGAGCTCGCTTTCTGTTAAATATGAATTGAGGGATATAAACGCTTCCTGCCGGATCCATTGCTGGACCTGCAAGCCCTGTACCCGAAAAACATCAGGCAGCTCATTTGCTGCCAGTTGGGTATTAATTTTTTCGATAACCCCTTGCTGAGGGGTTAATTCCAGTTCAATAGTCCATTCGGGATGGGCTTCATCAAGCGCGGTCAGGCTTTGTTGAAAGGTTTCTAACTCTTGAGGGGTCAGGGCAACACCAAGACGCAGGGCTATCGGTTCATCTGGCTCTGCCCCGGAACAGGAAGTAAGTAATCCAAATAGAAGTAAACCAAGGAATATGGTCAGGCAGTGTGTTTTGTATTTATCCATCATGGTGGCTAAAGATACCAACAAGATGGATTGAACACAAATACTAGGCATTTGAAGGTGCATTCATCATTTGGGTGTTTAATGGCAAGGTAAATGAAAAAACACTACCTTTTTCTGGTTCAGAAGTGACCCAAATATTACCTTCATGAGCTTCGACTGCAAGCCGGCAAAAAGCAAGACCTAACCCAGTTCCTTTGCGAATTGGTTCGCCATCTTCTGAGGTGACCTGAACAAATTTGTCGAAGATTTTGTCGTGATATTCTTCAGGAATGCCCTGCCCATCATCAAAAACCTGTATGAGTAGAGATTCATCCTGCAATTGGACGTTTACCCGGATGCTGCCGCCGGGTTCGGTGTATTTGAAGGCGTTGTAGAGGAGATTGTCTAAAACGCGCTCAATCAGGTCTTCATCGGCCGTAATGCCAGGTAGTTGATCGGGCATGGTCAAGGAAAAGCTCTTTTGCTCTTTTTCGGCTAACCTTTGAAAGGTTTCATCTTTCCGTTTCAGCAAGCTGTGAACAGCCACAATTCTGAACATCGGCCGCATTTCTCCTGCCTCAAACTTGCTCACATGGAGCAAATCTTCAATCATATTCATGATTCGCTTGACGGCCGTTCGAGCGCCCTCCAACAAAACAGGTACACTTTTAGCCACGACTTCGTTGCTATCCGCCAGCTTCATCATATCGAGACTGTTGCTAATAACGGTAAGTGGGCTGCGCATGTCATGAATTATCATGCGTGTCAGGTCATCACGCATCGTTTCAACCTGACGCAAATCAACATAGGCATGGGCTAATTCCTGACTGCGTTCCTGTTCTTGCTGGTAGAGGTGGGCGATTCTTTTCTCATTTTCCCGCAGGATGGCGTTTGTTCTGGCCCGCTCAAGCGTGTAACGAATGGAGCGTTCCAATATGTCCGAATCGGTTTTGCGCTTGTTGAGATAATCGGCCGCACCGATTCGCATGGCTTCCATATCAATATGGTGATCGCCTTGAGAAGTCAACATGATGATAGGGGTTTCGCAGCCCTGGTTGAAGGCAGCCTCAAGCAGTTCAAGACCATTTGGGCCGCCTAAATTGTAATCCAGGAGGCAGACGTCATAAGTGTCTTCTTCGGCCTTATTCTGACACAAGGCATCAAGCCCCGCTTCAAAAGTTGGAACCCAACTGAGGGAATAATCTTGTCCAGAAACTTCAGACAGTAAATCCTCTATCAGAAAAAAATAATCCTCGTCATCATCTATTAATAGAACTTTTACTATCGTATTTTTCACTGTTCTGTTCCTGTTTCAAATTCAATATTTGTTTGTTTTACCGGGAGGGTGATTGTAAAGGTAGAGCCCTCGCCAGGGGTGCTTTTTACTGAAATCCGCCCCCCGTGACGTTCAACAATTCGCTGGCAGATGGCCAGTCCCATGCCAGTTCCTTCATAGGCATTATGTCCATGCAGTCGTTGAAAAGGCTGGAATATTCTTTCTGAAAATTTCTCTTCAAAACCAATTCCATTGTCAATGACTATAATTTTACAAAATTGTTCACCAACCAAATATTCTTGCCCTTTTTGATTAACCGGTATTTCTGCACTTAACTGTATCACAGGTGGCACATTCTGTCTGTGAAATTTTAGCCCATTTCCAATTAGATTTTGGAAAAGCTGGTGCATTTGGATGGGATCGGCCTCAATTGTTGGCAATGTTTTGGTTTGAATGGTGCCTTCAGTTACTTTAATGCGGGTTTCAAGGTCGGATACAACTTCATCTACTACTTCAGACAAATCGGTTTCAATAAACGGCCTTCCCCGGGTCGTGATCTGAGATAGTGTCAAAAGATTGTCAATGAGCGTTTGCATCCGGGCGGTTGCTTTTAACATACGGGTGAGATAATCCTGGCCGGTTTCGTCCAGATCCTTACTGCTCTTCGTCTTGAGTCTTTGGCCAAATAGCCGGATTTTATTAAGTGGTTCTTGCAAATCATGGGAGGCTACATAGGCAAATTGGGCCAGTTCTTGATTGCTCCGTTCTAATACTTTCCGTTCAAAAAGAAGCTGCTCTGCTTGTTTCCGTTCCGTAATATCCCGAATTGTTCCCCGCAGGCCGATTGGCTGACCGTCATCATCTTGGTTGGCCAACACGGATAGTTCGACAAAACGGCCGGAATTGTTTGGATGAAGAGTTCTTGCTTCAATACTTTTTATTGATCGGCCAGTTTGGAAGACAAAATCAAAAGCCTGTGAGAGGCGTGCAATGTATTCGGGTACGAAAAATTTGTGGTAAGGAACGCCAATGAGCTGCTTGGAGGTTCTTCTCAATATTTGTTTGATGGAATCGCTAATAAAGGTAAAACGTCCGTCGAGGTCCATTTCATAGTAACCTTCCTCGATATTTTCAAGGATAGTGCGATATTTTTCTTCTGATTGACGCAGGCCTTCGAAAAGTCGGGCGTTGCCAATGGCACTGGCGAGTTGCTCGGCTAAAATTTTGAATGCGACAAGCTCCAGGTCGGTAAAAGCATTCGTAATATGGCTGTGAAGGCTCAGCGCTCCAATACAGCTGCCCCGGACTAGAAGTGGGATGACAGCCATCGATTTGGTGCCGCGAATAATGGTTTGCTCCTGGGTAACGTCTTCTCTATCGGGGTCTAAAATAAAATGAGTTTTACCACTGGCAATACTTTTACTAACCAGCGTGTCTTCCCGTAGAGTAATTGAAAAATTATCGGGCAGCATATTTTGCCCAAAGGTACCGATGCCTACTTCCAGATGGATAGTAAGCGCATTTTCATCCAACAAGAATAGACCAACAAAGAGCAGGCTAAATTGCTTCGAAATTAACTCAACGGCCGATTTTAAAATCGAATCCAAGTCGAGGCTGGAGGCGGTGGCGCCGGCAACATTGGCGGTGACTTCCATTTGAACTGTGTAGCGGCGTAAAGTTTTTTGAAGCACGCTGCGAATGCGTTCCTGTTCTTCAAGAATAATGCGTTCCCGACCTTGCAAGAACCCTAGGAGAAGGGCGTGATAGTAGGTGTCGGCCGTGTTCATGGCCGTAACAATGGCTGTTTCACCGAGATTTTCAATGATAAATTGGCGGCTGGTTTGGGCTAGTCCTAATATAGTTTCTTCACTAAGGCCGGTCTGGGCGTGTTGGATGCCCCGGGCGGTGACTTTTTGAGGGATGGGTTGGAAGAAAAATTCCAACAAGGCTTGCGTTTCATGGGCAGCAATATTGCGAAGCATTGACGGCCGAACTTCAGAACGATTAGTAAACAACGTTTTCCGAAGCACACTTAAGTAGCGGTTTTGAAGCTGAGTTGCTAGTGACTCAAGTCTTGGCCCTACATCAGTTGAAGATAGTGTCATAGTATGTTCGGACATGAATATTGTATGCTTTGATTATTTTATCAGGTAGGCGCCGTATCCGCCTCCGCCTGGACCCCAGATCCGTTTGTCTTCATCGGTCATTTCCCCTTCCCCAATATTGTGCCAATCTAAAAGGGTTATAAAATCTTGATGGTCTGGTTTCCAGGGTGAGATTAGAGATTTGTAATCCTGGAGCGTACGGGGATGAAGGTTTGATCCCATTTGTTCATATAATCTTGCCACCTGGGACATGCTTTGGCCTTTGATTTTTGCGTCTGCTCCTTGGGCATTGAAACAAAGGATACTGTCCTGTCCACTCCAGTTGTAAAGGTATTTTACAATGCCTATGATTTCATCATTCGATAGATAGCCACAAATACCCCACAAAACAAAGGCAACATTTCGCTCTTTGCCAACCATGGACAAAACTTCTGGCCGGTTTAGCAAGTCATCCGGCTGGCAGACATCGGCGAGAAAATAGTAAGTGTTTTCTGAACCGGCTAGAATTTCATGTGCGTATTCTACTACCACTGGATCGTAGTCAGAATAAATGACCCTTGAACCAGGTTTAACGACATGATGAATGTGGTCATTTGTTGGTAAACCCGAGGCGAAATCAATAATGACATCAAAATCTCGTTTTTCAGTTAATTCAATAGCCAAGTCTTGTAGACACCAGCGCTGTAAACGCATTGCTTTGGGTAAAAAAGGGGCAAATTGTCGGATACGATCACCAGCAATTCTGTCAACATCGAAATTGTGACTGCCCCCTAACAAATAATCATATATCCGCCCTGCGTTTGGTTTGCTGGCATCGATAAAACTTTGTTGGGGCATTGTTTATCCTTTCCCAAAATTCAGTTTGTTTCGGGACCTCTGAAACGCTTGACGACTTTAAAATTATAGCATGATGATTGCTTATCTTCATAATCTAGGTGTCTCTAAGCGGAATCGTGGCAAAAACTTTAGTACCCTTCTTTTGTTTTGAGAAGACTTCTAGTTGGCCGCCGATAAATTCAAGGCGTTCCATCATGCCTCCTAGGCCCATGCCGTCTACGGAGTTTTTGTATCTGAATAACTCTCCTGTATTAAAGCCTTTGCCATTATCTTGTATGGATACGGTGACATTGCCATTCTCTTTTTTTAACTTTACTTTTATGAAATCTGCATCGGCATGTTTGGCGGCATTCGTCAATGCTTCCTGTAACAAGCGGTATATTGTTATTTTGGCTTCATCTTGAATAGCTTTGATTTCAGTCCCTTCATAATCAATTGTTATATTGGTCCGGTTGGCGAATTGAAGGCATAATCCTTCAAGGGTTTTGTTTAATCCAAGTTTTTCCAGGGACGGAGGACGCAAATTTTGGGCTAACATTCTAAGCTTTTGTAACGTGTCTTCTGCCAGTTCTGCCAAACTGTTCAGTTGTTCTTTTAACTCGGGCTGGTCGTCAGGAAGGTTTTTGCTTAAGAGGTTGAGGTTAATTTTCATGGCCGTTAGGGATTGACCTGCTTCATCATGAAGTTCTATGGATATTCGGCGTCTTTCTCCCTCTTGGGCGGTTACTAATTGCCTTGTGAGGCGACGCAAACGTTGTTGAGCCTGCTGAACCTGTTCAAGCAGCCGGGCGTTTTGAAAAGCCAGAGCAGCCTGATCAGCCAAGCCTTTCAGGAGCATAAGTTCGTTTTCTGTAAATTCACGAGGTTTGCCGATGGAGGCAATAGTCAGCCGGCCAATTAGTCGACTTTCAATAATCATGTTGATGTCGACTGTCGTACGGATGTTGTGTCTTTTGAATAATTCAAAATTTGGAGAGTTAGTTAATGTTTGTACATCGGCTGTAATCCGATAAGGCTTTTTATCTTCACCGGCAGGAAGCTCCTTATCAGATTCATTGTCAAAAACAAAATTTTCTCCAAATGTAGCTGGAATACCATGGCCATAGGTGTATTCCCATCGATTTTCTGCTTCATGAAACAGGGCGGCTGTACAGATCGGTACATTTAAAACCTCGGCCGTTTCCTGACAAATTATTTCGGATAATTGTTTAATATTGCGCAGTACTAGGAGCCTGGAAGCTGTTCTAACAAGCGCAGCTAAAGTTTCTTCGCTTTCACGAAGTTCAGTCTCAATCCGTTTGCGTTCAGTAATTTCGGTTCGTAACTCAAGATTTGCTGCTTCCAATTCATTGGTCCGATCCCGGACACGTTGCTCGAGTAATTCATTTTGGGAGATTGTTTCTCTATAAAGCGTTGCATTTTCTATCGCGACGGCTGCCCGTCTACCTATTTCTTCCGCTAATTCACGATCGACTTCAGAAAAAAAACGCCTGGATTCGGCCGTTGCAAAGGTAATAGCCCCGAATATGGTTTCATAGCCCTTCAAGGGAGCAATTATGACCGAACGAAGTCCTAAACCTCGGATTAGTGTTANNGGGCGGATTTTTGAAATTGCTCGTCAGGAATTTGAGGTATCAGCTTGGAACGGCCAGAAGAAATGACTTCATAAACACCTTCACTTGTTACTGGGTCGCCTGGATACTTTTTCTCCAAGGCAGCCATAATATCATTACTGGATTCGCTAGTATATTTAGCGGCAACTCGAAGAATATTGCCTTTCTCCTGAACAAGATAAATGGCGCACCAATCTGAGAGGAATGGGACGGAAAGCCGGGTTATGCTTTTTAAAGTAACGTTCAAATCTAAACTTCTGGACAAAATGCGGCTGGCTTTGGCCAGAAAATTCAACCGTTCTTGGGCTGCTTCAGCCTCCTGCTTCCGCAGGCGCTCACTTTCTTGACGTTTGTCTTCGATCAATGATAGCAGGCGGGCATTGGCAAAGATAACAAAGGTGAAGGTAATGACGGTGGCAATGGTGATTAAGAGAGTGGTTATTTTGGAGCTATAAAACTCCATTTGCTCGCCAGCCAGGATGATAAAGCCAAAGAAAAGGGGAATGATAAGGGCTGCTGGCAGGAGGCGGCGGGCCACGAAACCACCGACATTATTTTGGTAGACAGTTTTGATAATACTTTCATTGGGGAAAATAGAAATGGTTCCCAGGCCTATGATAAAGGAAGTAACGGTAGAATGGAGCGAAATTGAAGTGTATGGGCCAGGGCTGTAAAGCTCCTCAATTTGAAAGATATATCCAAATAAGGCGGATATACTAAATAAAATGATCCATAGACTTAGAAATTGGCTGCTCCAGTAACGGTAGCGATAAGCTAGCAGATGGGCAAAACCGGTGAAAAGAAATATCGCGGCTGTTATCGGAGACATACGTCCTGGAACGAAGGTTTCGACTGCATTGAACGATTCTCGAAATAATAGCTGATCGATTCCGAGGTTTCTTTGAAATAGATATTCGGTGATAGTCAGAGTACCAATCGCAAAAACAGTCACAGCTAAAATCGGGATTAATTTACCAAGAGGACTTAGTTGGGTTTGATTTTCGCGATGATCAAAGATGATGAGTGTTAGGCCGGAAAGTATAAAGCCAACGGCCGTGTTTGGTTTCAAGGCAACGAGGCTTGGATGAATGCTTTTGAGGAAAATGATATCAAATTCCCAGCCAACAAGAACGAGTATACCAACCACGCAGGCAATTAAACCGNNCTAACCGGGCGGCTAGCGGAACACCTCTGGGGGGGAGCCAATTACAAGTATAGCAAAGTTTTTTTGAGATGCAACAATTTGGGAAAATTCAGGATTTTTGGCCGGAAGCAGACTAATTTTGAACATGAATAGGACCTTGATGCTTATGTGTTAGATGGGTTTTATCGGCCATTCTTGACTATAATAAGGCTATGGGCCATTTGAATTTGGAGGTGAAGGTGTGATTGCATTTGGACGTGATATTTGTAATGATCTGGGGAGTGCTGAAAAACGTGAATGGCTGGTGACAAATGGGATTGGTGGGTTTGCATCGGGGACCATTGCTGGCAGTTTGACGCGGCGTTATCATGGCTTGTTGTTGGCTGCCTTGCGGCCGCCTTCTGATCGCACTCTTTTAGTCACAAAATTGGATGAAATAGTTGAATATCACCAACAAACTTTTAAGCTTTTTACCAATAATTGGGTTGGGCAGCCTGGTGATGATAAAGGTCACCTGAATATTGAGCAGTTTTACCTGGAGGGGACAACGCCGGTCTGGCAGTTTGCCCTATCCGAAGCTTTACTTGAAAAAAGAATCTGGATGAAGGCGGGAGCGAATACGACCTATATTCAATATAAGCTGCTGCGCGCCTTTGAGCCGGTGTCGATGTCGCTCAAGGCATTTTTTAACTACCGTCATTATCATAATGAGACCCGGGGAGAGAATTGGCAAATGACGATTGAGCCGGTTGCTGGTGGGCTGAAGGTGATCGCTTATGATGGGGCAATACCTTATTATTTGTTAAGTGATCGGGCATCAGCAACACCCTTGCACGAATGGTACTATCGTTATTTTCTCATTCGTGAAGCCAATCGGGGTTTGCAGTCGATGGAGGACAATCTCTTGGGTGGCCGTTATGAAGTGACTATTAAGCCAGGTGAGACCGTAACCTTTGTGGCTTCGATAGATGCTACCCCAAATTTGGATGGCTCGGCCGTTTACCAACGTCATTACCAGGCGGAGCAGGAAATATTAGAAAAGTCGATGGCTAATCTGGATGACCATATAGCTATTCGCCATCTTGTTCTTGCGGCCAATCAGTTCGTGGTTAAACGGCCTTTTAAGAATAATCCAGGCGGCCGTTCTATTATTGCCGGGTATCATTGGTTTAGTGATTGGGGGCGGGATACGATGATTTCCCTATGCGGTCTGACATTAGTAACAAAGCGAGCTGAGATTGCTGCCGAAATTTTACGCACCTTTGCGTTTTACGTTAGCGGTGGGATGCTGCCAAACCGTTTCCCGGATATTGATGCTGAACCGGAATATAACACGGTAGATGCAGCCTTGTGGTATTTTGAGGCGATGAGAGCCTATCATAAGGCAACGGGCGATGACGAATTTGTTCGCCGGTTGTTTTCGGTGCTGGCCGACATTGTGGCCCAACACAGACAGGGAACGCGCTATAACATCAAAGTTGACCCGGAAGATGGTTTGCTTTATGCAGGAGAAAAAGGCCAGCAGTTGACCTGGATGGATGGCAAAATTGGGGATTGGGTCATTACACCCCGTATTGGCAAACCGGTTGAAATTAATGCGCTGTGGTACAACGCATTGCGGACAATGGAATCGTTTGCTCGTATTGCGGAAGAAAGTGGAAAAATTTATGCAGAGATGGCAGACCGGGTAGAGGCCAGTTTCGGCCGTTTTTGGAATGAAGAAGCTGGTTATTGTTATGATGTAATTGATACTCCGGAAGGGGATGATACATGTTTAAGACCAAACCAGCTTTTTGCTGTTTCATTGCCTTACAGTCCGTTGACCCCAGAACAGCAAAAGGCAGTTGTGGATGTTTGCGCCCGCCATCTGCTAACCTCTCATGGTATTCGCAGTTTAGCCCCTACAGAACGGGGCTACGTTGGAAGTTATGGGGGTAATATACAGCAACGAGACAGTGCCTATCATCAGGGGACGGCCTGGGCTTGGTTGATGGGTCCGTTTATTGAGGCGCACCTCCGAGTTTATAATGATCCAAAACGGGCCCGTGAATTTTTACGGCCGATGCTGCATCATATAACCAGCCACGGTTTGGGCAGCATTGGTGAAATTTTTGATGGCGATCCGCCATTTTCGCCGCGGGGGACTATATCCCAGGCCTGGAGCGTGGCAGAGACGCTGCGAGCCTGGAAATTAACAGAGTTGGCGGATAAAGGTTTAAGGCTGGATGTGCCATACCTGACGACCGACCAGATGGTTGAGGTCGACCGGGCTATGATGGAAGATTACCATATTGAGCTGATCCAGATGATGGAAAATGCTGGCCGGAACCTGGCTCAACTTGCAAGAGAACGATTTCTGGATGGCGATCCGCGTGGCAAACGGATTGTTGTCCTAGCTGGAGCGGGCGGCAATGGTGGTGGGGCTTTGGTTTGCGCCCGCAGATTGCATAACTACGGGGCCCAGGTATCTGTGTTTTTGACAAAGAAGGACAAAGAATTGGCCCCGGTTCCGGCCCATCAACTTGATATATTGCGACGGATGAATGTGACAGTTGAAATGGGGGAAATGGCTGTTCCAAATCTAGAGACAGGTAGTAAACCAGATTTAATTATCGACGGAATAATTGGCTACAGTTTAAAAGGGGTNNGGGGTACCGCGAGGCACAGCGGCCGATTTGATAAACTGGGCCAATGAACAACGGTGTCCCGTATTAGCCTTGGATACGCCTTCTGGCGTTGATTCAACAACAGGCAAGGTTTTCCAACCGGCAATTCAAGCGACGGCTACATTAACGCTGGCGATGCCCAAAGTTGGCATGCAAGAGGAAAAAGCCGCCAAGCAGGTTGGTGAATTATATCTGGCGGATATTAGCGTTCCCCCGGAGCTATATGCTGAGGATAGCCTGAAATTGAAGGTTGGCGCCCTGTTTGCGAATAGCGAAATTGTGCGTTTGAAATAGGTTTATTCCTCTGTTTCACCACTAAAGCCGCCGGGGGCGCGAACCTGAATTGAGTCGATGATTTGGTAGAAAATGGGGCGCATCTCTTCGGCTGTTTCTTCTAACGAGGCTGCTGAGACCAAAGCCATGTGCGTGTCACTCATTATGACGGCCATTACTGTAATGAGTGGTTCGTCATCCTCTATTGAACGTAAAACCATGCGGGCCATATTTTGGTTGCTGCTGGTAAATGCCTCAGGTTCCTCGATGGTGACGAATTGCTGCCCTTCTCTTTCTAATAATACCTTATAAGTTGCCAACGCCTGGAGGATTTCATCCCGTTGGAATGACTGCGAAGTCTGGAAATTGAACTGGGCAATTTCTCCTGGAATTATGACTACAAAGCCTTCTTCGCCGATGTCGGCCAGGGATTCGGCGTCGATGGCAGATTGATCTGAAGCGAAGGTTGCCCCGCCAAATGAAGATTGGGTGACCCAATTAGCCGGATGTTGGGCCGATATGCCAAGCGCGTCATCTACAAAAGGGATGAATTGGACGTTTGTCTGGTTTGCTTCGGCCGTATCTGATGTTTCCGAGTTTTCCTCAGTTCCATCCTGGTTACACGCAGCAAGCAGAAAAAGTATTAAAGTGGCTAATAGAACTGACTTTGGTCGGAATTTAAGACGCATGATTTACCTCGGAAAAATTGTGTATGTTTGAGGAATTGTATCTAGGGCTGGGACGGCTATCAAACTTCTTAATGATAGGACCCAAATTGGATAGGTATTAATTCCGCAACAATTCTGGTCGAATGGGTTATAATCTTCACAGGACAAATCAATTTGGTGAGAGGATAAGACAAATGAATGGACAAATTTCTGGGTGGGGCTCTTACGTGCCGGAAAAAGTATTGACAAATTTTGACCTGGAAAAAATGGTTGATACCTCGGATGAATGGATCGTTCAGCGAAGTGGCATCCGGGAACGGCACATTGCTGCCCCGGATGAGACAACCTCGATGATGTCGGTGAAAGCGGCCGAAAAAGCCATTCATCAAGCGGGCATCTCTCCAACCGATCTCGATTTGATCATCGTGGCCAATTCATCGCCAGACTATTTTACGCCGCCTGTATCTAGCCAGGTTCAACATGGTTTGGGGGCCACCAATGTCCCGGCCTTTGTTGTCGAGACAGGCTGCACCGGCTTTGTTTACGGATTGAGTACGGCCTACCAGTTTATTAAGGCAGGCGCTTACCGGACAATTCTGGTAATCGGCGTGGAAATCTTGAGCCGTTTTACAAATTGGGAAGATCGGTCGACCTGTGTCCTCTTTGGCGATGCGGCTGGGGCGGTTGTGGTTCAGGCAACGGAAAAAAAGTGTGGACTACATGGATTTGTATTGGGGTCGGATGGCAGCCAGGCGGAGCATATTATGATGCGGGCTGGCGGAACGGCCGAACCTTTCAGCCAGGAGGTCTTGGATAGCGGGCGGCATTTGCTCTACATGAACGGCCGTCAGGTCTTTAGGTTTGCAACAAAAGTAGTCGGCCGTGCTTGCCGCGAGGCATTAGATAAGGCGGGAATGACATTTGATGATATTGACTGGATTATTCCCCACCAGGCAAACTTGCGTATTATTCAGGCGGCGGCAAGAGATATGGGGCTGCCAATGAGCCGTTTTATTGTGAATATTGACCGCTACGGCAATACGTCGGCTGCATCTATACCTTTAGCACTGGCGGAAAATTTGGAAAGCGGCCGAATTCAACCGGGCGACACAGGCATTTTCGTCTCCTTTGGAGCTGGGCTAACCTGGGGAGCAATGGTTTTACAGTTGAATCCAGGCTGATTGATTATTTTAAGGTTTATAGTGTCCGTTAGGTGGTGTCTGACGCTATGTTAGGAAGATGCCGAGGGCTGTTGAGACCTGGGACNNGGAAGATTTGGAAGGGATGTTAGCTTCGGGTATGGAAGGCTGGGGCTGTTGAGACCTGGGACCGGCTGGAAGAACTGTTGGAAAGGGAGGTTGCACAGGTCGCGTAAAAGCTGCTGTGTAAGTTGAAACGGTGCAATGCACTGCCCGAAAGGTTGGGGCTGTTGCAAATAATAATGGGCAGTGCAACGCACCTATATTATTCCTCTACCGGGAGGCCTTCCATGGCCATGATTTTGAGGGCGTTGGTAGTGGGACTGGGGCCGGGTTGGATGTGGTAGTCGAAGTGGAGACGGCCGTCGCTGACCGTATCCTTAAAATGGAAATTATGGAGGGCTGAGATTTCATCAGACAATTGAGCCAGTTCCAGGTCGTGAGTTGAAATGAGGCCAACACCACGCCTGTCAGCCAAGGCCCGGATGAACGAACGGCTGCCCGTCAACCGCTCCCGGTTGTTGGTCCCCTGGAATATTTCATCAATGAGATAAAGCAAGGACAAATTTTCCTCGACGTTCAAACTATTCATCAAAAATTTCAAACACTTTACTTCCGCGTAAAAATGGGAAATGCCACTGGTAATGGAATCACTAATTCGGATACAAGTGTGCAGGCGGAAGAAGGCAGTTTGCAAGTAAGCAGCATCAACCGGGCCGCCACTGTAGGCCAGGACAAGATTGCTGCCAACGGTTCGTAGAAAGGTGCTTTTACCGGACATATTTGAACCAGTCAACAATCCGATGAAACCACTCTGGCCAATGACAAAATTGTTGCATATTTTTTGGGAATCGGGCAGGAGAGGATGGCCCATTTCTTGGGTCTCAAACAGAGGGGATTCGTCGCCTTCTATGAACGTTGGAAAAGTGTAATGAGGATTTAGATAGGCCAGGTTTGCCAGCGAGCTAAGTGCTTCCAGTTCAAACCAGATATCCATCCAACCTGGGAGTTTATCTTTTAATTCTTGTCTGGCTTGTTGGAGTTTGTAAGCAAAAAACAGGTCATAGGGGAAGAGTAGATTAAGGAGTAGGGCCAAAATAGGGTTACCCCGCAGGCCGGTAGCGTTGACGATTTGGTTTAGCCGCTTTAGATAGATTGATGGTTTTTCATCTGATTGGTGAAAAGGACGGCAGAGTTGGGCCAAATGAGGTGTTCGACCGTATGACACAGTTTCCAGTTGTCGAAATACGGCCTGCAACTGTTCTAGAATATCGCGGAGATGACTGGCCTCACTAAATGGGTCATCAAGGCGGGTGGCCTTTCCTAAGAGGAGCAGGGCATAGAGGGCCAGGGTTGCCTGCCAGATGGGTGGCAGCCAGTCCAGGAGATTGGACAGAGCGAGAAGGGCATTTATGGCGGCTAACCCTGATAATCCCCAAACCCAATTTCTGAGGGTTGGGTCGATTTCTCTTTCTTGGAGCCACTGCAGTAACCGTTCGGGCGAGGCAGATTCCCGTTCTCCGGAGGCGAATACGCCATTTAGTATTAATCGTTTGCGAAAAAGCGGCCGTTCCACCAATTCTTTGACCCGCTGCTGGCGCTGGATAGTTTCCTCGGGGTTGGGGACAGTCTGGGTCAGCCATTCTTTGAGGCGAAGCGCACCTTGAGGAGAGACGGCCGTATTCAACAATCGGTGTAAGGAGCGACGCCCAAGCAGGTCCAGATCCAGGGCCAGGGCTGAATCCGGCCGAAATTTCGAAGGAGGAATCTGTTCCCAGTCCAAAGTCATACGGGCGATCTGTGCCCTGGTTACCTCTAACCAGATGTTATAGCGGTTGATTGTCTCTTCGAATCGATTGTGGATGTAGACGGTTGAAAGGAAAATTACGGCCGCGATCAAAAATGTCAACCACAGCCAGCCTGGACCAACTGTGATAAAGGCTATACCGTTTAGGGTGAAGCCTGCCAGAAAGGTTAACAAGCGCAGGTAGGAGTAACGCTCGCTTGATTTCGATAGTTTTTCTAGCTGGTTTTGCAAGCGTTCAACTTGTCTGGTGAGTGCCTGCTGCCGAATTTCCTTTTTCTGCATTGGTCTATTTTAGGCTGCTGGAAGACTTTCCGGGTTGAGGTTGTTTTGGCGGGCACGTTGCCAGATAATAAAGCCTGGTACCAAGGATAGGAGACTAAGACTTAGGCTAATCCAGTATGGGGTCGTGGGCGTAATATTAAAGAGCAGGCCGGCGATAGCGGTACTGATAATAGTTGCCAGACCGATGTTCGACTGGTACAGGCCCAACACGCCACCTCTTACCTCGTCAACAACGGTTTTTGTGGCCAGCGACTGTAATGAAGGCATCATCATACCCATCCCGGCCGCAAAGAAAATAGAGCCAAATGCGCCTAACCAGGGACTGGTCACAACAGCATAAACAAGGAACCCAAAACTCCTGAATAGGGTACCAAAAATCACCAGTGCCGAATCACCAAACCTATCTAACAGTTTCGATAAGATGACGGTTTGAGTGAAGAATTGGGAAATACCCACAACAGTAAGTAACAGGCCAATGCCAATATTGGTTGCTTCTGCTGAATAATCGGTGAATAAGACCGCTTCGGCGTAAAGAGCAAAAGTAGATTGTAGTAATCCAAAGGCGAACTGGCCGACAAAACCGGTGAGCATGATAAGCAGCAGGGGAAAATTACGAATAATGAGGGATGGTTCAAGGCCACCTTGCTTTACATTGCGATTGGCCTCTCGTTGTTCTGGGGAAACCGTTTCATCGAGCGTTATCCAGGTTAAGAGGACGGTTATCCCGGCGGCGCCCGCAGCAATCATAAAGGGAAAGCGGGGACCGAAAGCCGCCGCAAGTACACCGCCTAATGCTGGTCCAAAGATAAAGCCTAATCCGAACGCGGCAAAGGTGAAGCCTAAGGCCTGGGTCCGCTTCTCGCTGGGCGTGATATCAGTGACATATGCTTGAGCGACAATAATGTTGCCGCCGGTGATGCCATCCAGTATCCGAGCGGCGAAGAGTAGCAGTGGTGTCGTGGCCAGCCCCAGCATGATGAAGCTGATGACAGTTCCAATCTGACTGATGACCAGGACTGGTACCCGGCCGTTTGTGTCGGAAAGACGGCCGATAGTTGGCCCGGCCAGAAATTGAGCGGCAAAAAATGTAGAAACTAAAAGAGTTATCCGATCAGGTGGTAAATTAAATTGATTCTGGGCATAGAGGGGCAAAAGTGGCAGAATCATTGAAGCGCCCAACATCTGGACGAAGACAATGAGCAGGATGGTTATGAGACGACGGTCAATAGTTTGGGATTTCATAATTGATTAGCTGCCAATCACTCGACAACATTAGGGCCAAAGTCCTTGATAAAATGGGCCGGAATCCGCATTAATCGACCTTGCTTCAAATCGAACCAGGCCCAGAGGACATTGGCTCGGGCCAGGAGCTTGTTATCACGGAGCCGGTGGATGGTGTTATGGCGAATGGCGCTGGCCCGTTTCACATTTGATACGTATGTTGAAATGACTAGGGTATCGCCCATTAAGGCCGGTTCAATATATTCCAGGCGATAGCGGCGGGCGACTATACCAAAGCCCTCTTCTTCAATCATGCGGGTCATGGGCCAGCCAAATGATTCGGCGGCCTGCACCGTACAGTAGTTTTCGATATAAGCCATGTAGTTGGCGTTGTTTAGATGGCCGGCGGGATCAACATCTCGCCACTCAACGGGGTGGTGAATTGTAAAAATTCCCGGCGGCGGCGGCGGAGATTCCGGAAATGGTTCCCGGCGGGTTGCTTCTGTGGGCGGACCTTCAGGGAAAAAGGCATGAATGAGATCGTCGGGAATGCGTTCGGGACGGTTGGTTTGGCTGTTCAGGTATATCCAATCGGTTGAGGCTTCGGCTACTTTTTCGCCTGAATCTGCCAACCGCATTTCGTAAATCCGCCGGGAACGAATGCGCCGGAAATCTCCAACCCAGGTCTTGACAATGACAGAATCGCCATATTGTAACGGCCGTAAATAAGTTATATCGGTTTCCCGAATAAGCCACAGGCGATTATGAGCGACATACCAATCCATGTCGTAGCCGGCGGCTGCTGAAGCGTCCAGGGCAGTCTCTTGCATATAGCGTAAGTAATGGGCGTGATTGACATGGCCGTAAGCGTCACATTCGTAATGGCGAACCCGAAACGTTCTTTCATGAATTAATGGCATAACGGCCCGGAGTATAACAAAAAAATGAACAGTAGAAAGTAGACAGTTGATAGTAAACAGTGAACAGGTGGCAGGAAACAGTAAACAGTGGGCAGTGAACCGTTGACTGTTGACTGTTCACTGCCCACTATCTACTGCACACTGACCCTCCGGGGTTCCTCGACCCAAAATCGCATTGCGATGAAGGCGATGAGGCTGATTATGGCGCTGGTAATAAAGAGGAGGTTGTAGTTCAGGCTGGCCAGGACGGCGCCAACCAGGGGGGCAAGGCTGCTGGTGATGCCGGTGGCGGTGCTGGTTAGACCAATGTAAGTCGGCCGTTTTTCCGGCGCGCAAAATTCAAGCACGACCAGGATACCGGAGACGATCACCGCCCCCAGCTTTAAGCCCAGCAGCCCAAAGACGAGATAATACCATTCTGGTGATGGGGCCAGAACGGCTAACAGGAAGGCCAAAACAACAACGAGTCCGCTAATTTCAAGTGATAGTTTGTGGCCGAATCTGTCAGCCATAAGGCCAAAGACAAGATTGCCGATCGTTTGGCCGATGAGATAGGCGGCCGTGTAGCCGGCAACGATGCTGTCCGCTACTTCCCAACGTTGAATGGCAGCGACGGTGACAAAGCCAAGGCCCATATTGGCCGCTGCTAGTAATAGTCGGGCGGCCAAAAAGTGCCGAAAATTATGATCGGTTTGTAAGATGCGGCGCAGACCGGCCCAATATTGGCGGGTGCTTTGCCTGGGAGCGGTGACTTGTTGGACCGGTTCGCGGGTCAAAGCTAAAAAGAACCAGCTAATAAGGATAGCCACAGCTGCGATGGAAAATATAATGACAAAGTTTGTTGGGAACTGGAAGTTATCTAAAAGGCGGGCGCTGAATCCGGCTGCTACTGCGCCGGCGCCGGCCCCGACAAACATGGTGATGCCTAGAAAACGGCCGCGGCGTTCCACCGGAAAAATGCGGGCAATTAAATCTTGCCAGGAGGTGGCCACCAGGCCCGCCCCCAATCCGTGGGAGATATAACCAACAAAAAATATGATTAATGCCAAGCTTGATGACTGTCTTGCAGCGATGGCGGCGGCAACCAGCAAGAACATAGGAAATCGTTCCAAAAAGAGGCCAAGATTGACGATGATGGGCTTTTTGCGGGGCAGCCGTTCGACCAGGTTCGCGGTGAATAATTGGGGCAGATACCAACCGCCTTCAGCGACGACAGCCGCCAGGCCAATGGCGAAGGTGCTGTCAGTTAATTTGCTGATGAACAAGGGAATGATAGTTGTGGCGGAAACAAAGCTGAGACCAAACCAAAAACTGGCCCCATCAAGCAAGTTGACAGTGAAATTCCAGCGATAGTTGCGAAGCATTTCAGCTTCAACTTCTGTCTCGGTTCTTTCCGGAACAGGGAGGTCAACTCTCAACAACCAGCGTAGAAAGGGATAGATAAGTGGTAGTCGCTGCATGGTGGGGAGTATGGTAGCATTTCATTATTTGGGTGCAAAGGGAAAGATTTAACAACGAGTCCCTTTACGCGTGGTTTGAGCGATGCGGAATTTGTGACCTTTATCAAAAACGGCCGTGATATTAATGACCCAATGAATACTACGGGCCTTGATATGCCGCCCAAAGGGGGTAATCCGACCTTATCAGATCAGGACTTGTTTGACATTGTTGCTTATATTCGAACTTTGGAACAATAATTTAGGAGCTTGTCCAACTTTTCTGATTGGGGTACAGTCAAAAAGATGTCGCAAACAATACTTGTTGTAGAAGATGAAACCTCCTTATTGGAGTCCCTGGCCTATACGCTGAACAGGCAGGGGTATAAGGTGTTGGAAGCGATGGACGGCTACCAGGCGTTGAAGGTAGCTCGCGAACAGCGACCAGATTTGACACTGCTAGATGTGATGCTCCCCGGTATTGATGGCTTTGAAGTGTGTCGCATTTTGCGCCAGGAAATGACCCAGCCGATATTAATGTTGACTGCCCGTGATGATGAGGTTGATAAAGTTGTTGGTTTAGAGATGGGGGCCGATGATTACCTGACCAAGCCTTTTAGCATGCGGGAGCTGTTGGCCCGGGTGAAGGCCCTCCTCCGCCGGGATCGCATTATTCGAGAAGAGATTGCTTCTGAACAGGAGACCACAGTTGCTGCGCCATCCGGTCAACAAGCATTGGTTTTTGACGATTTAACCATTGACCTCGTTCGTCGGGAGGTTATTTTAGATGAAGATGTTATCCGCTTAAAGCCTAAAGAATATGATTTACTTGTTTTCCTGGCCCGTAATCAAGGCATTGCTTTGTCCAGGGATTTGATATTAGAGCGGGTGTGGGGTTGGGAGTATGATGGTGGCAGCCGGACGGTGGACGTTCATGTTCGCTGGCTACGAGAAAAGATTGAGCCAGATCCGGCTAAGGCGACCCGCATTATTACAGTTCGGGGGATCGGGTACCGATTTGAAGGGTGATTTGNNAAAAGATTGAGCCAAACCCGGCCAAAGCGACCCGCATCATAACAGTCAGGGGTATTGGGTACCGGTTTGAAGGGTGATTTGTAGGGCGTAATAGGAATCGTTGTAACGAATTGTCCGATTACGCCTTACAAATTAACATATTGCCTATGTTTCGCTCTATTCGTTGGCGAATAGCCTTACCTTATTCCGTTCTCATTATT
>JABAOG010001476.1_pt1 | contig 44022 bp, 38 predicted proteins | sample 7062131 | NCBI WGS metagenome assembly JABAOG01 (sample SAMN14538629, study PRJNA623070) | marine sediment metagenome | biome: marine biome [ENVO:00000428]; feature: marine pelagic biome [ENVO:01000023]; material: deep marine sediment [ENVO:00002113] | place: India: Arabian Sea | collected... | reverse complement strand
GATCTCGTCGAGGAAGAGGGTGCCCCCGTCCGCCTGCTCGAAGAGCCCGCGCCGGTCCTTCACCGCACCGGTGAAGGCGCCCCGCACGTGACCGAAGAGCTCGCTGGCGAGCAGATCGAGGCGGAAGGTCGCGCAGTTCACTCCCAGGAAGGGCTTGTCGTGCCGGGCGCTCAGATCGTGGATGGCGCGCGCCACCATCTCCTTACCGGTTCCGGTCTCGCCGCGAATCAGGACCGAGACGTCGGTCGCGGCCACCCGGCGCACCTTCTCGAAGAAGGAGCGCATCTCGGCCGACGCCGTGACCATCCCCTGGAACTCGGTCACCTCGGGTCGCTGGCTTCGCGCTCGTGTTTCGTCAGTGTTTCGTGTTGTCGCCACGATGTTTCACCAACATGAAACATTCGACGCGCTGCGTCGAGGATTTTCGTAGCGATTTCAGCCCTCTCGGTGGTGGCGCGGCCCGTGCTTTGGATGGAGGTGGGAACGGCCGGTGATCCCCATCGGCCCCGGCTCGCGGACTTGCCAGCCGGCACATCCTCCCAATGTCAACGAATAGGGAAGACCATGATTTTCCGACAGCTCTTCGACCGTGACACCTGCACGTACACCTACCTCCTCGGTGACGAGCAGACTGGCGACGCGGTCCTCATCGATCCGGTCCTCGAGAACGTCGACCGCGATCTGCAGGTGCTCTCCGAGCTCGGCCTGAAGCTCCGCTACGTCTGCGAGACCCACGTCCACGCCGACCACGTGACCGGCGCGGGCACGCTGCGCGAAGAGACCGGCGCGCTGACCTGCATCTCCCGCAAGGCCGGCGCCGATTGCGCCGACCGGCAGGTGGGCGACGGCTCGCTGGTCGAATTCGGCCGCTACGTCCTCGAGGTTCGGGAGACCCCCGGCCACACCGACGGCTGCGTCACCTACGTGCTGCAGGACCAGTCGATGGCCTTCACCGGCGACGCCCTGATGATCCGCGGCTGCGGTCGCACGGACTTCCAGCATGGGAGCGCCGAGAACCTCTACGCGTCGGTGCACGAGAAGATCTTCTCGCTCCCCGACGAGTGCCGCATCTACCCCGGCCACGATTACAAGGGCCGCACCATGTCCACCGTCGGCGAGGAGAAGCGCTTCAACCCGCGCCTCGGCGGCGGCAAGAGCGTCGAGGAGTTCGAGTCGATCATGGCGGCGCTCGATCTCGCCAACCCGGCCCGGATCGCGATCAGCGTCCCGGCCAACCAGAACTGCGGGATCAGCCCCGCGATGGCCAACTGAGCTAGAGGCGCGCAAGTGAACTACGGCTTCGTCATCGACAATCGCTCGTGCATCGGCTGCCACGCCTGCTCGACGGCCTGCAAGAGCGAGAACGAGGTGCCCCTCGGGGTGTACCGGACCTGGGTGAAGTACACCGAGACCGGTACGTTCCCCGACGCCCGCCGGCACTTCCAGGTGACGCGCTGCAATCACTGCGCGAACCCGCCCTGCGTCCGCATCTGCCCGACGGCCGCGATGTACCAGCGCGACGACGGCATCGTGGAGTTCGACACGGACGCCTGCATCGGCTGCAAGGCCTGCATGCAGGCGTGCCCCTACGACGCCATCTACATCGACCCGGAGACCAGCACCGCCGCCAAGTGCCACTACTGCGCCCACCGGGTGGAGGTGGGGCTGGAGCCCAGCTGCGTCGTGGTCTGTCCGACCCACGCGATCATCGCCGGCGACATGGACGACCCGGAGTCGGAGATCAGCAAGGTCCTGGCGAAGGAGAAGGTCACGGTCCGCAAGCCCGAGCAGGGCACGGCGCCGAAGCTCTTCTACATCGACGGCAACGACGTCAGCCTCACGCCGACCGCCACCGAGCGGGAGCCGGAGACCTTCATGTGGGCGGACGTGCTCCCGATCCACGCCACCGCCGGTGGCGTCGCCACCCTCGGCGCGCCCGCCGCGGAGCTCGGCGGCGGTGGCGCTCCGCCCGAGAAGAAGAAGCGCCTGCCGGTCATCTCCCACGGCCGGGAGCTCCGCCAGCCGCAGCCGCAGGGCGAGCCGAGCAGCGGCCCGATCCACCTCGGCGAGCGCATGGCCGGCCACATGACTCAGGTCGCCTACAACGCGCAGCACAAGATCCCCTGGCACTGGCCGGTGCCCGCCTACCTGGTCACGAAGTCGATCGCGGCCGGGGTCTTCCTGCTGCTGGCGCTGGCGTCGATCCTCGACCTGGCGCCCTTCCAGGGTGACGTCGCCGCCCTCGGCGGAGCGGTGGCCACGGTCATGATGGGCCTGACCACGGCCCTGCTCGTCTACGATCTCGAGAAGCCCTCGCGCTTCCTCAAGATCCTGCTGCGCCCGCAGTGGCGCAGCTGGCTCGCCCGTGGCGCGATCTTCCTGATCGGCTTCTCCACCATCGCCGGCCTATGGATGGCCGCCGAGGGAGCCGCCGTGCTCGGGCTGATCGACCCCGGTCTCGCGGCTTCGGCGCGGCCCTGGCTCCTCTTCGGAGGGATCCCCTTCGCCATCGGAGCGGCGATCTACACCGCGTTCCTCTTCGGCCAGGCCGAGGGGCGGGACCTCTGGCAGAGCAGCCTGCTGCCCTTCCACCTGCTGGTGCAGGCCGGGATGATGGGCGGCGCGACGGTGCTGATTCTCGGCGCCTTCGTCGAGCTCGAGCCCGCGCTGGAGGTCCTGGCGTCCCGCACCTTCGCGGTGCTCGTCGGCCTCGACCTCTTCATGCTCCTCCTCGGTGAGCTGGGCATGCCTCACGCCTCGGAGGTCGCCGCCCGCGCGGCCCACGAGATCACCCGCGGCCGCTACCGCGTCCACTTCTGGGGTGGCGCCATCATCCTCGGCCACCTCGTCCCTGCCGGGCTGCTCTTCGCCAGCTCGCCCATCCTCGCCGCGGTGGCCGGCCTCGCCGCCATCGTCGGCCTCTACCTCTACGAGCACGCCTTCGTCATGGCGCCGCAGGAGGTTCCGAACTCATGACCAGCAGCGCGTCCAATCACGCGGGGACTCTTTCCTTCCTCGCGAAGCTTCTGACCTTCGGCAAGGGCACGACCGCCAAGCGGGACACGTCCATCGATCCGGTCGCCGTCGCCAAGGCGGCGAAGGCCGCGAGCGCGCCGGAGCGCACCCAGGGCCAGATGGAGCAGCCCAACTACAGCGAGTCGGACCAGGAGCCGGTGAAGCTCGAGGTGGTGAAGCACGCCGACGGCCGCATGTCCCAGTATCCGCCGCCGGACCGCTGGGACGACTGGGTCGAGTACGACTCGAAGGCGTGGCCGAAGAAGGTCGCGCGCCGCTACACGCTGGTGCCGACGATCTGCTTCAACTGCGAGTCGGCCTGCGGGCTGCTCGCCTACGTGGACAAGGAGACCTGCGAGATCCGGAAGTTCGAGGGGAACCCGGAGCACCCCGGCTCCCGCGGCCGCAACTGCGCCAAGGGCCCGGCGACCCACAACCAGATCTACGACCCCGAGCGGATCCTCTACCCGCTCAAGCGGGTCGGCGAGCGCGGCGAGGGCAAGTGGAAGCGGGTCTCCTGGGAGGAGGCCCTCGCCGACATCGCCGCGAAGATGCGCGCGAGCCGGGAGCGGCGCCGCGACGGCATCATGTACCACGTGGGCCGGCCCGGCGAGGACCACTACGCCAACCGCGCCATCCAGGCCTGGGGCGTCGACGGCCACAACAGCCACACCAACATCTGCTCGGCCGGGGCGCGGCTGGGCTACTTCATCTGGAGCGGCGCCGACCGCCCGAGCCCCGACTACGCCAACGCCAAGGCCACGCTCCTGGTCAGCGCGCACCTCGAGACCGGGCACTACTTCAACCCGCACGCGCAGCGGATCATGGAGGGCAAGCGGCGCGGCGGGCGGATCATCGTCTTGGATCCGCGTCTGTCGAACACGGCGTCGCGCGCCGACGTCTGGCTCCCCACCTGGCCCGGCAGCGAGTCGTGGGTGCTCCTCTCCATCGCGCGGCATCTGCTCGAGACCGGCCGCTGGAATCGGGAGTTCGTCCGTCGGTGGGTGAACTGGCGCGAGACCCTCGCCGCGGCGCCGAAGTTCGCCGAGGACCCGAAGGTGCGCCAGCTCGCCCAGGCCGCCGCCGAGCGCAAGCTGAAGGAAGGTGACTGGGCCTTCGAGGACTTCGTCGAGGTGCTGAAGGCGATGTACGCCGAGTTCACCTTCGAGAAGGCCGCCGAGGAGGCGCAGGTGCCGGTGGAGCGGATCCGCGAGGCGGCGGAGATCGTCGCCGAGGCGGGGACCCGGCTCGCCACCCACACCTGGCGCAGCGCCACCATGGGCAACCTGGGCGGCTGGCAGGTCGCCCGCACCCTCTTCTTCCTGAACGTGCTCACCGGCAGCGTCGCCACCGAGGGCGGCACGGGTCTGACCACCTGGGACAAGTTCAAGGCCAAGCCCTTCAAGTCGCCGCCCGCGCTCAACGCCTGGAACGAGCTGCACCTCCCGCACGAGTGGCCCTTCGCCATGTACGAGATGTCGTTCCTGCTGCCCCACTTCCTCGAAGAGGGCCGCGGCGACGTCGACGTCTACTTCACCCGGGTCTACAACCCGATGTGGATCAACCCCGACGGCTTCATGTGGCTGAAGGCGCTCCGGGACGAGGAGAAGATCAAGTGCCACGTCGCGCTCACGCCGACGTGGAACGAGACCGCCTGGTTCGCCGACTACGTGCTGCCGATGGGCCACGCCGGCGAGCGCCACGACCTGATGAGCCAGGAGACCCACGCCGGCCAGTGGATCGGCTTCCGCCAGCCGGTGCGCCGGGTCGCCATGGAGCGCGCCGGCCAGACGGTCGAGCGCACCTGGGAGGCGAACCCCGGCGAGGTCTGGGAGGAGACCGAGTTCTGGATCGACCTGAGCTGGGCGATGGATCCCGATGGTGAGCTCGGCGTGCGCGAGTACTTCGAGGCGCCCACCGACCCGAGCCGGCCCATCACGGTCGACGAGTACTTCGGCTGGATCTTCGAGCACTCCGTCCCCGGGCTGCCGGAGGCCGCCGAGAGCGAAGGGCTCACGCCGCTGCAGTACATGCGCAAGTACGGCGCCTTCGAGGTCAGCCGCGACCGCTACGCCCGCTACGAGGAGCCCAAGGAAGACGGCGTCGAGATCGACGGCGAGGCGAAGGTCGGCTTCGGCACGCCGAGCGGCAAGCTCGAGCTCTTCAGCCCGACCATGCACGAGTGGGGCTGGCCCGAGCAGCGCCATTGCGTGCCCTGGGTCCTCGAGAGCCACGTCCACCCGCGGCACATCGACCGCGCGAAGGGCGAGATGCTGCTCCTGCCGACCTTCCGGCTGCCGACGCTGATCCACACCCGCTCGGCCAACGCCAAGTGGCTCTACGAGATCAGCCACAAGAACCCGGTGTGGATGCACCCGGAGGATGCCGCGCGGCTGGGCGTCGCCACCGGCGACCTGGTGCGGGTCGAGACCGAGATCGGCTACTTCGTCGACCGGGTCTGGGTCACCGAAGGCATCAAGCCCGGCATCATCGCCATGAGCCACCACCTCGGCCGCTGGCGGCTGAAGGAGGGGGACGGCATCGGCGCCGGCATGTCCAGCCTGGTCACCCTGGATGAGAAGGGAGACGACCACGAGCTGCACGTGGTCCACGGCGGCAAGGCCTGGAAGTCCCCCGACCCCGACACCAGCCGGGTCTGGTGGGAGGACGTCGGCGTGCACCAGAACCTCACGCACGCGGTGCACCCGGACCCGATCAGCGGCGCCCACTGCTGGCACCAGAAGGCGCTGAGCGTGCGCAAGGCCGAGGCCCACGAGCGGCACGGCGACGTGACCGTCGACACGAAGAAGTCGATGGAGGTCTATCGCGAGTGGCTGGCGCTGACCCGCTCGGCTGTGGATCATAGCCCGGACGGCACCCGCCGCCCCTACTGGTTCAAGCGACCCCTCAAGCCCGTGAAGGAAGCGTACGCGCTGCCCAATCACCCTTGGGGACGCGACCGCTCCGAAGCCGCGGAGTGAGGACCGGCCCCGGCGACGCCGGATCCAGCCACCGACCCCCCACCGATGGAGATGAAGCCGAAGATCGAAGGCGAGCAGGCCTCGCGCGCCGAAGCGCGTGGTCGCGGCTACGTGCTCCTCGCCGATCTCCTCTCGCGCGGTCCGGTCCCGGCGTTGGTCGAGCCGGCTCGCGCGAGCGAGGTGCTCGCGGCCGCGTTGGACGAGACCGGTGACCTCGAGGAGGCGGCCGCCGATCATCAGCACGTCTTCGGTTTCATCGTGCCGCCCTTCGAGGGCGCCTTCCTCGACCCGCGTGGCGAGGTCGGCAGCACCCGCTCCGCCGCGGTGCAGGAGCGCTACGCCGCGTTCGGCTACGAGGCGCGCGGCGGCGGAGACGGGCCGGAGCACCTGGCGACCGAGCTGCGTGCCCTGGGTGTGCTCGGTGGCGCCGAGGCGGACGCCGCGGCCGACGGGCGGGCGGAGATCGTCACGCACCTCCGCGACCTGCAGCGGGGATGGCTCGACGACCACGTCCTCCGATGGTTCCCCGTGCTCGCCTCGGCGGCGCGCCGCTCGGGTCGCCGGTGGCCCAGCGCGCTCCTCGACCAGATCGCCGATCTGCTGGCCCTCCATCGCGAGGAGCTCGGTGGCGCGCCGCAGCCCGAGCCCCTGCCTGGCGATCCGCTGGACCTCGAGGATCCGGACACCGATCTGCGGACCATCGCGCGCTTCCTGAGCACCCCGGCCCGCGCGGGACTCTTCCTCGGCAAGGACGACCTGGCCCGGGTGGGCCGCGCCTTCGAGCTGCCCCGCGGCTTCGGTCCGCGGCACTTGCTCGCGCAGAACCTGCTGCGCTCGGCGATTCGTTTCGAGCGCCTGCCGGAGGCGACCGAGGCCCTCGCTGCGATCGCCGGGGACTGGCTCGGGGAGATCGACCGCTCACCCTTTGCCGACCACCTGGCCCCCTGGGCCGCCCGCGCCACGGCGACTCGAGACGTCCTCCGGGACATCGGCGAGGCCGGCGCGCGCTTCGCTGCCGAGGACGCAGCGGAGGACGCGTGAGCTCCGTCGTCCGGGACGACGAGCGCATCTCGGTCATCCCGGAGGAGGCGCCGGGCCCACGCTGGCTCTCCGACGTGCTCGCCGGCGTGAGCGTCGCGCTGGTCGCCATCCCGCAGTCCCTCGCCTACGCCGACCTCGCCGGGCTGCCGCCGCATCACGGCCTCTACGCGGCGGCGCTCCCGGCCCTCTGCGCCGCCTTCTTCGCGAGCTCCCCCTTCCTGCAGACCGGCCCCTCGGCGCTCACCGCCCTCCTGACCTTCGCCGCTCTCTCCACGCTGGCGCCGGAGGGGAGCGCTCCGTTCGTCGCGCTCGCGGCGCTCTTGGCGATCCTGGTCGGGGTCATCCGCCTGGTGGTCGGGGTCCTGCGGGGTGGCGCCGCCAGCTATCTGATGAGTCAGCCGCTGCTCCGGGGGTTCGCCGCGGCCGCCGCGGTGCTCATCGTCGCCTCGCAGCTGCCGAAGGTGCTCGGCGTCACCCCCGGCGAAGGAGGCGTGCTGGTGCGCGCCTTCGTGGCCGTCGCCCACCCGGCGCACTGGCAACCGGAGGCCATGGGCCTCGCCGGGGGCACCCTCCTGCTCATGCTGGGAGGACGGAAGCTGCACCCGCTCTTTCCCGGGGTGCTGGTCGCGCTCGTCGGGAGCATCGCCTACACGGTCCTCGCCGGCTACGAGGGGCGGGTCGTCGGCACGGTGCCCAACGTGATCATCCCGCCGATCTCCCTCGACCTGCCCTGGTCCCAGGTCCCCAGCCTGCTCGTCGCCGCGGGGATCATCGCCCTCGTCGGCTTCTCCGAGGCGGCGAGCGTCGCGCAGGTCTTCGCCGAGCAGTCCCGCCGGCCGTGGGACCCGAATCGGGAGTTCATCGGTCAGGGGGTCGCGAACCTCGCCGCCGGGATCGCCGGGGGCTTTCCGGTGGGCGGCTCCTTCTCGCGCAGCGCGCTGAACCGAGCCGCCGGCGCCCAGACCCGTTGGGCCGGAGCGGTCACCGGCGTCGTGGTCCTCCTCTGCCTGCCCTTCGCCGGCTTCCTCGAGAAGCTGCCGATGGCGGTCCTCGGAGCCATCGTCTTCGGGGCCGTCCTGAAGCTCCTCGATCCGCGGCCCCTGCTTCGTTACTGGGGCCTCTCGAAGCTCCAGGCGTTGGTCGCCTACGCGACCTTCGGCATGACCCTCTGGCTCGCGCCCCACGTCGAGTACGCGGTCCTCGCCGGCATCGCGCTCTCGCTGGCCGTGCACGCCTGGCGAGAGCAGGCCTTCCACATGAAGGTGGACCTCTCGGGGGAGACCCTGGTGCTCCGGCCGATGGGGGTGATCTGGTTCGCGTCGGCGCCGATGTTCCGGCAGGCGCTCGCTCGTGAGCTGGCCGCGCACCCCGAGATCATGGCCGTTCGCATCGAGCTCGACGCGGTGGGCCGCATCGATCTGACCGGCGCGCTCATGCTCAAGGAGGTCATCGAGCGCGAGGCCGAGGTCGACACCGAGGTTCGCCTCGCCCGCATCCCGCCCCACGCGCGCCGCATCCTCGGCCGCGTCTGCCCGGCCGCCATCGAGGACTAGCCCGGGCGCCGAGCGGCGTGGCCGCGGCGGACCGGGGATGGGCTATGGTCGCGTCCCCGTGGGCTTCTTCGATCGATTCCGGCGCGCACCCCAGAGCTTCGAAGCGCTGCGCGCGCCGTGGGGTGAGCGACCGTCCATCCACGACTTCCTGCGAGCGGCCGCTCGGCCGGATGGGACGCTGCCGGACGACTGCGAGCTCCCCGACACCCGGCCGCCAGACGACGGATTGCGCTGGGCGCCCGGCGCCCTCGACGGGGTCATGTCGCACCACGCGGGCCCGCCCGACGGGGCGAAACGGGCGGCGGCCATCGCGGAGCTGGTCGCCGAGCTGACTCGGAAGCCGAGCGACCGTTCCCTGCGAGCCCTCCAGGAGCGGGTCGACGAAGGGCCGCTGCTCGACTGCGTCGACGACCTGGTGAGCGCCGTCGGGTCGCTCGAAGGCCTCGACGCCGATCGCGTGCACGACCTCGGCCACTTCCTCGCGACCCGCGCCGCGGACCGCGAGATGGTCAAGCTCGGCGTGGTGCTCCTCGGCTTGCTCGAGGGCCCCGACGACCGTGAGGTGCTCCTGACCCTCGGCGCCCACGACGAGCTCACCCTCTTCGCGATCGTCGCGATGCTGAACCGCCCGGACATGAGTGAGCGCGACCTCTGGACCCTCGCCCAGCGAGCGCGGGGGTGGGGGCGCATCCAATCGGTGGAGCGCCTGGCCGATACGAGCGACCCCGCCATCCGCGCGTGGATGTTGCGCGAGGGCTTCCGCAACGTGGTGATGGACGAGTACCTCGCCCACGTCTGCGCCACGAGCGGTCGACTCGCGCACGCCCTCGAGGGCGATGTGGACGAGGCGCTGCTGAGCGGCGCCTCCGGGCTCTTCGAGGCGCTCGTCAACGGTGGTCCGGCGCCCGATCTCACCGACTACGACGAGGGCGCCGTGGCTGCGGAGCGCTTCCTCGACCACGTCGCCGCGCGCGCCGAGGCGGGCGACTTCGAGCTCGAATGGCTCGGCGGCGTGGTCGCCCTGCGCGACTTCGTCACCGGCGACCGCATGTGGCCGCCGCTCGAAGTCATCGGGTGGACGGCCGAGCACCGCGAAGGGCTGGCGAAGGTCGCGTCGGCCATCCTCGACCGCCCCGAGTGGGAAGAAGCCATCGAGGCCGCGCTCGACTCGGAGGCGGGCCGCTGGCGAGGCGAGCACCTGGCGCGGATGCTCGGGCTCGACACCTTCGAGCGGCTCGCCGCGCGCCTCGAAGGCGATCCCGTCGACGGCAGCGCCTGGTTCGACCTCATGCGTCAGGTCGACTCTGCTCAGCGCCTCGACCGCGCGATGGCGATCGCCGAGCAGCTTCCCCTCGAGGCCATCGCCACCGGCCCCGCCGAAGAGCTCGGCCTGGGTGCGGACTTCGCGCCGCACGGCTGCCTGGACATGATCCTCCAGGAGCTCGATCGCTTCCCCGGTCGCGGTTGGCCGCTCCTCGCTGCGGCGCTTCGGAGCCCGGTCGTCCGCAACCGCAACATGGCCATCCGTGCGCTCGCCGGCTGGCCCCGCGCCGACTGGCCGCCGGCCGCCGAGGCCGCCCTCGAAGCGGCCCGCGATGCGGAGCCCGTCGCCGACGTGCGGGAACGGATCGAAGCCGCCCTCGCCGGCCAGCCGCTCGACTGACTCGGCGTCGGCGCGGAGCGGTCAGATCACCTTGGCCGCGGTCGCGACGCCGGCCGCCGGCTTGCGGACGAGGACGCAGGCGACGGCCAGGGTGACCACCGAGGCGAAGACGCCGGCGGTGGCGCTCACCGCCGGGTTCTCGAAGCCCAGGGAGAGGTGCATCGTGAAGTGCACCAGCGGTCCGACGATGGCGGCGGCGAAGGCACCCGAGCGCGGCGTGCGCTCGTAGAAGATGCCGAAGGTCACCGGGGCCACGCTCGCGGCGACGAGCCCGTAGACGCCGGCCTGCGCGAAGACGCCCACGAGCGCCGGCGGGTTCAGCGCGAGGATGAAGGCCACCAGGCCCATGCCGACGAGGATGCCGCGGCTCGCCCGCAGCGCGACCTTGCTGGCGCGCTCCTCGTCGTCGATCTTCAGCACGCCGAGGACGAGGTCGTTGCCGGCGATGGTCGAGGCACTGACGAGGATGCCGTCCATGGTGCTCATGCCCGCGGCGAGGAGCGCCACACCGATGAGCGCGCCGACGCCATCGCTGAAGGTCTGGGCGATGTAGAAGGGCACGATGCCGTCCTGGGTCACGCCGCTGGCGGCGGCGTCGGGATGGGCCACGCGGGCGTAGACGCCCACGACGAGCACCGCCGCGAAGAGGATGCCGACCAGCGCGCCGACGCCGAGGTAGCGGTTCAGGTCCTTCTCGCTCTTCAGGTAGAGCGCCTTCAGCAGGATGTGTGGCTGGCAGACGAGCCCGTAGGAGACGACGAAGCCGCAGAGGAAGACCTCGAAGGTCGAGTCGAAGAGCGGGGCCTCGGGGTTGGTGGCGCCGACCAGGTTCGCGTCCTGCGCCTCGAGGGCGGCGAGGAAGCCGCTGATGCCGCCGTCCGCGAAGAGGTGCAGGCCGCTCACGACGAGCGCGACGGCGACGACGAGCATCACCGAGCCCTGCAACGCGTTGGTGTAGGCGTGGGCGTAGGTGCCGCCGATGAGGATGTACGAGAAGACGAAGCCGACGATGACGATGACGCTGGTCGTGTAGCCGAGGCCGAGGATCGCCTGCATCACCAGGGCCGAGCCCTTCACGATGAGCACCACGAAGCAGACCGCGAGGATGAGGTTCAGCGCGGCGAAGTAGGTGCGCATGCCGCGGCTGCCGAAGCGGGCGCCGACCCAGTGGGGGAGGGTGAGCGCCTGGTGCTTCTCGCCGAGGCGGCGGAAGCCGCGGCTCAGCAGGATCAGGCCGACGAGCACGCCGGAGGTACCGGCGACGCCGAAGTGGAGCAGGGCCGGGAGCCCGTCCGCCCAGACGAAGCCGGGGTTGATCACGAAGGTCGCGGTGCTGGCGATGGACGCCGCGAGGGTGATGCCCACCAGCACCGGGCCCATGTCGCCGCCGAGAGCGAAGCTCTTGATGCCCTTCGTCCGCTTCATGCCGCGGATGGCCAGGGCGGTGGTGATCAGCAGATACGCCCCGAAGGCGAGCCAAGCGATGGTCGGGCCACTCACGCCGCCACCTCCGTGGTGCGGGCGATGGCATCCGTGAGGCGGATGGCCGTCGCGCATTGGTTGTAGCCGACGCCGGAGCCGACGGTGAGCACCAGGCTCCCCGGGCCGACGACCCCGCGTTCGATGGCGTCGTGGAGCGCCATGGGAATGCAGGCGGAGCCGGTGTAGCCCCACTGGTCCATGATCAGGTGCGCCTTCTCGAAGGGTTGCTCGAGGAAGCCCATGACCTTCTCGATGGTGCGCCGGCGCACCTGGGTGAAGATGAAGGAGTCGACCGCTTCGAGGCCGAAGCCCTCTTGCGCCGCGAGGCGGCGACACATGTTCGGCCAGCCCTCGTCGTTCACCGCCGGCGGGTACTTGCGGGTCATCTTCACCTGGTGGCGACCGGCGTCGATCGCCTCCTTGGTGATCGGCTCGCGGGTGCCCCCGGCGGCGATGCACCAGTCGGTCGCGAGCGCGCCATCGGCGGCGAAGACCGAGCCGAGCACGCCGGGCTCGGCGCTGGGGCCGAGGACCGCCGCGCCCGCGCCGTCGCCGTAGAGGAAGACCATGGGGTCGTCCGGGTCGGCGAGCTTGCGCATCATGTAGGCGCCGATGACCAACACGCGCTGCAGGTGTGGCTGGGTGGCGATGAGGCCGCGGGCCGTGGCCAGCGCGGTCGGGAAGGAGGCGCAGGCGCATTGCACGTCGAAGGTGCCGGCCTTGGTCGCGCCGAGCTTCTCCTGCACGACCACCGAGGTGGAGGGCGTCACGAAGTCCGGCGAGTCGGTGCCCAGGACGATGAGGTCGATGTCCTCGGCGCCGATGCCGGCGCGCTCGAGCGCCTGCTCGGCGGCGGCGGCGGCGAGATCGCTCGTGGCCTGGTCGTCGGGCGCGTAGAAGCGGCGGGTGATGCCGCTCTTCGGCTCGATGCGGTCGACGAAGTCGGGAGCGATGGCCGCGAAGCGCTCGCGGAGGACGTCGTTGGAGACCTCCCGCGACGGCACGTGCATCCCGGTGCTGAGGATCTGAGCGTGGCGCATGCCGATGGACTTAGCGCGCGGGGCTTGTGCGGTGCAACAAGATTTTGTGCGGCGCGCAAAGTCTCGTGCGAAAGGTCACCGTCACCCCGCCTTTGTCCAGTGATTTCAGCGATCGTCGGCGGGCACGACCGCAGCATGCATCGCGCTCACCAGGCGGGCGAAATGCTGCGGGCGCTCGAAGGGCAGGAGGTGGCCGGCCTCGTCGATGACCCGCGCGTCCGCCCGGGGGATGGCCGCCCGCGCCCGCTCGATGAGCGCGGCGGGCGAGTCCGTGGGCCGGAAGAAGCGGTTCGGCACGAGCGCGTCCTGAGCGCCGATGACCAGCAGGGTGGGGCGGTGCACCTCGCCGAGGCGATGGTGCACCGGCGCGTCGAGCATCGCCCGAACCCCGCGCGAGAAGGCGTGGGCGTAGCGCTCGAGGCGCCCGCCCCGGAGGCTCGCGCGACGGTGATGGAGCCACTCGGCCTCCGCGGGCATCCGATGGAAGCCCTGGGCGAGGTGCTTGCGCAGCTGGTGGGGCGGCGCCGCGGCGACGGCGCCGGGGCGGAAGGTATCGATGAGCAGGCGCCGCTGCACCCGGTCGAAGGGCTCGATGCCCGCCGGGGAGATCAGCGAGAGCGCCGCGACCCGTTCGGGATGATGGAGCGCGGCCCACAGGGCGATCTGCGCGCCCATCGAGTGGCCGACCCAGTGGGCGGCTCGCACCCCACGCCGATCGAGCAGCCGCAGGACGTGCTCGACGTGGAAGGCGAGCTCCATCCGGTGCCGCGGGCCACGGGTCTCGCCGCAACCGGGCAGGTCGAGGGCGAGCAGGCGGTGGCGCGCGGCCAGGGTGCCCCAGGCGCGGGCGAAGAGGAGCGAGGAGCTGCCGAGCCCGTGCACGAGCACCATCGGCGGCTCGGCGCGGCGGGCGTTTGCCTCGCGAATGGCGAGCTGAAAGGCCCCGGAGCGCTCCAGCGTCGCCGCCGGCCAATCGGGCGGCAACGCTGGGGCCGGGGGGCTCGCCGGCCGGGTCAGGCTCACCCCATCCCGCTTCCGCCGTCGACGTCGATCGTGCGGCCGGTGAAGTAGTCGCACTCGATGACGAACTGCACGGCGCGCCAGATGTCCTCGGGCACGCCGATGCGGCCGAGGGGGATCGACTCCACGAGTCGGTCGCGGGCCGACTGCTTCATGCCCTGGGTCATCGGCGTCTCCACCATGCCGGGCGCGACGGCGCCGACGCGGATGCCGAAGGGCGCGAACTCGCGCATCCAGGTCACCGTGTTGGCGGCGAGCGCGGCCTTGGCCGCGACGTAGTTGGTCTGACCGCGGGAGCCGTGGCGGGCGATGGAGGAGATGTTCACGATCACGCCGGGCTCGCCGTTCGTGATGAGGTTCTTGGCGAACTCCCGCGCGGCGATGGTGGCGCCGACGAGGTTCACGTCGAGGACGGCGCGAAGCTGCTCGGTGCTCATCTCGCTGATCTCACCGGTCCGGCGGCTCTTCTTCACGAGCAGCCCGTCGCGGATGATGCCGGCGTTGTTGATGAGGACGTTGAGCCCGCCCATCTGTTCGTGGGCCCAGGCGACGAACGACTCGACGTCGTCGTCCTTCGACACGTCGAGCTTGCGGCTCGCGATGCCCTCGGGCAGCTCGGCCAGCTTCTCGGTGTCCACGTCGCCCACGGCGACCTTCGCGCCCGCTGCATGCAGCTGCTCTGCGAAGTGGCGGCCCATTCCCTGGGCTCCGCCGGTCACGATGGCCTTCACCTTCGTCAGTTCCATGTCGCTCTCCTTGGTGCCCGGGGGGCGGGCGGGGCCCCGCGTCGGGGCCGATTTCGATCAGTTTGCATTCTTGGTCAGGATCCCCCTGTTTTGCAGGGGAATCGGGAGGGGGGGAGTGTCCCCCATTCCATCCGGGGTCAGAGGGGGTTGCCCCCCTCTGCCCTGGGGTCACTCGGCGGCGGGCTGGCTGGCCTCGATGGCCATCTTGCGCCAGGCGGCCTGCATCTGGGTGGCGGCGGTGAGCGCCTCCTTGGTGAGGCGGGCGGTCTCGTCGACGGCCTTCTGCGCGTGCTCGATGGACTTCTCCTCGAGGCGCTGGATCTCGCCGGTGAGGGCGGTGAGGTTGCGGATCTGGCCCTGGAGGGCGGTGTTCCACCACTGGAAGAGAGGGTTCTGCTGCATCTGCGTCATCGGGTCCATGTCGGTCTCCGTTTCTTGGGGTTTGGGTTTCGCCCCGCCATTCGCGGCATTGCGTCGGCGCGACGAGCCGGACCCTAAGCGCTCCGGACCGCAGGTCAAGAGGTTTTTTGTGCGTCGCACAAAAGTGTCATGAGAATTCGCCGCGCCGCACCAGAAACGGGCTCAGTCGTTCTGTAGGGAGGCCTTGAGCGCTTCGATCTCGGCGCGGAGGGCGGCCAGATCCTCCTTGGTCGAGGTCTCTTCGGGCTCGGGCTCGGGCTCCGGCTCGACCGGCGGCGGCGGTCCCGCATCGACCGTCGGCGGCCGCATCGCGCCCATGTTCCAAGGAGCCCATCCACCGAGCATCCGGGCCATGGCGTTGCCCGCTTGAAAGGGCGTCTGGGCGAGCTGGCCGAGCGGTCCCATCTGCGCTGCGGCCTTCTTCGTCTGCTGATAGACCTCGAGGGCCCAGCTCATGTATTGGCCGAAAAAAGCGGCCAAATCGGCCTCTTCCATGCGGATCAGCTGCGCGAGCAGGCTGGCGGGCAGGAGCTTCGCCGCCCCGCGGCTCTCGAGGATGATCTGCGCCAGGACGAGCTGGGTGAGGTCGGCCCCGCTCTTGGCGTCGACCACGCGCACGTCGTCTCCGTCACGGATGCGACCCGCGAGCTCCTCCAGGGTGACGTAGCGGCTCCAGTCGGTGTCGTAGAGCCGGCGGTTCGCGTACTTCTTGACGATGATCACCCTCGTTTCCTAGCGCGGGCCGTGTTGCGCTGCAAGAAGCCGTCGTGGTGCGGTGCAACAAAAACCCCTTGACGAGGCGAAAAGTGCGGGCTAAACGCTGCTTCCGCGGTCGTTGCGCCGCGAAAGCCGAGACCGACGCGGGGTGTGTCGGGAGGCGAGATGGGCTCGCCGGTGGCGCTCTTTTCGACGTTTGGGGAGCTGGATGACCGTGGCAGCAGTGTTTGCATCGAGGGCGTTGGGACGCTGGGTGCTCGGGGCGGGGCTCGTCCTCGTGGGTTGCGCGGACAGCGGCACCCCGGAGTGCGCGGTCGGCGCCGACTGCGCGTCGGGCGCGTGCCGAGCGGATGGGACCTGCGTTCCCTTCGACGTCGACGCCTCGCTTCCCGATGGGGCGATGAGCGGCGACCTGGGCACCGACGTTCCCGATGGCTCGGCCACCGACGGCGGCATCGCCGACGGTCAGACGCCGGTCGACGGAGGCGGGCTCTGCGTGCCCTCGCGCGATGGGATCATCCAGCGGGAAGAGGTCCCGCTGCGCGCCGGGCTCCGCGCGACCTTTCGGGTCGCCACCGACGTCGCCTTCGACACCGCCGGCGAAGCGCTCGACGGCGACCGCCGCCGCTGGGACATGAGCGGCGCCTTCGAAGGGGACGCAGACACGCTCGTCGAGACCAAGGACCCGAGCGGTGAGTGGTACGCCGAGGATTTCCCGGGTGCGACCTACGTCACGCGCCTGAGCGCCGACGCCGATCTGCTCGGCGTCTTCGAGGTGAAGCCCACCGCCCTCGAGCTGATGGGCGTGGTCTCGCCCGCCGACGGCTTCGACCGCACCCGGCTGACCAACGACCCGGCGGTCCCCGCGCTTCGCTTCCCGCTCGAGCTCGGCGACAGCTGGTCCACCGACGCCTCGGTCAGCGGCCTCGCCTCCGGCGTGGTCAGCGCCTACTCCGAGGACTACGCGAGTGAGGTCGATCGCGCCGGCGAGCTGATCACGCCCTTCGGCACCTTCGAGGTGCTCCGCGTGCGCACCGAGCTGACTCGCACCGTCGGCCTACTCACCACCCGCATCGTCAGCTTCGCCTTCGTGAGCGAGTGCTTCGGCACGGTCGCGACCGTGCGCGGCAACGACGACGACACCGGGTCGGAGCTCTCGAGCGTGGCCGAGCTCCGGAGGCTCGCGCCGTGAAGCGAGCCCTCGCGCTGACCCTCCTGCTGGGATGCGTCTCCTATCGCGCCGAGCGCGCCACCGACGCCCCCGCGGACGCGGAGTTCCTCACCCTGCGCGACACGCCGATCCACGTGGTCGACGAGGGACCGCAGGGCGCGCCGGCGGTGGTGCTGATCCACGGCTTCGCGAGCTCGGTCGGTGTGTGGACGCCGATCCTCGACACCCTGGCCGAGGACCATCGCGTGCTGGCTCTCGACCTCAAGGGCTTCGGCCTCAGCGGTCGCCCGGCGGGAGAGCCCGCCGACTACTCGCCGGAAGAGCAGGCGAAGATCGTGCTCGCGCTGATGGACGCCAAGAGCGTGCACTCCGCGGCCATCGTCGCCCACTCCTGGGGCTCGTCGGTGGCGCTGCAGGTCGCCCTGCAGGCGCCGGAGCGGGTGAAGCGCATCGCGCTCTACGACGCCTGGGTCTACTCGGAGCAGCTGCCGACGTCCTTCTATTGGGCCCGCGCGAGCGGCGTTGGCGAGATGATCTTCGGCGCCTTCTACGACCAGCGGCCGGAGGACAAGATCGCGCTCGCCTTCTACGACCCGGAGGTGATCCCCCAGGCGCTCGTCGACACCGTCGAGCATCAGCTCGATCGGGAGGGCACCAGCGGCGCGGCCCTGCAGGCGGTCCGCGCCATGCGCTACGAGAGCGTCGAGTCGCGCTACGCCGAGATCGCCGCGCCCACGCTCTTGCTCTGGGGGCGCGAGGACAAGGTCACCCCGCTCGAGTTCGGAGAGCGGCTGGCCAACCAGTTGCCGGAGGCGCGGCTGGAGGTCTATCCGCGCTGTGGGCACTTCCCGATGATCGAGGCCGCGCGGCCCTCGACCCGTGCGTTGGTGGCGTTTCTCGCCCAGCCCGCCTCGTCCGCGTCTTCCACTGTCGATGCCCCGCACAGAGTCACGGAGACACAGAGTCCACAGAGGGAAGTAGAAGAGTCGGAGTCGGAGCTCGGAATTCGGAATTCGGAGTCGGAGTCGGAGTCGGAGTCGGAGTCGCGTCGCGGTCATCGCGGTTCTCGCGCTCCTGCTGCTCGTGCCGCGGCCGGGGGCCGCGTCCGGGTTCACCGACGTCGGGCAGGACATCGAGGCCGAGACCGAGACCGTGCTCCGCGCCAACGGGGCGCTGCGGCTCCGGCTCGAGGCGCTCTACAACCTCGACCTCGACCGCGGGCTCACGCCGAGCGGCCAGTCGTTCTTCCCGGTGCCGCTCTCCGATCCCACCGGCCAGTGGCTCACCCACGCCGACATGCGGCTGCGTACCGATCTCTCGCTCGTCGTGCCCGAGGCCAACATGGCCATCCACGTGCGCATCGACGCGCTCGACAACCTCGCCCTCGGCAGCCAGCCCGACGGTGTCCCCTCGGTGACCACGAGCCAGCGGCCGGCGAACCAGCCCTTCAATCTCGAGCGCGCCTATGGACAGGTGCTCACGCCCTTCGGCCTGCTCGCCGCCGGTCGCATGGGCAACGACTGGGGCCTCGGCATGCTCGCCAACGGCGGCGACTGCGCGAGCTGCGACTCCGGCGACGCCGCCGACCGCATCGCCTTCTTCACGCCGCTCCTCGGGCACATCTGGGGCCTCGCCTACGACTTCAGCGCCATCGGGCCGACGACCCCGCGCAACCACCCGCAGCGGGTCGTCGACATCGATCCCTCGGACGACGTGCGCACCTTCACGCTGGCGATGCTCCGCTACAAGTCGCCCATCGCCCGCCGCCGCCGGGCCCGCGCAAGCCGCATCACCTTCGAGTACGGCGCCTACGTCTCCCACCGGCGGCAGGACCTCGACGTGCCCGCCCACTACCTGCCCACGGCGCGCCCGGTGCCGCTCGATCGCGGTCAGGTGATGAGCCGCGGCTTCCGCGCCACCGCCACCGACATCTGGGCCCGGCTCACGCTCCCCTACGGCCGCGTCGAGCTCGAGGCGGCCATGCTCTTCGCGCGCATCGACCAACCGTCGCTGGTGCCCGGCGTCGAGCTCACCGACAGCTACGAGTCGCGCCAGACCGGTCTCGCCTTCGAGTCCGACTTCGGCCCGGACCACGGCACCTCCACGACCGGCGGCCCCTGGTCGCTCGGTCTCGACGGCGGCTACGCCAGCGGCGACCCGGCGCCCGGCTTCGGCGCGCTCCTCGGCGCACGCAACGGCGGCGCCAGCGCCGCGCCGCCGCAGCCCGGAGACCTCGACGGCCCCCAGGCCTACGCTCCCCGCGACACCCGCGTCGACAACTTCCGCTTCCACCCGGACTACCGGGTCGACCGGATCCTCTTCCGCGAGATCCTCGGCACCGTGACCGACGCCATCTACCTGCGGCCGCACGCCCGCTTCCGCCTCGCCTCCCTCGGGCCGGGGCGCCTCGAGCTCGGCATCGCCGCCATCGCGTCGATGGCCGCCGAGGTCGCCTCCACCCCCGGCGGCAGTCGCGGCCTCGGCGTCGAGCTCGACCCGACCCTCGCCTACATCACGACGGGCGGCTTCGTCGCGTCTCTCGAGTACGCCGCGCTCTTCCCCCTCGCCGGCCTGGACAATCCGACCCTCGGCCTCGACGCCAAGCCGGCACAGCTGCTCCGCCTTCGCCTGGGATTCAACTACTGATGCATCGTCTGATCCCCATCCTCATCCTCGCGCTCGGCTGCGGCGACAACGTCACGCCGCTGCCCGACCGGCCGATGTACACCAGCCCGGACGCTGGCGTTCTCAGCTGCGTGCCCAACCTCGACGGCCGCATCGATCCGAGCGAGCTCGAGGCGGCCATCGGCGTGCCGGTGACCCTGCTCGTCTCGCCGCCCGGCGTGGAGCGTTCGGTCGACCTCGTCGGCCAGGTCGTCCGCGAGCAGCGCGTCTGGGACTTCGCCACCGACTACGCCGACTCGACGCTCGCTCGCCTCGAGGCATCGCCCCTCGAGGGCCAGTGGTTCGCGGACGAGTTCGCGAGCGACGGCACCACCTTCGTGACCCCCATCGATCCCGGCGGCACCACGGTCGGCGTCTACCGCAAGGACGACGCCGCCCTGAGCCTCCTCGGCGTCGCGAGCGCTCAGCCGGACCCGCCCGAAGGCCGGACGCTGCTCGTCTACCAGACGCCCATCGCGCTCTATCGCTTTCCCATCGAGGTCGGCGCGAGCCACGTCTCCACCGGCGAGGTGACGGGTGGGACCCTCCGCGGGCTCCCCTACGCCGGGCGCGACGTCTACGAGGTCGAGGTGCGCTCGAGCGGTCGCATCGAGCTCCCCGACCTCGCCTTCGATCAAGCGCTGCGGGTCGACGTCCGAGTGACCGTCGAGCCCGCCGTCGGCGCCGCGACTTCCCGTCGTCAGGTCAGCTTCCTCTTCGAGTGTTTCGGAGAGGTCGCGCGCGCCACCAGCCGTCCCGACGAGACGGCCATCGATTTCACCACCGCCGCCGAGCTCCGGCGGCTCAGCCTGGAGTGACCATGCCCGATACCGACGCCACCGATCCGATCTGGACCACGATGAAGTCTTCCTTCGACGCCTGGGAGCAGGCCGCCACGCCGCTCTTCGACGCCTGGCTGCGCAGCCCCTTCTTCCTCGGCTCCGCCGGGACGATGCTCACCGGTCTCACCCGCGTCCGCGCCATGCAGCGCAAGATGCTCGACCACTGGTGGGCCGGCGTGGGGCTGAGCACTCGCCGGGATCAGGAGCGCACGCTGCACGGCATCGACGAGCTGCAGAGCCGCATCGTCGACCTCGAGGCGCGCCTCGCCGACCTCGAAGGGGGCCAGTGATGGACGTCTCCGCCCACCTCGAGCTGCGCCCCGCGCCGCGCATCGTCTTCGACCAGCTCCCCGCGCGCGCCGACGACCCCCGCTTCATGCTGCCCGGCGACGACGGTCAGTGGATCCCCGTCACCTGGCGCGAGTTCGCCGACGGCATCCGCCAGGTCGCGCTGGCCCTGGACGCCGGCGAAGCGATGGCGCGCGGCGACCGCGCGTGCATCTTCGCCGCCAACCGCGTCGAGTGGCTCCAGGCCGCGCTCGCGATCCAATCCATGGGCGGCGTGATGGTGCCCATCTACGGCTCGAGCACCGCCGAGCAGGCGCGCTACGTCGTGGACCACGCCTCGGCGAAGGTGCTCTTCGTCGACGGCGCGGCCCTGCTGGACCGTGTCCTCGAAGGGGTGGCGGACGCCGAGAGCCTGAGGCAGGTCGTGCTCCTCGATCCCGAGCTCGACCCGAAGGTGCAAGCCGCCGCGCTCCGAGCCGCCGGGAAGAACGTGCCCAGCGACGAGGCCATCGAGCAGCGCTTCGTGCACTGGGCCGAGCTCCGCGCGGTGGGCGCCGCCCGCCACGAGGCGGAGCCCGAGGCCATGGGCGCGCTCCTCGACGCGCTCGACCTCGATGCGCCGGGGCTGATGCTCTACACGAGCGGCACCAGCGGTCCGCCCAAGGGCGTGCCGCTCACTCACCGCAACGTCGCCGTCAACGGCCGCGACTGGCTGCAGAACAACGCGCCGCTCCTCGAGGAGGGCGCCGTCGATCTGCTCTGGCTGCCGATGAGCCACATCTTCGGCTTCGGCGAGGCGGGGGCCGGCAACGAGCTCGGCTGGGTGAGCTACATGAGCGACCCGAAGGCGGTGATGGACCACCTGCCCGAGGTGAAGCCGCAGGTCTTCATGAGCGTCCCGAGCGTCTGGGAGAAGCTCGCCCGCTGGGCGGCCGCCGCCGACGACCCGGGCGCGAAGCTCCGCGAGCTCACCGGGGGGCGCCTGCGCTTCTGCCTCAGCGGTGGCGCCGGCCTCAAGCGCGAGGTGAAGGAGCGCTTCCACGAAGAGGGCATCCTGCTCATCGAGGGCTACGGCCTCACCGAGTGTTCGCCGACCCTGACGCTGAACCGGCCGGACGCCTTCCGCTTCGACAGCGTCGGTCAGCCGCTGCCTTCGGTGGAGCTCAAGCTCGCCGANNCCTGGCCCGCGGGCCCAGTGTCTTCGGTGGCTATCACGAGGACCCGGAGGCGACGGCGAAGGCCTTCACCGACGACGGCTTCTTCATGACCGGCGACATCGGTCGCTTCACCGAGGACGGCTTCCTGCAGATCGTCGACCGCAAGAAGGACATCCTCGTCACCGCCGGCGGCAAGAACGTCGCCCCGGCCAACATCGAGATGGGCTTCGCCGACGATCCCTGCATCGCGCACGTCGTGGTCTACGGCGACGGAGAGAAGTACCTCGTCGCCGGCGTCTGGCCCGCGACGCCCGAGGTCACCGATGACGCCCTGTGGGCTGCGGTGGAGCGGGCCAACGGCCGGCTCGCCCGTCACGAGACGATCAAGAAGATCACGCGCATCGACGAGCCGCTCTCCGTCGAGGCCGGTACGCTGACGGCGACGATGAAGGTCCGCCGCAAGAAGGTCTACGAGCGCTACGGCGACCGGCTCCGCGCCCTCTACGAGAGCAGCGCGCAGCCGAGCGAGCAGCCGCGGGCGAGCCGATGATCGGCGGGGCCCTTCAGGCCCTGTCCCGGCTGGGGCAGCTGGCGCGGACGAAGCCCTCCGTCGGGCTCACGCCCCACCAGGTCATCCATCGCGAAGGCAGCTGGCGTCTGCTCCGCTTCCCCGCGAAGGAGCGGCGTCACGCCCGACCGATCCTGATGGTTCCCTCGATGATCAACCGCTGGTACGTGCTCGACCTGATGCCCGGCCGCAGCCTCGTCGAATACCTCACCGGCGAGGGCTTCGACGTCACGGTCATCGACTGGGGCGAGCCGCGGCCGGAGGACCGCTACCTGCGCCTCGAGGACGTCGCCGGGCCCATGGTCGGTCGCGCGCTGCGCAAGAGCGCCGAGGCGAGCGGCGCCGACCGGGCCCACCTGCTCGGCTACTGCATGGGGGGCACCCTCGGGGCGATGCACGCCGCGGTGCATCCGCGCGCCATGGCCTCGCTCACCACTCTCGCGGCGCCCGTTCGGGCGGCGGGCATCCTCGCCGACTGGACCCGGTCGCCGGCCTTCGACGCCAAGGCGCTCGTCGACGCCTTCGGCAACATCCCCTGGCCGCTGCTGCAGGCGAGCTTCCTGATGCTCCGTCCGACGCTCACGCCGTCGAAGCTGTGGTTCCTCTGGGACCGGGCGATGCGTGGTCCGTGGACCGACGACTTCCTCCACGGCTTCCTGGCCAAGGAGAAGTGGGCGAACGACAACGTGGCCATGCCGGGCGAGGTCTTTCGCTCCTGGGTGGACGACATCTACAAGAGCGACGCGCTCACTCGCGGCGCGATGTCCATGGACGGAGCCCCGGTCCGCCTCGAGGCGATCGAGACCCCGCTCCACGCGCTCACCTTCGCGGACGACTACATCGTTCCGCTCGCATCCGCCGAGCCGCTGGTCACGATGGCCGGCTCTCCAGACAAGCTCCATACCCATCTTCCGGGGGGACATGTCGGGGCCGTGGTCAGCCGTGGGGCGCGCAAGCACCTGTGGCCGATCCTTGCACGGTTCTGGGCCGAGCGGGACGGCGCCGAGGGGGCGCCGGCACTGCGCGCTCTCTGACATCGACGCCACCGGCGAGGACGCTATGATCACCTGGTGCCCGTGATCGCTCTCGTGTTCGCCCTGTTCTGCGCCGCCGGCTGCGACGATTCGCCCGCCGGCCCGCCGCCGTTGCCGGAGCTCGAGGGACCGACGCCCCCTCACGGACTGGAGAGCCTGGAGCTTCGCGCGCAGCAGCCCGGCGAGGGCGGCATCCGCATGAGCGTGGAGCTGCGCCGGGACGGCTGCTTCCGCACCGAGCGCATCGAGGGCGCGGGTGACGACGCGACGGCCCGCGTCTGCACCGCTTGCTCCGACGACCCGGCGATCGAAGAGCTCTTCGCGGACGCCAAGGGCCGAGAGGTGGTCACGGTCCTCGTGAAGATGGGCAAGGCGCTCGCGCCGCCGATCGAGCTCGGCGACGACTTCAGCGGCTACGTCTTTCTGAATCGCGCCGGCGGTGAGAGCCGGCGCGGGAGCAGTGGCGACGCGGTCCTCGCGCGCATCGCCCGTCAGCTCTTCGAGGGCGTGCCCGGCGCGCCCGAGCTCGGCGAGGAGCGCTGCGTGGAGGTCGACGCGAGCGCGGTAGAGGAGGGGACACCATGATTTTCGACGAACCACTAGCCGACCCCCGTGAGCTTCGGGACGCGACGGGCGTGCGCATTCTCGACGCCCGCGTGAGCGCGGCGAGCTACCGGGAGGGTCATCTCCGGGGGGCGGTCCACGCTCACCTCGATCGGGATCTGTCCGCCTTCGCCGATCCGCGCGATGGTGGCCGGCACCCGCTGCCCAATCTCGAGGATTGGGCGGAGACCCTGGGGCGCTGGGGCATCACGCCGGCGACCCCGGTCGCCATCTACGACGACCGGGGTGGAGCGCTGGCCGCCGCGCGCGCCTGGTGGATGCTCCGCGCGGTCGGCCACGACGAGGTGGCGGTCGTCGACGGCGGCTGGGCGGCGATTCTCGCCGCGGGCCTCGAGATCGACGACGAAGCCCCCGAGATCTCGCCGGCCCCGGCGTACCCGGTCGAGCAGTGGCGCCTGCCCACGGTGACGCTCGAAGCGGTCGAGGGTCGCCCGAAGGGCCGGGTGCTCATCGACGTGCGCGCACCGGATCGCTTCCGGGGGGAGAGGGAGCCCCTCGATCCGGTCCCCGGCCACATCCCCGGCTCCACGAATCTCCCCTACGTCGGGAACCTCGACGCTCATGGCCGCTTCCTCGCGCCGGACGCGCTCCGCGCCCGCTACGAAGGGGTCCTGCGTGGCGCCGAACCGTCCGAGGCGATCTTGAGCTGCGGCTCCGGGGTGACCGCCTGCCACGCGCTGCTCGCGATGGAGCACGCCGGGCTCGGGGGTGCCGCGCTCTACGTCGGCTCCTGGAGCGAGTGGTGTCGGCGACGGCGCCCGCGCCCGAGGGTGTAAGCTCCGCTGCATGAGCAGCACACTGCCAAAGCACGTCGACGCGGTCGTCATCGGAGCGGGCACCGCCGGCGCCGCGGCGGCCATGGCATTGGCCAGGCGCGGGATGCGTACGCTCTGCGTCGACCGCCGCCCCTTGGACGACGCGGGCGCGCGCTGGGTCAATGGCGTCACCCTGGGCAGCTTCCAGGACGCGGGCATCGCGCCGCCGGAGGGCGAGGAGCTGATCAGCCCCGGCGCTGGCTTCCACCTGATCGCCGGCTGGGGGCCGCGGCGGGTCACCATCGGCCAGCACGGGGTGCCGGAGGTCGACATGCGGCACCTCGTCGCGCGGCTGCAGCGGCTGGCCCGCGAGGCCGGCGCGACCCTGGTCGGCGGCGTGCGCGTCGACGGCGTCGACGCCGACGTCCACACCAGCGCCGGGCGGGTGCGGACCCGTTGGATCATCGACGCCTCCGGTCTGGCCGGGCTGCGACTGCTCGATCCGCCGACCGTCGACAGCCGCCACATCTGCGCCGCGAGTCAGTCGGTGCGGCGGCTCACCGACGAGAGCGCCGCGCGCCGCTTCTGGGAGCGGCACGACGCACCCTATGGCGAGAACCTCTGCTTCACCGGCGTCGCTGGCGGCTATTCGATCGTCAACGTCTCCATCCACCACGGACAGGTGGGCATCCTCACCGGATCGATCCCGGGGGAGGGTCACCCCTCCGGCGCGGCGCTCATGCGGGACTTCGTGCAGGAGCACGAATGGGTCGGCGAAGAGATCTTCGGCGGGTCCCGTGCGATCCCCGTGCGCCGACCCTTCGACCGCCTCACCGACGGGCGCGTCGTGGCCATCGGCGACGCCTCGTCGCAGGTCTTCCCCGCGCACGGCTCGGGGATCGGCGCGGGCATGGTCGCGGCGAACACGCTCGCCGAGGCGCTGGCCGACGGCCGCGGGGCCCATCGCTGGGCCGCCGAGTGGATGCGGGGGGAGGGCGGTCTCTTCGCCTCCTACGACGTCTTCCGCCGCTTCTCGCAGCAGATGAGCGTCCGCGATCTCGAGCGGCTCATGGAGACCGGTCTGATGGACGAGACCACCGCCCGGGCGGGCAAGGAGCAGGTGCCGCCGGAGTTCCCGCTCCCGGTCATCCCGGCGAAGATCCGAGGGCTCGTACAGCTCGGCGCCTACGGCGCGCGCATGGCCGCCGTCATCGGCAAGATGCAGGTGGTGCGCGCGCTCTACCGGACCTATCCGGAGGACCCGCGCAAGCTCCCCGCCTGGTCCCGTCTCGCCGGGCGAGTCTTCGGCGAGGCCCCCGACGTCCAAGGGCCGGTCGCCCGCCCGAGCCTCGGGACCACAGAGCGCCCCGCGGCGCCGCGGCCGGCCCGTGGGAAAGCTCTTTGACCTTCTCCGCGCGAGCGCCTAGTGCAGGGGCGCTCGGGCTCGTGGCGCACCGACGCCGACTCGGGGGATAGGGAGCACGACGCGTTGATTGGAATTCCGCTGGGACTCTTGGTCGCCAACGGCGCCGAGTGGGTGATTCACAAGCACCTGCTCCACCGCATGGGCCGCAAGAAGGAGAGCATCTGGGCTTTCCATTGGACCCACCACCGCCAGGCCCGCCGGGGCGCGATGAGCGACGGCGACTACCAGAAGCCGCTGACCGCTCCGGAGTGGAACGTGCAGAGCCGCGAGGCGGCCTGGATCGCCGGTGGCGCGGTCGTCTTCGCGGCCTTCTTTCCGGTCGCCCCCTTCTTCATCGGCACCTCGATGGTCTGCGCCGCGAGATACATCCACAAGCACCGGAAGGCGCACCTGGACCCGGAGTGGGCGCGCGAACACCTGCCCTGGCACTACGACCACCACATGGGGCCGAACCAGGAAGCCAACTTCTGCGTCACCCACCCGTTCTTCGACCACGTGATGGGGACCCGGAAGCCCTACGCGCACACCGAGCGCGAGGCCCGGCAGCGCGAGCGACGCTCCCTAGCCGGCGCTCGGGAAGAGTCCCGCGAAGGCCTCGAGGTCCGCCTCTCGTGAGCCCTCGCTCGGCTCGTGGGGCAAGAGGAGCGTCGCGCGGCCGGGGCCGATGCGCACGGCGCCCAGCCCGAGCTGCCCGTGCACCAATCCGGTGGCGTGGAGTCGCTCGAGGGCCTCGCGGATCTGCGCCTCGGCCGATGCGCGCTGCGCGTCGTCCATGAGCGCGCGCGCCAGGCTCTCCCCCTTCGGCTCCTCGATGACCGCGCGCCCGCCCTCGACGTCGATGTCGAAGATCGCCTGCAGGTGCGGCCCATCGGCGAGGGCGAGCTTCTTCAGGAAGCCCGCACGGGCCTCGTCGCAGGGCTCGATGCGCACCGTGCGCCCGAGCAGCTCGTCCTGCGCCAGATAGGCGCCGTCCTCCCGCGGCTCGAGGAGGGTGTAGCGCTCCTCGGCGGGCGGCGGCGGAGCGGTCGTCGGCCGCTTGGTCGGCGCCGGCTCCGGTCGCTTCTCCCGGGCCACCAGCGCGGCGAGCTCGTCTTCGTCGGGGTCGCGCCAGTCGAGCTCGTCGAGCCTCTTGCGCACCGCCTCGACCGAGTCCGGGCGCTCCTCGATCTCCTTGCCGAGCAGCTCGCCGATCAGCGCGTCGAAGCGCGGGTCGAGCCCCTCCCGCAGCGTCGAGGGCGCCGGCGGCACGTGCTCGAGGTGCTGGGTGACGAAGTCCGGGCCGGGGAAGGGCAGGGCGCCGGTGAGCATCCGGTAGAGGATGCATCCGAAGGCGTAGAGATCGGTGGCCGCCTCCGGTCGCCGCGAGCCGGTCACCTGCTCGGGCGCCATGTAGGCGAGGGTGCCGATGAGCGCGCCGGTCAGGGTCGCGCCGAGATCCTGCAGGTGGGCGGTGCCGAAGTCGCCGAGCTTCACGTCGCCGGTCGCCCCGAAGAAGACGTTCGCCGGCTTGAGGTCGCGATGGATCACGCCGCGCCGGTGCACGGTCTCGAGACCGGCGAGCACGCTCTTGGTGACGTGGTGGACCATCGCCAAGGGGAGGGCGCCCTCCTCGAGTCGCTCCTCGAGGGTGCCGCCGGCCATGTACTCCATGACCAGGAAAGGGCCGTCGGCGTTGAACTCGTGGACGCGGACGACGTTCGGGTGATCGAGGCCCGCGGCGACCCGCGCCTCGCGCTCGAAGCGGACGTAGGCGTCGCGCCCTTGCGAGCTCGAGCCGACCGTCAGGATCTTCACCGCGACCTCGCGGTCGTAGAAGCCGTCGTGCGCCAGGAGCACCCGGCCGGTGCCGCCGGCGCCCAGGGTGCGCACGATGCGGTAGCGCCCGGCGAGGAGCTGGCTGGCCTCGTCCCCTTGGGAGAGGCCGGCGGGACCGCGCTCGTCGCCGAAGGTCTCCCGGAGGAAGGCGTCGACCTTCACCGGCGCGTCGGGCCGCAGCGCCCGGAGCCGTTCGAGGGCGGTCCCGGCGGCGTCGTGCATCTTCATCGCGTCGAAGCACGCCACCAACATCTCGAGCGCGGCCTCGCGATGGTCCCGGTCGTCGGTCGCCTGCTGTAGCGCTCGCGCGGCGTGATCCCAGCGACCGAAGCCGGCCAGGATGCGGCCGAGCCGGAGCGCCGCTTCACCATCCCCCGGCTCCTCTCGGAGCTTCTTCTCGTAGAGCACGCCCGCTTCCCGGTAGCGTCCGGCGCTCTCGTGGCAGCGCGCCGCCTCGGCGAGCTCGCCCGCTCGCTCGTAGAGCTCGCCGGCCAGATCGATCTCGCCCGCGGCCTCGCGCAGGGACGCCGCGTCCACCACGCGCCCCTTCGCTTCCGCCGTTGCCGCGGCCTCGCTCGCCTGCTCCGGGTGGTCCGGGAGGATCTGCATCAGCCGCTGCAGCGCTCCCCGGTCCTGCGCCGCGAGCGCGTAGCCGTAGGCGTCGGCGAAGTAGCCGGCGTTCTCCGCCGCCTCGATCGCGTGGGGCCAATCCCAGACCTCGGCGTAGAGCTTGGCGGCTCGCCGCGCCTCGCCCCGCTCCAAGCAGAGCACCGCCGCGTCCGCGTGGCGGCCGGCGCCGATCAACGCCTGGATGCGCGGCTCGAGGTCCTCGCCCATCAACGGATCCGCAGCGAGCCGTAGGTTCGCGCTTCGCCTTCGACGGTGATCAGGCCGCTGACGGTGAGCGAGCCCTCCACCGCGCGCAGCACCACTCGGCCGGCACCGCCGCCGCCGCCGCCGCCCGGGTCGCCGTCGTTGCCCGGTTGGCCGTCGAGGCCCCCGCCGCCGCCGCCGGCGCCACCGCTTCCGTTGCCCGGTCCCTCGGCGCCCCCGGGGGTTCGCTCGGCGACGTCCTGGCCGCGGGTGCCGTCGGTCGAGCCATCGCCCGCGCCACCGCCGCCGCCGCCGTTGACGGCGAGGATACCGTTCATCGTGACGGTCGGCGCCTCGAGGTAGATGGTGCCGCCCGCGCCGCCGCCGCCCGCGCCCTCGCCGGAGCGTGAGCCACCGGCGCCCGGCGCGCGGNNTGATCCCCGCCGAGCGGACGAGCACCCGGGTGCCGGCCGTGATCTGGATGGCGCCGCCGCCGCCGCCGCCGGGGCCGCCGCCGTCGCCGTCCGCGCCGCCGCCGCCGCCGCCGCCGCCCACGAGCGGCTCGCCTTCCGGATCGGGAATCAGGGTGCCGCCCGAGCCGCCGTTCCCGCCGGCGTCGGTCCCGCCGGCGCCACCGGCGGCCGCGTGACCTCCGCCACCGCCGCCGCCTTGCTGACCGCCGATGATCCCGTCGAGGTCACCGCGCTGGCCGCCGCCTGGGCCGCCGCCGTCCCCGCGCCGCCCGCCGCCGGTTCCGCCGCCCGGTCCCGCCGTGCGTCCGTTGGCGCCGACGTCGATGGTGCCCTGGATCACCGCCTCGTCCGACACCAGCAGGACCAGCGCGCGGCGGCCGGTCGTGGTCAAGGTCGCGCCGGGCATGAGCTCCAGGTTGCGCAGGACCACGACGCCGAGGTCCGAGCCTGGCGCGGGCTGATCGAGCGTCGCGAAGGGGATCCCGGCGATGGTGCCGATCCCCGGCCCGCGCAGGGTCGTACCGTCCACGAGGATCTCGCCGTCGTCGGTGTCGATGACCACGTCGCCCGCGGTGAGGAGATCGATGGTCCCCTGGTCCAGCAAGTCGTCATCGGTGATGTGGCTGACGTCCACCTCGTCGCAGCGCGGCTCGTCGCCCGCGCAGCTCAGCGGCGCGCACGTCCGCTCCTCGACCAGCTCGCCGCCCACGCAGCGCCGGACCACCGCGTCGTTGCAGTGCAGCGCCCCTTCGGGCGCGCAGGTCGTCATCGGCAAGTCCGTCGGCACGAAGCCGTCGTCGTCGACGACCGGCCCGTCGAAGGGCACTTGCATGTCGACCGGCTCGGTCGTCGGCGGCAGGCCCGACACGTCCACCGCGCAGCCGGCGAGGCAGAAGGCGAGCGCGAGCCGCGTCATTCCGAGCTCCGGCCGTCGAGGGCCTGCTGCGCCGCGTGACGCTCGGCTTGGCCCTTCGAGCGTCCTCGCCCTTCGGCGAGCAGCTCCTCGCCGAGCGCCACGGTGACGTGGAAGGTGCGCTCGTGATCGGGGCCTTCGGTGCGGACCACGTCGTAGACCGGGGTCTGCCCGTGGACCCGCTGCGCCCACTCTTGCAGTCGGCTCTTCACGTCGCGTCGGCCCGTCGCATTCGCGACTTGGTCTTCGAAGAGACGCTCGACGAGCGCGAGCGCCGGGTCGGCTCCGCCATCGGACAGCACGGCACCGACGATCGCCTCCATCGCCGACGCGAGCAACCGTGGCTTGTCCCGGCCGCCGGAGCGTTCTTCGCCCTTGCCGAGACGAAGGGCCTCGCCCACGCCGAGCTCGCGAGCGACCGACGCCAGCGAGGCCTCACAGACCACGTCGGCGCGCAGTCGGGTCAGCTCTCCCTCGCCAGCTTCCGGGTAGGCGTCCGCCAAGAGGGACGCCACCCCCATGCCCAGCACGGCGTCTCCGAGGAACTCGAGGCGCTCGTTGTCCGCGCGGGCGAGCTTGGGGCGTTCGTTCCGGAAGGAGCGATGGGTGAGCGCATCCACCAGCAGCGCTTCCTCTGCGAAGGAATGACCGAGCGCCTCGAGCAGGCGGCGGCGTGCGGCGTCGTGAGGATCCGGCATCTCGACCCGACCGATGATGTAGCACGAAGCGCCCTCCGCTGGCCTCACCGACGTTCGAATGATTCCGTCCCCATTGGAGGTATACCCTCACATCGAGTTGAAAAGTTCCACTGAGCATGTGAACGTGTTTCGTCGCATGGGGGACGAGGCCGAGCAGAGACGACCGGGAACGCATTCCACCATGCGTCCCCGCGAGCCGACCGGCCGCCACCGAGAGCCGACCGGCCGCCACCGAGAGCCGACCGGTGCGTTCGATGCCGCCCGTCGTGGCGGTACGAGCCGGGTCGTCTCGGTGCGCTTGAAGGAGACCGTCACCAGCAGCGACATCTACGCGGCGGTGGAGCGGGCGGAGGGGACGCTCGACCGGCTCGGTCGCGCCCGGTTGATGATCGATTGTCGACGGGTGGACGAGTACGAGGGCGACGCTCGCGATCGGATCATCAAGTGGGCGCGCACGCAGCGCGACCGCGTCGATCGCGTGGCCGTGGTGACCGACAACGTCCTCTGGCAGATGGTGCTCCGCACCAGCTCGCTCGCGTCGCGTCAGTCGATGCGCGGCTTCACCGACATCGAAGACGCCTTCGACTGGCTCAGCAGCTGACGCTCAGCCCGCGGGCGGCGGGGTGCTCGGTCGCGACGCGGCTCGCAAGAGCCGGCCGTCGTTCGAAGCGACGAAGCCCCGCTTCGTCAGGAACGCCGTGATCTTCTCCGGCTCCGGATGGGTCGGCCGGATCACGTTGTAGAGGTAGTTGAGGCCGCGCTTGTGCGCTTCGTCCGCGAGGTGCTCGAGGACGTAGCTGCCGATCCCCTTCTCGCGCTCCTCCGGGGCGGTGGCCAGCAGGATCTCGGCGTCACCCCAGACCACGTCCAGCCAGCCGTAGGCGACCGTTCGACCGTCGTCCTCGACCCGCCACCAGTCGCCGGGGACGACCTCGCCTTCCTTCGCCGCCGCGTAGCGGCCGTCGAAGATGCCCTCCCGGGCTCGGCCGACGATGCGGGCCTTGTCGGCCGTCCACACCGCGGGCGATTCGTGTATCCAACGTCTTTCCATCCGACCCCTCTAGGTATTCAGCCTGTAGGTGTTTCAGCGCCCGGGTCAAGGCCGGCCGACTTCGCGCGCGTCTTCACGAGGAAGTACACCAGGCTCGCGGATAGGAGCGCGACCGCGCCAGCGCCCATCGCGTAGGTGAAGCGGTGGAAGAAGGCGAAACGGGTGGCGTCGCTCGCCGCGAGGTCGCGGTAGAGCTGCACGCCCACCGAGCCGGTGTAGCCGAGGGCGTCGGCGACGTAGATGGTGAAGACCGCCGTCGCCGCCACGCCGGTCGAGGCGATCAGGCGGTCGAAGAGCACCGAGCCGAAGGGCACGTAGACCAGGTAGGAGCCGAGACCGGTGAGGATCATCCAGGTGGCTCCGTCGACGTGGCCGGCGTCGAAGAGGACCGTTCCCCCGACGAGCAGCGCGGCCCCGGCGATCATGATCCCGTAGGCGCCGGCGAGCGCGCGCCGGTTGTCCTTCACCAGGTTCAGCATCGCCAGCGCGACGAGCACGCCGAAGGCGACCGGGAGCTCGGTGCGGGTGAAGATCGCCGGCGCCTCCCCGTAGCCGAGCTCGGCGAAGATCTCGACACCGTAGTTGTCGCGGAAGTCCCGGTAGGCGGTCAGGAAGAAGTAGACGGTGAAGAGCAGGAGCAGTCCCCCGAGGAAGCGGCGCAGGAATGCGCGCCGCTGCGGAGCGGTCATGGCCGGTCGCTCGACGCGCAGCGCGACGTCTTCAGCGCTCGGCTGTGGCAGCTGGTCCAGGAGCCACACGGCGAGCCCGAAGACCGGCACGAAGAGCAGCCCGGTGGTGAAGGGCATCCAGCCTTCGCTCACCTGGTGGGCGTCCATCAGCCAGCGCCCGATGTCCTTCACGACGCCGCTGGCGACGATGAAGCTGCTGCTGAGCCCGGCCAGGAGCAGCTCGGAGGTTCGCCGCCCTTCGAGGTAGCGGACCACCATCCCCCAGACCATCCCGAGCGGGAGCCCGTTGGCGAAGATCGCCAGGCTCCGCCACTCGCCCGGCAACAGCGCGAAGAGCAGCAGCGCCAGCTCGGCCGCGCCGATGAGCAGCCACAGGGCCCAGCGCCGCCGCTCCGGTCGGACCTCGCTGACCAGCTTGATGCCCAGGTACTTGCTCACCGTGTAGCCGAGGACCTGGCTGATCACGAAGGCGGTCTTGAGCGTGACCTCGCTCCCGAAGAAGGTGCCCTCGTAGCTCGCCGCGGCGAAGGGCTTCCGGAAGGCGTACATCGCGAAGTAGGTGGTGAAGCTCGCGAGCACCGCGTAGCCGACGAAGGCGGCCGTCGGCGCGCGCTGCAGCCACTGGGTCAGCGGTCGCTGGTCGCGCGCGCTCACAGCGACGTCAGCTCGAGGACCCAGCGCTTGCCGTCCAGGCCGTGCACGCGGAGACCGACCGGGTCGCCCACGCGGACCAGCGGCTCGTCGCCGCGCGTGAGGGTGGCGCCCTCCGCCTCGATGTCCACCGGCCCCCCGAAGCGCCCTTGGTGTCGCAGGTAGACCTTCACGTCGATCGGCGGGTGGTCGAGGCGCACGTAGCCCTTCCCCCGCGCCAGGCCCATCAGGGTGCCGTAGAGCATGGCCCCGTGGCGCTTCGCCTCGCCGAGGATCTGGTCGAGGGCCAGCCGGTTGGCCTCGTTCTCGACCGCCTTCTGTTTCTGCTTGGCGCGATTGGCGGCCTGCACCACCTGGTCGCGCAGCGCCTCGTCGTTGCTGCCGCCGCCGTGGAGCAGCTCGAAGAGCTCGTGGTGCAGGTAGACGCCCACCACCTCGCGCATCGGCGAGGTGAAGCGCGCGTAGACGTCGGCGCCCACGCCGTGGTGTCGCTCCGGTTCCTCCTGGAAGGTGGAGCGCACGTTGAGCATCACCGCCTGCCGGTGCACGGCTTCGGCGATGCGCCCTTCGCGGCCGGCCATCGGCAGCTCGTCGAGGAAGGTCGCGAGCGGACCGCGCTCCCTGGTCCAGCACCACCGCTCGCGGTCGAGGTCGTGGGCCTCGGCGAGGGCGGCGAGGAAGCGCTCGAAACCTGCGACTCGGCCGGGGCCGGGCGCGGGGTGGACGCGGAAGATCGGCTCCACTCCCTTCGCCTCGGCGCCTGCCCGCATCAGCCGCGCTCCGGCGACGTTGCACAGCAGCGAGACCTGCTCGTTGTAGCGCTCCACCTGCAGGCGCAGATCCTCGCGGGTGACGAAGCCGAGCGGGCCCATGGTGCCGATGCGCACCGCGTGCCGGCGGTAGCGGACGATGTCCCGCTCCTCGGCCAGATCCATCCGCGCCAGGCCCACGGCCCTCAAGGCCTTCAGGCTCGCCGCGATCGGCGGCACCAGGTCGTGCTCTCCGCCGTCGTAGAAGGACTGCACCACCTCGAAGCTCAGCTTCGCGCGGCTGCGGATGCGCGCTCGGACGACGGAGGTGTCCTCGAGGACGCCCTCGGCGTCCAAGACGAGCTCGAAGATCACCGCCCGCCGCTCCACGGCAGGGTTCAACGAGACGAGCCCCTCGGAGAGGGCCGGCGGGAGCATGGGCACCACCCGGTCGGGCAAGTAGTAGCTCGCGCCGCGCCGGAGCGACTCGGTGAAGAGCGCGCTGTGCGGCGGCGCGTAGTGGGCGGCGTCGGCCAGGGCGTAGTGGATGCGCCAGCCGCCGCCGTCTCGGGGCTCGACGAAGATCGCCTGGTCGAGATCGCGGGCGCTCGCGCCGTCGATGGTGACGAAGGGCGTCTCGCGCCGGTCGACGAGCGCCGGGTCGTCGATGCCCGGGCTCGCCTCCCAGCGGGCGGCCTCGGCGAGCACCGCCTCCGGGTAGCGCGGGTCGAGGCCGTGGCGCCCCGCCAGGGCCCACACGGCGGCCGCGGCGGTTCCAGCCTTGGCGAGCGTGCGCTCGTGGCCGCCGGCGGTGATGGCGACGATCGCGCCGACCGGGGCCTCGACGCCCTCCCGCGACTCGTCGCCAAAGAGGCTGTCGGCGCGGCCTTCGTCCGCGACGCGCCCGAGGAAGGTGTCCCAGCGCACGTCGCGGAGGATAGATCAGCTACGGGGGGCGTGGACGTCGAAGCGGATGACCACCTCGTCTTCGATGAGGTCGTCGGCCATGCCCTCGTAGACGATGCCGAAGTCGGCGCGCTGGATGACGAACTCGGCGCTCGCCACGACCTCGTCGCCGGCGACCTCGACCTTGGCGGGGAAGGTGATGCTCTTGCTCTCCCCGCGGAGGGTCAGGTTGCCGGTGACCCGGTGAGTGCTGCCGTTCGCCCCCGGCTCCTCCACGATGCGGGTGGTGGTGAAGGTCGCGGTGGGGTGATTCTCCACGTCGAAGAAGTCGCCGCCCTTCAGGTGGTTCAGCAGCCGCTCGGGCTCGATCTGGACCGAGTCCATCTGGATGGTGATGGCCACCGAGCTGGCGGTGACGTTCTCCGGGTCGAAGTCGATGGTCCCGGACCAGCTCTCGAAGGTGCCGTCGTGGCTGTCGGTCACCTTGGCGCCGGTGAAGCCAACGCTCGAGCGCGCGGTGTCGATGGTGAGCTCGCTCGAGGCGCTCTCGGCGTTCGCTTCGGTGTCCGGGGTCGGGGTCTCCTCCGCTTCGCCGACGACGGCTTCTTCCACACCCTCGGTGTGGTCCTCGCAGCCGGCGGCGGCGAGCAGGAGAGAGGCGATGGCGATGGTTGTCTTCTTCATGGGGGCTTCGACGCAACGACCAGCCCCTGCGAAACGTTCCGTCTACGCAACTCAGAGTGCCACGCGCCGCAGTCGCGGCGTGGGCATCTCCTGCGGCGCGCGGGGAGGGCGGCGTCAGCGGTATGCTCCGGTCATGGAACCGGTCGACTGGGCTTCTCTCGAGCACGCCTACGGATCGGCCGAGGAAGTGCCCGAGCTGCTTCGGGCGATCGGGGAGGGGAAGGCGGCCGCGGTCGACGGGCTTCGGAATCGGGTCGCCCACCAGGGCTGGGCCTCGCCGGCGGTCGCGGCGGCGCTCGTCTCCCCCCTGCTCGAGCTGACCGGCGAGACCAAGGGCGCGACCCTGGCGGGCATCGTGCGGCTCCTGGCGGATCTGGCCTGCGCCGGCAGCCACGAGCACTTCATGGCCCGCGGCTTCGAGGCGTCGCTCGCGGCCGGCTTCCTGAGCGAGCCTTCCATCGTTGGGATCCGTGAGCGGCTCGCCGAGGTGGACGCCACGCCCTGGCTCTCCAACCGGAGCAAGAACGTGCGGAGCGCGGCCGCGCTCTTCCTCGCCTTCACCGGCCAGGACGCATCCGAGGCGGTGAGCGCCCGGCTCGCGAAGGAGAAGGACGCGGACGTCGGCGCCGACCTCCTGCTGACCTTGGGCTGGATGGCGACCGAACCCACCGAGGCGATCGTGGCCCGGCAGGAGGACGAGCGGCCGCTGGTCTCGGCGGCGGCGTGGATCGCGACGGCCTTCGCCAGCGAGGCTCTGAACGAGACGCTCGAGCTGGGGCTGCAGCTCGCGGCGGTGCAGCAGCCGGGCCGCTGCGCCTGGGCGGAGGGAGAGATCGGGCGGCTCGCGGTGGAGGTGCTCTCGTTCCGGGCCGAGGTGGAGGGCCGACCGGAGGCGATGGTCGGGCTCATGGAGAGCGTCGACGGCATGGAGCGGACGAAGCTCGGCGCCGCCCTCCTGAAGAACGCCTTCCGCGAGGAGCTGAAGGGCTACGCGCCAGGCAAGTGGAAGGAGCCCGCGGAGCCGCCGCCGCTCGAGTCGCTCACGGAGGAACAGCGCATGCTGTTGAAGCTGCTGACGCGCTTCGGCAACGGTTGGGGCTACTCGAACGACCAGGCCTTCTGGTTGCGGATGCTCGGCTTCCCGCGCTCACCGCCGGGGATGCTCACCTACCTCGGCGAGCCGCCGCCACCCGACGAGCGCGACGCGCCCTTCGCCTTTCGCGAGCATGAGGGGACGCTCGCCGAGGTGCTGGCCGCCGTGTGCACCGAGGAGGGCAAAGAGTTCGTGGTCGAGCTGGCGGAGGCGACGCGCGAGCAGGTCGACCTGGGTGAGCTCGTCGAGGTGGTCGAGAAGGGCTCGATGGTGAAGGTGCCCTGGGGCTTCACCCGCACCGCCTGGGCGGTCCATGTGCTCGCCTCCGCGGATCCGGCGGTCGCGGTTGCGATCCGCGAGCGACTGGAGCGCTATTGCCGTTCCGGCGTGCCGTCCTACTGGGAGGGCAACACGCAGTATTTGCTGAGCTCGTTGCCCCTCGTGTTCTTTGCCGCCTTGCTCCGGCACCAGCCGAAGGCGGAGGTCCCGCGGAGCTTCCCGATCGGGCCGAGCGCCGCGACGCGCTGGAGGAAGAACCTGCGCGACCACGAGCCGGAGGCCGCGAAGTGGCTGCGGAAGGCCCTGAAGAAGGCCACCGCGGCGACCTGAGCGCCCGTCGCATCAGCCGAGCGCGACCACGCGCTCCCGCAGCCAGCGGTGGCCGGGGTCGGTGTCCAGGAGCTGGGGCCAGATCGCGTAGAGCGGAATCGGGGCGAGCGGGAAGGGCGGGACGACCTGGCGGATGTGGTCGGCGTGGAGGGGCAGCTCCGCGACCGAGCGCGGGACGATGGCGAGCGCATCAGAGACGGTCACCAGGTGGGGCACCGCGGGGTGGTGGAGGACCTCGGCGGCGATCCGGCGGCGGCGACCGGCGTGCTGGAGCAGGGTCTCGATGCGCTCGCGGAGATCGCTGGCGACCGAGAGCACCACGTGGGACTCGGCGAAGAACTCGTCCAGGGAGAGGCGGTCACCGACCCGCGGATGATCGCGACGGGCGATCACCACCATCGCCTCGTCCCGCAGCCGATGGCTGGCGAGGCGCTCGCTGGTGGGCGGCTGGTAGTCGAAGAAGAGGTCGAGCTCACCGGCGCGGGCCGCCCGGCCGAGCTCGGCCGGTGAGCCGCGGACGGAGAGCAGGCCGACGGACGGAGCAGCCTCGGCCACGGCGCTCAACAGCGGCGGGAGGAGCGAGAGCTCGCCGACGGCGCCGAAGCCGACCCGGAAGCGCCGGGTGGAGGTCGCCGGATCGAACGCGGAGCTCTCGCGAAGCGTGCGCTCGAGCAGCACCAGCGCCTCGCGGACGGCCGGCGCCAGCCGCCGGGCTCGAGGGGTCGGCTCCATCCCGCTCCGGGCCCGAACGAAGAGAGGGTCGTCCAAGACGGCGCGCAGCCGCCCCAGAGCCTGGCTGGCCGCCGGCTGGCTGAGGCCGACCCGCTTGGCGGCGGCGGTCAGCTGACCCTCGGCGAGGATCGCGTCGAAGAGGACCAGGAGATTCAGGTCCAGCTGAAGCAGGTGCGAGGGACTGAACATAAATCATGAGCATAGTACACATGCGAAATATCCATTGGAGGAATGACATCCGCTCTCTCAATCTTGCCTCATGGAGCGCCTCTCATCCCTTCCGCCGAACCTCCTCCTCGGAGTCCTTCTCTTCGCCGTGATGGTCGTCCTGGTCCTGCACGAGTGGCGCAACGGCAAGTACGAGGGCGGGCGCAAGACTCGGAACGACTGGAAGATGTTCGGCCTCTCCGCCGCGGGGATCGCGCTCGTGGAACGGCCGCTGCTGATCGCCATCGTCTATGGCGCCTGCCGCTTCGCGTTGCCCGGGCACGACGGCGCGCTGGCCCACCTGGAAGAGGGCACCTTGGCGCTCACGCTCTCGGTGATCGCCTACATCGCGATCGACGAGCTGGTCCACGGGGCGATGCACCGCTTCGCCCACCGCCGGCCGCCCAAGGGCCGGCTGCTGGCGAAGGTCCACGCCTTCTACCGGGAGGCCCACCGGCCGCATCACCTGCTCGGCGACGACGAGCGGGGCGAGATCAGCGCGACCCACGCGGTGGTGGCGGGGTGGGGTTGGCTCCTCTTCCTACCCAACTACTGGCTCGGCGCCGTCGCCCTCTACTTCGGGCTCCTCGAGACGTGGTTCCTCGGCAACCTGATCAAGAACCTCTGGGGTCTGCACGTGCACGCCAACTGGAGCTACGACCTGTGGCTGCTGAACCACCCGAACCGCTTCGTCCGCAGGGGCTTCTACTGGCTCTGCCACGTCTTCACGTTCCCGAACCAGCACCACCAGCACCACAGCCGGTCGAAGAACTCGGCCAAGAACCTGCAGAACATGCTCGCGCTCTACGACTGGCTGCTCTGGGGCACGCTGGTCATCGAGACCGAGCGGCCGAGGGTCTATGGCTGGAAGCAGAAGGCCGCCGATCGCTCTCCGCTTCGCCGCTATTTTCGTCGGCCTCTCAAGACCGCCCCCCGCCGTTGAGACCCTCGACCGTGAGAAATCCAACGCCCGGCCCTTGAAGAGTGACCCGTTGGTCACGTACGTACAAAAAGTAAACGGCGTTTACGGTTTGTTTATCGAAAGGGGCCCCAATGCAGTCAGCGCAGTCGATTCTCGAAGCATCCTCCAGCACGCCCACGGCCGGTCCCGACCCCGCTACGATGGACCCCATGGCGATGGAGGGGATGGTCGCGCGGACCAGTGAGCCGGCGTGGAAGCTCCTGCTCCAGGCCGCGGGCACTCCGCGGGAGATGGCCGGGAAGATGCGGCGGCTGGCCTCGGCGTTGCTGACCTACGCGCGCGGTGACGCCCTCGACGAGCGCCTCGTGCGGCTGAGGCGTCTCGGCTACATCGACAGCGTCCCCACGCGCCTGCAGCTGGTGGTCGGCAGCGCGGACATGCTCCGCTTCTGGATCGTCCCCGCGGCCGAGGACTACTACGACTCGCAGGGCATCGACTTCGGCTTCCACCAGGTGCTGCGCTTCCTCGACGAGCCCGCGTCGCTGGTGGATCCGACCGGCTTCCTCTCCACCGTCGACAACATCATCGGCCACCTGATGCAGGTGGTGCACGCCAACCCGGCCTACGACCTGCAGCTCCTCGAGAGCCACGAGGGCGGCCTCGAGGAGCTCGAGCGCCAGGTGGAGCAGATGCTCGCCGGCACCCACCCGCGCGCTCGATCCATCGGCGCCATCGTCGAGGACCCCGGCTACCACGAGCGGCTGCTGGGTTACGTGCGGGACTACATTCGGGATCGCGACGCCGACGCTCCCAAGCGAGCCAACGTCACCAGCGACCGCTTCGCGCCCATCGAGCACACCTTCGGCACGCTGCCCGCGGCGATGCGCTACTTCGCCAAGCTCCCGAGCACTCCCCTCAGCGCCGCCAAGCACCTACTCACCGTGAACGAGTTCCCGATGGCGCTCGCCGAACGCTGAGCCGGCGCCCGGTTCGCGGAGTCGGCGTGCGGTACCTCGGCGCGGAGGGCGGGATGACGCGTGTGCTGGTGGTCGGAGGTGGCCCGGGTCGGACTCCTGATGGGCTGCGAGCTACTCCGGCACGGCCTCGCCTGCCGGGTGGTCTGCGCGACACCGGCGTGGCCGACGCGCTCCTCGCCGAGGGCCGCAAGATGCACGGCTGCAACCTCATGGATGGCGCTCGCCGGCTGGCCCATGTATGTGTCCATCCAGCTCGAGGGCACCCAGCGCCCCGCCGCGCTCACCTTAAGGCACGGTCCTCCTCGATGGCGACAGGCTGCCCCACGACCTCTTCGGCGCGAGCTCCGAAGCGCTCAGCCTGGTGCGCCCCGACGGCTACGTCGCCTTCCGCAGTCAACCGGCCGAAGCGGAGCCGCTGCTCGGCTATCTGGCGACGATCTTCCCGGGCTGACGCCGCGCCGGGTCAGCGCGCTTCGGCCACGAAGGCGGCGGACACCGAACGACACGCGCCGTCCTCGCCGAGGTCGAGGTCGGCGACGCCTTCGAGGGTGGTCCGGAGGAGCTCGGGGTCGACGTCGGGGGCGGTGATGAGGACCTCGGCGACGAGCTCCTCGATGTCGAAGTGGCCGGCGACGATCACGTCCGTGAGCGTTCCGTCTGCCAGGAGCTGCCCCTTCACCGCGAGACCACGCACGGGCAGGCCCAGGGGTTCACCGTCCTCCTCGCCGATGGGAACGGTGCGGGCGACGGAGTCGTCGCCGAGGAGCCAGAGCCGGCCGTCGACGAGCTCGGTCTGCACGGCGGGCGCGTCGCCCAGCTGGACCGTCACGCAGGCGTCGTTCAGCGGGTCGTCGACGGCGCCGAGGGTGAGTGGGATGGGGCCGCCGGTCGGCCGCGCGGGCATGGACCCGGGAGGCATGGGGTTGGGCCCGAGGATGGCGAGCTGGTTGTCGATGCCGGTCTCGCCGTCCACCAGGTCCACCCAGTCCTCCTGATGGCAGCTCTCTTCATCGGTGGCGCCCTCGCTCACCCGCCCATCGAGGTTCATCCCGCGGACGCCGCCCTCCGCGTCTTCGCGGCCGATGTCGGTGAGCGAGACCTCGTAGCTCAGCGTCTCCCCGCTCATGCAGGTGTCCGGCTCGTCGTGCGCTTCGCCACAAGCGGCGAGCACGAGCACCGCTGTCACCCCACGCCACACGCGCACACCCTAGCAGCCGCTCAGAAGTGTGGCTCCTGCATCCGGCGCTCCATCTCCTCGCGCTGTCGCTGGATGCGCTCTTCGCGGGCCGTGGGCGTCTCCACTTCGAGCTCCCCTTCGGCGATCGCGTCCCCATCGATGCGGAAGTAGGGCTCGCGTCCCTCGCTGGTCTCCCGGTACGTCCGGAGCTGGCCGTGGAGCCGCTCGAGGAGCTTGGGGCGGAAGCAGGCGGCGAAGGGCTCACCGCCGCCCTCGGTCTCGATGACGAAGTCGTCGGCGTCCCGCTCGGCGCGAACGGTGACCCGCACCCGCTCGGGCTGCCCCTCGCTCCAGCATTCGGTCGCGATGCCCGGCGCGTAGCCATCGACCGATCGCTGCAGCCACTCGCTGTTCACGCGGGGACCGACCTCCTGCTCCACTCGGGCGTCCAGGCGCCAGCGGCCGGGGCCGAAGAGATCGCCGAGCCGTTCGCCGACGTAGCTCTCGAGGCACCCGGCGACCGCCTCGTTGCTGGGGCTGGTCGTCGCCTCGATCCGCATGCCCTCGGCGCCGATCCGCACCCGCACGGCCACCCGCTCGGGGACGGCGCCCGGCCGCGGGAAGCAGGGTGTGTTGTCCGGACCGAACGTCATGGCCGCCAGCCGCCGCTCGAGGATCGCCTGCGGGGCTTCGACGTGGACCCGCATCCATGTGCGCACCCGGTGGAGCTCCTGGTCGTAGGCGCCGCCGCCGATGCGGATCGTCTCGCGGGCCTTCTCGAGGAAGCACTGCACGAAGTCGTCGAACCAGCGCATCGAGCGGAAGCGCACGTCGTCGTAGGGGCGGTAGCGGACCCGGAGGCGAAAGCTGCTCGCCGGCTCGTGCTCGCGGGCGCACTGCAGCGTGATGCGCTCCTTCGCCTCCTCGACCTCGCGCTCGATGAGCGCGTCGTTCGGGGGCGGGTCGTAGCCCGGCTGGACCATCGCCAGCTCCTTGGTGGTGAAGCCGTGGTCGGTCGCCCACTTGGCGAGACCGGGCTGCTCGATCTGCTCGACGTAGGCGTACTCGAAGCGCCGGTCGATGCGCGCGGCGAGGAGCGCATGGCCGGTGGCGCGGATCATCTCGCCGACCGCGCAGTGGACGCCGCGATCGTCGATGAAGCGCGGGCGGCGACCGGCGTAGGGGTCGCCGGTGCGGCGCGGGAAGACGCCCGCTCGCCGGTAGGCCTCGAGCGCGTCGAGGGCTCGGTGACGGCGCTCGAGCTGGCCGGCGTCCAGCCCCTCGGGCGGGCGGGCGCGGAGCAGCTGCAGCACGAAGGCGAGGTGCACCCGGATGCGCTCGCGCTGGCCGGCGTCGTCCGGGCGGTCACGCCAGCTGGCGTCACCGACGATGGCGTTGATCGGGTCGGCCGCCTCCGCCAGCGAGGGGGCGAAGAGCGTGAGGGCGAAGCAAGCGAAGAGCGCGCGCATGACCGCCCTCGACGATCACCCGCGGCCGGCGGTCTGTCGACCCGTGAGGGTCCTCAGCCGGCGGCTTCGGCCTCGTCCTGCTTCACGGCCCAGTAGGAGAGGAGCTCCATGTCGTCGATGATCCGCGAGTGGTAGTGGCCCCACACATCGCTGATCATGACCACCGCGCCGTCCTCCAGCTTCGGGGTCAGGTAGAGCGCGTGGTACTTGGCTCCGCTGCCGTCCTCGACCTCGCCGAGCACCGGGAGCGGCTCTTTGCTCACCGGGCAGAAGAGCTCGCACTTCGTCCCGGCGGGGATGTCGGTGAAGCCCTTCTTGCGGGAGTCGCCGTGGATCGGACTGAGATGGACGATGCCTTCCTTGCCGTCGAAACGGACGCCCACGCTCACGGCGGGGTAGCCGTCGAACTCGACCCCTTCGGCGAAGCCGACGAGGTTGTCGCCCTTGGGTCCGAAAGCCTGAGTCACCACGATCACCACGCCGTCTTCGCTCTCGTCGATGCCGACGTGCGGTTCGGGGACGTCGGAGTGTCGTCCGGTGACGTGGAGATGCTCGTCGTCGATATGGTTGCGTTCGTCGCCCGCCATGATGTCCTTCTTCAGTTGAATGTTGCGGCTACCACGGACTTGGCAGGCCTGTCCATCATGGCGAAGCCGCCGGAGCGCAAGTCCTTGCCTCGGGACCGTTCACCGGTCAGAACCTGGTTGACGAGCGGGAGCGAGAGGCCTAAATGGGACCGTAGAGGTACTCTTTAGAGAGCCACTCATGCTCCGCATCTCCAAGCTCACCGACTACGCGGTCGTCCTGACGACCCATCTCGCTACCGATTCCCTCGAGGGTCAGGTCGCGCCAGTCCGTGCGCTCGCGGAGACGACGGGCATCCCCGAGCCGACCGCCGCCAAGGTCCTCAAGGCCCTCGCCCGGGCCGACATCGTGGACTCGGTGCGCGGCGCTCACGGCGGCTACCGGCTGGCCCGCCCGGCGGACGCCATCAGCATCGCCGAGGTGATCGAAGCCCTCGAGGGTCCCATCGCGGTGACCGAGTGCGTCGAGGAGGCGAGCGGCTGCACCCACGAAGACCACTGCGGCGTGCGTGGCAACTGGCAGCGCATCAACGCCGCGGTGCAGGGGGCGCTCGACGCGATCTCCCTGGCCGACATGGCGCGCCCCGACGCGCCCCGACTCTT
>JABAOG010000508.1_pt1 | contig 44738 bp, 32 predicted proteins | sample 7062131 | NCBI WGS metagenome assembly JABAOG01 (sample SAMN14538629, study PRJNA623070) | marine sediment metagenome | biome: marine biome [ENVO:00000428]; feature: marine pelagic biome [ENVO:01000023]; material: deep marine sediment [ENVO:00002113] | place: India: Arabian Sea | collected... | reverse complement strand
CCGGCGTAAAGCGAGAATTCCGTCACGCGGGAGGGAATTTTTCCGTGTGCGAAGCTCAATCCTGAGCACGCCCCGATCATGGCGCTGCCCATCGAAGTTGCCGCGCTGGTCCTGCTGGCGGCCCTCCTGCACGCGGCCTGGAACGCGCTGCTCAAGGCCGGTCAGGACCGCCTGGTGGTGCTCACCATCGCCAATGGCAGCCGGGTCCTGATCGCGTTACTCATCGCGCCGTTCATTGCCCTGCCGCAGGCCGACAGCTGGCCCTTTCTGCTCGCCTCGGTGATTCTGCACACGGGATACTACTTCTTTCTCGTGCACGCCTATCGCGTCGGCGATATCAGTCACGTGTATCCGATCGCGCGCGGCCTGTCGCCGATCCTCGTGGCGATCCTGGCCGCGGTTTTCGCCAGTGAGATGCCGCCGCCATGGGGCATGCTGGGTCTGGCGCTCGCCTGTGCCGGTATCACGAGCCTCGCCTTCGACCGCGGCCCGCCGTGGCGGGGCGACCGAAGGCCGCTCGCCTACGCCGCGGCAACGGCGGTCTTCATCGCCTCGTACACGCTCGCCGACGGGATGGGGGTGCGAAGGGCGGGTGACGCGCACGCCTACATCGTCTGGCTGATGCTGCTCGAAGGTCTGCCCATCATGTGCTACACGGCCCTGGCGCGGCGGGGCCGCCTGGCTGCAGCGATCGCGGGCAACTGGCGCACCGGGTGCAGCAGCGGGGTGCTCCAGTTCGGCGCCTACGCCCTGGTCATCTGGGCCATGAGTCTCGGCGCGATGGCTTCGGTGTCGGCGCTGCGCGAGACGAGCGTCATATTCGCCGCCTTGATCGGGGCGATTGTCTTGAAGGAGCGCGTCGGCGCGTTGCGCATCTCGGCGGCGATTCTGGTCGCCCTGGGCATCGTGCTCATGCGGGTTGCGGATTTATAATCGACCGAACCGGGGCGCGAGCGGCCGCCCCGGTATCCAATAAAAGCTCACAAGAGGGAGAGAGAAAATGGCGAAACCCATCCTTTACGGCCCCGGATACAGCACCTACGCGCGCTCCGCGCGCCTGGCAATGGAAGAGAAGGGCGTCGACTACGATCTCGTCGAAATCGACTTCATCGGCGGCGGCATGCCCGAAGAGCACCTGGCGCGACATCCCTTTGGCAAGGTGCCCGCCTTCGAGCACGACGGGCTGATGCTCTACGAGACTTCGGCCATCATGCGCTACGTCGACGAGGCCTTCGATGGACCCTCGCTGCAGCCGTCCGACGTGGCGGGGCGCGCGCGCATGACCCAGGTCATCTCGGTCATCGACTCCTATACCTATCCGCGCACCATCAGCGATCTGGTGATCCAGCGGCTGGTGCAGCCGATGCTCGGCGGCACCGCCGACGAATCCATCATCGAGGCTGCGGTCCCCGAGGTGGACAAGAGCATGCGCGAGTTCGAGAGGATGCTGGGCGATCACGAGTACCTCGTCGGCAGCACGCTGAGCCTCGCCGATCTGCATCTGGCGCCGGTCTTCGCGTACTTCGTCGATACGCCCGAGAGCAAAGCGATTCTCGAGAGCAAGCCCAGCTTGAGCGCCTGGTGGGAGCGCATCGCCTCGCGCGACAGTATGACGAAGACTCAGCCAAACCTCGGCTGAACCAGCGTTGATGAGCACCGGCACCAACATTCTTCAGGTCGATGGCGAGCGTCTCTGGCAAACGCTGATGCGTTCTGGAGAGATCGGGCCCGGTCGTGCCGGCGGGCTCTGCCGCCTTCCGCTCACCGATGCCGACCGGGAGATGCGCGATCAGTTCGTGACCTGGTGCGAGGAGGCGGGCTGTCGCGTCACCATCGACCGGCTCGGCAATATCTTCGCGCGGCGCGAGGGTCAGGATGCCTCCCTCGCGCCGGTGCTCATCGGCAGCCACCTGGACACGCAGGTCGCCGGCGGCAGGTACGACGGCATCCTCGGCGTGCTCGCCGGTCTCGAGGTCGTCCGCACCCTGAACGACAGCGCTCTCGAGACGCGCCGGGCGCTGGAGGTGGTGTGCTGGACGAACGAGGAGGGCGCGCGCTTTCAACCGCCGATGATGTGCTCGGGTGCCTTCGCCGGCGTGCACGAGGTCGATTGGATACTGAGCTGCCGCGACGACGACGGTCTCGTCTTCGGCGAGGAGCTCGCGCGCATCGGCTACGACGGCAGTGCGCCGGTGGGCGGGCGCGACATCGACGCCTACTTCGAGCTGCACATCGAGCAGGGGCCCGAGCTGGAAGCCCGAGGCATCCCGCTCGGCATCGTCAGCGGGGGCTATTTCACCCGCGGCATGGTCATCGAGATCGAGGGCGAGAACGCCCACGCCGGACCGACACCGATGGACAAGCGCAAGAATGCGCTGGTCGGCGCCGCCATGATGATTGTGGCTGCCAACGACATCGGCTGGGAGCGCCATCCCCCGGGTAAATCCACCTCGAGCCGCATCAAGGTATGGCCCAACAAGCCCGGCATCCTGCCCGATTACGCCCAGGTGACGGTGGATTTTCGCCACCCGGACAAGGCCACGACGCTCGCCATGGAGTCCGACATGCTCGCGGCCATCGACGAGTGCTGCGCGCGCGCCAACGTCAAGGCGGAGGTCGTGCAGACCTGGGAGTTCGGCAACGAGGTGTTCGACGAGGCGTGCATCGAGCTCGTCAGGAATGCCGCCGAGGAGCTGCAGGTGCCCTGTCAGGAGATGCTGAGCCAGGCGGGCCACGATGCCTACCACATGACGCGCATCACGCCGACGGCGCTGCTGTTCTCGCCCTGCAGGGACGGTATCACCCACAACGAGAACGAGCACATCGAGCTCGCCTACACGACCCCGTCGGTCAATGTGCTCCTGCACGCGGTGCTCGCCCGCGCCAATCGCTGAGGGCCTTATGCCGCGGAGCCCCGAGGAGCAGGAGCTCAACGCGCACTTCGCAGAGGAGTACACGCGCGCCCAGAGCCCCGTGATGCTGGATCTGGAACGGGCGGTGTGCGGCTGCGACTACGGCGGCACCAGCTGGACGACCCGCGACGAGGCGGATCGCATCGGCGCTCTGCTGCAGCTCGGCGCAGGCAAGGCGCTTCTCGAGGTCGGCTCCGGCTCCGGCTGGCCGGCACTCTACCTGGCCGAGAAGAGCGGTTGCGATGCGATCCTCGTCGACCTGCCCTTCGAGGCGATTCGCCTCGCGGCCGACAGGGTGGCCGGTGAGTCACTCTCCGGCGCGATCGGCGTCGCCGTCGGCGACGGCGCCGCGCTGCCCGTGCAGAGCGCCTCGTTCGATGCCGTCAGCCATTCGGACGTGCTCTGCTGTCTCGCGCGCAAGCGCCAGGTGTTGCAAGAGTGCCGGCGGGTGATCCGTCCTGAAGCAAGGATGGTCTTTTCGGTGATCTACGTGGCCGCGGGCCTCTCCGGCACCGATCACGCGCGCGCCGTGGAGTCCGGCCCGCCCCACGTGGAATCCGAGTGCGGCTATCCGGAGCTGCTCGAGGCGACCGGTTGGGATGTCGTCGAGCGTATCGACGTAACCGCCGCCTACGAGCAAACCGGCAGGCGCCACATCCGCGAGGTCGAGGCGCGTGCCGATGGGTTGAAAGCGCTTCTCGGCGAAGCCGAGTACGCGGACATGCTCATCAGGCGCAACAGGAACGTCGAAGCGGTGGCGGAAGGCATCGTGCGCCGCGATCTGTTCGTGGCGAAACCTGCCGAGGCGATTTAGGCGCCGACGCCGGCACGCGACAGCGCTTCCTCCAGGGCCGGTAAAGTGGCCCTGAATCCGTCTCGATGCGCCTGGTCTCGCAGGTCCTCGAGCTTCTTAATTGTTGCTGGGGCTCGACTGCCTTGCCCGAATGCGGCCAGTGCCCGCCCCCGGTCGATGAAAAAGTCGCTCCACGGTAAAGGCTCCGCGCGGGTGTAGTCTTCGAGCGCGTCCGCGTACGCTTCGACCCGTTGCCACTCGCAGGCGCTGATGAGCGCATCCATTCCGAATCGATAAAACCACAGGTAGTTGTGACTCACCGCGCCTTTGCGCAGCACTGCTTCCCCTTCCTCCAACGCCGCGTCTCGAGCCTCTTCGTCGTCACTGACGAGCGCCAGCGCGCCGAGTACCCGCCCGGCGTTGAAGGCCTGACCTACCTCACGGGCTATCGAAGCGGCCTGCATCAAGAGTTCCCGTGCTTCCGAATTTCGTCCTCTGCGCTGCAAGGCCATAGCTTTCCAGAGGAGGCCCGTGGGTTGCCATGTGCGCGAGCCGAGTGCCAAGGCACAGGCCATCTGATGCTCAGCGTGCAGTTCCAGAAGCTCGTACTCGCACAGATCGGTGGCTGTGTGGCAAATACATCCCTCGGCATTCATCTGGACTCGCTGGTCTCCGGCCTTGCGGGCCGCGTCCAGAGCGGTGAAAGCTGCGCTCATTCCGCCCCTGAGATCGCCGAGGTACATGAGGGTAAAGCCCCACATCGGAAGGTGCGCCATCTCGACGCGACCGAGCCCATGCTTGCGTGAGAGCTCGACGCAATTATTATAATGGTCGTTGGCCGTTCTCATTCGACCCCGAACGTACGCCGCATCTCCCAATCCTCCCAGCGCCCGCGCCTCGAACTCGAGCGATTGGGCTGCACGGGCGTAGTCGAGCGCGGATTGGTGCGCCTCGCGACAGGCTTCGACGTTGCCGAGTGGGAAGTGCAGGTTCCCGCGCAGGTGGAGTAGGCGCGCAAGCTTCAACGTGAGATTGTGCTTGACCACCACGGGCTCGGCTTTGTCGAGAAGCTCGAGCCCTGCCTCGTAGTCGGTGGCAACCCGCATTCCTGCGGCCAATCCGATCCATGACTCGCAGCGTTGCACATCATCGTCGGCCTGCTCGAGTGCTTCCCGATATATGTCTATCGAAGAGTCTATGTTGCCGAGGTCGTGCAGCAGCTCGCCTTTGAGGATATTCAATCGGTGCCGATCCGACTGGGCAGAGGCGACTGCCAGACCGCGGTCTGTAAGGTGGAGGGCCCGCTCGAACCGAAACTGTTCGAGCTGCTCGCGAGCGGCGGCGAGAAAGGCGCCGGGTGCTTCGTCGTCCTCAGCGCCGGCAAGATGCTCGGCATGCAGTGCCGAGTCGCTTCGGGAGTACCAGTGCGCCGCCTTTCGATGCAGCTCTCCGCGTTGACGCTTGAGCAGTGAGCTGTACACGCACTCCTGAATCAGAGCATGTGCGAACAGATAACCGGTTCCCTCGGTCCGTACCAGATTGTGCTCGAGCAAAGCCTGGCAGTCGTAATCAGTGGTGTCGAGCAGATGACACAGCACGTCGCCGTTGAAGCGTTGGCCGATCACGGAAGCCGCCTGCAGGGCGCGCTTGTCCTCGGGCTCGAGCCGATCCATGCGCGCCAGCACCAGGCTCTGGATGGAATCGGGCAACCCTTCCCGGGTGCCTTCCCGGGCGTTGCGCAGCAACTGCTCGAGAAACAGCGGATTGCCAGCGGCACGCTCGAGGCAATCCCGGGCGAGCGGATCACTCGAATCGATGAACCCCTCGATGAGCTCGAGGGATTCCTGTTTGCGTAGTGGGCCGAGGTCTATGGTAAGAAGAGGACTGCCCTCGGTGCTACTGCGCCAACGCTGATCGAGAGGATCGCCTTCTACGCGCGACGTCATGAGAAGAAGCACTGCGCAATCCACTACTGATTTCGTGAGCCTGGCCAGATGCGCAAGCGTGAGTGCATCGGCCCAGTGAATGTCCTCGACCAGCAGAAGCACCGGTCGGGTGGAACTCAGCCTGTCGACGATCTCGGGCACCACCTGCTGTTTGCCTTCGTTGCGGGTGGCGTTGTCCATCGCATCGTATAAAGCCCGGAGCTCGGTCGCCTGCGGCAAGTCCAGCAGATCGTTCAGATAGACCTGCTGATCCGACTCGAGCAGGCCGTCGTCCATGGCCGCCTGCGCTGCCCGCAGGCGCGCATCCTTGCCGGCACCGGGCCCGATACCGAGAAGGCTGCGCAGCAATGCGCGTATGGCGTCCTGACCCTTGCCGACGCCGAAGTCGAGCACGAGTCCCCGGTGGCACTTCATGCCCCTGGCCGCGCCCATGCAAACGAACTCCTCGGTGAGACGCGTCTTGCCGATGCCGGGCTCGCCGCGAACATAGACCGTCTGACCCTGCCCGTACTCGAGACAGGTATCGAGAATGCCCCGGAACTGGTTGAGCTCGGCGCGCCGGCCGACGAATGGCGTGCTTCTCGCGGGGGACGTGCTCTCTTCGGCGGAAATGACTCGTCGCAGCGCGAAAACCGCAAGCGGCTCGGATATTCCCTTGACCGACAGGGACTGGAGCGGCCCGACTTCGATTCGCGACTCCGCGAGCTCCCTGGTGGCGGCGGACAGGTAGATTGCACCGGGCTGTGCGGCCTGCTCCAGGCGCGCCGCGACGGGTACGGTAGGCCCGGAGGCATCGTATTCGATCTTTTCACCTTCGCCGACGGTGAGCACAACGACCTCGCCCGAATGCAGCCCGACGCGGATCCGGATGCCACTCTCGCGCAGTGCGGGGATCTGCTTCGAATAGTCACCGATCGCCTGCTGCATCTCCCACGCCGCCTGACACGCGTCCACGGCGTGGTGCTCGCTCGCCAGCGGCGCGCCGAACATGGCCATGACGCCATCGCCCATGAAGCGGCACACGGTGCCGCGATTGTTTTCCACCGAGGCGCACATGCGCTGCGTGGCGCCGTAAAGCAGATCGTGCGTCTCCTCTGCGTCGAGCTTCTCCGTAAGCGCAGTGGAGCCGGTGATGTCGGCGAATAGCATCGTCACCGGCTTTCGCTCTCCGGGCATGCGCTCCCATGCCGCCAGGGAGGCGTCACTGTCATGGGTCGGAGCCTGGCTGCGCTCCGCGCCCTCGAGTCCGGCGATGGCTTTCAGGATTTTTTTACGGGGGCCGAGCGGAATACCCAGCTCTTTCAGGTCGGTTTCGTCGAGCTCCGGCAGGGCCGCCAGATCGATCTCCTGCTCGTCGAAGAGACCCGCGTACTTCGCGAGCCCCAGACCTTTCAGCCATTTTGCAATTTCCTTGCTCATGGACCCGAGTTCAGATTCTCGAAAACCGCGCTCAGGATAGGGAATGTTACCGCCATTTTCTGCTCGTCGATTCGCATCGCGTAGGCACTCAGCACCGAATCGGGCGTCTTGGCGATGAGTGCGTCGTAATCGGCGCCCCGCTCGCGGGTGAACGAGATCGAAGAATCGAAAGTCTCGACCAGACGGAAGCCGTGTCGGCAGACCACATCGATGAAATCTGCGCGCTGGTGCATACGGATGTGCCCGTCGCGTTTGAGCAGCTGGAAACGGTTGATGAAGTCCACGTCATCGCCCTCGTGCCTGATGGCATCCGCGAGCACCAGCGTGCCCTTCTCGCGCACCGTCCGAGCGAGCTCCTCGAGACTGATCTCCAATCGTGGCAGGTGGTGAAAGACGTAGCGGCTCACGGCTGCGTCGAAGTGGTCGTCGGGAAAGGGCAGCCTGATGCCGTCGTAGATCAGGAACTCGACATTCGACCGGCCCTCCTCGCGGGCCTGCTCGCGATTGCGCTCGATGGCCTGCGCGGCCACGTCGACGCCGACCACGCGGCAATCCGGCTCTTGGCGAGCCACGGCGCTCGCGACGTAGCCGTTGCCGGTGCCGAGATCGAGAATCACCTGATTGGGAGCCGGCCTCAGGAAAGACAGCATCCAGGCGAGCTGCGCGGCATCGGAGTGCGTCTCGACGAAAGCCCTCGTGTGCAGCTCTGCATCGAAGCTGCGCGCAGCCTCTTGGACCTGTCGCTCGATATCGTCTCGAGCCATTGCCGTACACCGTGGGTAGCGGCGTAGATGTCTACTTTATTACATCGCCGCGGTCGCGGACACCAAGGCGGCGGAGACTCCTCGCTCCGACCGGGGTAGAGTAGCGTCATGGAGCGCTCATTGAAGTACATGATTGCCGCCTGCCTCTTCGTCACNNCGCTCGTTTAAGTACATGATCGCCGCCTGTCTCTTCGTCACGCTGCAGGTCCAGGGTGGAGACGATCCTTACGCGAAGGCGCGCCAGAGGATGCTCGCGGCCATACAGGCGACGGTCATCGACACCCGTGGGGAGACCGGCCGGGAAGCGCTCGCGCCGCGGGTCATGGAAGCGATGGGTAAGGTGCCGCGACACGAGTTCGTGCCCGACGAGCTCGACGCCGTCGCCTACGCCAACCGGCCGCTGCCCGTCGGGCACGGTCAGACGATTTCCCAGCCCTATATCGTCGCGCTCATGACCGATCTCCTGGACGTCGACGACGACGCCGTGGTGCTCGAGATCGGCACCGGATCCGGCTACCAGGCGGCGGTGCTGGCGGCGCTGGTCAATCGCGTTTATACGATGGAGATCATCGAGCCGCTGGCGGATTCGGCGAAAGAGCGCCTGGCGCGCCTCGGCTACGGCAACGTGGAGGTCAAGTTCGCCGACGGCTACTACGGCTGGCCGGAGAAGGCGCCCTTCGACGCGATCATCGTGACCGCGGCGGCCAACCACATTCCGCCGCCGCTGGTCGAGCAGCTGAAGCCGGGCGGCAGGCTGGTTGTGCCCGTGGGCGAGCGGTTCGCTGTCCAGCACCTTCTGCTGGTGCACAAGCTCGACGAGCAGCGCGTGCAGATCCGGCAGATCCTGCCGGTGCGCTTCGTCCCGCTGACGGGCGGACATGGCTGATACGCTGTTCGGCGCCCCGCAGGCGCCGCCGATGCGACGCGTCTTCCTGTCAGTGGCGATTCTCTCGGCGGGTGTTCTCGCCTACGAGGTCCTGCTGATGCGGCTGCTGTCCATCGTCCAGTGGCACCACTTCGCCTACATGATCATCAGCCTCGCGCTGCTCGGATTCGGCGCGAGCGGCACCTTTCTGACGTTCGCCGGGCGCCGCCTCACGGCGCGCTTCGCGCGGGTTTTCGCCGTCAACGCTTCCCTGTTCGCGCTGTCGTCGGTCGGCTGTTTCCTGATCGTGCAGAGCCTGCCTTTGAATCTCCTGGAGATCACCTGGGGCGCAGACCAGCTGCTGTGGCTCGGGCTCTCCTACGTGCTGCTGATGCTGCCGTTTTTCTTCGCCGCCAACTGCATCGCGCTCACGTTCATGCGGTTTCCCGAGGTGCTTGCCAGCACCTACGCGAGCGATCTGGGAGGCGCGGCCATCGGCTGTGGCGCGGTGCTCTGGATGCTGCACGCCGCCGCTCCCGGCGCGGTGCTCGCGCCGGTAGCCGCCGCCGGTGCCCTGGCTGCCATCGTCACCGGCGTCCAGGGCCGCTCTGCTCGCTGGAGCGCATCGATCGGCGTGCTCGTCGTTGCGGGCTATCTGCTGCACGGCTCGCCGCTCGAGCTGCGGTATTCCGAGTACAAGGGTCTCGCGCAGACCGAGCGGGTGTCCGGCGCAACCGTCGTCGCGTCGCTCGCGAGTCCACTGGGTGTTTTGACCGTGGTGGAGAATCCGAAAGTGCCGTTTCGCCACGCGCCGGGCTTGAGCATCGCCGCGCCGGCCGCGATTCCCGAGCAGGTCGCCATCTACACCGATGCCGACAGCGCCACGATGCTGACCCGTTACGACGGCGATCGCGACACCATCGCCTACATGGACAGGATGAGCTCGGCGCTGCCGTATCATCTCGCCGGCGTCGAGTCCGTTCTCGTGCTCGGCGCCGGGGCGGGCTCCGACGTCCTGCAGGCGCTTTACCACGGCGCCGAGCGCGTCACGGCGGTGGAGCTGAATGCTCAGCTCGTGAGCTTCGTGCGCGATGAGTACGCGGAGTTTTCCGGCAATATCTATCGAGACAGTCGCGTGGATGTGCGCATCGCGGAGGCACGGGACTTCGTCACCCGCGATACGCGGCGCTACGATCTCATCCAGATGACGGGCCTCGATGCCTTCGGGGCGTCTGCGAGCGGTCTGCGCGCGCTGAACGAGAACTACCTCTATACCGTCGAAGCGCTGCAGGCTTATCTGGATCGCCTCGCGCCGGACGGGCTCATCGCCATCACGCGCTGGGTGGACCTGCCGCCGCGCGACGCGCTGAAGCTGTTTGCAACGGCCGTGACGGCTCTGCAAGCGCGAGGTGTCGACGATGCCGGGCTTCGTCTCGCCTGGGTGCGCAGCTGGAACAGCATCACGCTCGTTATCAAAAACGGCGCGTTCACGCGCGAGCAGGTCGATGCCGTGCGCGGCTTCGCCGAAGACCGCCGCTTCGACGTCGCCTACTACCCGGGTATGTCGCGCGAGGACGCGAATCGGTACAACGTTCTCGCATCGCCGCAGTTCTTCGACGCGGCGACCGCGCTTCTGGGGCCCGAGCGCGAGCGCTTTCTGTCGGGCTACAAGTTTCGCATCTCGCCGAGCAGCGATGACCGCCCCTTTCACTTTCATTTCTTCAAATGGCGGCATTTCCCCGAGATGCTCGCGCTTCGCGCGCGTGGCGGCATGGGTCTGCTGGAGCTCGGATACATCGTGCTGATCGCCGCCCTCGTTCAGGCGGCGCTGGTGGGTGTCGTGCTCATCGTGCTGCCGCTGCTGTGGATGCGTCGCGACGCCGCCACCTCGGCTTCCTCCACCTGGTCGCGCAGCATGCTGGTGGGTTATTTTCTTTTCATCGGGCTTGCGTTTCTGTTCATCGAGATCGCGTTCATTCAGCTCTTCGTGCGCTTTCTCGGCCACCCGGTCTACTCGGTCACTATCGTGCTGGCGAGCTTTCTGCTGTTCGCCGCCGTCGGCAGCGGCCTTGCGGAGTTATTTCGAGACGCCGTCTCCGATCGCAGCAAGCTCCTGGGCGCGACCGGTGTCATCGTCGTGACTTGCATCGCCTACGTCGTGCTGCTGCCCGGGGTTCTGACGTATTTCGCCGGAGTCAGCGGCGTCGGGCGAGCCGTCGTCGTCATCGCGCTGGTGGCGCCGTTGGCGGTGCCGATGGGCATGCCCTTTCCCCTGGGAATGCGATCGCTTCGGGGTGCGGCTGCGGATTTCGTGCCGTGGGCCTGGGCAATCAACGGCTGCGCGTCGGTGGTGAGCGCCGTTCTCGCGGTGGTGTTGGCAATGCATCTGGGCTTCACCGCGGTCGTCCTGATCGCCGCCGCGCTCTACGTGCTGACCGCCTGTATCGGTTGGCGAGGCCTGCGCGCCGGCGCGCCGGTGCTGCTCGGGCCCGTGTAGTCAGTCTTCGAGCAGGCGCATGCCGCTGCGCCGCTCGTTCAAGTGCTCGCAGCGGTCGAGAAATGCGCCGGCGATGAGACGAAAGCTGAGACCGACCTGACGAAACGCGTGCAGGGGGATCGGTGAAAGAGGCTCCACGGGCATGTCCGTTGGTTGGTCGGCAACGGTCATCGCGAGCTGCCTGCCCATCATGGTGGCCATGGCAATGCCGCGCCCGTTGTATCCCATGCCGGCGTGCAGTCGCGGCGCGAGCCTCATGAGCTTGGGTGCGTGCGAGAGGGTCATCGCCGTGTAGCCGCCCCAGTGAAACTGCCATGCGACATCGGCGAGCTGGGGAAACAGTCGACGCGCCTCGGCGTGCACGTGGGAGGCATCGCCGGACTGGGCTGCGTCGAGCAGATGGCCGCGGCCGCCGACGACGAAGCGCCCGTCGCGATCCATTCGATAATAAACGTATACCCGGCGGGCCTCCGACACCGCATGACGGCCTGGAAGGATGGCGGCGCGCTTGGCTTCCTCGAGGGGCGCGGTGGCGGCGACGAAGCTCGGCACCGGCACCACCGCCGCGTCGAGGCGCGGCCAGAGGCGCCCGGTGTAGCCGTTGGTGCAGATCAGCACGTGCTCGGCGAGAAGCGCGCCCCGCGGCGTGGTCAGCTTCCATGCGTCTGAATCGAGTTGCAGCGACAGCGCCGGCGAGTCGCCGTGAATCACCGCCCCGGCGGCAATCGCCGCGCGCGCGAGACCGCGCGCGTAGGACAGCGGTTGGATATTGCCGCCGCGGCGGTCGAGCACCGCCTGCAGATAGGCCTCGGTGCCGAGCAGCTCGACGGTCTCGTTGCGCGACAGCAGCTCCACCGCGGCACCGCGCGCCGACCACTGCCGGGCCCAGCGCTCCAGGAACGCCACCCCGCGCCGGCTCGCGGCGCCCTGCACGTAGCCCGGTCGCAGCGCGTCGCAGTCGATGGCGTGCGCATCGATGAGGTCGAACACCAGATCGCAGGCGGCGTTCGCCATGGCGTTGATGCGGCTTCCCTGCGACTTTCCGTAGCGCGCTTCGACATCGTCGGGCAGCAGCTTCCAGCCCGGGTTGACCTGTCCGCCGTTACGCCCCGACGCACCCCAGCCGGGCTGCACGGCTTCGAGCACCGCCACGCCGCGGCCCGCATCGGCGAGATGCAGCGCGGCCGAGAGGCCGGTGAAGCCGGCGCCGACGACGGCCACCTCGACGCGCTGCTGTCCCTCGAGGGGTGCGCACGCCGGGGCCGCCCCCGCCGTCTCGGTCCAAAGGCTCGCGGGCCATTCAATCGGCGCGTCCGTCATGGCCCCCTCGTTGCAGGCGCTACTTGAGCTTGTGCGGCACGAACGGCATCGGCACGACCCGCGCACCGAGCTCACCACGCGGCGACGCGACGACCACGCGTGCACCGGTCCCGGTGTGCTCGATGGCCAGCAGGGCGAGTCCAATGTTCTTCTTCAGCCGCGGTGAATGCACACAGCTGGTCACGCGGCCGACCACCGTGTCGCCCTTGCGTGCCGGCCACGGCACCTCGTTCGGTGCATCCAGGGGATCGCCGTCGAGCTCGATCGCCACGAGACGGCGTTTGACGCCCTCGGCGTGAATGCGCGCGAGCCTGCTCTTGCCGATGAAGGCCGCCGCCTGATCGAGATCCACCAGCCAACCGAGATTGACCTCGTAGGGGTTGGTGTCGAGCGTGATGTCGGCGCCGTAGGAGAGCAGGCACGCTTCTATTCGGCGAATCGAGGACGGACCGCAGGGACCGATATTGAACGGCCGGCCGGCGTCCATGATGCGCTCCCACAGGGTGTCGCCGAAGCGACCATCGCGTAAGAAGATTTCGTAGCCGCGCTCGCCGCTCCAGCCGGTGCGGGACACCACCAGAGGTATGCCGTCGAGCTCGGTCTCTTCGAATCGGAACAGTCCGAGCGCGCTAACCCAGTCGCCGAAAACCGCCCGCATGGTCTCGGTCGAGCGCGGACCCTGCACCTGCAGCGGCGAAACGTCCGGCTCCTCGATGCGCACGTCCATGCCGGAATCGATCTGCACGCCGCGCGCCCACAGGAGCACGTCGGAGTCGGCTACCGAGAGCCAGTAGTGATCCTCGGCGAGCTTCAAGAGCAGGAGATCGTTGACGATGCCGCCGTCGTCGGCGGTGAGCACGACATACTTGCACTGTCCAACCTCGCATGACGAGAGGTCTCTCGGTGTCAAATACTGAACGAAGCGGGCCGCATCCGGGCCGCTGATGGCCACCTGGCGCTCCGCGGCCACGTCCCAGAGCGTGACATCGTTGATCAGCCGCCGGTAGTCGGCCTCGGGGCTCTCGTAGTAGAGCGGCATGTACATGTGGTTGTAGATGGAGTAGGCCTTGGCGCCGTGACGGCGCGTCGCCTCGAAAAAGGGCGAGGTACGCACGCGGGTACCGAAAGTGATGAGCGGGCTCACCCCGGCGATGGACGAATGGCTGCTGGTCATGGCTCGCTCAGGCACGCGCTCGCGCACTCCGGTGGGGGAACGCCCGGTTTTGAAAAACGGCCGGTGGATTCTACGGCACCGTCCGCGCCGGCGTCACGCGCGGCCGCGTATGTCCCGGAAATGCGTCGTCACAACGAGCCGGCGGGCGACCTCTGGTGCGGGCGACACCGAACGTCGGCGCCGGCGGCCTGCGCCGAATCACCGACCGGTCGGCGACGTGCCGTGCGCCATGTCCGCTCACGCACCCGGTCGAGACCAGCCCGGTTCCGAGAGCGCGGCATCGAGGGCGTGGGCGATGGTTACCAGGCGGCAGGCGCGGGCCTGCTCGAGCAACCGAGCGAGCGTCCCGTGCGTGGCCGTGCTTCGGTCACCGCGGCCGTGCGCCGCGAGTGCACGCCCCCGCTCGATGATCAAGTCGGCCCACGGCAGGGGCTCTTCGCGAGTAAACTCCTCGAGCGCGGCCGCATATCGCTCGGCGTTGTCCCAGTCGCGCGACTCGAGGCTGGTCTCAATGGCGAATCGGTAGAATCGCAAATAGTTGTGGCTGAGGCTGTTCGTCTCGAGCATCTGCTCGCCTTCGCGCAAGGCTCGCGCGCGTTCGTCGGGGTCGTCGGTGGAGGCTGCGAGGTATCCGAGAATCGTCGGACCGACGAAAATCAATCCCGATTTTCTTGCACTCTCGTAGGCTTCCCTGAGCGCGAGAAGACCCTCTTCTCGCCGCCCCATCTCGGTCAGCAGCTTGCCGTGGTGAGCCTGGGCGGAGGCGCCCAGGTTTACGGATCCGAGGCGTCGACACAGTTCCATCGATCTCAGACTGGCCTCTAATGCCTCGTCGAACCTGTCCATGTCCGTACCCCAGTAACATATGACCTGGGTCGCGACCGCCTCTGCCCGCAGGTTGTGAATCCTGCGCGCATGCGCCGCACTGCTCATTGCGTCTGCGATGCATTCTTCGTATCGCAGCTCGTAAAATCGTGCGATGCCTCTCATCGCCAGGTACGCGACTTCGACTTGCTCGAAACCGTGCGCCTGACAAATTTTCACCGCAGCTGTCGAAGTGCCTTTCGGCGGTGATCATTCTGCCGCGCTGATAATAGGCATCTCCCAATCCGCCCAGAGCGCGAGCCTCCTTCTCGAGCAGTCCTGCCCGGCGGGCAATATCGCGTGACTGCTCGTGCTCGTGCAGGCAGTCCTCGAATCGCCCGAGCGGGAAGTACAGATTACCCTTGAGGTAGTGCACCTCGGCGAGCTTCGCCGGGCGATCGTGACTTCGAGCGACGCTTTCCGCACGGTCGAGTGCCTGCAAAGCGTCATCCCATCGTTCCACGACCCGCATACTCGCGGCCAATCCGAGATTGAAATCCACTTCCGCTGTCGCGCGCCGCTCTGCATCTTCCATGTCGCCGAGCAGATCAAGCCCGCGCGAATAGTGTCCGATGGCTTCTGCATGTGCGGCTCGGGCGGCGGCGCGATCGCCCGCGCGCTGCCAGTAGCTGATGGCCTGCTCGGTCTCTCCTCCTTCGGTGAAGTGTCTCGCCACGACTTCCGGCTGGAGTTCCGCCGTATCCGTGAATTCCTCGCACAGGACCGAAGCGATGCGCCGATGCAGCGCCTGGCGCGCCGAGCGCAACAGGCTCTGGTAGGCCACGTCCTGAATCAGGGCGTGCTTGAACACACAGGACGCCTGGCTGCCGGTGCCGCGGCGCTGGACGAGCCCCGATGCGTCGAGCTCGTCGAGCGCCAATTCGATTTTCCCCGGCGGCTCCTCGCAAACCGCGCTGAGCAGCTCGTGGGTGAACTCGCGACCGAGCGCCGAAGCCACCTGAGCGACGGGTTTACCCACCGTCAAACGGTCCAGCCGCGACATGAGAGAATCCTGAAGGGTCGCCGGCACATCCAGCGACGAACCCGTCGTATCCCTCTCGGACTCGAGCAGTGTGCGGGTGAGCTCCTCGATGAACAGAGGAATGCCGTCGGCCTTGGCGACGATGTCGGCGAGCACCGACTCGGGGAGCCCGGTGTGCTCGGCGATGCGATCGACCAGCGCGCGCGACTGGCGCCGATCGATGCGACTGAGCGATATCAGGCTGGTATTGGGCTGGCCGGTCCAGGCCGCCTCGAAGCCCGGGCGGCTGGTTACCGCCACCAATAATGGCAAGGTGGCCGCTCGTTCGACGATTCGCTCGAGCAGCTCCAGGGTCGAAGGATCGATCCAATGCACGTCCTCGAATATGAAAAGGACCGGAGTCGCGGCAGCGAGGGATTCGAGGCGGCGAACGAGTGCCGACAAGGTCTTCTCTTTTCGTTGCGCGGGCTCGAGGTGCGCATCGGGAAAATGCCGGTCGTTCGGAATCGACAGCAGATCGGCGAACAAGGCCAGATCTTCGTCGTTCGCATCGGCGGATCGACTGAGCAACGTCTCCAGCAGATCGAGTTTCTCTGCCGGCGCATGGCGATGATCGATGCCGGCGGTCCGCTCGAGCTCGGCGATCACGGGATGAAAGGCGCTGTTTTGATAGTGCGCCAGACATTGATACCCGATGCGCACATGCGGCTCGGCGGCAACGGAGCGTCGAAGCTCCTCGGTCAGGCGTGATTTGCCGATACCGGCTTCGCCTGTGATGAGCACGACCCGTCCGTCTCCGTCTCGCGCACGTTTCCAGCGATTGAGCAGCAGGGTCAACTCTTCCTCGCGTCCCACCAGCGGCGTCAGGCCGACGTGCCTGGCCGCTTCGAAGCGACTCTCGACCGAGCGCGTTCCCGTTACCTGCCACGCTTGAACCGGCTCGGCGACGCCCTTGAGCGCCTGGGTGCCGAGCGCGCGGCACTCGAAGGTGCGTCCTGTCAGCTGGTAGGTGCTCTGCGCGATGACGACGGTGTCGGGCTCGGCGACGCTCTGCAGCCGGGCGGCGATGTTCGGCGTCTCGCCGACCACGGGGCTTTCCCGTGAGGCACCTTCGCCGATGAGATCGCCGACCACCACCAGGCCCGTGGCGATCCCCACCCGTGCGGCGAGCGCGGAGTCGGCGCGCCGCGTCGATCGTTGGTTGAGAGCCTGCAGGGATTCGAGCAGCGAGAGCGCGGCGAGCACGGCTCGTTCCGCATCGTTCTCGTGGCTCTTCGGATAACCGAAGTAGGCGAGCACGCCGTCGCCCATGTAGCGCGCGACGAAACCGTCGTACTCGGCGACAGCGGCTCGGCACGCATCCTGGTACTCGTTGATGAGCGCCCGCAGATCTTCCGGGTCGAGCTCTGCCGAGAGCTCCGTCGAGCCGACCAGATCACAGAACATGATGGTGACCTGTCGCCGCTCCGCCTCGCCGCTGGCGGCCACGCCCGCCGGTGCCTGCGGCGCATCCAGGCCGGCAATCGCTTTCAGGATCTTCTTTCGGTGACCGAGCGGGATGCCGAGCTCTTTGAGGTCGGATCCGTCGAGCTCCGCAAGCGCCTCGAAGTCGATCTTGTGCTCGTCGAAAAGAGCCGCATATTCGTCGAGGCCGAGCCCGACGAGCCATTGGGAGACGTCGCGCATCTGGTTTCCCGGTGCCGAGTCAGAAAATCTCCGGGAAATCTATCAGGAAGCGCCGCCTCAGCCCATGGCGAGCAGCATCTCGTGGACCCGCGGGTCGCTGGTCAACTCCGGGTGAAACGTGGCGGCGATGACGTTGCGCTCGCGCATGAGCACCGCACGGCCGTCCACCCGGGCGAGCACCTCGACACCGGGTCCCGGCTCGGTGAGCTGTGGCGCTCGGATGAACACGCAGCGCATGTCCTCGAGTCCCGGCGCCGCGTCGTCGTCGACGGGCGCCGCGAAGGAGTCCACCTGGGTGCCGTAGGCGTTGCGCACCGCCGTCACGTCCATGGCGCCGAGCACCGCTACCGGGTGATTTTCCACCCGGCTGGCGAGCAGGATGGCGCCGGCGCAGGTGCCGAGCACCGGCATGCCGTCGCTGATGCGCCTGCGCAGCGCTTCGTGCAGCTTCAGTCGCGCGATGCCCTTGGCGATGGTGGTGCTCTCACCGCCGGGGATCACCAGCGCATCGACGGCATTCAGATCCTGCTCGCAGAGAACATCCAACACCTGGACACCGAGGCCCTCCAGCATGCGCCGGTGGGCCGCGACATCGCCCTGGATGGCGAGGATGCCGACCCGCTCGATCGTCATCGAGGTCCGGTTCTGGTCTTTACCAGCCGCGGCTCGCCAGGCGCTGCTCCTCGGCGAGCGTCTCGAGCTCGATGCCGGGCATCGCACCACCGAGCCCTCTGGAGGCGGCCAGCACCTCGGCCGGATCGCGGTAGTGCGTGGTGGCCCTGACGATGGCCCGGGCGCGGCTCTCCGGATCGTCGCTCTTGAAGATGCCGGAGCCGACGAAGACCGCCTCGGCGCCGAGCGACATGCACAGCGCCGCGTCCGCCGGCGTGGCGATGCCGCCGGCGGCGAAGTTCGGCACCGGCAGCTTGCCGGTCTGCGCCACCGTGCGCACCAGATCCACCGGCGCGCGCAGCTCCTTGGCCCGCGCCGGCAGCTCTTCGCTGGGCAGCACCGTCAGCGCGCGGATGTCGCCGATGACCTGACGCAGGTGGCGCACCGCCTCGACGATGTTGCCGCTGCCGGCCTCGCCCTTGGTGCGGATCATGGCCGCGCCCTCGCCGATGCGCCGCAGCGCCTCGCCGAGGTTGCGGGCGCCGCACACGAAGGGCGAGCGGAAGTCGTGCTTGTCGACGTGGTGCGCCTCGTCGGCCGGCGTCAGCACCTCGCTCTCGTCGATGAAGTCGACGCCGAGCGCCTCGAGCACCCGCGCCTCCGAGAAGTGGCCGATGCGGACCTTGGCCATCACCGGAATCGAGACGACTTTCTGAATTCCCTCGATGACCTCGATGGAGCACATGCGCGCGACGCCGCCTTCCTTGCGGATGTCGGCCGGCACGCGCTCGAGCGCCATCACCGCGGCCGCGCCGGCGTCCTCGGCGATCTTCGCCTGCTCGGGCGTGGTGACGTCCATGATCACGCCGCCCTTGAGCATCTCGGCGAGGCCGACCTTGATCTCGAACGAGCGTGCGTCGCTTCGCTGCGCTCCGTTACCGTTGCCTTTCTTGTCTTTCGACTTGCTCAATTTGCCGTCCTCCGTCAAACGTGAATGCTGGTATCGCGGGCCACACGCGGAGCGCGCGCCGCCAGCTGGGTGCTTACGAGTCGTGCCAGTATCTCGATGCCACGCCGGATCTCGTCACTGTCGGCGAGCGCGGTGGTGAGCCGCAGCCCTGTGGACGGACGTCCGTCGTGATGAAACTGATGGCCGGGCGAGAACATCACGCCGGCATTCTCCGCCTCGCGCAGCAACGCGCGCGAGTCGATGTCCTCGGGCAGATCCACCCAGACCTGGTAGCCGCCCTCGGGGCGGGTCCAGCGGGTGCCTTGGGGCATGTGCTCTTCGAGCGCTGCGAGCAGAACGTCTCGGCGCTCGCGCAGCCGACCGCGCAGATTTGCAAGGTGCCGGTCGTAGCCACCGCGGCGCACGAAGTCCGCCACCGCCGCCTGCAGCACGAGCACGCCACTCAAATCGGTCGTGTACTTGAGCGCGAGCAGTCCGTCCACCGCGCGGCCGCGGGCGCAGATGCTGCCGATGCGAACGCCGGGGAAGAGCGATTTCGAGAACGAGAACAGGTGCACGACCACGCCGCTCGTATCCAGCGCGGCGAGCGGCGGAACCTCGCGGCCGTCGTAGCGCAGGTCCATCTCGAAGCCGTCCTCGATCACGGGCTTTCCGAGCCGCGCAGCGATGTCGAGCAGCGCGCGGCGATGCGCGAGGCTGGTGGTCGTGCCGAGTGGGTTGTGAAAGCTCGGCATGGTGTAGAACAGTCGCACCTCCGGTCGCGCCAGGGTGCGTTCGAGCACCTCGAGATCCGGGCCGTCATCGGTCATGGGCACCGGCGCCGGGCGCAGCCCCAGACCCACCAGCACGCCCAGCACGTTGTGGTAGGTCGGCTCTTCCACGGCGACCCAGTCACCGGGCTCGGCGTAGAGGCGCATCGCGAGTGACATGCCCTGGCTGGCGCCCTGGCAGAGCACCAGCTGCTCGGCGCCGGTGTCGACGTCGTGGCCGCGCAGGCGCTCGGCGATGACATCGCGCAGCGCGGCGCTGCCCTGATGGCCGCCGTAGGAGAGAAGCTCGGTGCCGCCCTCGTCGAGCACGCGGTTGAGGGATCGGCGAAACGCCTTGAGCGGATACAGCGACGGGTCGGGGATCAGGGAGTGCAGGGGCACGGCGCCGTCGCGGGCCGCGTAGTCGGGGCGAGCCCGCTCGAAGTCGAGCAGCCGGTCGACGAGCGGCGAGAGCGGCGGCGCCGCCCGCTGCGGGCGTGCGCGCGGCGTCGCCTGGCGCACGAACGTGCCGCGCCCGACGGTGGTCTCCACCAGGCGCTCGCGGGCGAGGGCGTCGTAGGCGAGGGCTACGGTGTCGCGGTTGACACCCAGCTGCCCGGCCAGAGCGCGGATGGTGGGCAGCTTGTCGCCCGCGCGCAGCTCACCGGCGCCGATGGCCCGGCTCACCTGCTCGGCGATCTGCTGGTAGACGGGCTTGCGGGCGTCGGCCGCGCCGGCGTCGTGGCGTTGGATGGTGATCTGCATGGGGAGCAAGATAGTACCGGGACAATGTCCGGTCAATCCGACAACTTGCCGCCATTATGACCCGAATTTTAAAAATTGTCCCGGTCAAAGCCGGGATTTTGGCAGGATTGTTGGGTGAGTGTCGGGGTGCCTTGCGTTCCCGGGCAAGCCCGCGGCGAGCCTGGCGAGACGCGCCGGAGGCCCTCAGCGCGGCTTGCGGGGCCAGCGCAGGGCGTGGGGCGCCCACCTGGAAGGCGCCACCGCGTTGAACCGGCCGTCCTGGATCTGGCGCACCACCATGGGCTTGGCGGTGTTGTTGCCGTCGTCGGAGAAGGCGATGGCACCGTAGAAGGTCTTCATGTTGGTGCCGGCGATCGCGTCTCGCAGCGCCTCGGCTTCGAACGACGCGGCCCGCTCGAAGGCGTCCTTCCAGACCATCACGGCGGCCGAGGCCTGCGCCGCCTGGGTGGGCACGCGCGCGTAGTTGGGGAAGCGTGCCCTGAAAAGCCGGGCGTAATCGGCCGCGGCCCCGAACAGATCGTCGCGGTAGCCGAGCGTCTCCGACCACTGGGTCGGGCACAGAAAGCCGTTCACCGCCCGCGCGAACTGGTGGATCAGCTCCGCCGACTCGCAGTGCGTGATCGCGATCATCGGCACGTCGATACCCAGGCTCTCGATTTGCCGGGCGGCGGTCGTGGCGCCCATGGCGTGACCGGAAACCAGCAGCAGATCCGGCTTCACCGCCTCGACCTTTTTGAGCGTCGCCGTCATGTCGTCGAGATCGCGCGGCAACCTGTCGTCGACGACGATCTGCATGGCGTAGTCGGCAATGCGATCGATGACGCCGGCGCGACTGTCCAGCGAGGCAAGGTCGTTTTCGAATGCCATTGCCACCTTGATGTCGGAGACGCGTTTGCCGTTCTTCGCGGCCACCTCTGCGGCGAGCTCGATGGTGCTCGCGAAGTACTGATCGGAGGTGGACGGCACGGTGAAAAGATATCTGTAGCTCTGGTCGAACAGGGCGCGGGAGGCCGCCTGAGACGCAATCAGCGGAATGCCGTGCTTTTCCGTCACCGCCGCCACGACCTTGGTGAGGCCCGAGCTGTAAGGGCCGAGAAAATACCTCACGCCGTCCTGCTCGATGAGGCGCTCGGCCAGCTGACGCGCGCGCGCGGGCACGGATTCATCGTCGTAGTAAACGATCCTCAGCCGGTACGACGCGCCGCCGACGCGGATGCCGCCGCTTTGATTGACTCTGTCCACGGCGACGTCGTAGCCCCGCTTGGTGCGGATGCCCATGCGGAAAAACTTGCCGCTCAACGAGAGCGTCGAGCCCAGCACGATGGTGTCGCCGTCCACCCTGGCACTGGCGGGGCTCGTGGCAAGGGCAGCGAGGGCACCGAGCCCCATCAGGGCCCATAGCAGGCGCGGCGGGAGGTATTTCAAGCGGGTTCTCGAATCATTCAGGCATGCGCCGAAAACAGCGCGCGCGTCGCGCGCTTCGATCGTACCGACTCGGCGCGATCGGGAAAAGGCGAGCGTCCTGCGTCGGTGCAAAAAGGGGGTGATAGAATCCCCGCCCCATGAGCTTGACCGACTACCCGTACGCGTCCCGACGCAGCGTCGTGCTGGCGGCTAACGGCGTCGTCGCCACCAGCCAGCCCCTGGCGGCGCGCGTCGGTCTGGCGATGCTCGAAAAAGGCGGCAACGCCATGGATGCGGCCCTGGCAACGGCCATCGCGCTCACGGTGCTCGAGCCCACCGGCAACGGCATCGGCAGCGACACCTTCGCCATCGTCTGGGATGGCAAGCGGCTGCACGGCCTGAACGGCTCCGGGCGCTGGCCGGCGGCCTGCAGCGCCGATGCGCTGCGCGCCGACGGGCACGCGGCCGTGCCGGACTGCGGCTGGATCAGCGTCACCGTGCCCGGTGCGCCCGCCGCCTGGCACGATCTGCACGAGCGCTTCGCCCGGCTGTCCGTCGCCGAGCTGATCGCGCCGGCCATCGCCTACGCCGAGCAGGGATACCCCGTCTCGCCCGTCGTTTCGCAGCTGTGGCACAGCGAGCGGGCGCGCCTCGGCGACAGCAGCGACCCGGGCATGGCCGGCTGGCGGCAGGTGTTCACCCGCGACGGCGTGGCGCCGTCGGCGGGCGAGCGCTGGCCGTGCCCGGGCCACGCCGCATGTCTGCGCGCGCTCGGCGAACGCGGCTTTCGCGACTTCTACGAAGGCGAGGTGGCCGCTCAAATCGTCGCCTACGCCAACGCCACCGGTGGCGCCATCAGCGGCGAGGATCTGGCGGCCCATCGCAGCGAGTGGGTGGAGCCCATCAGCATCGCCTACCGCGGCCACGACATCTGGGAGCTGCCGCCCAATGGCCAGGGCATCGCGGCGCTGATCGCCCTCGGGCTGCTCGCGGACACCGATATGGCGGCGCTGCCCCACGCCGGCGAGCAGGCCTGGCACCTGCAGATGGAGGCCATGAAGCTCGCCTTCGCCGACGCCTACCGCTACGTTGCCGATCCCGACAAGGCGGCGGTGCCGGTGTGCGGGCTGCTGGACCCGGCGTACCTGGGTGCAAGGCGCGCTCTGATCGGCGACCGCGCGCGCCTGCCCGAGCCCGGCCGGCCGCCGGGAGGCGGCACGGTTTATCTGTGCACGGCCGACCGCGACGGCATGATGGTGAGCTTCATTCAGTCCAACTTCGGGGGATTCGGCAGCGGCGTGGTGGTCCCCGGGCTCGGCATCGCCATGCAGAACCGCGCCGCCGGCTTCACCCTGGAAGCGGGACACCCGAACGAGGCCGCGCCCGGCAAGCGGCCGCGCAACACCATCATCCCCGGTTTCATCACCCGCGACGGCGCGGCGGTCGGTGCCTTCGGCGTCATGGGCGGCGAGATGCAGCCCCAGGGACACCTGCAGGTGGTGAGCTCTCTGCTCGATCACGGCCTCAACCCCCAGGCGGCCCTGGACGCCCCGCGCTGGCGGCTCGGCGCCGGTCTCGAGGTGAGGTTCGAGCCCGGCACCGGCGAGGGGCTGCTGGCGGCGCTCAGCGCCCGCGGCCACCGTCCGGTGGTGGCCGCCGAGGCGCTGGGATTCGGGCGCGGCCAGGTCATTTTGCGCGACGACAGCGGCGTCTATGCCGCCGGCAGCGAGCCGCGCACCGACGGCGCGGCGCTCGGATACTGACGGCCCCTCAATATTCGCCGCTGACGCGTCGATACAGATTCATGAGCATGCCGGCGGTGGCGCCCCAGATGATCCGCTCGCCATACTCGAACACGTAGTAGTTGCGGCGCCGGCCGTTGAAGTCGCGGCTGCGGGTCTGATGGTTGGCGGGATCGAAGAGGTAGTCGAGCGGCACCTCGAAGACCTCGGCGACCTCGAAGGTGTCCAGGTCCAGGGTAAAGCCCTCGGTGACGAAGCTGACCACGGGTGTGACGCGGAAGCCGGTGCCGGTCTGGTAGTCGTCGAGCAGCCCGACCACCTCGATGAAATCCTCGGCGAGGCCGATTTCCTCGTGGGTTTCTCTGAGCGCGGTCTGCACCGAGCTCGCGTCCGAGTGCTCGCGCCGGCCACCGGGGAAGCTCACCTGGCCGGCGTGGTCGTGGAGGTGATCGGTTCGCTGCGTGAGCAGCACCTGCAGTCCGGCGGGCCGGGCCACCAGCGGCACCAGCACCGCGGCCGGGGTGAGCGGTGTCTCGGGCCGCGGCGCACGGTTGAGGTCGTGGTCGCCGACCGGGGCCGGTGGCAGCGCCGCGTCCGCGGCCGGCGCGTCGCTCAACGGCCTGATGTTTCGCAAAATTTTTTCACGCATCGTATAAGGATGATGGTCTTTGAAGAAATCGATGGCAACTCGGCGCATACTTTCCGGTGACATGAGCACGCCGGACCCAGAGCCCCTGTGGAGCAGCGCCGCCGACACCTACGCCCGCATCCGGGACAATATCGGCAAGGTCATGCGCGGCCAGTCCCGGGCGGTGCGCAAGCTGCTGGCGGCCTTCGCGGCCGGCGGCCACGTGCTGCTCGAGGACGTCCCGGGGACCGGCAAGACGACCCTCGCGAAGGCGCTCGCCCGCTCCATCGACGCTGATTTTCAGCGCATTCAGTTCACCCCCGATCTGCTGCCGGCCGACATTCTCGGCGTGTCGCTGTTCAACCAGCGCGAGCAGGTCTTCGAGTTCCACCAGGGGCCGGTGTTCACCAACATCCTGCTCGCCGACGAGATCAACCGCGCCACGCCGCGCACCCAGTCGGCGCTGCTCGAGGCGATGGGCGAGGGCCAGGTGAGCCTCGACGGCGTGAGACGCCCGCTCGACAGCCTGTTTTTCGTCATCGCGACTCAGAATCCCATCGAGTTCCAGGGCACGTACCCGCTGCCCGAGGCGCAGATGGATCGGTTCGCGCTGCGTTTCAGCCTCGGCTACGTCGCCGCCTCGGAAGAGGTGCAGATTCTCGATGACCAGAGCGCCCGTCATCCCCTCGACGGCCTCGAGGCGGTGAGCGATCACGACGATATCGAGCGTCTGCGCGATGCCGTGCGCGCTATCGCCATCGCCGACGAGCTCAAACGCTACGTCGTCGACCTCATCGTCGCCACGCGCGAGACCGACGGAGTGCTGATCGGCGCGAGCCCGCGCGCCTCGCTGGCGGTGATGAAGTGTGCTCAGGCGCTGGCGCTTTTCGACGGCGGGGAATTCGTGACCCCGGAGCACGTGCAGGAGATCGCCGCACCGGTCATCGCCCATCGACTGGTCATGGATCCCCAGGCACGGTACTCGGGGCACGACGCCGAGTCCGTCGTCTCGAAGGTTCTCGACCAGGTGCCCGTTCCGACCTGAGCGGTGCATCGACCGCGCAAGCCCGTGCTCGAGCGACCGCTTTACCGCATCCACGCTTTCGTTCACCGCATCGACGGCTGGTTCAAGCAGCGTTTCACCGGCAGCGGCATGTTGCTCACCGGCCTGCTGGTGCTGGCCGGCGTGTTCGGCGTCAACACGCGCGCCAATCTCGCCTATCAGCTGGCGTTGCTCGCCATCGCGTTGCTTGCAGCGGCCATGCTGAGTGCGCTCTGGTTTCGCGCCGATGTGAGCCTGCGCCGTCGCCTGCCACGCTACGCGAGCGACGGCGATCCGGTGCACTACGTGATCGAGGTGCACAACCACTCCCGGCGCGTGCAGCGCGGGTTGCTGATTCAGGAGCTGGTCGGCGTGCCTGCGCCGGGGGCCGGCGAGACACGCGGGCGGCTGGTGGGCTACACCAATTGGGTAGCCGCGCGGCGCCGGCGCGGCGGCGCCCACCCGCGCCCGGTGCCGGTGCCGGACGTGCCGCCGGGCGGGCGCGTCGAGGTCGCGCTCGAGTGGCGGCCGCTTCGCCGGGGATACGTGCGCCTCAGCGGCTGCGCGCTGCTTTGCCCGGATCCCCTCGGCCTGTTCTATGCCGTGAAGCGCATCCGGCTGCGTGATTCACTGCTGGTGATTCCGAAACGCTACCCGGTGGACTGGACCGCCTGGACCGGCCAGATGCGCGACAAGCCCGGCGGGCTCAAGCAGGCGGCATCGACCTCGGGCGTCGAGGAGTTCGCCTCGCTCAGAGAGTACCGCCCCGGCGATGCGCTGCGTCACATCGACTGGAAGGGCTGGGCGCGCCTCGGCACGCCCATCGTCAAGGAATACTTCGAAACGTGCTTCGTGCGCCAGGCGTTGATCCTCGACACCTGGCTGCCAACGGACGCGCCCCGGGCGCGTTTCGAAGCAGCGGTCTCGGTAGCGGCGTCCTTCGTCGCCTCGGGCCCGGCGGCGCTGCGCGGCGCGCTCGACCTGATCTTCGTCGGCACCAGCGTGCACCGGGTCTCGGCCAATACCGGCGTCGGCTCGCTCGACGGCGTGCTCGAGGCGCTCGCCTGCGTCGCGCCGCAGCCGCACAGGCAATTTGCCATGCTGACCGAGTGCATCGACGAGAGCGCCGGTGAGCTGAGCGCGTGCGTGTGCGTGCTTCTGGCGTGGGACGACGAGCGCCGCGCGCTGGTCTCGCGGCTGCGCCGCATCGGCGTGCCGTTGCTGGTGCTGGTGCTCGAGGATGCGCCCACCGGGCGCGTGCGCGACCCCGGTCCGATGGTGGACCAGCCGCAGCGCTTCAAGGTGCTCCCGGCGCAGGGTCTCGCGGGGGCGCTGGCGGGGCTCACCCGGTGAGGCTCGTCAGCGGCACTCTGGCAGCGGCGCTCGTGCTTTGGGGCTGGCACAACGGGCTGCTGCTGGTGGCCGCGCCGCTCGCGGTCATCATCGAGCTGCCGCGCTGGACGCCGTGGCGCTGGCAGCTCTCGGACAAGGACTTCCAGCGTCTCGCGGATGCGAGCACGGTGGGCTTCGTGCTGCTGGCCGCCTATCAGTTCGATGCCCACGGCGCCAGCGGCATTTACGCGATTCTGCGCTGGTTGCCGGTGGCGCTTTTCCCCCTGGTGGCGACCCAGGTCTACAGCACCCGGGACCGCATCGACTACAAGGCGCTTTTCTGGTCGGTGCGCGCCGCCGTCGCCCGCGGCAACATCGCCGATCCGGGCGGTGCCGACATTCGTCTCACGTTCGTCGTGGTGTGCATGGTCTCCGCCTCGGGCGGCGCGGCGCACGGGTCGCTGCTGCTGCCGTCGGTCGCGGCCTTCACGGTTTGGATTTTGTGGAGCAATCGCCCGCGTCGTTACGCCGGCGCGCATTGGGCCTGCGCCGTTGCCCTGGCGCTCGCTCTGTGCTTCGTGCTCAAGGCCGGAACGCTCCAGGCGCGCCGCTACATCGAGCCGCTGGCGATGGCGTACCTGCAGGATCGCATCGCCGCGCGCGGCGATCCCTACCGCGCCTACACCGCCATCGGCCATATCGGCGAGCTCAAGGTCTCCGATCGCATCGTTCTGCGCGTCACGCCCGAGCCGGGTGCAGAGAAGCCGCGGCTGCTCCATCAGGCCAGCTACCAGAGCTTCGCGCGCAACATGTGGGTTTCCCGGCGCACGCGTTTCGAGGAGCTGCCCTCGAGTGCCGTCGGCACCGCCTGGCATATCGCCGAGGAACCGGCGCACATGGCATCGGTATCCATCGGCACGTACCTGCGTAACGGCAAGGGTCTGCTCGCCGTGCCGGGCGGCACGCGCCGCCTGGATAACCTGCCGGTGGACGGCGTGTACCGCAACGCGCTGGGTGCGCTGAAGGTGCTGGAGGGCCCGGAGGTCGTCAACTTTCGCGCTCGCTACACGCCTCTCGAGCTCACCGATCCGGCACCGGAGGCCGGCGACCTGATCGTGCCGAAGGCGCACGAGAAGCTCTTCACCGAACTTGTCGCGCGTCTTCAGCTGGACGTCGGCGACAAGGGCCGCGCGCTCGAGCGCGTGCGGCGTTTCTTCGCTCGCAACTTCGCCTACTCGCTCGATCTGCAGGCGCCGCGCGCTCAGGCGACGCCGCTCGCGGACTTTCTGCTCGAGTGGCGCCGCGGTCACTGCGAGTACTTCGCGACCTCGACGGTCCTGTTGCTGCGCGCCGCCGGCATTCCGGCGCGTTACGCCACCGGTTACTCGGTGCAGGAGTACAGCGAGATCGAAAAGCGTTATCTGGTCAGACGCCGCCACGCGCACTCCTGGGCCCTCGCCTGGGTGAATGGCGCGTGGCGCGACGTCGACACCACGCCGGCGGGGTGGGTGGCGCTCGAGTCGGCGCAATCCGCCTGGTGGCAGCCGGTCTACGACGTGGGATCGTGGCTGGCGTTTCTTTTCGCCGAGTGGCGTTGGGAAGAGACCGAGGAGCAGGATCGCAGCTGGATGCTGTGGCTGGTGCTGCCGCTGCTGCTGATTCTGGGCTGGCGCATGGCGCGCCGCGAGCGGGTGCGAAGAGAACGGCAAAGCGCCGGCGCGGAAAGCACGCGCATGGTTCGCCAGGGCGCCGATTCCGCTTTCTTCGCCATCGAGCAGAGGCTGAGCGCGGCCGGCCACGAGCGCCGCAGCGGCGAGTGCGCGAGCACCTGGCTACGGCGACTGGCGCAGAGCGGCGTGCTCCCGGGTGCCGCGGCGCTGATGCGCGAAATCCTTCCGCTTCATTACCGCTACCGTTTCCACCCGGCGGGCCTCGATGCCGACGGCCGTCGCGCCCTGGAAGCGGCGGTGCGCGAGTGGTTGCGCCAAAATCCCGTCTGAGGGGGCAAAAAGCTCATTAAATCAATAGGTTCCTGTTTTTTTACCGGCTACGACTTAGTTTCCCATTTTGTGAATCCTGTCTCATCTGGCGCGCGCCGCGTGTGCCACACTTCAAATCGAGAAGACACAGACGATAGTTCTGACGGTCGGTTCGGTCCGACACGGCCCGCAGGGTGAGCGGAGCCCGGATCGAATACAGTCTCCTCCCCCTAACTAAGGCCGCGCTTCGCGGCCTTTTTTTCGCCCTGCATTTCGGTGACACTGTCCCGGGGGTTACCCATTCATCGGAGCCATGACTCGACTGCTGCGATTTGTCGCGACCATGGTCGTGCACGTCCCGCTCGGCCTGATGCCGTCATGGGTTTCAGCCGAGGCCCCGCTCGCCCCGAACCAGCGCGTGAAGATGGCACCGGACGCCCGCACGCCCGCCTACGGTCTCGCGCGGGGCATGTTCCTCATCGCGAGCCGCGAGCTCGCGGATCCGAATTTCTCCGAGAGCGTCGTGCTGCTGCTCGAGTACGACGCTCAGGGTGCACTCGGCTTGATNNGCTTCCGGATATCGACGAGCTCAAGGAGCGCCAGGACGTCGTCTACGTGGGCGGACCGGTGTCGAAGAACCGCATCGTTCTGCTCATGCGTTCCAGTGAACATCCCAGAGGCGCCGGGCGCGTGTTCGCCGACACCTACGTCAGCTCCAGCATGGATACGCTCAAGCACGCCGTCGAGCTGAGCCGCGAGGGCGGCAGCTTCCATGCCTACGTCGGTTACGCCGGCTGGGGCCCGGGTCAGCTCGACAACGAAGTCTCTCGAGGCGACTGGCATATCTCTCCCGCCGAGGAGGCGATCGTGTTCGACAGGGCCGCAGACCAAATCTGGCCGGAGCTCATCAAGAAGAGCTCTGGCCGATGGGTGCAGGCTCCCGCTCGGCCTGTGCTGGTTGCGGGCGCCCGCCCGTGAGCGCATCGGCCTCGCGGATTTGAAAGGACCCCTCAGGCGCCGTCCGACGTCAGCATGACGCCCATGGATCGTTATCTCGCCGCCCTCGAGCGCGGCGAGCTCCTGCCAGACCCGGCACAGCGGCGCGCCGTCGAGCACACGCAACGGCTCTTCGACGAGCTGGTGGCGGCGGAGAAATCGAGCGACGCCTGGCTGCAGCGCCTGCGCAGCCGCCTCGGCGCCGGGCAGCCACCTCCGGTGCGGGGACTCTATCTCTGGGGCGGTGTCGGGCGTGGCAAGACGCACATCGTCAATTCGCTGTACGCCGCTCTGCCGTTTCGCGACAAGATGCGCGTGCACTTTCACAGCTTCATGCAGCTGGTGCATCAAAAGCTGCGGGCGCTCGGCCAGCGCCGCGATCCGCTGCTCGCCGTCGCGGACGATCTTGCCGCAGACGCCCGCGTCATCTGCTTCGACGAGTTCCACGTATCCGACATCACCGACGCCATGCTGCTCGGCAGGCTGCTCAGAGCCCTGTTTGCCCGTGGTGTGACCCTCGTGGCAACGTCCAATATTGCTCCGGACGATCTGTATCTGGACGGCCTTCAGCGCGAGCAGTTCCTGCCGACCATCGAGCTCATCAAATCCCACACCGAGGTGGTGCACCTGGACGGCCAGCTCGACTACCGCCTGCGCGTGCTCGAGCGCAGCGAGACCTACCACTGCCCCCTCGACGCCGCCGCGGAGCAGGCGCTGCTCGGCTGCTTCGAGGCGCTCGCCGAGGAAAACGTTCGCATGGGTGGATATCTCGACATCGCCGGACGGACCATCGAGACTCGGGCCATCGCCGAGGGGATCGTCTGGTTCGACTATGCCGAGATCTGCGAAACGCCCCGATCGGCCGCCGACTACATGGAAATTGCCCGATGTTTTCACACCGTCCTGCTCTCTAACGTGCCCGTCATGGACGATGAGCTGCGCGACCGGGTGGTGCGTTTCATCCACCTGATCGACGAGCTCTACGAGCACAATGTGAATCTCGTTCTTTCCGCTGCCGCGCTGCCGGAGGCTCTTTACGCAGGCAAGAGCCTGGCGGCGCGCTTCGACCGTGCCCGCAGCCGACTGGTCGAGATGCAGTCACGGGACTATCTGGCGGCCAAGCATCTGCCCTGATTGCGGCCTGTGCCGCGCAGTGACTGTGACCGCCTTCGCGCTAACGCAAATCGATATTGAAAAACGCGCGCTTCATTCGCATTTATTTATACATGGGTCATGCGCAGATCCCGGGCACCGAACGACCCGAAACAGAACGACATGGCGAACGACGACAAAACCGTGCACGCCGACGACGTGGATCAGGGCATTATCGAGCTCCTGGGGCACCGTTACGGCGATGGACTGGTCTATCTCGAAAACGGCTCCGAGCAGCATCTTTTCCACAAGGCGGTCAGGCTGGGTCTGGTGAGCCCGGAGGGCTACGTGACACCGCGAGGCCTGTCCGTTCTCGCCCGTCACGGCGACGATTGAGGCCGCCAACCCGCCTGCGGAAGGCCCGATTGGCAGCGCCCGGGACCGCTTCCGGCCCGCCTTGCGCCGGCGTCCGTGATTTTTAATACTTGTAGCCGCAAGCCGTGGGCGGGCACCTCATCGCGGATTCGATGGCAGGCAACCCGCCACTACCCCCTGGACGGATTTTCGGTTTCCTGAATCCCCACGGGAAACCCGCACGGCTTGGAGAGCATAGAGCGGTGGGCTGTGACCCGGCCGCCAGCCACAAAAAAGATTGGGAAACGGAGGAGAACCCATGCCCGGCTACACCACGCAGGATATTCGCAATGTCGCTCTGGTTGGTCACGGCGGCACCGGCAAAACCATGCTCACCGAGGCGCTGCTCCACAAGGCGGGTGCCGTCACCGCGAAGGGCGAAATCACCCGCGGAACCACCGTATGTGACTTCGATCCCCAGGAGAAGGCTCACCAGCACTCGCTGAACACCGCTATCGCGAGCCTCGATTACAAGGGCAAGCACGTCAACCTGCTGGACACGCCAGGCTATCCCGATTTTCTGGGCCGCGCGCTGATCGCGCTGCCGGCCGTCGAGACTGCCGTGATCGTCGTCGATGCCCGCTCCGGCATCGAGATGAGCACCCGGCGGATGATGGAAGCGGCTGCCGAGCGTGGCTTGTGCCGCATGATTGTCGTAAACAAGATCGACGCGGACGACACGGATCTGGAAGCGGTGCTCGCTCAGATCAACGAGGAGTTCGGGCCGGAATGCCTGCCGATAAACTTGCCGGCCAAGGACGGCAAGGCGGTCGCCGACTGCTTTTTCGTCCCCTACGACGGCGAAACGGACTTCTCATCGGTATCGGAGGCCAACACCCGCATCATCGATCAGATTGTCGAAGTCGACGAGGAGCTGATGGAGCTCTATCTCGAGCAGGGCGAGGAGCTGGCGCCGGAGAAGCTGCATGACGCCTTCGAGCAGGCGCTTCGTGAAGGTCATCTCGTTCCGGTCTGTTTCACTTCGGGCGAGAGCAATGCAGGGATCGAGGAGCTGCTCGAGGTCATCTCGCGGCTGATGCCGAATCCGACCGAGGGTAATCCTCCGCCGTTCGTCAAGGGCGTCGGCGACGATGGCGAGCGTGTCTCCATCGAGCCGGATCCTTCCAAGCACGCCCTTGCGCACGTGTTTCAGGTAACTGTCGATTCCTTCGTCGGAAAGATGGGGATTTTCCGCATACACCAGGGGACCATCACAAAGGACAGCCAGCTGTTCGTCGGCGACGCCCGGAAGCCGTTCAAGGTCGGACATCTTTTCAAGATCCAGGGTAAGGATCACAAGGAGGTCGACGCAGGGGTTCCCGGCGACATATGTGCAGTCGCCAAGGTCGACGAGATCGATTTCAACAGCGTGCTGCACGATTCCCACGACGAGGACGAAATTCATCCTATCGCGCTGAAGCTGCCGGCGCCCATGTTCGGACTGGCGATCCAGAGCAAGAACCGTGGCGACGAGCAGAAGCTTTCCGATGCATTGCACAAGCTGAGCGCGGAGGACCCCTGCTTCGTGGTGGAGCACAACGCGACAATGAATGAGACGGTCATTCGCGGCCTCGGAGACCTGCATTTGCGCATGGTGCTCGAGAAAATGGCCGAGCGTTACAACGTCGAGGTGGATACACGCCCCCCCAAAATCGCCTACCGGGAAACGATTCGAAAAGCTGCCGAGGGTCATCACCGTCACAAGAAACAGACCGGCGGGGCAGGGCAGTTCGGCGAGGTGTATCTGCGTGTCGAGCCGCTCGAGCGCGGCGCCGGATTCGAATTCGTCGACAAGATCGTCGGCGGCGTTATCCCGCAGCAGTTCATCCCGGCCGTGGAAAAAGGCGTTCGCCAGGTGCTCGACGCCGGCGCGATCGCCGGCTACCCGCTGCAGGACGTTCGGGTCACTGTGCACGATGGCAAATACCACCCCGTGGATTCGAAGGAGGTGGCGTTCGTCGCCGCCGGCAAGAAGGCATTCCTCGACGCGATCAGCAAGGCCAATCCCATCGTCCTCGAGCCCATCGTCAACATCGACGTGACGGTACCCCAGGACAACATGGGTGATATCACCGGGGATTTGTCGTCGAAGCGCGGACGCATCAGCGGAACCTCGACGGGCAGCGGTGGGATGCTCACCATCTCGGGCCAGGCACCTTTGAGTGAGCTCGACAGCTATCAATCAGAGCTCAAATCCGTCACGGGCGGCGCAGGCTCGTACTCCATGGAGTTCAGCCATTACGACCCGGTTCCGCCGGCAATCCAGAAGCAGCTCAGCGAAGAGTTCAAGCCGGCAGCCGATGAAGATTGAGCCGTAGCGAAGGCGTGCGCAGCCGCAAGGTCCTCATCGTCACTGTTGCCGCGCTGGCGCTTACAATGGGCGCTGTCGCCTCGTATGTGACTTCGCGCAAGGCGGCGCCGCAGATAGAAGGCCTGCTTTGGCCGCAATCCAAGGCTTTGAAGGCGTTCGCGCTCGAGGATCATCGCCGCGAGCCCTTCACGCTCGAGCGCATGACCGGACGCTGGACATTGCTGTTCTTCGGCTACACCCACTGTCCCGATGTCTGCCCCGTGACGATGTCGGTGCTGAAAAACGCCATCGCTCTGATGGCGGAGGCGGGCAGCGCCAACGAGGTGCCGCAGGTGGTTTTCGTGTCCGTGGACCCCGCCCGCGATACCGCCGAGCACATGGCCGGATACGTTGGTCATTTCAGCCCCGCGTTTCTCGGTGTCACCGGCGACGACGCCAATCTGAAAGAGTTCGCGCGCCAGCTCGGGGTTCTTTACATTCGTGCCGAGCCGGATACCGGCGGCAGCTATCTCGTGGACCACACGGCGGCTGTCTTTCTCATCGATCCGCGCGGGCATCTGGTGGCGTTGTTCCAGGCGCCCCAGGAGGCCCAACGGATCGCACGGGATGTATCGAGAATCCGGGATCTCGAATGGAATTGATGCCTGCACTCGAGCATCGACACATCTGCCGTTACGGCTCGGGGCGACACGCATGGATTTCACTATGCCGGCGCTGGAAACAACGCCCAAGGGAGTAACCGATGCGAATATTCACGAACACTGCAGCGATCGCTGTGAGCGCCATCGCGCTCAGCGTAGGCACCGCTTTCACCGTGCACGCGGACGATAGCGCAGCCATCAAGTACCGGCAGGCCGTCATGAGAGCCGTGGGCGGTCACACGGGCGGTGCCTTCGCCATCATGAAGGGTCAGGTTCCCTACAAGGACAATCTGCTGGCACACGCCATTGGTCTCGATCAAATGGCCAGGATTCTGCCGAGTACGTTCGAGCAGAAAACGCAGGGCGGAGAGACGCGGGCAAAGGCCGAGATCTGGCAGGACGCGGCTGGTTTTCAGGAAAAGATAAGAGAAATTCAGACCGCGGCAGCGGGCTTCCTGGCGGCCGTCGAATCCGGCGATCAAGCAGCGGCCCGCGAAAAGCTCGGGTCCGTGGGGGAATCGTGCAAGGGGTGCCACAGGAAATTCCGCGAGAAGAAGCCCTGAGCGCGTGGTGCAGCGGGCGGCGATCGTGGTGCGGCGCCGCTCTGCTGGTGTTCGTGACGTTCTCCGTTGCGGCGGAAACCACCGCCGAAATCGAACGCCTGCGCGAGCGCGGCGCCTACGTGCTGCGAGCCTCTGGCTGCGTCGCGTGTCACACCGACGAGGACAACGGCGGGCAGTTTCTCGCCGGAGGCCGCGCCATCGAGACGAAATTCGGGACGTTCTACAGTCCGAACATTACCTTCGATCGCGAGCAGGGAATCGGCGCCTGGAAGGCCGAAGATTTTTTCCGTGCGCTGCGCCACGGTATCGCTCCCGATGGCACCAGCTACAGTCCGGTTTTCCCCTACACGTCCTACACGCGTATGCGACGCGAGGACATGTTCGCGCTGTGGGTATACCTCGCCTCCGTTGCCAAGAGCGCCCGCAAGAACACCGCTCACGAGCTTGCCTGGTACGTGCGGCCGCGCATCGTCAACCGCGTCTGGAAGCTGCTGTTCTTCGAGTCCGGGGTATTCAGGCCCGAGCCGGGTCGCTCCGAAGTCTGGAACCGCGGCGCCTATCTGGTCAAAGCGATGGCCCACTGCGGCGAATGCCACACACCGCGCACGCGATTCGGCGCTCTGGACGAGACTCTCGCCTATGCCGGGGCCGCCAAGGGTTCGAGCGGTGAGGGCGCACCCAACATCACGCCCGACGCCGAAACGGGCATCGGTCGCTGGTCCCGCTCGGAGCTGGTGGATTACCTCTCCGAGGGAATGCTGCCGGACGGAGACTTCGCAGGTGGCGCGATGGCGGAGATCATCGACAGCGGCCTCGCGTATCTGAAGCCGCGGGATCTGGACGCAATCGCGGAATTCATCATGGCACTGCCGCCGATCCGACACGACGCCGACGGGCCGGAGGGTTGAAGCGTGGCGCTGGGGGTCATCGGCGCCGGATTCGCACGCACGGCAACAGAGTCCGTCGAGCGCGGCCTCGAGATACCGGATTTCGGACCCTCGTTTCCGCCGCCGCTCGTTGCCGCTTCCTTAAAGCGCCGTCGATCCGCATCCGATCGGATGTCGAAGCTCTGCCTCTCCGGCATCTTGGCAGCACTTTCGCTTCTCCTCCCGGTCGAACCCGCCCATGCGGAACAGATTCTGAGAATCGGCTACTGGAACATACCACCGCATGTGGTCGACGCAGAAGGCGGGAGGCCAAGGGGAGCCGCGATAAGTTTCTTCGACGAATATATCGCGCCCGAACTGGATATGACCGTTGTCTGGGATGCGCATGCCACTCCGCCCACGCGGTTGATGGAGCAGCTGAGGGAGGGCACGAAAGACGCCATGATTTTTCTCGGCAAGACCAAGGAAAGGTCCGAGTACCTTCACTATCCGCAGCCGTACCTGGATATTCCGCAAACGCTCGTTCTGTTGACCAGTCACCCGATCGAGCGCATTGCCGATGTCAGTCAGATCTACGGCTTGCGGGTGGGGTTTCTGACAGGCGGTCGGCTTCCGGAAAAACTACGCGACGAAAGAATTCACTACGATTTGATTGCCGGTGAGCGGCTTTTCCAACGAAACGTCGAAAAGCTTCTGCTCAAGCGCATCGACGCCATATATGCTCCACTGACGATTGCCGTGAAGAATATCATCGAGCAGATGGAGGTGGGTGATCAGGTAAAGATGGTGCCCATCGAATTTCTCGAGCCGGTTCTGATTTACACTGTCTTTTCAAAAAAAACGGTCGGCCGCGCCGTTGTCGAGAAATACAACGAGGCCTTGGCGGCAGCCGTTCGAGTGCGCAAATACAAAGACTTCGTCGAGCGCTACGAAGCGAGGACGAATCGCCCCTGAAAAGGCGCGGCGATTCGCAGTCCGAGGGGTTCGTGTCGCCGCGCCGCATGCGGCGAGATAGACACCGGCNNGATGCGTTGTACGCGTCAGGCCTCGCCGCGGGCCGGGTAGTCTTTCTCTATGATGACGTCCAGCGCCGCGAGCACGTCCTTGAAGCGTGGCCGGGTGAAGGGCATGGTGACGATGTTCGATGCGTACAGGGTCCCGTCGGGGCGCACCAGAAACAGGCCGGGCTCGTTGAAAAGCGCCGGTTCCTCGATTCCGGCGGAGGTCTTTCCGCGGCTGGTGGAGATGAAAAGTCCCCACTCGCGGGCCTTGTCGATGCTCATTGCATAGCCGACGGTGAGGTTGTCGAGCTCCCAGTCTTTCTTTGCCTGCTCGGCGCGTTCGCGATCGTCGGTGCTCACGACCACCGTCTCGACGCCGCGCTTGCCGAACTCGTCCTGCAGGCGGTCCAGTTCGCGCAGGTAGCTCTTGCAGATCGGGCAGTGCAGGCCGCGATAAGCGACGATCATGGTGAAGTTCCCGGGCCTCTGATCCGAAAGCCGCCAGGTTCCACCGCCTACGGTATCGAATTCCAGGTCGGGTGTCGGGGCGCGTGGCTTGGTGCTCATGTCGTTTCCAATATTTATCGTCGCCGGTACTCGTCGAGCAGATGGTCGAGCCACAAATCAGACAGCTTTTCCTGCATGGAGTTCTGCCGCAGGCGCTGATGCAGGTTCGAGAAGTCCACCTCGTCGAGCAGCTGGTCCTGGTTGTTGCAGGAGTAGACGAAGCTCTCCTCGCCGGTCACGGGATCCTCGTGGCGACACAGGCATTGAGCGCACACACCCTTCATCATGCACTGCATCGACGAGTTGATTGAGCCGATGGCGGTGTGTTTGGCTTTGAGGTGCGGCTCGAGCACGCCATAGCGCGCGGCCTTCACCGCCGCCATCATGCCGTCGGAGCCGATGGCGATGATGCGATCCACGTCCGCGAGCGCAATCGGCGCCTCGCCGAGCTCGCCGGTTGCGTAAGCCAGCATCGCCTTGACGATGTTGCCGACGAAGCTCTTGTCCTGGGGGCGCGTGGTCGGAATGGGCTCGACGCCGGGAAGCGGGTCCACGGCCCACACCACGATGTCGGACGCGGCCTCGATCTCCTCGACCTTGAAGACGCCGTCGCTGGTCTTGTAGCCGGCGAAGTAGATCACCCGGTTGCCCGCCTCGCGCATGGCCTTGCCGATGGAGAACAGCACCGCGTTGCCGAGACCGCCGCCGGCGAGCAGCACCGTCTCGTTTTGCGGGATCTCCGTGGGCGCGCCGGTCGGGCCCATGACGACGATCTCCTGGCCGGGCTCCCAGAGCGCACACAGCTTCGAAGATGTGCCCATCTCCAGCGTAATCAGAGAGATGAGGCCCTGCTCGCGATCCACCCAGGCGCCGGTGAGCGCGAGCGCCTCCGCGGCCAGCGAGGTGCCCTCGACCACCGGCGCACCGCTCTCGAGATTCTGGATGCGGTAGAACTGTCCCGGGTGGAACTTGCGCGCCGCCATGGGCGCGCGCGCCACCACCTCGACGATGGCCGGCGTCAAACGGTGCACCGCCTGCACGGTGGCGACGAGCTCTTCGTCGAGGGTCGATACCAGTGTGTCCAGGGCGGCGTCCCGCTCGGCCTGATCGCGCGCATCAAGCCGCTCGAGCTCGCTCTCGAACAGGCGCACGATGTACGGGTAGCCGTCCTTGGCGCTTGCCATGGCCTTGACGACGTTGCCGGCGTATACGGGGTGGTTGTCGCCGAAAAAGCTGATGTNNTACGGGGTGGTTATCGCCGAAGAAGCTGATGTAGCGGCCATCGCGCTCATAAGAGGTGAACGGAGCGGGTGAGGCGATCTTCGGAATGGTGCCTTGTTCGCTGGCCTCCAGTGACGGCGCGCCGCCGTTCCACTGCGGCTCGAAGCGTCGGAAGAACTTGCCGTCGAGATCGAAGGTGCCCGGGTGCTCGGTCTCGTAGATGATGTTGGGCGAGGTGCCGGCCGCCACCATGAGGCTGCGCAGCGGCACCTCTATCGGCTCGCCCCGGGAACGCCAGCGCCCGTCCTCCTCGGCCTGGCGCTCGAAGCGGACCGCGCGCAGGTGCCCGTGCGCATCGGCGATGGCCTCGACGGGATTCATGCACGGCGCGTAGCGGATGCCTTCCTCGAGCGCCTTCTGCACCTCTTCGTGGTTTTGGCGGTAGGCAGGTGAATCGCTGAGATCCTTTCGATAGAACTGCGTGACCCCGCCCCAGGAATTTACCAGCGGCAGAAAGTCCGGCTCGCGACCTTCGCTGCGCGCCTTTTGGCGCTCGGCGCGGATGGCGCGGCCGTGCTCGAGGAACTCATCGAGGATCGCCGCCTCTTCGTCGTCGTAACGCGATCGCACGTTCTTCTCGCCGTGCTCTTCAACGAGCTTCTCGTAACGATCGAGGATTTTCTCAACCTGCACCGGATAGTAGGCGACCAGCTCCGTGGCGGTGTCGATAGCGGTGAGGCCGCCGCCGATGACGCCGGCCGGCAGGCGTACCTGCAGGTTCGCCATGGAGGATTTCTTCGCCGCGCCGGTCAGCTGCAGAGCCATGAGAAAATCCGAAGCCTTGCGGATGCCACGAATGAGGTTGTTCTTGAGGTTGATGACAGTCGGCTTGCCGGCCCCTGAGGCAATCGCAATGTGGTCGAAGCCGAGGCGCCAGGCATCCTCGATGGTCAGCGTGCCGCCGAAGCGCACACCGCCGTAGAGCTTGAAGTTGTGCCGCCGCGCGAGCGAGAGATAGATGACCTTGAGGAAGTTCTTGTCCCAGCGCACGGTGATGCCGTACTCGGCCACGCCGCCGAAGCCGGCCATGACGCGCTCGTCGAGATCCTCGTAGATCGTCGTGAAATCGCGCACCGCCTCGGGCAGGAGCTTGGCATCTCCCTTGAGCTCGCTCGGCAGAGGCTCGATCTTGAGAGCGTCGATGCCGACTACCGCGAAGCCCTCGTTCATAAGATAGTGCGCGAGCGTGTATCCGGCCGGACCCATGCCTACCACCAGCACTTTCTTGCCGTTGTAGGCAAGCGCCGTGGGGCGCTTCACGTTCAAAGGATTCCAGCGCGTCAGGAGAAGATAAATCTCGAGGCCGAACGGCATGTGCAGCACGTCGGTGAGCACATTCGTCTCGATCTGAGGAATGTCGACCGGTGCCACCTTCTGATAGATACAACCCTTCATGCAATCGTTGCAGATGCGGTGGCCGGTGCCGGGACACAGGGGATTGTCGATCATAATCAGCGCGAGTGAGGCGATGTTGTCGCCATCGCGCTTTAGCACGTGCGCTTCGGAGATCTTCTCCTCCAGCGGGCAGCCGGTGAGCGTGACTCCGAGCGGGTTGACGTGCAGCTCACCGCCCTTGTGCCGCATTCCCTTGGAGCACGAGTCGCGGTCCCGATCGTGGCAGTAGATGCAGTGATCGACTTCGAACCAAACCTCGCGCTCGCCCATGCGCTCGTCGGTGAGTGTGAAGCCGTCGCGCCGCCGCAGCTCCGGCTCGTTGGCGCCGAGCGTCGTCATGCCGCCGTCGCTGCGGGTGTCGAAATGGACGAGCTGCGAGAAATCCGTGCGCGGCAGTGTCTTGAAGACCACCCAGTCTTCGACGCGTGCTCTGAGAGTCGGATCCTGCATCGCTGCGTAAGTCCATCGCTCCACGTAGCCAAGCAGATTCGAGACGAAGTCCAGCGGATCGGCGATCGCCGCTGCCTCGGCGAAGGTGCGGGCCGCCTGGGGATTCAGCCGCAGGTGCTCGCGCAGCTCAGCAATCTGAGCGTCGGCATCCTCGATCTCGCCCGGTTTGCCCTTGGTGAGCTTGTGGTAATGGGCGGAAAGATTGGCGAGCCGCGCGGCGACCACGCTGGTCGCGCACTCCTCGTCCCGATGCTCGACGCCCTCGGGGGAAGTGGTGCGCTTGAGCAGCTGCATGTCGTCATCGATCTTGTCGAGGTCCCAGTCCGCCGGGTTCTCTTTTTTGAATTTTGCCTCCACTTTGTCGACAACGGCGCGCTTGTAGGTGAAGAGCGCCGCGTAATCGTGGCGCGTGCGCTCGATACACACCTGGCGTTCTTCCTCGACACCGAAAAGGTCGGCGATGAATGCACCGACATGCGGCGCAAGCGCTACGAGCAGCTCCGAGGTGGCGATATCGTCGAGATCGGCGCCGCGGTTTTCCCGGTATGCGAGGTACGATTGATGCAGCTCTGAATCGGCGGTGCTCAGCCTTTCGTCGAAGGCGGCGAGCAGGCGCTCGAGCCCCTGGGCGTTGAAAAGATCCGCATACTCGAATCCCTCGATGCCGAGGCGAAAATTCCGCGTGCGATCGTCGGGCGCGATGTCCGGTAATGCCGGCATGAAAGCTCCTCAAAAAAGGCCCGTATTTTAACGCGATTCGAGCTGCACAGCCGCAACAATCACCCGGGCGCTGATTGCAGGGGGCTCAGGATTCCGGCGGGAACTCTGCGAGCATGCGCGTCACCGCGGCTTCGACGGCTTTCTCGATGTCGTCGCGGCGGGCGATGACGCCGGCGGCGCGCGCCCGCCAGACGACGCCTTCGCTGGCGACGTCGATGATCTCGAGAATCAACGTGCCCTCGACAAGCTTGTCGAGCTGCGTGGCGGTGTTGACGCTGGCGAGAGCGCTTCGAGCGTAGCCATGGGACCAGCCCTGGTAGCGGTGCTTCGAGGCGACGGTCACGTCCTGCGCCCTGGCGCTGATGGTGATGAGAAAATCGGCCGCCTCGTCAGGCGTCTTGTCGAAGCCCTTGATGGCCAGCTCACGGTCCACGGCGCTCACGATCATGTCGGCGAGGGGGGGATTTTCCGCAAACACGGGGTTGGCACGCCGTCTGTCGTCGGGCAGCCAGGCGTAGTTGAGATAGACACCGAAATCGACGTCGGCTTCATGTTGGGTCTCGACGAAGAGCTTGTCCGGGAACGGCCGGCTCGCGCAGGCCGCCGCCAGCACGACGACGGTCAGCATCGATAGGGGCTGTGCGAGCGCTCGCGGAGACATGCTTGCGCGACTATACGGGCTGGGGCGGACGCCGGGCAAAAAAGAGGTGGGGAAAACGCGGGCAAAAAAAAGGGCGCTTTGCGCGCCCTGCAACAGGGAGGAGGAGGGGGTTGCCGTTCTTATAGCAGGTCCCGTGCCAACTCCTTCCCCGGCCCTTGTCCGGCGCTAGGAAATTCCGTACTACATTGAATTTATTGTAATTATTTCGAGGGGCGTGTAAGCGCCCGGAGCGCCACAGGGGTCGCGGATGGGCTTCAAAGGGCGAAAAGCCGCCGATGGTCGGAAATTTGGCGTCGGGATCTTGTCGTTCGTCAAGAACTTGACGCTTTGCTGTCCGACCTTACAGGCGCCGCAGGCTTTCCATGGGCGGATGGCGCAGCACCATGCGGGTGCCCACCAGGCCCGCGAGACCGATGCCGAGGCTGCCGCCGGCAACGCCGATGAGCCACACCAGCGGATTGCCGTGGTAGGGGAAATGGAACACCTGAGCCGCCAGCCAGGCGCTCAGCAGCGTTGCCGCGAAGGCGGCGAGGCCTCCGGCCAGTGCTCCCAGGGTGAGAAATTCCGCCAGCAGCCCGCGGCGCACGGCGCTGCGATCGGCGCCGAGGGTGCGAAGGATGGCGCTCTCGTGGCGGCGCTCGTCGAGGGTCGACTGGATCGCGGCCATCAACACCGTGAATCCCGCCAGAAGCGTGAACAGAAATACGTAGCGCATGCCCTGATCGGCGCGCTCCATGATCTCGCGTACCTTGGCGAGCAACGCGTCCACGTCGATGACCGTGATGCTCGGAAAACGGCGCACCAGCTCGATGAGCATGCCGCGCCGATCCTCGGGCAGGTGGAAGCTGGTGATGTAGGTCGCCGGGTAGTCGTCCAGAAGTCCCGGCGGCGTGACGACGAAAAAGTTCACCCGGAACGAATCCCAGTCGACGCTGCGCACGCTTTGCACACGCGCCGTGAGGGCCTGTCCGGCGATGCGAAAGGTGAGCGCGTCGTCCATGCCGAATCCGAGCCGCTCACCGATGCCCTTTTCGATCGAGAGAAGAGGCGATCGGTGCTCGTCACGCGACCACCAGCGGCCCGCGACGATGCGATTGTCACTGGCGGGTTCGGTGCGCCATGACAGATTGAACTCGCGTGCCGCGAGCCGCTGCGCGCGGGCATCGGGGTAGTCGTCCGGTTGCACCGGCCTGTCGTTGATCGCGACCAGGCGTCCGCGCACCATGGGATAGAGGGCGGCCGAGGTGAGGCCCTGCTCGGCGAGCATCGCCTGCAGGGCTTCGACCTCGTCGGGCTGCACGTTGATGAGGAAGTAGTTCGGCGCATCCGGCGGCAGCTGATCGCGCCACTCGGCGAGCAGATCGCCGCGCACCAGGCTGATGAGCAGCAGCATCATGATGCCGAGGCCGAAGGCGACCATCTGCGTGACGCTGCCGCGGGCACGCCGGGTGATGTTGGCGAGACCGAAACGCCATGCCGTGCCGACTCGTTGTCGCAGGCGATTGAGGAAACGAATCAGCGCGTATGCGACGGCGCACAGCGCCAGCACCGTGCCGGCGCCGGCGCCGAGCACGTAGGCGGCGAGGCGTGCATCGCCGGCGTGCCAGGCTATCAAGCCGACGCACAGGAGCACGGCAATCGCATAAGTGCCGATGGTTGCTGCGGGCAACGGACCGAGATCGCGGCGCAGCACGCGTGCCGGTGAGACTTTGCGCAATCTGAGCAGGGGCGGCAGCGCGAACGCCGCGAGCACGGCGAGTCCCGTGGCGCTGCCGGTCGCCAGCGGCAGCCACGAGGGCAGCGGCAGCTCGGTCAGAATCATGCTGCCGAGCACGCCGGAGATGAGCGCCTGCGCGCCGAAGCCGAGCAGGCAGCCGATGGCGCTGCCCGCGAGTCCGAGACCCAGGACCTCCAGGGCGTACACGCGCACCACGGTTGCCTGACTCGCGCCCAGGCAGCGAAGCAGCGCGGCGCCGTCGAGATGGCGCTCCGCGTGGCGGCGGGCTGCCACCGCGATGGCGATTCCGGCGAGCAGAACGCTCACCAGGGCGGCGAGGCCGAGAAACTGATTGGCGCGCTCGAGAGCGGTGCGAAGCTCCGGCCGCGCATCGCGCACGCCCTGGATGCGCTCGGCGATCCCGAGTCGCGGCGACAGCCAGGCTCGGAAGGCGTCAATCTCGCGTGGCGCGCCGGCGAATACCAGACGGTGTCGCACGCGACTGCCCCGCTGCACCAGCTCGGTGGAGGGCACGTCGGCGATATTCATCAGCAGCCGCGGCGCGATGCTGAAGAGATCGCCGCCTCTGTCAGGCTCGTAGCTCAGCACCTTGGAGATGCGCAAGCGCCGCACGCCGAGCTCGAGGCTGTCACCGACCGAGACGCCGAGGATGGCGAGCAAGCGCGCGTCGATCCAGACGTCACCCGGCGCCGGCACGTCCTTTGTCGGCTCACCGGCGGTGAAGGGTGCATCGCCGATGCGCAGCGCGCCGCGCAGCGGATAGCGCTCGTCGACCGCCTTGACCGCCGCGAGCTGGAAGCGATCGCCGACTACGGTCACGCTTCGAAAGCTCAGCAAGCGCGCAGTCGCGAGACCTCGGCGAATCGCCTCGTCCTCGATATCGGCGGCGATGGGCTCGCTCGAGATGACCAGCATGTCGCCCGCGAGGAGCTCGTTCGCGCCCACCTCCATGGCGCGTTCCATGCGATCGGTGAACAGGCTCACCGCGGTGATGCTGGCGACCGTGACAATCAATGCCGCGAGCAGCACGCGCAGCTCTCCGGCGCGCCACTCGCGCTTGAGAAGGCGGTAGGAAAGGCGAGCGGCGTTGCTCAAACTCTGATCGGTCGTCGCGGGCATCGTCATGGCTGTCGTTGCTCGAGCGTGCTCGTCAGGCGCGTCCGTTGACGATGCGTCCACCATCGAGCTCGACCACGCGGTCACAGCGCTCCGCGAGGCGCACGTCGTGGGTGACCAGCACCAGCGTCGTGCCGTGCTCCTGGTTCAGGCTGAAGAGCAGCTCGCCGACGCGCTCTCCGGTTTTGCGGTCCAGGTTACCCGTCGGCTCATCGGCAAACAGGATCATCGGCTCGCCCGCGAAGGCGCGCGCGATGGCGACGCGCTGCTGCTCGCCGCCGGAGAGCTGCGTGGGGTAGTGGTGCAGGCGATCGCCGAGGCCGACGCGTTCGAGGATGATCTCGGCGCCGCGGCGCGCATCGGGCCGGGCGGCGAGCTCGAGCGGCAGCATGACGTTTTCGAGCGCCGTCAGGCTGGGCAGCAGCTGGAAGGACTGGAAGACGAACCCCACGCGGCTTGCCCGCAGGGCCGCCCGGCCATCCTCATCCAGGCGCCCCAGGTCATGCCCGTCGAGAAACAC